>Ga0172371_10001029_pt1 | contig 43900 bp, 46 predicted proteins | sample Lak12m_FD_114543 | JGI IMG/M metagenome (GOLD analysis project Ga0172371, IMG submission 114543) | Freshwater microbial communities from Kabuno Bay, South-Kivu, Congo - kab_022012_12m | ecosystem: Environmental > Aquatic > Freshwater > Lake | place: Democratic Republic of the Congo: South-Kivu... | reverse complement strand
CGGGCAGGATGGCCACCCCGCGATCGGCGGCATATTTCGCCACATCATACGCATAGCGCTCACCGCCGTGCGCATCATCTGGGGGTTCCTCAGGGATGCGCACGGCGGTGAGCGCTATGCGTATGATGTGGCGAAATATGCCGCCGATCGCGGGGTGGCCATCCTGCCCGGTGTCGGAACGACGGGCTACGGCGGGATCTACTACGAGGGCTATCATCCGTGCAATCTCGAGACGCATCTTGCGCGGAACCCGAAGCTGGGAAACATGTGGAAGGGCGGGCAATGCAGCGCAAGGGAATCGTCCCCTTACTATCCCGAGAACCAGCGCTGGATTTCCCAGTCGCTTGAATGGCTGTGCCGCAGTTTTCCGATAAGCGGCGTGAACATGGAGAACAGCGACCTGATGGTTGATCATTCGCCCGCCGGAAGACGGGGACGCGCGAAGATCAAGAGCGGGGAGGCCGACTATTTCAAGGACCAGTTCTTTGCCTACAAGACCGCGCTGGATGTAACGCACAGGCTTATGCCGAAGGCATGGAACACTTACGCCACATATTCCGGGTTCGGCAGGGGCAGGGACGTGAACAACGCGGGTGCGGACATGGGCTGTGCCCCATATTTTGCGAAGCGCATGCAGTCCAGCGCCATTGCGCAGTGGACTATTTCCGGGATGCTTTCTGAAATCCCGGCGCCGCTGCGGGCATGGATGGGAAGCCCAAGGCCGGATGTGCTCTACACCAATCCGCGCTGGCCGAGGGGACTAGTCCCCCCCACGCCGCGTTCTGCCGGGTTCATCCACCAGGCAAGCCAGTGGAACGGCAGCCTGCGACGCAGCGCGATGGCCCTGAGCACCTTTGCGGAGGGATGTCTGCGATCGTACGAGTCGGGCCTTGAGGGTATCAGCGTTCACGGCGAAGTCAGCAGCCGGACTCTGTGCTGGAAACTGAACTACCTCGCGATGAGGCACTGGACCTATCACCCGGTCAGCACGCTCGAGGAGTTTGCCGCATCGGAGCTGGCGCAGCGGGTTGGCGGTGCGAAGGAAGCGCAGGATTTTGTGGAAGCCCTCTGCAAGCTGGCGGAAGGAAAGGGAAAGAGGACGGAAGCGGGCAAGAGAGCGGTGGAAGCAGTCAGCACGTTCTATCCCTACAACGGTCCGGCCCGCGGGAACCTGTCTGTCTCAAGGATCTGGGCTGAACTGCAGGAATGGGCACACATTCCAGAGTACAGCAGGAGCCCGGTGCAGGGATTCACGGACATAATATAGAGCACTGTTTCTGAAGCAGGAGGTCCAAATGCCGACGAAGAAGCAGTCATCAGTCGGGCAGATGGCAGATGTCCATCCTTCGCCCAGGATAGACGCCGCCGCGATAAAGCAGAGCATCCTCACAAAGCTCTTCTATAACCAGGGCAAGTTCCCGAAGGTGGCATCGCCGCATGACTACTACCTGGCCCTGGCGTACACGATCCGGGACATCCTGCAGCACCACTGGATTCACACGGCGCGCACGTACTTTGAGCGCGGCAGCCGCACCGTGGTCTATCTCTCTGCCGAATACCTGTTGGGTCCCCATCTTGGCAACAACCTCATCAATCTCGGGATCCGCGACGAAGTAGAGGTCGCGGTCAGGGAACTCGGCCTTTTCCTTGATGACCTGCTGGCAGAGGAGGAGGAGCCGGGTCTTGGCAACGGCGGGCTGGGCCGCCTTGCGGCCTGCTACATGGATTCGCTCGCAACGCTTGAGATACCGACGATCGGATACGGCATCCGTTACGAGTTCGGCATTTTTGACCAGGCGATACGGGACGGGTGGCAGGTTGAGAAAACAGACAAGTGGCTGCGTATGGGCAACCCGTGGGAGATTCCGCATCCCGAGATCAGCTTTGACATAAAGATGGGCGGCCACACCGAGGCCTATCGCGATTCCGAAGGAAAGTACGGTGTCCGGTGGGTTCCCGGCCACGTGGTCAGGGGCACGCCCCATGATACTCCGATCCTGGGCTACCGTGTGAACACGGCCAATCTCCTCAGGTTGTGGAAGGCGGAAGCATGCGAGTCGTTCGATTTCCAGGCGTTCAATGTGGGTGACTACTACGGCGCGGTCGAACAGAAGATGGCCTCCGAGAACACGACGAAGGTCCTGTATCCAAACGACGAGCCGGCTGCGGGCAAACAGTTGCGTCTCGAGCAGCAGTACTTCTTTGTATCATGCTCGCTGCAGGACATGATCCGCATCTACCTCCAGAAGGAAAAAACGCTTTCGAAATTCCATGAGAAGTACGCGGTCCAGCTGAACGACACGCATCCGGCCATCGGCGTTGCCGAGTTGATGCGGTTGCTTGTTGATGAACACGGCATGGAGTGGGACGAGGCCTGGCACGTTACATCGAACACGTTCGCATATACGAACCACACGCTGTTGCCGGAAGCGCTTGAGACGTGGTCATTGCCATTGTTCGGGAAGACCCTGCCGCGGCATCTTGAGATCATCTTCGAAATCAACGCCCGGTTCCTTGCCGATGTGCGGAAGCAGTTTCCCGGTGACGACGGGATGGCCAGCCGCCTCTCGCTGATCGAGGAATCAGGGGAGAAGCGCGTTCGCATGGCCAATCTTGCCTGTGTGGGGAGTGTTGCCATCAACGGTGTTGCCGCCCTGCATTCCAGGCTGCTCGAAGAGACGGTCTTGAGGGATTTCCACACTCTGTGGCCCGACAAGTTCAGCAACAAGACGAACGGCGTCACGCCGCGCCGTTTCATGGCCCTTGCGAATCCCGGGCTGGCAAACCTCGTAACTGGGGCAATAGGGGACGGGTGGCTCAAGGATCTCGACCGGCTGCGCGGGTTGGAGCCGTTCGTGAAGGACGGGAGTTTCTGCGAGGCATGGCGGGCCGTGAAGCGGAACAACAAGAAGCGCCTGGCGGCAACGGTGCTCGGGTGCTGTGGCGCTAAGATTGACCCGGAGTCGCTTTTCGACAGCCAGGTGAAGCGGATCCATGAATACAAGCGCCAGCACCTGAACGTGCTCCACATACTGACGCTGTACCTGCGTATCAAAAACGGCGTGATGAAGAACGCAGTGCCCCGGACATTTGTTTTCGGCGGGAAGGCCGCGCCCGGTTACTTCATGGCCAAGCTCATCATCAAGCTGATCCACTGTGTCGGCGAGCTCATCGACCGGGATGCGAAGGCTCGCAAGCTGCTGAAGGTTGTGTTTGTGCCGGACTTCAACGTGACGATTGGCCAGGTCATCTACCCGGCGGCCGATCTTTCCGAGCAGATTTCCACGGCGGGGAAGGAAGCGTCTGGCACGGGCAACATGAAGTTCTCCATGAACGGGGCGCTGACAATAGGGACACTGGACGGAGCCAATGTGGAAATCCGCGAGTCCGTCGGCGAGGATAACTTCTTCCTGTTCGGGCTTACGGCGGAAGAGGTGGTCCGGCGGAAACACGAAGGCTATCGCCCGTGGGAGGTCTACCATGCAAACCCGGAGCTGCGAGAGGTGGTAAGCCTTGTCGGGTCGGGCGCACTGTCGAAGGACGACAGGAACCTGTTCCATCCGCTCATGGAACAGCTCATAGAGCATGATGCGTACATGCTGTTGGCGGACTACGCATCCTATGTCGAACGACAGGAACAGGTCAGCAGCACCTACCGCGACCAGCAGGCATGGACAAGGATGTCCATCCTGAACGTGGCGCGCATGGGCAAGTTCTCGTCAGATCGCGCAATAGGCGAGTACTGCCGCGAGATATGGCACGTGGACCCGGTGAATGTGACCATGCCCCGGGTTGCAGGGGAGGGAATCCATGCCTGAAGACATTGCCGCGTTTCTGCGTGCCTCGGTGCCGTTGTTCAAGAGTCTTCCCGAAACAACCGTGGACGAAGTCGTCCGCGGCGGGCGGGTGACAACGTTTGAACCGAACGAGGCCATAATCGAGTTCGGGGAGGAAGGCGGTTTTCTCGGTGTGCTGATCGAAGGGCAGGCGGAGGTGTCGTTTGCCGATGACAGCGGTATCAGGCACAGGGTGGCCGTGCTCAAGCCGGGTGATATCTTCGGGGAAATGTCCCTGATGACGGGCGATAAGACCACGGCGGATGTCATAGGGATAGAACGCTGCAAGGCGATGCTGGTCCCGCAGAGCCTGTTTTCCACCGTGCTGGCCGCAAATCCCCAGTCAATAAGGCATCTTTCCAGGTTGATATCGGAGCGTTCCCGGCAGTCCGGGGCCGATGCGGGCCGCGAGCTTGCGGCCGCGGCCTTCCGCAAGAACGAAGACCCGTACGGCTTCGCGCTGAGCAGCGAGAAGCCGATGAAGGTGCTTGTGGTCAACTGCGGTTCATCCTCGCTCAAGTACCAGCTGTTCGACACGGTTGCCGATGGCAAGAGCGTTCGCGGCACCGTTGAGCGCATCGGCACGGACCGAACGCGTCACACCTATACCTGTGGAACGGATACGCGCAGCGAGACCCTCCCGAGCGGCAGCCATGCCGAGGCATTCGAGGCGGTCATGGTGGCGCTCAGGTCGCTTGACACCCTGAAGCTCAAGGATATCTCCGAGATAGGAGCAGTGGGGCACCGCGTGGTGCATGGCGGGGAGAAGTTCAGGGGACCGGTGGTCATCAATGATGCGGTTGTCCGGGAGATAGAGGCGGTTTCGTCGCTGGCGCCGCTTCACAACCCGGTCAACCTTGCCGGCATTGCCGCCGCGCGCCGGCTTCTGCCCAAGGCCACCCATGTTGCCGTGTTCGACACGGCGTTCCACCATACTCTTCCTCCCTATGCATACCTGTACGGGCTCCCGATGGAGCACTATGAGCAGAAGGGAATCCGCCGCTACGGTTTCCACGGGACATCGCACATGTATGTTGCCCTGAAGGCGGCCCAGTTCCTGAAACGGCCTTACAACGAACTGCAGGTAATCTCCTGCCACCTCGGGAACGGCGCTTCGCTGTGTGCCATAGACCATGGTCGATCGGTCGACACGTCCATGGGCCTTACCCCTGCGGAGGGTTTGATCATGGGCACGCGCAGCGGTGACCTGGACCCTGGCATCATCGCGCACCTGATGCGCACGGAGAAGCTTTCCGGTGATGGAGTCGAGAACCTGATCAACCGGCAGGGCGGGCTTCTCGGCCTGTCGGGCCTTTCGAATGACATGCGGGAAATTGAAACCGCGGCAGCCGGTGGTCATCACAGGGCCTTGCTGGCTTTCAAGACATTCTGCTACCGCGTGCGGAAATACATCGGCGCCTACTGTGCCGCGATGAGCGGTGTTGATGTGATCGTGTTCACAGGCGGTATAGGGCAGGGCAGCGCCGGGGTGCGAAGCCTGACAACCCAGGGCCTCGGGTACCTTGGCATTCGCGTGGACGAGGAGGTCAACCGGAAGGCGGACGGGTTCAAGGAGACGGTCGATATTTCCGCGGCCGGGGCCGCGGTGAAGACGCTTATCGTTCCAACCGACGAAGAGCGGATGATTGCACGGGAAACCCTGAGGGCGATCAGTCTCCAGTACGTGGGCAGGATCATCAAGGTTCAGAAGCGGATCCCGATCCCGATAGAAATATCGGCCCACCACGTGCATCTTGCCCAGGAGCATGTGGAGGCGCTGTTCGGGCCGGGGCATCTTCTAACGAAGGAGACAGACCTGTCGCAACCGGGCCAGTTTGCCTGCAAGGAGAAAGTGAATCTTGTGGGGCCCAAGGGCCGGGTGGAACGCGTGAGAGTGCTGGGCCCCGCGCGCAAAGCCACCCAGGTTGAGATAGCCATGACGGAGCAGTTCAAGCTGGGGATACACCCGCCAATCCGTGAGTCCGGCGATCTCGACGGGACGCCCGGGATAACCCTTGAGGGAACGACAGGCAGTGCGACCGTCAACAAGGGTGTGGTCTGCGCCCTGCGTCACGTCCACATGTCGCCGCAGGATGCCCTGCAGTTCGGACTGAAGGACAGGAACAAGGTGCAGGTGCGGGTTGCAGGCGGTGATCGCGAGCTGGTTTTCGGCGATGTCCTTGTGAGGGTGCATCCTGATTTCTGCCTGGCGATGCACCTTGATACTGACGAGGGCAATGCGGCACATATCAGCCCCGGAATGGCGGGGTATATTGATGCGGTCCAGGCGACGGCATAGCGGCCTGTCCAGGCCATGAGCGCCCTGGCTCTGTCGAAAGCATGCGGCTCCTCGCGGGGAACTTTTATCCCATCATTGCCATCAAGCCGCCGTGGCGTGCCTGCGACGTTCCCACTGCGCCGGGAACAAAGTATTGACAGCCTGTGAAGAGCAGGGCAACCATTCGGCTACTGTGGTAACGATGAAAGTACTTGATTGCGATTTCTTTGTTGTCGGCAGCGGAATTGCCGGGCTCATGTCAGCCATCAAGCTGTCGAAGGCCGGGCGAGTGATCGTTGCCACCAAGAAGGACCGGGCGGACAGCAACACGAACTATGCGCAGGGCGGGTTCGCGTGTGTTGTGGCTTCCGACGATACCTTTGACCAGCATGTGCAGGACACCCTGATCGCCGGCGCCGGTCTCTGCAACGAATCTGTTGTTAGCGAGATCGTCAGCAGCGGGCCGGCGTGCATTGCCGATCTTGAGAAACTGGGAATAGGTTTTTCGGCGAACGAGGGTTCCGGCAATGACCGGTACGATCTCGGACGGGAAGGCGGACATTCGAGGCGACGGGTTCTTCATGCCGGGGATATCACCGGCCGGCATGTTGAGCAGGTCCTGCTGCAACGGGCGCACGAGAGCGAGTCGATCAGCATCCTTGAGCACTGCATGCTGGTTGACCTGATAACGACCGGGTGGCTTGGCACCGGGCGGACGAACCGCTGTGTCGGCGCCTACGTGTTGGACAGGAATACCGGCGAGATATTTTCTGTTCGTTCTCCTCACGTTGTTCTTGCTACCGGTGGAGGCGGGAAGGTCTACCTGTACACCAGCAATCCCGACATCGCGACGGGAGACGGCGTTGCTGTCGCATGGCGCGCTGGCGTGCCGATCAAGGACATGGAGTTCATCCAGTTCCACCCGACGTGCCTGCACCATCCAAAGGCGAAGTCTTTCCTTATCAGCGAGGCGGTCCGCGGCGAAGGGGCCAGGCTGGTGGATTCGTCCGGGCGTTCGTTCATGGAGAAGTACGATCCGCGGGGAGCGCTGGCTCCGCGCGATATTGTGGCACGCGCGATTGACAGTGAGATGAAGGGTACGGGCGCCAAATGCATGTACCTTGATATCAGGCACAAGCCCGAGGGCTTCCTGAAATCCCGGTTCCCGAACATATACGAGACCTGTTTCAAGTTCGGGATCGACATGGCGCGGGACCTGATACCGGTTGTGCCGGCGGCTCATTACTTCTGCGGGGGGATTGAGGCCGGCGTTGACGGGACCACGGCGTTGCCGGGGCTGTACGCCGTTGGCGAGGTGGCGTGCACCGGGCTGCACGGGGCAAACCGCCTGGCCAGCAACTCGCTCCTGGAGGCGCTTGTCTGTTCCGAACGCATGAGCGAGATGCTCAAGTCAAAACCGGGGGCAGGCGCGACGGACAGAGTGCATATTCCCGCCTGGGAGTCAGGCGGCGCCGTTCCGAGCGACGAAACAATCGTCGTGGAACACAACTGGAACGAGGTGCGGACCTGCATGTGGGACTATGTCGGGATTGTCCGTACGAACAAAAGGCTGGCGCGCGCGTGGCGGAGAATCCGGAATTTGAGGCAGGAAATCCGGCAATATTATCTCGACTATCTTGTCACGGCTGACATCCTTGAACTCAGGAATATTGCGGATGTCGGGGAAGTGATCGTGAGGTCGGCACAGCTGCGGCGGGAAAGCAGGGGACTGCACTATACTCTTGATTACCCGCAGCCTGATTCCTCGCGCACACCTGAAGACACTGTTATTCATGACATAGCCGGGAGTCACGTGCCCGAGGGGTAACGGCAGGCCGACAGACAGGAGAGCAGCATACACGCGGGGTGAGCCATGGGCCTTAATGTAGTCCAGAAGATACTGAAGGAACATCTTGTGTCCGGCGAACTGGTTGCCGGGCAGGAGATCGCGATCAGGATAGACCAGACGCTGACGCAGGATGCGACAGGAACAATGGCCTACCTGCAGTTCGAGGCCATGGGTATACCCGGCGTAAAGAACGAACTGGCAGTTAGTTACGTAGACCATAACACTATCCAGGTTGGGCCTGAAAACGCTGACGATCACGCGTATCTCCAATCCGTGGCGGCGAAGTACGGCATCATCTTTTCCAGGCCGGGTAACGGCATATGCCATCAGCTGCACCTGGAGTGTTTCGGCAAACCGGGCAGGACCCTGCTGGGGTCCGACTCGCACACCCCCACTGGTGGTGCGCTCGGGATGATCGCCATAGGGGCAGGCGGCATAGATGTTGCCCTGGCGATGGGCGGAGAACCATTTCGTCTTACCGCGCCGAAGGTCATAAGGGTGCAGTTGACCGGCCGGCTGCGCCCGTGGGTGTCGGCCAAGGACGTGATCCTCAAGGTGCTCGAGACCTTTTCCACGAAGGGCAATGTCGACTGTATCTTCGAGTACGCGGGGACGGCGCTGAAGAGCCTGTCGGTCCCGGAGCGCGCAACGATAGCCAACATGGGGGCCGAGTGCGGAGTAACCACGTCTGTGTTCCCGAGCGATGAAGTGACAAAGACTTTCCTTGAGGCACAGGGCCGGGGCGGCGACTGGACGGAACTGGCGGCGGACCCGGATGCGAAGTACGACAAGGAAGTGAAGATAGATCTTGCCGGGATCGATCCCCTTGCCGCCGCTCCGCACTCACCCGGCAACGTGGTTACCGTGGCGTCTCTCGCGGGAACGCGCGTCGGACAGGTGCTGATCGGATCGTGCACCAACTCCTCGTACAAGGATCTCAAGACGGTGGCGAAGATACTGGCCGGTCGCACGGTTGATCCGAACGTGAGCCTTGGGATCGCGCCAGGATCGCGCCAGGTGCTGCTGATGCTGTCGGAGGAAGGGCTGCTGACGCCTCTGCTGCAGGCGGGTGCGCGGCTTCTCGAGAATGCCTGCGGGTTCTGCATAGGCAATTCGTTGTCGCCCGCAACAAATGGAATAACGCTCAGAACATCGAACCGCAACTTCGAGGGACGGACCGGAACGGCAACGGCCAAGGCCTACCTGGTCAGCCCGGAAACCGCGGCCATGGCAGCCATCCACGGGCGTGTCGTCGATGCGCTGGTGCAGGATGCCGTTCCGTACCCCAAGGTCAAGGAGCCGAAGGCCTATGCCGTGGATGAGTCGATGTTCATCCGCCCGGCTGCGGGCGGTCAGAATGTGAGCATTATCAAGGGCCCGGGGATAGGTGCTGTTCCGCGTAACACGCCCCTGGCTGAAAGCCTTAATGGTGTTGTAGCCATAAAGGTCGGAGACAAGATCACCACCGACCACATTATGCCGGCGGGTCCGCGGCTGAAGCATCGTTCGAACGTGGCCGCGTATGCGCAGTATGTTTTTGAGGGTATCGACAGGGAGTTTGCTGCGCGTGCAGGGGTCAACAGGGACAAGGGCCTCAGCAACGTCATCGTGGCGGGTGAATCATACGGCCAGGGTTCCAGTCGTGAGCATGCCGCTCTCTGCCCGATGTACCTTGGTGTGCGCGCCGTTGTTGCCAAGTCGTTTGAGCGAATACACCTGGCAAACCTGATCAACTTCGGCATCCTGCCTTTCGTGTTCGACAGGGCGGCGGACTACGAACAGTTGCAGCAGGATCAGAAAGTGACAATTCCCGATATCAGGAAAGTTGTGGAAGGGGACGGGCGATGCGTGTTGCTTGCCGGCGTCAGCGGGGAACGGAAGATCCCTGTTAGGATCGCGCTCACGGACAGGCAGAAGACCATGATCCTTGCAGGCGGGGTCCTTAACATGGTGGTCCCGGACAGGAAGTAGATCGCAATCAGATGCAGCGGGGGAAGAGATGGGATACGACAAGATCAAGTTTCCGGCCGATGGTGAACTGATACGGGTGGATGCAAAGGGCAGACTGCAGGTGCCCGACAAGCCGGTCATTCCTTATATAGAAGGTGATGGTACCGGCCCGGACATCACCAGGGCATCGATGGTCGTCTGGAATGCTGCGGTGGCAAAGGCATACGGCGGCAGGCGGGAAGTACGCTGGATGGAAATATTTGCAGGGGAAAAGGCCAACTCGGTCTACGGGCGGGAGGTCTGGCTGCCGGACGAGACGGTGGAAGCCATTGAGCAGTGCAGGGTTGCGATAAAGGGTCCGTTGACAACACCGGTGGGGGGCGGTATCCGGTCTCTCAATGTTGCCCTGCGCCAGAAACTGGACCTGTACGTCTGTTTGCGCCCTGTTCGATGGTTTGAGGGAGTGCCGTCACCCGTCAAGCACCCGGAAAAGACGGACATGGTGGTATTCCGTGAAAACACCGAAGACATCTACGCGGGCATAGAATGGGCCGCCGGGACACCGGAGGTGGGCAAGGTCATCAAGTTTCTGCAGTCAGACATGGGCGTGAAGAAGATACGTTTCCCCGGCACATCTGCCATCGGCATCAAGCCTGTGTCGGAGGAAGGGTCAAAGCGGCTGATCCGAGCCGCGATCAGCTATGCTGTTGAGAACAGGTTGCCGAGCGTTACGCTCGTCCACAAGGGCAACATCATGAAGTACACTGAGGGTGGCTTCAAGAGCTGGGGGTACGAGCTCGTGAGGAAAGAGATGTCCAGTGTTGCAGTATGTGCAGAAGACTGCAACTGGCAGGCCCCGTCCGGGAAGGTCCTTGTGAAGGACGTCATTGCGGATGCGTTCCTGCAGCAGATCCTGACCCGGCCTGGGGACTACTCGGTCATAGCAACGCTGAATCTCAACGGGGACTACATCTCTGACGCCCTGGCTGCGTGTGTCGGAGGCATAGGCATTGCGCCCGGGGGTAACATCAACTATGAGCGGGGGGCGGCTCTTTTCGAAGCGACGCATGGCACGGCGCCCAAATACGCCAACCAGGACAAGGTGAATCCTGGCTCGCTCATACTGTCCGGTGAAATGATGTTCCGGTACATGGGATGGAAAGAGGCGGCAGATCTCATCATCCGTGGCATGGAAGAAGTCATTAGAAACAGGACAGTTACGTACGATTTTGCCCGTCTGATGGAAGGTGCCCGCGAGGTAAGATGCAGCGAATTCGGCAAGGCGATTGCCGACCGTATAGGCAGATTCTGAGGCACGTTGGCACGTTCCATGCCCACCCCAATTATTTTGCATTTTTCTGCATGAATCTATTGACAGCGTTCGCGATTTTGATAGTGTTATAAGGTTTTTTGCTGAGCCCAGGTCTCGTACGCACGGCTCTCAAGGCCGTTGGTTGAAGACAACAGAGGGCCTGCCCAGAATTCGGTAATTCCGGGGATGGGGTGGTCTGTCTCTGTTGTTTTTTTGTCGTATGGGTGGATAAGGATCGTGCCCATGTAGCTCAGTAGGTAGAGCACATCCTTGGTAAGGATGAGGTCAGCGGTTCAATTCCGCTCATGGGCTCCATGTGGGAGCCGGGGGGCGGAAGGGCGTGGAAGTATAAATCAGCTAGGTGGAGGAAGTCGTCATGGCAGCGAAGGAAAAATTCGAACGAACGAAGCCCCATGTAAACGTAGGTACGATTGGCCACGTGGACCATGGCAAGACAACTCTTACGGCTGCAATTACCAAGGTACAGTCGCTCAAGGGCATGTGCAATTTCATTTCGTATGACGAAGTTGCGAAGGCCTCGGCGGCGCATGGTCGTCGCGATCCAACAAAGATTCTGACTATTGCCACGGCCCACGTTGAGTACGGGTCGGACAAGCGTCATTACGCGCACGTTGACTGCCCCGGGCATGCCGACTACGTGAAGAACATGATCACGGGTGCGGCCCAGATGGACGGAGCCATTCTTGTCGTGAGCGCGGCGGACGGCCCGATGCCGCAGACGCGTGAACACATTCTCCTGGCCCGCCAGGTGGGTGTGCCGGCGATCGTTGTATTCTTGAACAAGGTTGACCTTGTTGACGATCCCGAGCTGCTTGACCTCGTGGAAATGGAAGTCCGTGAGTTGCTCACGAAGTATGAGTACCCGGGCGACAAGATCCCGGTAATTCGCGGTGATGCTCTGTCGGCAACGAAGGTGACATCTGTCGATGACCCGGCGTGCAACTGCATAAGCGAGCTGCTGAAGGCGCTGGACAGCCATATTCCCGAGCCTGTGCGTATCATTGACCAGCCGTTCCTGATGCCGATTGAGGACGTATTCTCGATCGAAGGACGCGGCACGGTTGTGACGGGGCGCGTTGAGCGTGGCATCGTGAAGGTGAACGACGAGGTCGCGATCATTGGTCTGCACGACACCCAGAAGACGGTTGCGACGGGCGTCGAGATGTTCCGCAAGCTGCTGGACCAGGGGCAGGCGGGGGACAACATCGGCGTTCTGCTGCGTGGTACGAAGAAGGATGAAGTGGAACGCGGCCAGGTTCTTGCCAAGCCGGGTACCATCACGCCTCACACGCAGTTCAATGCGCAGGTATACGTATTGAGCAAGGATGAGGGTGGACGGCATACCCCGTTCTTCAAGGGATACCGGCCTCAGTTCTACATCAGGACGACTGACGTTACCGGCGACATTGTTCTGCCCGAGGGGGTGGAAATGGTCATGCCCGGCGACGATGTGAACATGGAAGTGAACCTGATCGCGCCTGTGGCTCTGGAAGAGAAAATGCGTTTTGCCATACGTGAAGGCGGCCGTACTGTGGGCGCCGGAACGGTGGTAAAAATCAAGAAGTAGACGGGACGAAGGGGCTCCGTAACGGGGTTGTCCGACGCCGGACTGGAGAGACTAGATGCCACGGGAACTCGCAATACTGGCTTGCACGGAATGCAAGCGACGGAACTATACGACGACCCGCAACAAGCGTACTTCTCCCAACCGGTTTGAGATCAAGAAATTCTGTCGTTTTGAGCGGAAGCACACACTCCACCGGGAGACAAAGTAGTTCCGCCGGAGTTGATGTAGGCCAGTAGCTCAATTTGGCAGAGTACCGGTCTCCAAAACCGGGTGTTGGGGGTTCGAGTCCCTCCTGGCCTGCCAGTTTCGGGGGTTTGAGGGCGGTACAGGAAGACCATGGGCAAGTTGCAGGAACGATTGCAGGGCGTGCGTCTGTTCTTCGCCGATGTTATCTCGGAGACGAAGAGGACCAACTGGCCCAACAGGCAGGAATTGCTGGATTCCACGACCGTTGTGATTGTGATGGTGTTGCTGCTGGGCGCTTACGTCGGGCTTTGTGACACGGTGCTTGTGTGGATTCTCAAGTGGCTGACGCCGTAGGATAGCGGTTATGCAAAAGGAATGGTTTGTCCTACATACGCTGACGGGGCAGGAGCAGAAGGTCAAGGAAAGTATCCTGCGCCGGAAGAAGCTTGAGGAGGTCGAGGAGTACGTGGGTGATGTGATAATTCCCACTGAGAAAGTTTCCGAGGTGAAGAAGGGGGTCCGTTCCACCACGACCCGCAAGTTCTTCCCCGGCTACGTTCTCATAAACATGGCCCTGTATGATGACGAACACAAACTGCGTGACAAGGCCTGGTACTTCGTCCGCGAGACGCCAGGCATCATAGGGTTTATCGGCGGCGAAGCGCCGGTTTCGCTGAAGCCGGAGGAAGTCAACAGCGTTCTCCAGCAGGTTGATGATAAGAAGGAAAAAGTCGCTCCGAAGATCACGTTCGAGCCCGGGGAGACAGTGAAGATAACAGATGGCCCGTTCCTAAATTTCAACGGTGTTGTGGAAGAAGTCGATCCGCACAGGGGCAAGCTCAAGGTGTCGGTGGCTATTTTCGGGCGCTCGGCGCCTGTTGAGCTGGAGTACTGGCAGGTCGAACGCGCATAGGCAGGACGATCATGGCTAAGAAGATTACAGGGCAGATCAAGTTGCAGATCCCGGCAGGTCAGGCGAACCCGGCTCCGCCCGTTGGTCCGGCTCTCGGTCAGCAGGGCGTGAACATCATGGAGTTCTGCAAGGCATTCAACGCCGCGACGCAGGGCCAGGCGGGACTGGTGGTGCCGGTGATCATCACCGTCTACCAGGACAAGTCCTTCACGTTCATAACCAAGAGTCCGCCTGCTGGGTCGCTGCTCAAGCGGGCTGCAGGACTGGCCAAGGGTTCCGGGGTTCCGAACCGCGAGAAGGTCGGCAAGGTTACCCGCAAGCAAGTCTTGGAAATCGCGCACATGAAGCTCAAGGACCTGAATACGACTGACGAGGCAGCGGCTGTTCGTATTGTTGAGGGTTCTGCAAGAAGCATGGGAATCGAGATAACAGACTGATTGGCGGAAGCTATGGCCAGGCATGGAAAGAAATACAGGGCGGTAAAGGAAAAGGCGCCGCAGGGGCCGCAGGAGCTCGCGGATGCCATCAAGTTCGTCAAGGAGAACAAGTTCTCCAAGTTCGACGAGACCATGGAACTCGGGTTCCGCCTCGGGGTAGATACCGAGAAGTCGGAACAGACTGTGCGCGGAACTGTCTCTTTGCCGAACGGGAGTGGCAAGCAGGTTCGCGTGCTCGTGTTTGCTGAAGGTCCGGCCGCTGATGCGGCCAGGGCTGCCGGCGCCGACTATGTCGGCAAGGACGATTTGATTCAGAAGATACAGGCCGGGTGGGTGGACTTCGATGTGGCGATAGCCACGGCAGAGGCAATGAAAGACGTGCGCAAGCTCGGCAAAGTTCTCGGTCCGAGAGGGCTCATGCCCAACCCCAAGACGGGTACAGTCACCGACGATACGGGTGCCGTGGTGAAGGTGACCAAGGCAGGCAGGGTTGAGTTCCGCATGGACCGGCATGGCAACGTGAACGTGCCGTTCGGAAAGAGTTCTTTCCCTGTTGAAAAGCTTGTTGAGAATGCGAGCGCGGTCATCGGTGCGGTCAAGGCTGAGCGGCCTGCCGCTACCAAGGGCATATTTGTTAAGAGGTGCACGGTGACTTCCACCATGGGGGTGGGGGTTCGTGTTGTTGTTACTGAAGCCTAGGAATCTGCGGAGTGCCCGGATGAGACTCGAAAAACAGTCGATAGTGAAGGAAATCCGCGGTCAGCTTGAGCAGTCCAGCTACGTGTTTGTGGCCGGCTACCGCGGTTTGAAGGTGTCCGGTTTTGCCGAGCTTCGCAAGCGGCTGGCTCCCGAGAAGACCCGGGTGCAGGTTGTCCGCAATGCCTTTCTCCGTATAGCGGCTGACCAGTGCGGCAAAGGCGGCGTTATGTCGTTTGTTGACGGGCCGGTCGCAATAGTCACCGGCGGCGATGTTACCCGTGTTGCCAAGGTCATAAGGAACTATGCGAAGGAAAACGTGGCGCTCAAGGTTCGTGGGGGCCTGTTTGAAAATGCGCCGCTGAGCGCCGAGGGCATCCAGGAACTGGCGGACATTCCGTCCCGTGAAGTCCTTTACTCTCAACTTGTCGGTACACTGGTGGCGCCGATGCAACAGCTCGTCGGTGTCCTCAGCCAGAAACTCCTGAGCATAGTTTATGTGCTCAAGGCGATTGAGGAAAAGAAGCAGGGTGAAGCTGGCAGTCAGGGCGAACAAGCGAAGTAGAAGAGTGCCCGTGAGGGCGTGCAACGAGGAGAATGCGCCATGTCGGAAGCAAAGGAAGCGGCGGTGGTAGAAGGTAAAGCGGCTGAGTTCGTGGAGTGGATCGAGAAGATAAGTGTTCTCGAACTATCCAAGCTGGTCAAGACACTCGAAGATCGGCTGGGTGTGAAGGCGGCAGCGCCCGTGGCAGTGGCAGCTGCAGCTGCAGGCGGTGGTGCCGCAGCGGCAAAAGCCGAGGAGAAGACTGAGTTCACGGTCATCTTGAAGGCGTTCGGCGCCAACAAGATAGGTGTTATCAAGGAGATTCGCGCCATCACCGGTCTCGGCCTCAAAGAGGCAAAGGACCTGGTTGAGGGCTGCCCGAAACCCGTGAAGGAAGGCGCTCCAAAGGCGGAAGCCGACGAGATCAAGAAGAAGTTGGAAGCTGCGGGCGCCACAGTCGAGATGAAGTGATAGGGATGTGGGCGTTCTCCCTGTGACTTTTTCCACGCACACGATTTCCTGAGCACGTGAGGTGTCGGATGGTGGATAGAAAAAGCTTCGGCAAACTGGAAGCCGTTATTGACCCGCCGGATCTCATTGAGATCCAGACCAAATCGTACACGGAATTCCTTCAAATGGACATTCCTGCTGCCCGCCGGAAACGGCAGGGGTTACAGGCCATTTTCAAGGAGGTCTTTCCGATCGAGAGTTATGATGGTCGCTATGCGCTGGACTTCACGAAGTACGAACTCTCAGCGCCGCGTACATCGGATCTCGAAGCCCTGCAGGAGGGACAGACGTTTGCTGCGCCGCTTCAAGTCACGTTCCGCCTGAAGGATGGCGATGAAGTGCGTGAAGAGAACGTGTACATGGGCGAAATTCCGTTGATGACCGAAGATGGTTCTTTCGTTGTCAACGGCGCCCAGCGTGTTGTGGTCAGCCAGCTTCACAGGTCTCCCGGCATCTGCTCTGAAGAAACCATCCATCCGAACGGTTCCAGCCTGTTCTCTGTCCGCTTAATACCGGACAGGGGTTCATGGCTCGAGATCCAGTTCGACACGTCGGACATGATATGGATATACATGGACCGGCGGCGTCGGCGCCGTAAGTTCCTGGCGTCTACGTTTTTGCGTGCTCTTGGCTACGGTAGTGATGAGGAGTTACTTGGTCTCTTCTACAAGTTCGACAAGCTTTCACTGAAAGGACAGATTGCGGAAGAGCAGATAGTGGACCTTGTCTGCAGAGAAGACATGGTCGATGCCGATTCCAAGACCGTGCTCGCCCGCAAGTTCGATCCGGTTACGACGCAGGTCCTGGCCCATATGCGCGATGCCGGCCTGACTTCGCTGGACGTTGTGAACGTGGCCTGGGACGGCGGCATTTTCCTTAGCAGTGTTCGCGCCGACCAGATGCACACTGCTGACGATGCATTGAAGGATATCTACCATCGTCTGCGTCCCGGCGACCCGGCGACCCCGTCAAACGCGCGGCAGTTGCTGAAGCGATTGTTCTTTGACCCGCGGCGGTATGACCTTGGCCGGGTCGGGCGCTACAAGATCAACCAGAAGCTCGGGCTCGACGGCAAGGAGACCGAGACCCTCCGCGTCCTCGACAAGGTTGACATTGTCGAGGCCATCAGGCATCTGGTCCAGATTCGCATGGGCGAGGTATCGGTCGACGACATCGATCACCTCGGCAGCCGCCGCGTCCGTACCGTTGGTGAGTTGCTCGAGAACCAGTGCAGGGTTGGACTTGCAAGAACCGAACGGCTCATCCGCGAGAGGATGACGCTTTTCGATCCTTCGCGCGGCCCGATGACCCCTCAGAAGCTGGTCAACTCCAAGTCGTTGTCTGCCATCGTGCAGGATTTCTTCGGTCGCAGCCAGTTGAGCCAGTTCATGGATCAGACGAATCCGCTGTCCGAGCTTGCTCACAAGCGGCGTTTGAGCGCACTTGGACCGGGCGGCCTGAGCAGGGAAAGAGCCGGCTTCGAGGTCCGCGACGTTCATAGCAGCCATTACGGGCGTATCTGTCCTATCGAGACGCCGGAAGGTCCGAACATCGGCCTTATCTCCTCGCTCAGTATCTACGCCAGGGTTAATGATTTCGGGTTTATCGAGAGTCCCTATCAGCGTGTGTCGAATGGTCGCGTGACCGACCACGTGGAGTATCTCACGGCCGACCAGGAGGAACGCTACATAATCGCCCAGGCCAACGCGCCGCTGGACAGTGATAACAGGTTTGCGCGCGAGATGGTTTCGGTGCGTTACAAGGCTGATTTCCTTGAGGTGCCGAGGGACAAGGTCGACTACATGGATGTTTCGCCCAAGCAGGTTGTCAGTATTGCGGCCGGCTTGATTCCTTTCCTCGAGCACGACGATGCAAACCGGGCCCTGATGGGTGCCAACATGATGAGGCAGGCGGTGCCGTTGCTGCGCACCGAGCGGCCCTACGTTGCCACCGGGCTTGAAGCCCGGGTTGCCCGAGATTCAAGGGTGACCGTTTCCGCTGACAAGGCCGGGAAGGTTGCCTATGTCTCTGCAGAACGCATTCTGATCAGCCCCAGCGGCGATGTGCCGGAGACCAAGACAGAGAAGGCGGATAGCAAGGAATACGTCCTGCAGAAGTTCCGCCGCACCAATGCCGGAACGTGCTTCAACCAGAAGCCGATTGTTGCCATAGGCCAGCGGGTTCAGAAAGGCGATGCCATCGCCGACGGTCCTGCCACATGCGGCGGAGAGATCTCGCTTGGCAAGAACCTGCTGGTGGCGTTCATGCCATGGTGCGGGTACAACTTTGAAGACGCGATCCTCATGAATGAACGTGTTGTGAAGGAAGACATCTTCACCTCTATCCACGTTGAGGAGTTTGAAGTTGGCGCCCGCGACACCAAGCTCGGGCCCGAAGAGATTACCCGTGACATCCCGAACGTCGGCGAGGAAGCCCTGAAGGATCTCGGCCCTGATGGTGTTATCAGGCGCGGGGCTGAAGTACGCCCCGGCGATATTCTTGTCGGAAAGATAACTCCCAAGAGTGAAACCGAGCTGGCGCCGGAAGAGCGCCTATTGAGGGCGATCTTCGGCGAGAAGGCAGCCGACGTGCGTGACACATCGCTCACGGTCCCGAGCGGCACCTACGGGATAGTGATGGATGTGAAGGTGACCGCCCACAAGGAGCTCAAGGAGAAGGATCTTTCGCCTTCCGAGCGACGCAAGCAGCTGCGGCAGAGCAAGGAAGAGTACAAGCAGCGCCGTCAGAAACTGACCGAAGAACTGACCGAGGCGCTCAGCAATGTCCTGCTCGGGGAGAAGATTCCCCTGGACGTGGTGGATGCCGAGGCGGGTGAGATCATTATCCCGGCCAACCGCAAGATCACCAAGACTCTCTTGCGCAGGCTGGCAGCACGGTCGGACCATGTTGAAATCGAGAGCAGCCCCATCCAGATCAAGATCGACGAGATCATCGCCGACTTCAAACCCAAGTTCGCGGAACTGGACCTGGAGAGGGACAGGATGCTTGACAGGATCGAAAGCGGGGACGACCTGGATGCAGGGATCATCAAGCAGGTGCGTGTCTATGTGACCGAGAAGAACCGTCTGGCAGTGGGCGACAAGCTGGCGGGCCGGCACGGCAACAAGGGTGTTGTTGCCAAGATACTTCCCGAGTGCGAAATGCCTTTCCTGCCCGACGGGACCGCGGTGGATATCGTTCTCAATCCCCTCGGCGTTCCCTCGCGCATGAACCTGGGCCAGATCTACGAGACGCACCTTGGCGCGGCATGCAAGGTGATAGGAATGTACGCGGCATCGCCTGTGTTCGACGGAATCAATGAGAAGGACGTGATGGGCCTGCTTGACAAGGCCGGCCTGCCTGTTGACGGCAAGTCCACGCTCTATGACGGTCGTACCGGTGAACCTTTCGACCAGCGTGTTGTGGTCGGACAGATTTACATGATGAAGTTGCACCACCTGGTCAGCGACAAGATCCATGCCCGGGCCGTGGGGCCATACTCGCTCGTCACGCAGCAGCCGCTCGGCGGCAAGGCGCAGTACGGAGGGCAGCGGTTGGGCGAAATGGAAGTATGGGCGCTGGAGGCATACGGCGCCGCATACGCCCTGCAGGAACTGCTGACGGTGAAGAGTGACGACGTGGCGGGACGTACACGTATTTACGAGTCTATTGTGAAGGGTGAGAACACGCTTGAGGCGGGGATACCTGCGTCATTCAGCGTGCTCATCCACGAATTGCGCGGGCTGTGTCTGAATCTGCAGACGCGCAGGCAGAATGAGGAAGAGGCAGTCAAGCCTTTGTAAAGTCAATCCGGGGGAGGTTCCACGGTGAACTACTACGGTGCCAGAGAAGTCATGGGGCTGACGGAGTTTGAGCGGTTTGACTCTGTTCAAATCACCCTGGCGTCGCCGGAGACGATCAGGTCATGGAGCCGGGGAGAGGTGAAGAACCCGGAGACCATCAACTACCGCACGTACAAGCCTGAGCGCGGCGGTCTGTTCTGTGAACGTATCTTCGGTCCGACCCGCGACTGGGAGTGCAGTTGCGGGAAGTACAAGCGTATCAAGCACAAGGGAGTCATCTGCGACCGGTGTGGTGTGGAAGTGACCGTGGCGCGAGTAAGGCGTGAACGGATGGGCCACATAGAGCTTGCGGTGCCGGTTTCGCACATATGGTTCTTCAAGTGCACACCGAGCCGGATAGGCTTGATGCTGGACATGACCACCACCAACCTGGAGCGCGTGCTCTATTACGAAGATTACCTGGTGACGGACACCGGTGACACGCCCTTGCAGGAGAGGCAACTGCTTACAGAGATCGAATACCGCGAAGCGATTGAGAAATACGGTGAGGGTTTCCAGGCCAAGATGGGTGCGGAGGCGATCCGGGACGTTCTTCAGAAGGTCGACCTCGACAAGATGATGGCCGAGCTCGAAGACCAGATGGAGCGGACAAAGAGCAAGCAGACCCGCAAGAAGATTTCAAAGCGAATGAAGATCGTGGAAGGTTTCCGGGCCAGCGAGACGAGGCCGGAATGGATGGTCCTGGACGTGCTACCTGTGATTCCCCCGGAGCTCCGTCCGCTGGTTCCCCTGGAGGGCGGTCGTTTCGCCACGTCGGATCTGAACGACCTTTATCGTCGAGTCATCAACCGGAACAACCGCCTGAGGAACCTGCAGCAGCTCAAGACGCCTGATGTCATTATCAGGAACGAGAAGCGCATGTTACAGGAAGCCGTTGATGCTGTGTTCGATAACGGGCGGCACGGAAGACCCGTAACCGGAGCCGGGAATCGGCCCCTGAAATCTCTGAGCGACATGCTTCGCGGCAAGGGCGGTCGTTTCCGCCAGAATCTGCTGGGCAAACGCGTGGACTACTCCGGCCGTTCGGTTATTGTCATCGGTCCCGAACTGAAACTACACCAGTGTGGTTTGCCCAAGAAGATGGCGCTCGTGTTGTTCGAGCCTTTTATCATCCGTCGTTTGAAGGAGATGGGCATAGTACACACGGTACGGAGCGCGAAGAAACTCATAGAGCGCCAGTCCGACGAGGTGTGGGACATCCTGGAAGAGGTGACCAAGGGCAAGACGGTCATGTTGAACCGCGCCCCGACTCTTCACAGGCTCAGCATACAGTCGTTCGAACCCATTCTCGTAGAAGGAGATGCGATACAGATTCATCCCCTTGTATGCACGGCGTTCAACGCTGACTTCGACGGCGACCAGATGGCCGTTCACGTACCGCTGTCGGTGGAAGCCCAGCTTGAGTCGCGCCTGCTCATGATGTCGACCAACAGCATCTTTTCGCCATCGAGCGGCAAGTCGATAATGACGCCTACTCAGGACATAACGCTTGGGATTTACTACCTTACTGTGGAGAGCCAGGAGAACAGGACAAGGGCGTTCCAGAAGAATACGAAGGCGGACGAACACGCGCCGATTCTATCGGACGTTAACGAGGTCAGGCTGGCGTACCAGGAAGGTGTAATCAAGATTCACGACAGGATAAGGTACCGCAATCCTGACTACCAGCGCGACACCGTGTTCGGTGATCGCAAATCCAAGCTGATCCTTACAACCGTTGGCAGGGTGTTCTTCAATGAAGTCTGGCCCAACGGTTTCGGATTTGTGAACCGCGTTGTTGATAAGGCCTATCTCGGCACGCTGATATGGAACTGCCACAAGCTGGCAGGCCAGGAACGTGCGGTCAGTGTTCTTGATGACCTGAAGCGCCTTGGTTTTGAGAATGCCACCCTCGCCGGTGTCTCCATCGGCATGGTGGATCTCGTTATTCCGAAGGACAAGCAGACGCTTCTCGACCAGGCCCACAAACAGGTCGGCGAAGTGGAGCAGCAGTACAAGCAGGGCGTGATCACGGACGGCGAACGTTACAACAAGATTGTCGACATCTGGACGCATGCCACGGAGGAGATTTCCAACGTGATGTATCGCGCCATCGAGGAGAACCCGGGCAGCAAGGAAATCAACCCGGTGTTCATGATGGTCGATTCGAAGGCTCGCGGCAGTCGGCAGCAGATCAGGCAGCTGGCTGGTATGCGCGGGCTGATGGCTAATCCTTCCGGCGCAATCATCGAACGTCCGATTCTGTCGAACTTCCGCGAGGGGCTAAGTGTGCTTGAGTATTTCATCAGCACGCACGGTGCCCGCAAGGGGTTGGCGGATACGGCGCTCAAGACTGCCGATGCTGGTTATCTCACCAGGAAGCTCGTCGACGTTTCGCAGGACGTGATCATTGTTGAGCAGGACTGCAACACCGTTAATGGGATTGAAGTCGCTGCCATTAGTGAAGGCGATGAGGAACTGGTTTCTCTCAGGACGCGTATCGTCGGCAGAACAGTGTTGAGCGATATAACTGACCCCAGGACCGGCGAGGTTATCGTACGGGCCGGCACCGAAGTTGACGAAGTTGTATGCCGGAAGCTTTCCGATGCCAGCGTGGAGAGCGTGAGAATCCGGAGCGTTCTTACCTGTGAATCCAGGAACGGCATTTGCGCTAAGTGCTACGGTTGGGACCTGTCTCGTGGCAAGACGGTAGACGTCGGTACTGCAGTCGGCATCATTGCCGCGCAGTCCATCGGTGAGCCTGGAACCCAGCTAACGATGCGTACGTTCCATATCGGAGGAACGGCAAGTTCCGTCTTTAAACAGCCGGAAGTGATGGTGAAGAACAGCGGTATCGTCAAGTACCATGACCTTCGAGTTGTCCAGAACAAAGAGGGCGATCACGTCGTGCTGAACAAGAACGGCGCCATCAGCGTTCACGATGGAAACGGTCACGAGCTTGAACGGTATACGACGGCCATAGGTGCCATCGTTCATGTGCCGGACGGCGGGAACATAACAAAGGGTAACTGCCTTGTCGAGTGGGACCCGTACAGTGTACCGGTCCTGGCCGAGCAGGAGGGTGTTGTCAGCTTCCACGACTTCGTGGAGAACGTGACCGTCAAGAAGGAAGTGGATGAGGCGACCGGCCTTCGTGGAACCGTTGTGCTTGAGACGAAAGAAGACCTGCATCCGCAGATCATAGTCAAGAGTCCCGAAGCCTCTGAAATCCTGGCGTTCTACAGTATCCCGGCCGGGGCGCATGTGATGGTCAAGGAAGGGCGGAAAGTCCTACCGGGCGAACTGCTTGCCAAACTGCCGCGCAAGGAATCCAAGACACGTGATATCACCGGTGGTCTGCCGCGTGTGGCTGAGTTGTTCGAGGCGAGGCACCCGAAGGATGCGGCTGAAATTGCCAAGATCGAGGGTGTTGTCGACTTCGGCCCGAACCAGCGCGGGCGGCGTTGCCTTGTCATCAGGGACGAAACCACGGGTGCCACCGAAGAGCATCTTATCCCAATGGCCAAGCACATCGTCGTGTTCAAGGGAGACCGTGTACGCAAGGGGCAGCAGCTTACGGAAGGCCCGACCGTCCCGCAGGAAATTCTTGAAGTGTGCGGCCCACAGGCCCTTCAGGAATACCTTGTGAACGAAGTGCAGGAGGTCTACCGGTTGCAGGGCGTTGAAATCAACGACAAGCATATAGAAATCATCGTCCGCCAGATGCTCCGAAAGGTCCGGATCACGAACCCCGGGGATACCGAATTTCTCTGGGGCGAGCAGGTCATGAAGCAGAAGTTTCTGGAAGTTAACGAGAGCGCGATTGCCGAAGGGAAGAGGGCTGCAGAAGCGACCCCGGCCCTGCTTGGCATCACGAAGGCGTCCCTGGAGACAGACAGCTTCATTTCGGCAGCGTCTTTCCAGGATACCACCCGTGTCCTTACGGATGCCGCCACGCTTGGCCGCATAGACGATCTACGCGGTTTCAAAGAGAATGTCATCATGGGGCAGCTGATCCCCGGTGGAACTGGCTTCCCGATGTACAGGAACATAAAACTGGTGCCTTTGGCGGAACCTCTGTCGGAGGAGGATCTGGGTATAGCGCCGGAGGCCAGCAAGAAACTGCAGGAATTGCTGGGTTAGGGCTTGAACGGGCGAAGTAAGTTCTGATACTCTGAAAAATTAGCTTTTTTGAGGAACGGACGAGGAAGAAGATAATGCCGACAATTAACCAGTTGATTCGGAAAGGGAGACGGCCCATGAGGTCAAGAAGCAAGTCTCCCGCGCTGAAGGGGTGTCCCCAGCGACGTGGCGTGTGCCTGATCGTGAAGACGCAGACCCCGAAGAAACCGAATTCGGCCCTGCGCAAGGTGGCTCGTGTTCGATTGACCACCGGCTACGAGGTGAACGCCTATATCCCGGGTGAAGGGCATAACCTCCAGGAGCACAGCGTTGTACTGGTCCGTGGCGGGCGCGTAAAGGATCTGCCGGGCGTGCGGTATCATATTGTTCGCGGAACGCTCGATTCGGTGGGCGCGGCCGGTCCCAGCAACACTAACAAGCTGGAGCGCAAGGTTTCGCGGAGCAAGTACGGTGTCAAGACCCAGGCACACCAGGGGCAGGCACAGCAGTCGGCGCCGGCGGCACCGGCTGCTGCAAAAGGTTGACGGGAGTAACGCATGGCTAGAAGGCGTCGAGCGGACAAACGGACGGTGGTTCCCGATCCTAGGTACAACAGCGAGCTTGTGGCGCGTATCATCAATTGCGTCATGCGGCGCGGGAAGAAATCTGTTGCCGAGAAGATTGTTTACGGGGCACTGGATGAAGTCAAGGAGAAGGCCGGCAGCGACCCTCTGGAGGTGCTTGTGCGCTCCATTGACAACATGAAGCCCAAGGTAGAGGTGAAGTCCCGCCGGGTCGGTGGCGCCACATACCAGGTGCCGGTCGAGATGGGCAGGGATCGCCAGATGGCTCTTACCCTCCGGTGGCTAGTTCAATTTTCCAGCGCGCGGAAGGGCGTTGCCATGGGGAAGGCGATGGCCCTTGAGATACTTGACGGTTTCAAGAACCAGGGGAACGTCATCAAGAAGCGGGACGATACGCACAAGATGGCACAGGCGAACAAGGCATTTGCGCATTACGCGTGGTAATGGGAAACAGGGGACATAGCCAACGTCCAAAACACTATGGCTGCAGTCTTGGAACAGAAAGCTAACAGAAACAGCTCGGCAGCATGCGGCGTGCGGGAGGATCCCCAGCGGCTTCGCCCGTTGGCGAAGATCCGCAATATAGGGATCATTGCGCACATCGACGCAGGCAAGACCACTGTAAGCGAGCGGATTCTGTACTACGCCGGCCGTGTCCACAAGATGGGTGAGGTCCATGACGGGACAACAGTGATGGACTGGATGGTGCAGGAGAAGGAACGCGGTATTACTATTACCAGCGCGGCCACCACGCTTTTCTGGCAAGACCATCAGGTCAACCTGATAGACACCCCCGGTCATGTTGATTTTACGATAGAGGTCGAGCGCTCTCTCCGTGTTCTTGACGGGGCAATTGGTGTCTTCTGCGCAGTTGGCGGGGTCCAGCCACAGTCGGAGACGGTATGGCACCAGGCAGACAAGTACGGTGTCCCGAGACTGACGTTCATAAACAAGATGGATCGGCTGGGGGCCAATTTCGAGTCTGTTGTTGAGGAGATGCGCAGCAGGCTTGGAGCGAACGCTGTTCCTCTGCAGATACCGATTGGCAGTGAGGATTCCTTCAGGGGAGTGGTAGACCTGCTGGAGTTGCGTGCCCTGATATTTGACGACGGCAGCCTTGGTGCGGAAGTTCGGACGGAAACTATTCCGGCGGCGCTGGTGGTTGAGGCTGAGAAGGCCAGGGCCCGGCTTGTCGAGCGGGTAGCCGAACTGGACGAGGAAGTGCTGGCATCGTACCTTGACCGTGCCGATGTTCCTGCGGACGTGCTCAAGGCCGGAATCAGGCGGCTTACCACTGCCGGCAAGTTTGTTCCCGTGATGTGCGGTGCTGCCCTCAAGAACAAGGGTATTCAGCCCCTGCTTGATGCGGTCGTCGCATACCTCCCGAGTCCTCTTGATGTTGCCGTTTTGAAAGGTATGCATCCCAAGACACATGAGACTGTTGAGCGGTGCGCCGATGACAGTGCCCCGTTCAGTGGCCTGGTGTTCAAACTGGCCAGTGACTCCTTTGTTGGCAGTGTCTGTTACGTCCGCGTCTACTCCGGCAAGATCCGTAAGGGGCAGAACGTCTTGAACGCAAGGACGCGCAAGCGCGACCGGATCTCCCGTATTCTCCGATTGCATGCTGACGAACGTGAAGATATCGAAGCGTTGTACTCCGGGGAAATAGGCGCCGTGGCCGGGTTGAAGGGGGTTACCACCGGAGACACGGTCTGTGCCGAAAACGCACCTGTTGAGTTCGGGCGGATACAGTTCCCAGAGCCCGTAATGTTCATCGCAATCGAACCGAAAACGCGTGCCGACCGGGACAAGCTCCAGTCTTCATTGCGTTCGCTTACTGATGAGGATCCGACCTGCATAGTGCGTACTGACGTCGATACGGGCCAGACGATCCTTAGTGGCATGGGAGAGCTTCATCTCGAGATTCTTAAGGACCGGCTCCAGCGGGAGTTCGGCGTCCAGGCCGTTACCGGCAACCCGATGGTCGCCTACTACGAGACTATTACGGCAGGCGCTTCCGCGTCGCACAGGTTTGACAAGGAACTTGGGGGCAAGCGGCAGGTCGGCTACGTGGAGCTTGAAGTCTCGCCCGGTGAACGCGGTTCCGGCAACAAGGTTGAAGTAGGGCATTCCCTTTCGACGTTGCCGCCGGAGTGCCAGGAAGCGGTCGAATTCGGCGTGAACGACGGCATCATGACGGGTGTCCTTGCGCGGTACATGCTTACCGACATTTCAGTGCGGGTTACCGACAGCAGTTTCGACGAGGAGTTTTCCACGCCTGTTGCTTTCAGGACAGCGGCAATAATGGCTCTTCGCGAGGCCGTGGCGAAGGCGCAGCCTGAGTTCCTGGAACCTGTGATGGCTTTGGAGATAATTACGCCTGAAGAGCACATGGGCGAAGTTCTCGGTGATCTGAACGGCCGGCGGGGTAAGGTGCGGGAGATGCTGACGAAGGGGGGCATGCGGGTGATTCATGTCGCTGTGCCCCTTGCAGAGCTATTCGGCTACTCGACCGTCATCCGTTCCCTGAGCCGGGGCAGGGCGAGTTACACGATGGAGCCGGAGCAATTTGAAATTGTTCCGAAAGCTATCAGGGAACAGTTACTGAACAGGTGAACCGAGCATGGAAGGCCAGCGAATAAGAATCAGGTTGCAGGCCTACGATCACAAGGTCTTGGATCAGGCCGTACTGGACATTATCGAGACGGCAACGGGAACGGGCGCCCAGGTTGTGGGACCCATTCCGCTGCCTACCCGGATTGAACGGTACACGGTGAATCGTAGTCCGCATGCAGACAAGAAATCCATGGACCAGTTTGAGATTAGAACTCATAAGAGGTTGCTGGACATCATGGAGCCTACGGCCAAGACGGTGGATGAGTTAAAGAAGCTCAATCTGCCGGCCGGTGTGGATATAACCATTAAGATATAAGTGGGTGTCATGGACGGGTTGATTGGACAGAAGCTTGGTATGACGCAGGTGTTCGACCGTGAAGGACGGCGGCTCTCGGTTACGGTCATAGAGGCCGGGCCGTGTGTCGTGGTGCAGAGAAGGACGAAGGAAAAGGACGGCTACGATGCTGTCCAGCTCGGTTTCCGTGAAGCTACCGAACGCCGCACGACGAAGGCCATGCTGGGACATTTCAAGAAGGCCCAGGTAACTCCCCGGGGATGGCTCCAGGAAGTGGCTCTTGAGGCCGGCGATGATCCGAAGCCCGGCGAGACTGTCACCGTAAAGATTTTCGAGGGCGTGTCGCACGTGGATGTTATTGGCGTCACGAAGGGACGCGGTTTTCAGGGCGTTGTGCGCCGACATGGCATGCTCGGGGGCCCCATGACGCACGGTGGGCATTCCAAGCGTCGTATCGGGTCTGTCGGTGCGAATGCGTGGGAAGCACGTGTGTATCGTGGTCACCGGATGCCCGGTCACATGGGTAACGTTTCTGTCACGACGCAGAACATTCGTGTTGCCGAGGTGCGTGGTGACGATAATCTTATCCTGATCTGTGGCGCGGTTCCGGGTCCGGTTGGCGCTACTGTAATGGTGCGAAAGGCCCTTAAGAAGCGGAAGACGGGGAAAGCGTAATGAGCAAGGTGAAGGCATTTGACAAGGCGGGGAAGGCAGCCGGTGATATAGACATCCCGGATTCCCTGCTGGAAAAGAAGCGCGGCGGACGGGCTGTCAAGGATGTTGTCATAAACAGTCTTGCCATGCATCGTGCCGGTACCGCGTCGAGTTTGCGCAAGGGGGAAGTGGCGGGGAGCAACAAGAAGCCATGGAAGCAGAAGGGAACAGGGCGTGCGCGTGCGGGTTTGCGCCAGTCGCCGGTATGGCGTGGCGGTGGCGTTGCTTTCGGCCCCCATCCCAAGGTCTATGGCGGGCGGATGAACAAGAAGGTCTCCCGGCTCGCGTTCAGGCGGGCGTTTGCCGACAAGGTTGAGGCAGGGGCGGTGGTGGTCGTGGAATCGTTCTCGTTCGACAAACCTAAAACCAAGCTGTTTGAGGCTTTTCGTAAGGCACTGGGCGTTCAGGGACCCGTGTTGTTCGTTGCCGAGCAGAAGGACAGGAATTTCGTTCTGGCATCGCGTAACGTGCCCGGTACAGAGATTGCCACGGCAAAGGACGTGAGCGTTTACCAGGTGGTCCGCTATCCGAGGATTGTTCTTACCCGGAGTGCGATGGATGTTGTGAAGCAGAGACTGGCGCAGGGTGCAGGGTGATTTCATGAAGAATCCGGCGGCTATAATCAAGCGGATACAGGTGACTGAAAAGGGGACGGCCCTTAAGGAAGGTCAGAACAAGTACTTTTTCGAAGTCGACCCGAAGGCCAATAAGATGGAGGTCAAGCGGGCGGTGGAGATGATGTTCAAGGTGAGTGTGTCCCACGTCAACACGATGCGTTACCTTGGCAAGCCAAAGCGCGAGCGGACACAGCGCTACGGCAGGAGGCCGGACTGGAAGCGGGCAATCGTGACGCTCAAGGAAGGTCAGCAGATAGAACTGAAGTAATTTCGGGCAGAGGCCGGGGAAGAAGCCATGGGACTAAAGAAATACAGGCCAACAACACCGGGCAGGCGTCAGGCTGCCGTGATCACATATGATGAGGTCACTGCTCAGCGGCCGCATCGATCTTTGGTGGAGAGTCAGAAGCAGAATGCCGGGCGCAACTCTGCAGGCCGGATCTCGGTCCGTCATCGCGGCGGCGGCCATGCGCGCAAGTACCGGATCATTGACTTCCGGAGGGAGAAGCACGGTATTCCGGCGCGCGTTGCGACCGTGGAATACGATCCGAACCGGTCGGCGAACATTGCGCTTCTGCACTATGCGGATGGCGAGAAGCGCTACATTATCGCCCCGGTAGGCCTGAAGGTTGGCCAGAGCGTTGTGTCGGGCAAGGATGTTGAGCCCATGACGGGCAACGCTCTGCCGCTGGAACGCATTCCGCTTGGTGTGCTGATCCATAACATAGAGTTGCAGCCCGGTAACGGAGGGCAACTGGTGCGGACGGCGGGCAGTGGCGCGCAGTTGATGTCGCGCGAGGGAACAATGGCGCAGATCAGACTACCGTCGGGCGAGATTCGCCTGGTCAGCGTCAGGTGTTTTGCGACTGTTGGACAGGTTGGCAACACGGAGCATTCGAGCATAAGCCTTGGCAAGGCGGGCAGGAAACGCTGGTTGGGGATCAGGCCGACCGTGCGTGGTGTGGCCATGAACCCTGTTGACCATCCGATGGGTGGCGGTGAAGGAAGGACCTCGGGTGGCGGGCATCCTCGTTCCCCGTGGGGCAAGTTGTCGAAGGGCGGGAAGACCCGCCAGAGACGCAAACCGACGAGTCGATTCATTGTGAAGCGGAGAAAGTGAGCATATGGCGCGCTCGATAAAGAAGGGTCCCTATGTTGACCCGAAGCTGCTGGAGAGAATCGAACGTATGAATCGGAGCGGCGAGAAGAGGCCGGTCAAGACCTGGTCACGCCGTTCGATGATTGTTCCGGAATTCGTCGGGCATACAATAGCAATTCACAATGGAAAGCAGCACATTTCGATTTTCATTACGGAAAACATGGTTGGTCACAGGCTTGGCGAGTTCGCCCCGACCAGAATCTTCCGTAAACACGGTGCGGCCACTGAGAAGGTTGCGGCGCTGAAGTAGGCGGGGTGTGTTCATGGATGTCAGAGCCATAAGCAGGTTTGTCAGGTTGTCGCCTCAGAAGGCGAGGGATTTGGTCCGGCGCATGCGTGGACTTGGCGTTGCCGATGCCATCAAGGTTGCCGAGTTCAGCAACCGCAAGGCGGCGCGGCTTATCGGGAAGACGCTCAAGTCTGCCCTGGCCAATGCGCAGAAGAACGCCAAGCTGGAAATTGGCGAGCTTACCGTGAAGAAGGCTGTGATTGAGGAGGGTCCGCGGATCCGGAGGTACTGGTCGCGGGCGCGTGGCGGGGTCAGCCCCATCAGGCGACGTACATGCCACATCAGTATTGTTCTTACCAACGGCAAACAGGACAATGCCGCCGGAGAAGAAGCTGGATGAGGTATTGAAGGAAGGAGCACGACTTTGGGACAGAAGGTCAATCCAATTGGTTTGCGAACTGCGGTCACCAAGGACTGGCGTTCCCGGTGGTTCAGCCCGAAGAAGGGCTTCGGGGCACTGGTCAACGAGGACCTGGTTATCCGTGACATTGTGAAGAAGCGCCTTGAGGGCGCTGGCGTTTCAAGGATCTCGATCGAGCGTTCGGGGAACAGGGTTCGTGTGAGCATTGCCACTGCGAGGCCGGGGATAGTGATCGGCCGGAAGGGGCAGGATGTTGATCGCGTACGGGCCGAGTTGACCTCACTCACGGGCAAGGAAGTCTATCTTGAGATTCAGGAGATACGCGACCCGGATGCCGATGCACAACTGGTGGCTGAGAACGTTGCGCTGCAGCTTGCCCGGCGGGTTTCCTTCAAGAGGGCGATGAAGCGAGCCATGAAGATTGCCATGGACATGGGTGTGGACGGGATCAAGATAAAGGCGGCCGGCAGGCTTGGCGGCGCTGAGCTTGCAAGAGTTGAATGGTACAAGGAAGGTCGTGTACCGCTCCAGACGCTGCGCGAGAACATTGACTACGGATTTGTCGAGGCGATAACTCCTGCAGGACGCATAGGTATCAAGGTGTGGATCTGCAAGAAGAGAGACCAGAGCCGGGTGACAGGCCCCAGGAGACGAGCCAATGCCGTTGATGCCTAAACGAGTCAAGCACCGCAAGGTCCAGAAGGGTTGCCGCAAGGGATATGCCACGGCCGGAACCAGCTTGGCATTCGGCGAGTACGGGCTCAAGGCGCTCGACCGGGGCTGGCTCAAGAATACCCAGATTGAGGCGTGCCGTGTGGCAATCAACAGGCACATGAAGCGGCGCGGAAAGCTGTGGATCCGTCCTTTCCCGGACAAGCCGATAACAAAGAAACCCATTGAAACGCGTATGGGAAAGGGCAAGGGCGACACGTCTTCCTGGGTTGTCGTTGTGAAACCGGGTTTGATCCTGATGGAGATAGGCGGCGTTCGTGAGCCGCTTGCCAGGGAGGCCCTGCGGATTGCCGCTGCGAAAATAGGCATACCGACCAGGTTCGTGACGCGCGGGATCAGGGGTTAACAGTACCGTTGGACAGGTGGACAATGAAGGCATTGCGGATGAGAGAACAGTCAGACGAAGAGCTGAAACAGATGCAGCGTGAAACACGTGACCAGATCGTGGGGCTTCGTGTGAAGAAGACCATGGGTGATTCGACTGAGCAACCGCTGAAGATCCGGACGCTCCGTCATGAACTGGCGCGTGTAAGCACGGTTATCAGGGAACGGGAGCTGAAGAGCCATGGTTGAAGCTGCCAAACGCGGTGTGCGAAAGGAACGTCAGGGCGTTGTTGTAAGCCGGAGCGGAAACAAGACGATAGTCGTGCTCGCAGAGCGGCGATTCGTGCACCCGATGTACGGCAAGGTTGTGCGGCAACTCCGCAAGTTCTATGCGCACGACGAGAAGAACGAGGCCCAGGTTGGCGATACGGTGCTGATCGTTGAAACCAGGCCGTTAAGTCGAACCAAGCGATGGCGACTGGTCAAGCGCGTGGCTACCGCACCGGCGGCTGCGGACGGGCAACAGGGGTAGGGCATGATACAGGAACAGACTGAGCTTGTGGTTGCAGACAATACCGGGGCACGCCTGGCGTGTTGCTTCCGGATTCTCGGGCACCGGAAACGCTATGCAGGAGTTGGTGACATCATAAAGGTGTCGATCAAGGAAGCGCAGCCGGATGGCCTGGTGAAGCAGGGGCAGGTGTCGGACGCGCTTATAATCAGGACTCGCAGCACCATCAGGCGGCCTGACGGAACCTACGTCCGTTTTGACAACAACGCTGTGGTGCTTGTTGACACCACGCAAAACCCGATAGGTTCGCGGATCTTTGGTCCGGTAGCCCGCGAGCTTCGTGATAAGAACTTCATGAAGGTTATATCGCTTGCTCCGGAAGTGCTGTGATTGAAGCGGGCGCGATTGGCTGAGGAGAAGGTAAAGTGCAGACTCGGATTCGCAAGAACGACACGGTGATCGTGATAAGCGGCGCCGATGCCGGAAAGACAGGGAAGATTCTCCAGGTGCTGCCTGCCAGGGGGCGGGCTATTGTCGAGGGAATCCGGCTGGTCAAGAAAGCGGTGAAGAAGACACAGGATAACCCGCAGGGCGGCATTGTGGCCAAGGAGTCGTCTATCGCGGTATCCAAGTTGATGATGTACTGCCCCGACGATAAGAAGGGCGTGCGTATCCGTTTTGAGAAGGACGGACAGAAATCCAGGCGAAAATGCCGCATTTGCGGGCATGTATTTGACAACTGAGGACAGGTATGGCGAGGCTCAAAGAGAGTTATGTCAAGACGGTGGTCCCGAAACTGATGGCTGACCTCAAGATCACGAACCCTATGAGGGTTCCGCGGTTGCGCAAGGTTGTGGTCAACATGGGGTTCGGCATTGTGGACAAGGATGCCCTGAAGGCCCGAGTGGATGAACTGACTGCGATCACGGGGCAGCGGCCCGTGGTCACGAGGGCACGGAAGAGCATTTCCAATTTCAAGCTCCGCGCAGGCATGAACATAGGGGCGAAGGTTACGCTGCGCGGGGACAGGATGTATGAGTTCCTGGACAGGCTGTTCAGCGCGGCGCTGCCACGCATACGCGACTTCCGGGGTCTTCCCCGCAATGCGTTTGACGGGCGGGGCAATTACACGATGGGCCTGAAGGAACAGACGATATTCCCTGAAATTGACGCGAATACTGTCACTACTGTGCAAGGGATGGATGTTACAATTGTGACGCGTGCGCAAGACGACAACGAAGCACGGGAGCTACTGCGGCTTCTCGGGTTGCCGTTTGCAGCCCGGTAAGCGGAGGGTACGGACTTGGCCAAGACATGTCTTATGGTTAAAGCGGAGCGGAAGCCGAAGTTTTCGACCCGCCGTTACACGCGCTGCCAGCGGTGCGGGCGGGCGAGGTCGGTGCTGCGCAAGTTCAAGTTGTGTCGCATCTGTTTCAGGGAACTGGCATTGACCGGGCAGATTCCCGGCGTTGTAAAAGCGAGCTGGTAGGCAGCGGGAGAGCTTATGAGTTGGTCAGACACGATTGCCGACATGTTCACGCGAGTGCGTAACGGGCTCATGGCCGGTCATGTAACTGTCGATGTGCCGCATTCCAGGCTCAAGGGCGAAATCATGCGAATCCTGAAGAGAGAAGGATATGTCAATGATTTCACCGTAGAAGGCGGGCCCAGGAAGGTTCTTCGGGTCTATCTGAAATATGGGCCGGACAAGAGTCCCGCGATCCGGGGGATTGAGCGGGTCAGCAGGGCCGGCGGCAGGAAGTATGCTGCGGTCGAAAAGATACCGCGCGTGCTGGGCGGGTACGGCATTGTCATTCTGAGCACGTCCAAGGGCCTGATGACAGACCGTGAAGCCCGCAGCGCCAAGATCGGCGGCGAAGTGGTCGGCAAGGTATGGTGAGGACGTCGTATGTCTAGAGTCGGAAAAAAGCCTGTGGAAATACCAAAGGGTGTTTCCCTGTCAGTGCAGGGTTCAACCGTGGCGGGCAAAGGGCCCCAGGGCGAGTTGAAGATTCAGCTCCCGGAGGGGATAGCTGCAAGCGTTGCCGATAACCTGGTGACGGTCAGCAGGGCCAACGAACTGGTTCATACCAGGTGTTGTCATGGTCTTGCCCGCAGCCTTATTGCAAACATGGTGCAGGGACTGGTCAAGGGATACATGGCTGAACTGGAAATACAGGGCGTCGGTTTCAAGGCCGCCCTCCAGGGCCAGAAGCTGCAGCTGTGGCTGGGTTTCTCCGCTCCCGTGGACTACACGGTGCCTGCTGGAATCAAGTTGAAGGTTGATAACGGTACGGCGATTACGATCTCGGGGCCCGACAAGCAGTTGGTGGGCGATGTGACTGCCAGGATCAAGTCCTTCGCCCCGGCTGAGCCTTACAAGGGCAAGGGCATCAGGCGCAAGGGCGAACACATCAGGCGCAAGGTCGGCAAGACTGTTGCCTAGGGAGACCGGTTGATATGAAGTGGAAGGGTAGAAAAGGACAGCGTCAGCGCAGGCACCTGCGCATCCGGGCGAAAGTCCAGGGAACCGCCGATAGGCCCAGGCTTGTTGTTGTGTTTTCAAACCGGCACATACAGGCTCAGTTCGTGGACGATACGGCAGGTGTTACCCTGACCGCAGCAAGCACAGATGGGAAGAAGATGGGCAAGAATCTTGCCGCCGCCACTGCGCTTGGCAAGATGGCTGCGCAGGCCGCGTTGGAAAAGGGCATAAAGGCGTTTGTTGTGGACAGGGCAGGCTTCAAGTATCACGGCCGTCTCAAGGCCCTTGTTGAGGCAGTCCGGGCCGCAGGAATCGGAGCCATTCCGAAAGAGGAGAAGTAATCGTGGACGACAAAGCTCCGCAATCCGATCTCGAAGAACGTGTGGTTTTTGTGAACAGGTGCGCCAAGGTGGTCAAGGGCGGCCGCAGGTTCAGTTTCAGCGCCATTGTGGTTGTAGGTGACCGCAAGGGACTGGTGGGGTGCGGCTTCGGTAAGGCCAACGAGGTGTCTGATGCTATCCGCAAGGGTGGCGATATGGCGCGGAAGTCCATGTTCCCGGTGAAAATGAAAGACCGCACCATCCCGCATGAAGTCGTAGGGCGGCACGATGGCGGGCACGTGATGCTGAAACCGGCTTCCCCTGGAACGGGTGTGATTGCCGGCGGTGGTATGCGGGCCGTGCTGGAGGTGTCCGGTGTGCGAGATGTGCTGGGCAAGTCGCTTGGCAGCAATAACAGGCTCAATGTTGTCAAGGCGACGTTCGACGCGCTGAAGCAACTGCGCTCAGGCGAGGAAATAAGGTCATTGAGGGGAATCGGCCGCACAAGCTGATAAAAACGACATGAATCTTCATGATTTAGCGAGTACTGCCGGGGCACGGCACAGAAAGAAGAGAGTCGGACGCGGGATGGGGTCCGGACGGGGTAAGACCTGCTGTGCCGGGCACAAGGGCCAGATGGCCCGCAAAGGGCACAAGCGGAAGATCGGCTTTGAGGGCGGACAGATGCGCCTGATCCGGCGCTTGCCCAAGGTCGGGTTCAAGTCCGCTGTGCACCTTGACTTTGCCGTTGTCAACGTTGGTGTTCTGGAAGGGTTGAAAGATGTCTCGGAAGTGACGCCCGCGGTTCTGCGCGAGAGACAGCTAGTCAACGGGCCGCAGGGAATAACCGTTAAAATCCTTGGCGATGGCAAACTGTCGCGCAAGCTTACGGTGAAGGCACATGCGTTCAGTGCCGGCGCTCGCAACCAGATCGAGTCTGCGGGCGGAACATGTGAGATCCTGAAAGACTGATGCTTTCCGCTTTTGTCAACTCCCTGAAGATCCCGGAGCTCCGCAAAAGGATCTTCTTCACAATGGGGCTGATCTTTATCTGCCGCATTGTCACAACTGTTCCCACGCCCGGTGTCGATGCGTATGCACTTCGCCAGGTGATCCAGGATATCGCCAACCAGGTCGGTGGCGGTTTCCTTGGGTGGGTGGATTTGTTCAGCGGCGGTGCCTTGAGTAACTGCGCGGTGGGGGCTTTGAGTATTTGGCCCTACATCAGCGCGTCGATCATCCTGCAGCTGATGACGGCCATCTTCCCGTTCCTGGAGAGACTCGCACGGGAGGGAGAATCCGGCAGGCAGAAGTTGAACCAGTATACGCGTTACCTGACGCTGGTGATCTGCTGTGTGCAGGCCCTATTCCTTGCCCAGGGGCTGGAGAACCCTGGCGCCATGGGACTGACGCGCGAGGTCGTCATCTCCAAGGGTTGGGGATTCCGACTCATGACAATGATGACAATGACCACCGGAACGATGCTGCTCATGTGGTTTGGCGAGCAGATATCCGAGCGGGGTATAGGCAACGGTGTATCGATGGTGATCATGGTCAACATCGTGAGCCGGATACCGGAATCGCTGTTTGCAGCAAAGAACATGTTCACAAAGACTGCCGGGGTAGCGCAGTTCAGCGTTTTTCACCTTATTCTTCTCTTGGTTATGATCTTTCTTGTGACAGCCGGGACCATTGCGCTTACGCAGGGGCAGAGAAACGTGCCGATCCATACGACCAAGCGGGTAGTTGGGCGAAAGGTGTACGGCGGCCAGAACACGTACATGCCTCTCCGTGTGAACTACTCCGGCGTGATGCCGATAATATTTGCCGGTGCGCTGATAGCGTTTCCCGCTGTTCTTCTCCAGAAGATACCTGTGCCGTTTTTCAAGAGCCTCGGCGCGGCCTTCAGCGTAGGTGAACCGTTCTATCTGGTTGGCGAGGCGGTATTGATCATGTTCTTCTCGTATTTCTGGGTTGCAACACAGTTCAACCCTCTGCAGATCGCGGATGATCTGAAACGCAACGGGGGGTACGTGCCGGGAATCAGGCCGGGTCGGCCCACGGCAGAGTATCTTGACAAGACCATGACCCGCATAACACTGGTTGGTGCCATATTCCTTACGATAATAGCGATCATCCCAACCGTAATGTCCATGAAGTTCCGTGTACCGTGGAACGTTGCGTCTTTCATGGGTGGAACGAGCCTGCTGATCATTGTCGGTGTTGCACTGGACACGATGAGGCAGGTCGAGTCGCAACTTCTGATGCGGCACTATGACGGGTTCCTGCGGAAGGGCAGGATCCGGGGGCGCCGCTAGTTGCGTACGACTCAAGTGTGAGTGAAGCGACGGAACGGGGGAAGTCAGTCATGAATGCCATTATCCTGCTTGGTGCGCCGGGGTCGGGCAAGGGAACCGTCGCCGAGAAGGTACGTGACGCCTGCGGCTATATCCATGTTTCTACCGGGGACATGCTGCGTGAATCGATCAAGCAGGGCACCGAAACCGGTCGGCAGGCCGAGGGCTATATGAAGCGAGGCGAGCTCGTGCCGGATGCGCTGATCATCAAACTTGTTGAAGAACGAATGGACAACGGGAAGAAGGACGCGAAGTACATGTTTGACGGCTTCCCTCGTACAACGGCACAGGCTGAGCTTTTGCAGCAGAGCCTCGTAAGACGCAAGGGACGGCTCCAGAAGGTGTTCTTCCTTGATGCGCCCCGGAAGGTGCTTCTTGACCGGTTGACTGGTCGCCGCGTATGCCGCAAGTGCGGGACGTGCTTCCATGTTGTCAATATTCAGCCAAAACGGCCAGGGGTGTGTGATGTGTGCGGCGGCGAATTGTACCAGCGGCCTGACGACCAGGAGGTCACCATCATGAACAGGCTGGAAGTTTTCAACCGGCAGACCGAGAGCCTGATTGCCTACTACGAAAAGAAGGGCGTCCTTGAGCGTGTTGATTCAGACCGCAAGGCGGATGTTACCATCAGCGATATGATATCGCGGGTAAAGGCTCTGAGTGCCCAGTAGCGGTTAGTTGCATGATTATTGTAAAGAACGAGAAGGAGATCGCCGGCATACGGGAAGCCGGCAGAGTCGCTGCAAGGGTTAGAGATGCTGTGGTTGGGAAGGTGAGCCCGGGCATAACGACCGCCGAACTGGCTGAGTATGCGGCTGGTTTCATGCGAGAAGCGGGGGCGGAGAGCGCTTTTCTCAACTACAGGGGTTACCCCGGGATAATCTGTGTTTCGGTGAACGAAGAAGTTGTGCATGGTATTCCAGGATCCAGGCGGATAGCGCTGGGAGACCTGGTGAGCGTTGATATCGGCGTGCGGTACAAGGGGTTCGTTGGAGACACGGCCAGGACGGTGTTGGTGGGGGTGAATGATCCTGCCCTGGTACGGTTGGCAGCGACCGCCGAGTCGGCGCTGACCGCGGCCATCAGCAAGGCAGTTGCGGGAAACCGTGTGGGTGATATATCGAACGCCGTCGAAACAACGGCAACTGCCGCTGGTTTCAGCGTGGTGCGGCAGTTCGTGGGCCATGGAATAGGCCGGAACATGCATGAGGCCCCGGAAGTGCCGAATTTCGGGCAGGCAGGCAAGGGACCCAGGTTGCGCGCCGGCATGACCCTGGCCATTGAGCCGATGGTCAACATGGGCGGGTGGGAAGTGGACGTCTTGGAGGATGGCTGGACGGTACGTACGAGGGACGGAAAGCCATCTGTCCATTGCGAGCATATGGTTGTGGTACGGGAAGGTACGGCAGAAGTACTTACGTCACGGTGAATTAGTTGTGGACTGAAGTGGCATGGGCTGGTACCATATCACGTTTTTTCGATGGTGTTCGAGGGAGGCCGCTGTGAAGGTCAGGAGCTCGGTAAAGCGAATATGCGAACGATGCAAAGTAGTGCGCCGCCGCGGCATTGTTCGTGTCATCTGTACCAATCCGCGGCACAAGCAGCGTCAGGGTTGAAGGAGGTTGGGTATGCCGCGGGTGCTGGGTGTTGACATTCCGGGACGCAAGCGCATCGAGTATGCCATTCAGTACATCCATGGCATAGGAAACACACGCGCGAAACAGATCGTGACGGCTGCCGGAATAGATCCGGCGAAAAAAGCCGATGACCTGACCCCCGAAGAGCTTCGCAATCTGCAGAATGTTGTTCAGGCTGGATACCGTGTGGAAGGCGATCTGCGACGAGAAGTGGCGCAGAATATCAGGCGGCTGATCAGCATAGGAAGCTATCGCGGACTCCGGCACCGGAAAGGATTGCCGGTCAGGGGCCAGCGCACCAAGACCAATGCGAGGACTCGCAAGGGACCCAAGCGGACCGTTGGCGTAATCAGGGAACGCGAAGTGCGCTCGGCAGTCAGGAAAGACAAGGAAGTGAAGGAGTAATCTGCTCCGGGAGTGAGAAGCACTATGGCCGACGAACAGGACAAGAAACCGGCGGAACAACAGGAGAAGAAACCTGTTGAGGCGAAGGCTGAAGTGAAGGCAGCGGCTCCTGCCGAAGCCGGTGCTCCGGCTGAAGCAGGTGCCGAGAAGGCTGCCGCCGTGAAACGCGTCAAGGGACGTGGGCTCAAGGCTGTGCCGACCGGGGTTGCTCATATTGCCGCAACTTTCAACAATACACAGGTTTCAATCACCGACCCGGCGGGGGGAGTCATCGCTTGGAGTAGCGCCGGCCGGGCTGGTTTCAAGGGATCGAGGAAGAGCACGGCGTTCGCTGCCACGATGGCGGCGCAGGACGCGGCCAGGCAGGCCATGGGCCGGGGTATGCGTGAGGTCGAGGTGCGTATCCAGGGAGCTGGTTCAGGGCGTGAATCAGCCATCCGGGCGCTCCAGTCTTCCGGTCTCAGCATTACAGTTATCCGAGATGTAACGCCGGTACCACACAACGGGTGCAGGCCAAGAAAGAGAAGGAGAGTCTAGGATGGGCAGGTACTTGGGAGCTGTCTGCCGGATGTGCCGCAGGGAGGGCATGAAGCTTTTCCTTAAGGCAGGGCGGTGCAACATGGCCAAGTGCCCTATTGAGCGCGAAAAGCCGGCGCCGGGCATGCATGGCCAGAGGCGTGCCCGCAAGCAGTCCGATTACGCCGTTCAGTTGCGGGAGAAGCAGAAGCTGAAGCGCCAGTTCGGTATGCAGGAGGCGCAGTTCCGGGCGTTCTTTCACAGGGCGTTGCAGAAGCGCGGTGTAACAGGTGAACAGTTGCTCCAGATGCTGGAATCACGACTCGACAATCTTGTCTACAGACTTGGATTTGCCACTTCCCGGCGGGCCGCCAGGCAGATGGTGTTGCACAACCATGTGCACCTCAATGGCAAGAGGGCCGGAGTGCCGTCGATTGTGGTGAAGCCGGGTTCTGTAATCCAGGTGAAGAGCCGGACGAAGAGCCAGGAGCTTGCGAAGAGGAACATGGAAGCGGTGGCTGAGCCGAAGATACCGGCATGGCTGTCGCGGGATGATCAAAACATGACCGGCCAGTACCTGCGCATGCCGACGCGCGATGAAATCGCGCCAATCGTCAATGAGCAGCTGGTCGTTGAGTTGTACTCGAAGTAACGACAATGCACGAAACCGGCGACCAGGTCCTGGAGTCGGAGTTGACATGAGGATGCGAGAAAGGACGGACACATGCCAATTCGATTGAGCAGATTCGAAATGCCCAAGCGTGTCGCCAAAGATGAGGCAACGGCGACAGACAGGTATGCGAAATTCATAGCAGAGCCGTTTGAAATAGGATACGGCCGGACAGTTGGGAACGCCCTTCGGCGTGTGCTTCTTTCTTCGATAGAAGGGGCAGCCATCACGTCCGTCAGGATCGCGGGTGCGGATCATGAGTTCTGCTCGTTGCCCGGTATTGTTGAGGATGTTACGGATATCATACTCAACTTGAAAAAAGTCCTGCTGAAGACCTACGTGCGCGAGCCCGGACCTCTGGTGGTGAAGAAGTCCGGCCCCGGCGAAGTCACGGCAAAGGATATCGGGGCCGAAGGAGCTATTGAGGTGCTGAACCCTGATTTCCACATAGCCACCCTGGCCGCTGATGGGAAGCTTGAGATGGAGATCGAGGTGAAGACAGGCCGCGGTTTCTATCCCGCCGAGTGGAACAAGAAGCCGGAGCAGGAAATCGGTCGCATCCCGATCGACGCAGTCTTCTCTCCCGTTACCCGCGTGAATTTCGCAACGGAAAACACGCGTGTCGGGCAGCGTACCGATTACGACAAGCTTGTCCTCGAGATATGGACGGACGGACGAGTCGGCCCCGATGAGGCACTTACTGTCTCGGCGGCAATTCTCAGGCACCATCTTGATGTATTCGTCAACTATGACGAGGGCATCGTGGAGTTTGAGGAAACGGAGAAGCAGATTGACCAGGAACGCGAAGAACTCCGCCGCAAGCTGGGGATGAGCGTCAACGAGATAGAGTTGAGCGTCAGGGCCGCAAACTGCCTGAACAACGCGAATATTACCACAGTTGGCGAGCTCGCGCAGAAGACGGAAACTGAAATGCTCAAGTATCGGAACTTCGGCAAGAAATCGCTTAATGAAATCAAGAGCAAGCTGGCTGAACTGGGTCTCACTCTGGGCATGACGTTCGACCCGGATCTGCTCCAAAAGCCGGCTGTTGTCGAAAAAGAGCCGGAGAAATAGACGATTGAAAGGTCTGTCATGCATCATAGAAAGCGAGACAGAAAGCTTGGGCGTAGCGGTTCCCACCGTGAGGCGTTGGTAGCGTCGCTGGTCAGTAACCTTCTGCTGAGGAAACGCATCAAGACGACCCTGCCGAAAGCCCAGGAGGCCAGAAGGCTGGCCGAGAAGGTTGTAACGATTGCGAAGGGCGGCTCGGTCAGCGCCCGTCGTACTGTTCTTGCGCTGATTCGGGAGCCGGGCGCTGTCAGTGTCCTGTTCAAGGACGTTGCGCCCCAGTTCACGACAAGACCCGGTGGATACACGCGGATAGTCAAGCTTGGGGAATACAAGGTCGGCGATGGCTCAGAGCTGGTCTTCCTCGAGTGGGTCGGTATCGCCGTTCCTGCTCCGCAGCAGAAGAAGAAACAGGCGCCAGAGAAGAAAGCCGCTGCCTAGGCCCTGGGGTTGGTCGCAGTTGAGCTGGCCTTGTCTCATGGTCCGCGCAGCCTGTTGAAGCAGCTGCGAGTCTCGTTCCTGCCGGGGGTGGAGCCGTCTATCCCATCGTCTCTCCAGGGAGTAAGAAACAATGCCCGCGAACCCCCTGTCGAAATGCTTGCCTGCATGGTGTCCCGGTGCTAGCATCCGTACAACCGCTGGAGGACTGGTTTCATGCCGCGCTTCAAGTACGTAGCGATGGATGCCAAGGGGCAGGAGACTGAAGGCGTCCTTGATGCCGAGGGTCAGGCACAGGCCCTTAACATGATTCGGTCCAAGGGCTTCTTCCCAACCAAGATTATCGAGATGGGTGGATCCGGCGGTGTGTCCGCACAGAAATCAGGTGACAAGGCCGTTCAGGCATCTGTGAAGGCGACCGGGGGCCAGGCCAAGGGTTTCAAGCTGAAGATGCCGGCTATTTTCGGCGGTAGCGTCAAGCCCAAGCAGCTCATGGTCTTTACCCGCCAGCTGGCGACCCTGATAGATGCGGGTCTGCCGTTGCTCAGGGGGCTGCGTATCCTGCTAAAACAGGAGAAGCATCCGGCCATGCGCGAAGCCATCAATACAATGGGTGAGGCTGTTGAGGGCGGCAGCACGTTTTCGGAAGCATTGGCCCAGCATCCCAGAATATTCGACCGGCTGTTTGTGAACATGGTAAAGGCCGGCGAAGCCGGTGGAGTGTTGGATGTAGTCTTGTCGCGACTTGCCGAATTCATGGAGAAGGCAGAGCGGATAAAGAACAAGGTCAAGAGCGCCATGATCTACCCGATCGTGGTAATGATTGCCGCCATAGGCATCCTTGTCTTCCTGATGATCAACGTTATCCCGAAGTTTGAGCAGATATTCAAAGACCTGCTGGGTGATGAGGGACTGCCTCCTCTGACGCAGTTCATGATCAACATGAGTGGTCTCGTGACCAAGCAGTGGTATGTGATGGTTATTATCGTCGCGGTTGGGGTAGTGGGTTTCAAAGTCATGGGGAAGACGCAGCGTGGGCGGTATTTGCTGGACAAGGTCCAGCTCAAAATGCCGGTTTTCGGCGGTCTGTTCACCAAGACCGCGGTGGCAAGGTTCACCCGTACCCTCGGTACACTGATGACGTCAGGCGTGCCTGTCCTGCAGGCCCTGAACATCGTCCGTGACACGTCCGGTAACGATGTCATAGCCAGGGCCATCCAGGTGGTTCATGATGCCGTCAAGGAGGGCGACAACATGGCCATGCCGCTGGAGTCCACGGCCGCGTTCCCTGACATGGTCGTAAGCATGGTTGACGTCGGCGAGGAAACGGGCGCCCTTCCAGAGATGCTGATGAAAGTAGCCGACAACTATGATGATGAAGTTGATACGGCGGTAGAGGGGCTCACTTCAATCATCGAGCCAATTCTGATCGTCATGCTTGCCGTTATTGTCGGTACGATCGTCATAGCAATGTTTGTACCGCTGGTCACGATCATATCGAAGATGTCCCAGTAACGGCGCGACAGGCGCAAAGGTCACTTTCCGGCCTGTTCCCTGTTCGACTGAAAGTACACCGATCTTGGTGAGCGTGTCGGCTGTATCCTGTTCACCGTTCCCTCGCTGCAGAGTTTCCTGAGGTAAGAGGTCGCCGTGCCGCTGGATATGTCCATTGCCTTCATGATCTCCTGCCTGGTCAACATGCCGTGTTCACGGAACAACCGTCTCAGGCGGACGAGGTT
>Ga0172371_10001028_pt1 | contig 43965 bp, 36 predicted proteins | sample Lak12m_FD_114543 | JGI IMG/M metagenome (GOLD analysis project Ga0172371, IMG submission 114543) | Freshwater microbial communities from Kabuno Bay, South-Kivu, Congo - kab_022012_12m | ecosystem: Environmental > Aquatic > Freshwater > Lake | place: Democratic Republic of the Congo: South-Kivu... | reverse complement strand
AGTGACCACGCTGCCGGCAGGACAAATCGCTACTGCATGGCCGATGCCGCCCGCTGACGCTGTGACCTGGGTCCAATATTGATTGGTCGTACCACCTGTGTTGGACAGACAGATAGCGTACGCATTGAGCAGCTGGTCGGAGGCCGAGTTGTTCTTGACGTAGGCGCGCCAGCCGTTGCCCACCATGGAATGAGTGTAGACCACCATGTTGTTCCCGGCAGCAAATCCACCACCGGTCACAATGCTGCCACTCGGGCAGGCTGCGGTGCTCTGACCGGTTGCTCCGGCCGCGATGGAAACCTGGTTAAGTATTTGCTGGGTGCTTGGGAACTGAAATGGAATAAAAGGTATGGGTATGAAGGGGATCAACAAGCTTGATGTAGCTGTGGCTGTCGGCTCCACGACCATAATATTCACCGAATAGGGATTGACTACGAAGATAACACCGGATGCGTTCCGGAATTTCCAAAAGCTCTGATAGTTACCAGGCGTGGCTGGGGCTTGCATGTTGATCGAGAAATCCACTTCTTGGCCAGGGGCAAAATTGCCGGGGAAGGGGATGGCATCGGGCGCGCCGAGGTGATTGCCGCTATCAAAGACGATGGCGTAAGCTGACGTCCAGGTGCAGTCCCCGATGTTTTTCACCCGCCATGTCTTGGTGAACGATGTTCCCGGCGCGAAGACGGTGCCATCCGGGATGGTCTCACTGATGAATTGGGTTTTATCGCAAATGGCCGTCACAGAAGGGGTGGGTGTATTCGTTGCGGTGGACTGGAGCGTGGGGATTTCAGTGTTCGCGGGGGGAGGGGGCGGAGGCTCTGTCGTTTGTGCCGGAGGTTGACCCGCCTGCGCCGCAATAGTCTGCGCGGCGGCTGTGTAGATAGCGCTTTGGTCTTGTGTCTGTGGGGCAACTTTTGGCAAACCGCAGGCCAGGATGGCCACGAGCAGGGTGAGAGTAAGGCTTAGGAGAGGTTTTTTGTTCATATGCTCCTCTTATTCCGCTAAATGATATAGGTATTCTTAAAATAAAGTGGATAATGAGGGTGCACGGACGTTGCATCCATTCGAACACCCGCTATTTTCTTTTGGAAATGACCAACCTTACGGCACAACCGCGAAATGCGCCTCGAGCGTATTCGTGATGTAGTTTTGCCAGAGGTTCATGATATCACTCCGGTTATAGTCGTGGTTGGAGAAGGTCTGGAAGATGACACGTTTGTCGAAGCATGTGGCGATCAAGCCATAACTTGATTTCTCCTTTGGCAATCCACCCCCCAGCAAGGTGGCCTTGCTGCCGGAGGATAGGCGCATGTAATCGCCTCCCTTGTCGAACCAATACGCGCTGTAATGGACGAGGGAAAAGCCGCTGTTTGGTGTGGAAAAGAAGGGGCTGTCAGGCGCAAGGGTATAGATGGAATCCACGTCCCGCCGGGTGCTTTGAAACTCGACACCGCAGGGGGCGGTCAGCGTTTTAATTCGCCCGTTGGCGATATTCGACCAATTCCAGACCTCAGCGACCAGGGCCGTTTTATCCTGGATGACTTTAGGTGTGATGACATCCCAAAATTCACCCTGGATGATGCCGCGCATCTCGGCCGCGACGATGATCAGGTCCCAGTCGGTGCTGGAGTTCAGATCACCCATAAAATATCCCGAGGCGTCTGCATCATATTTGTAATCCAACCCCATGGCATCCAGGGCATCCTTCACCCACGGGCTGAGACTCGTCAAATAGACATCTTCGTACACGAGGATGTGGGCTGACTTGATCTTCGCGGCAAGGTCCTGCGTGGGCGTGTTAGTGGGGGTGGGCTGGACTAAGACCGGTGCTGGTAGTGTATAGGTGGGCAGGGGCGTGTAGGTGGGGAGCGCTTGAACTCCTTGAGGCGGTTGTTGCTGCTGCCCGCCTTGCGCCAACTGGGCGGCGAGTGTGGCGTTTTGAGCGGCCTGCATGGTCAACTGTACCTGCATGGCAACCGTTGTCGCGTCGCTGCCTGGTGGGGGAGAGGAAGCCGCGGGTACTCCACAGGCCAGCAGCGCAAAGATCAACACGACGGTAAAGGCAACAAAGCTGTAACGAGCTTGGGGTGACATAACAACCTCCTGTGTGTTAGAAGGATTTGAGCCCGTATCTTTTACTACTTGTAACCCTTATATATTAAACCTGATATGCACAATCTCGCCATCCTCGACCACATAATCTTTCCCTTCCAGCCGCAGCTTGCCCTTGGTGCGCGCCTCTGAGAGGCTGCATAACTCCACCAGATCCTGGTAAGCCACCACTTCGGCGCGGATGAAACCCTTCTGCAAGTCGGTATGCACCTCACCCGCCGCGGCATAAGCTGTTGAGCCGCGCCGGATCGTCCAGGCTCGCACCTCGTCCTCGCCGACAGTGAAGAAGGAGTGCAGTTCGAGCAGGTCATAGGAGAGATGGATCATCTTGTTAAGGGACAGCTCCTCGATGCCATATTCATGCATGAAAAGAGCGACATCCTCTGATGGTAATTGGGCGATCTCCATCTCCAGCTTGCCTTGCATGGCTACGGCAGGATGGTCTTGGGCGATGGCAGCGCAGTCGGACAGAGGCTGCCCCTCGCCCGCGTTGAGAATGACCAAGAGTGGCTTGCGTGTCAGCAGGCCAAAGCCGGAGAGATATTTTTCCTCCTCGGTGCTGATCTCCATCCCTCGAAGCGGTTTCTCAGCAGAAAGGATGCCGTGTAGATGCTGGAAGAGCGCTGACTGCCGCTCGTTGAGAGCCTTATCTGTGCCGCCTTTCTTGCGCTCTTCGGTAAGCCGCTCCAGCTTGCGTTCAACGGCGATCATATCGTTGAGCAACAATTCGGCATCCATGGCCGCGATGTCACGCGCTGGATTGACGATTCCAGAGGGATGAGGCACATTATCGTCTTTGAAACAGCGCACCACATGCAGGAAACCGTCCATCTGGGCCAGTTGGTTGAGCAAGGCGCCTGAGATGCCGCTCCGGGCAGCGCCGCTTTCTAGGCCGGCGATGTCGGCGTAAGTTACTTTGGCATAGATAGTCTTCTTTGGCTTGAAGATAGCCGAGAGCTTATCCACGCGCGAATCGGGTACATCCACCACTGCTGTATGGATCTCCATTCGCCCGGTACTGGAGGTGGTCGGCGCGTGACCGCGCGTCAGGGCATTGAAGATGGTCGTCTTGCCAGATTGGGGAAGACCGATAAGTCCGAGTTTCATCTTGACCTTAGGAAAGGGAGTGGTAAAATTCAAGCGTTTGGCCGGAGTGGCGGAATTGGCAGACGCGCACGACTCAAAATCGTGTGGGCTTCGCCCATGTGGGTTCGATCCCCACCTTCGGCATAGAAATTATAACATACCGGCTTTTCCGCTTGTCGGGGAGTAGCGCCCGCGAATTATGCGGGGCAGGTGATCGTCAGGACGGAGCATGGCTTTTCGATCAAACGGAGCATGCTTCCGGTCACTTGTGCGCTTCAGAGCGTATGCGAGACCGCCAATGGGTGGTCTCGCTTTTGTGTGTCATACCCAAAGTGACCTCCCCGAAACCATAAAATCTTTTGCCTGGAGAAATAAACCAATGAAAATACCTGCTCAACAGGCTGATAAATCTGCCACACGGGTCAGGGAAGAACACTGGCATTCACTCACCTCTCAAGAAGTATTGGAACATCTTAAAGTCCACGAGAAGGGCTTGACCTCTGCGGAAGTCGCCGAGCGGCTGGCGCAATACGGACCGAACCAACTGACCGAAGCGCCCCGCCCTGGTTTCATGGCGATGCTTTGGGATCAGTTTAATAATTTCATTGTGATGCTGCTGATCGTGGCATCCATCGTTTCTGCCCTGCTTGGCGAGTGGATTGACGCCTCGGCGATCATGGCCATTGTTTTACTGAACGCCGTGTTGGGAATCGTCCAGGAACGGCGCGCCGAGGAAGCTTTAGCTGCCCTCAAGAAACTGGCCGCGCCAGAGGCCCATGTGCTGCGAGACGGTCACCGGATGACGATACCGGCGCGTGAACTGACCCCGGGTGATATCGTCTATCTAGAGGCAGGCAATCACATCCCATCGGATGTGCGCCTGTTGGAGGCGGTCAATCTTCAGGTGGAAGAGGCTTCGCTGACCGGCGAATCGCTGCCGGTTCTGAAGAACGCGGCCTTGAAGCTCGAAGATAACATTCCGCTCGGCGACCGACGGAATACCGCCTTCATGGGAACTACCGTGACCTATGGACGCGGGCGTGGCGTGGTCGTTGATACGGGGATGCGTACGCAGCTCGGCATGATCGCCGCGATGCTCCAGCAGGTGGAACAGGAGGAAACCCCGCTTCAGAAGCGGCTTGATCAATTGGGAAAGGTGTTAGGCTGGGGTGCGTTGGTCATTTGTGCGTTGGTTTTTCTGGTGGCGGTTTTCGAAAACACGGACTTGAGCCTGATAACCAGCACAGGGATCATGGCCTACTTGAACGCTGCCAAGGAGCACTTGGTAGATACCTTCCTGGTGGCTATTAGCCTGGCCATTGCTGCCGTGCCGGAAGGCCTGCCTGCTGTTGTGACCATCAGCCTGGCGCTCGGCATGAGGGAAATGATCCACCGCCACGCTCTCATCCGGCGCCTGTCCTCGGTGGAAACACTCGGTTCGGCCACAGTTATCTGCTCTGATAAGACCGGTACGTTAACTCAGAACGAGATGACTGTCACCCGCGTCTGGGTGGATGGGCAGTCTGTTGCGGTCACTGGCTCTGGTTACTCAAGGCGCGGAGAGTTTATTATGGACGGTAAACCGGACAATCTACAAGAACGCCCTGGCTTTCTCACAGCCTTGTGGGTGGGAGCGTTGAATAACGATGCCCAGCTCGAACCGGTCGAGGGCGATGATCTTAGCTACCGCATCGTTGGTGACCCAACCGAAGGCGCGCTGCTGGTGGCTGCGGCCAAGGCCGGTGCTTACCACGTGGAACTAGGCAAGGCTTACCCCCGTCAGGACGAGGTGCCATTCGACTCGGAACGCAAGCGCATGATAACCATCCACGACGTGTTGAATCCGCATCCCGACGACCCCTCACCCTTCTACGATGATAAAAAACGCGGCTGGCAGGTGATTGCCGTGAAAGGTGCCCCGGACGTGGTGCTAAATTTATGCTCGCAGTACCAAACAATCACAGATAAATCGAAATCCCTTAGCGAAGACATTCGCAGCCGAATCCTGGTGGCCAACGACGAGATGACTCGCGAGGCACTGCGTGTCTTGGGTGTGGCTTACCGCGTGGTGGAGGAAGCACCCAAGTCTGAAAACCTCCCGCCAGAAGAATTGGAGAAGGAGTTGGTATTCGTCGGGCTGGTGGGCATGATCGACCCGGCGCGCGAGGAGGTGAAAAGTGCACTTGAAAAAGCGCGGCATGCCGGTATACGCACCGTGATGATCACCGGGGACTTCGCCAATACCGCCCGCGCCATTGCCCAGGAGATCGGCCTGTTGCGACCCGAGCGCAAGGTGCTGACCGGCGCGGAACTGGATCGGCTGAGCGACGGCGACTTGAGGGCTGAGATCGAACAGGTGGATGTTTTCGCTCGCGTTTCGCCTGAACACAAGATGCGCATCGTGGACGCATTGCACATGAACGGTGAGGTGGTGGCGATGACCGGCGATGGTGTCAACGACGCGCCGGCGATTAAACGCGCGGATATCGGCGTGGCGATGGGCATCACCGGAACCGATGTGGCCAAGGAAACCGCCGACATGGTGCTAACTGATGACAACTACGCCAGCATCGTTTCGGCAGTGGAGCAGGGACGCGTAATCTATAGCAACATCCGAAAGTTCGTTTATTACCTGCTCTCGTGCAATCTGGCAGAGATTGCCATCATCTTCCTGGGTACATTAATCACCAAGAATTCCCCGTTGACAGCCATTCAACTGCTTTGGCTAAACCTGATCACCGATGGTGCTCCAGCGTTGGCGCTCGGCACTGAGAAGGGCGACCCGGACATTATGTCACATCCTCCGCGTCCGCCCAAGGAGCCAATCATCAACCGCTTCATGCAGCTTGGCATTCTCATCCAGACCCTTGCCATTACTGCGGTGGTGCTGACGGCATATTTCCTGGGGTTGAAACTCCATACCGGCCAGCCGGACCAGATACCTTTCGCTGAGACGATGGCTTTCATCACCCTTTCGGCTTCCGAATTGTTTCGCGCCTATACCGCCCGCTCGGAACGTTACCCTCTAATCAAGATAGGTATATTAAAGAATAGGAATTTGAACCTTGCTTTTCTCTCTTCAATGGTTCTTTTATTGGCTGTCGTCTATGTGCCCTTCTTAAATACCATTTTCGATACCGTGCCGCTGGGCTGGAAGCAGTGGGAGGTGATGCTGCCGCTGCTACTTATCCCATCAATTGCAGCCGAGGTGGTGAAGTATATCGTTTCGAGGCGGGCATAATAGCTGCCGGAGCGCGCATCCCCGATTCCCCCATTGTCTTGAAGCTTCGGACATATGACTGTAGAGCGCGATCGAATCCCACATTCCAGCTCGTGGCGGATAGCCAAATCCACCGGCTTTAACTTGGATATAGCAATCCAGGCTGAGTGAGGTGGACAGGATAATATGAGTGGCATCCCACCCTAAATCTTTATAGTAAAACTCTTGCGGTGGATATCGCACATCCCTCTTTGGGCTATTACCTGGCGGTGCTGATACGTGCCGTAGCCTTTGTGACGAGCAAAACCATAGCTGGTGTATTTCATATCCAAATCGCGCATCAGGGAATCGCGAGAGGTTTTGGCGAGGACGGAGGCAGCTGCAACGCTCAATGAGCGCTGGTCGCCTTTGACCAACGCGGTGTGGGGTAAGGTGATATTGTGAAAGACCAGGTAATCGGTAAGCAGGTAATCGGGGAGCGAGGATAGCGATGCCAACGCGCGCGTCGCCGCCAACTTGGTGGCTGGGACTATGCCGAGAGTATCTATCTCCTCATTGGAGGCAAAACCCACACCCCAGGTCAGTGCGATTTCCTTGATGCGCGGCATCCATGCCTCACGCGCCAGCGGTCTCATCTGCTTTGAATCATGCACCCCGCGCAAGGCTCGCGCGAGTGATGGCACATTTGGCAGGATGACCGCTGCAGCACACACAGGACCCGCCAGCGCGCCACGTCCGGCCTCATCAATCCCCGCGACGCGTAAAAATCCGCCCTGCCAGAGCGTTTGTTCGAATTCAAGGGTGGGAAAATTTTTAGTAATAACTTCGGCCATTCGACGACTTAAGTCGTCACTATGCTTTGTAAATTCCCCGCCGGGCATTATGGCGGATTGTAAGCAAATCAAGGAACATGCGCCAGGAATCGCGCATAACGTTGATTTTACTTTCGGGGTTATAGTACCAGTGGATGGGGATTTCTACAATGCGATAACTGTGCTGGCGGGCGATATGCAGGATCTCCACGTCGAACGACCAGCCGGTGAGTGTTTGAAAGCGGAAGATATCTTCGGCTGCCGCGGCGCGAAAGCATTTGAAACCGCATTGGGTATCCTGGATACCTGGAAGAACGAGCAGGCGGATGAGGGTATTGAAAACGCGACCGTTAAGATGCCTGTAGTACGGCTCGTTGTAACGGATCGCACCGGGAGCTTCTCGTGAAGCGATGGCGATGTCAAATTTGGTCAGGGCTGGTGGGAGGAAATGCTCGATCTCCTCTACCGGCATGGAAAGGTCCACGTCACAGATGAAACGGTACTCGCCGCGCGCTTCCATCATTCCGCAGCGAACTGCCAATCCTTTGCCGCGGCCATCCTCGTGGATCACACGCAAATTAGGGCGTTCGCTGGCGAATTGCTTTGCAAGCTGAAGAGTGGCGTCGTTGCTGCCGTTCTCGATGACAATCACTTCAGCAGAATACACCTGCTTTTCAAGGAATGCACATACCTTCTCCAAGGCATGGGGCAGGCGTTTCTCTTCGTTATAGACCGGGATGATTAATGAAAGGAAAGGTGAATTCAAAAGGTAAACCGTTGGTGTTTAACTGTTGGATGCAAAGAGAAACAAAAATACAACCACGATGATGATCTCGATGACCACGATGGCGATCAGGAACGCGATTTGCTTTGCGGAAAACGGGAGTTTTTTTTGGTGAGTGCCCGGTTCGGACGGGAATGATATCCGGGGTTCGGCCAAGTCTTCCGAGTCAGGGAGAGGCGCGCCCGGGATGGCCAAGGACGGTTCCGGAAAAAGCTCACGCACCGAATCCAAGCCAAAGGAGTCAACCTTTATGCTATCCCCGGCAGGGGCAGGCGCGCCTTCGAAAACCCGGACCTGTCCCGTGGCAGAAACCTGCGCTGGAACTGAGCCCAGATTATTGCCCTCCTCTGAAAAGGGTGAGGTCTGGATCTTTTTAACCACTGGATTTTCTGACGGTTGCTGTTCCGTCATACCCTCAGGGGTCTCCTCCTCAGCCGAGGTTACTAGCCGGTTACGAATATCGTGGATCGTATCGGCGCTGAATTCACCGCGTCCCTGTATGACCGTAACAGCAAAATGTTCCAGAGCATCGCGCATAACCACGCGGACCAGGGGGCGGACACTATCTATATGCAGGAGCGGATCGGTGGCAAGCAGCACAGTTTCGATTTGCAATGTCGCCGGGTACCCATGGCGTTCCAAGTAGGTTTGCACAGCGCGTCCCAGTCGAGCTGTCCGGGTAATCAGGTTTACGCGAGCCGGTTTGAAAATATAGCCTTCCATCGTTCCCCAGGAATCACCTTTTGCCCTGTACATGCCCCGCAATGGCGTGGCATACATAACATACAGGCCTGTCGGACCAATCAGGATGAGGGGAATGGTGATATCCGCGCCTGTCAGCTTGATATTGCGCAGGAGGGTGAAGTGATTATCCATTACTTTTTCAAAACAGGCGATGACAATCTTCTGAGCGTTATGTTCCAATAACCAAATTTGCCCATATTGGATTAAGGCTCTGAACTTGTTGAGCGGGGAGATGTTGCCATTCTTCGATTGGAGTGGGGTGTGGTCAATGATCTTCATCTGACTACCTCCTGAACTTGTGCTTCCTTCTCGACACCATAAGCGCGCAGCACGGGTATGACCACCAGGATACCGGTATCCGGCTTGCGCAGGTCGCCGACCACGCGCTCGGCTGCTGAGATGAGCGAATCGACCATGCGGTCATTATCCACGACCGAAAGGATGGTATGACTTAAATTCTCCACCCTGGCGAACAAGTTGTCAAGAGTTGGCATGAGCGGCAGGTCTTCCCGCAACGCCTGCTGGCGACGGATACGACCCAGTCCAGTACTGGGCAGCACTGTTGCACCGCTGACGCCGGCTTCCTCCCAAGCGGTCAGCAAGTCTTGTAATTTCTCCGAATCGTGCAAAGCAAGCATAACGAGATACATTATGACGCCTCCTGAGTTTCTTTAGACGGCTTGGCTGCCGGGTTTTTTTGGAGATATTTAAATAATGCCCGCAGGATGGGTGGTGTGACCAGGATGGTGACGAAGACCGTTCCAACCACAGCCGACATTGCGTCTGTACTGATCAGCTTGGTCTCCAAGCCAACGCTGGCGATGATCAGGCTGACCTCACCGCGCGCAACCATCCCGGCGCCTAGCTGGAGCGACTCTCGACCAGTGAAACCGGCCAGGCGCGCGCCTCCGCCCGCACCGAGCAGCTTGCCGATAATTGCGATAGCCACGAAAGCGAGGGTCATATACAGGGCACGGACATCCAAAGTACGTAGATTGACCGTCAGGCCAAGGTTGACAAAGAAGATCGGTACGAAGAGACCGTAAGCCAGGGCGATCATCCCCTGCTCCATGAGTTCTTTTTCGTGCGTGCGGGCGAACATCAACCCGGCAATGAACGCGCCGATGATAGCAGCCATGCCGCCGACCAACTCAGCAGCCAATCCATAGCCGAACAGTATGACGATGGCAAAGGTCAGCGCGCTCTGGCTGATGGGCAGCCGTACCGCTACCCTGACCAACCGTGGAAGAACCAATAGTCCGAAGGCCATCGCTGCGGCAAAGAAGAGGAGCACTTTCAGGAAAATCCAGAACAAGCCAAGCAGGTTGCCGTTTCCGCTCGTAAAAGCGATGAAAGCAGAGAAGAGCACCAGAACCATTATGTCATCAAGGACGGCCGCACCAAGCAAGCCCAATCCCACCCTGCTACGCAGTGTTTTCAGCTCCAGAAGCGTTTGAGCGGAAATACTGACGCTAGTGGCTCCCAAAGCCAGCCCCAGGAAGAACGCCGCCTGGCTATCGAACTTGAACAGGAGCCCTATCCCCCAGCCCAGCCCCACCGATAGGAAGAGACCGCAGGCGCTCGCAAGGGCAGCTATTTTTAGATTTTGGCGCAATTCATCCAGGTGCAATTCCAGCCCAGCCAGGAACATCAGCAGCATGACGCCGATATTACCCAGTTGAGTGACGGATTCGCCCAGCAGGTAATTGTTCAAGATGGGGAGGTGCAGTAAATCGAACAACGAAGGGCCGAGCAGGATGCCGACCAACAGCTCACCCAAAACTGAGGGCTGTTCCAGGCGCAGGCTCAGGTAGCCAGCCAGCTTAGCAGTAAGCAGGATAACGGCGATGGCGAAGACGAGTTGGAGGAAGGAGGTCATTGCAAAGAAAGTTTACCATACATCACCTGCTTCTCGCCGGTTGGCTGTATACTAAGCGCAAGCCTCACGCACAGTTCAAGGCTACACGAGAAAAGGATATATTCCAATGCCCCTCGAACCACCTCCCACGATTGGCGATACCTGCTGGTTCGTCCGTGACCGTTTTGGGTTGTTCATCCATTGGGGTTTATATGCCCTCCCGGCGCGCGGGGAATGGGTCAAGAGTCAGGAGCGGATGAGTGATGAGGAGTATCAGGTGCTCTTTGAGCATTTCGAGCCAGATCTGTTCAACCCGTGCCAGTGGGCCAGAATAGCTTCGCAGGCTGGTATGAAATATTTCGTATTCACTGCCAAACATCACGATGGTTTTTGCCTGTGGGATTCACAGCAAACGGAGTACAAGGTCACGCGCACGCCATTTGGTAAAGATGTGCTGCGTCTGGTCGTGGACGCCTTTCGCGCTGAGGGATTGCGGGTCGGCCTCTATTACTCACTGATTGACTGGCAACATCCGGACTTTACGCTGGATGTCTTTCACCCTAAGCGCGACCACCCCGAGGCTGAGAAGGTTAACGCTGGACGAGACATGCGCCGTTATGCCGCTTATATGCGCGCCCAGGTGCGCGAGTTGCTCACCGGCTACGGCCCGGTGGACATCCTGTGGATGGACTACTCGTACTCGAAGAACAGCTACAAGGATTTCCCTGGAAAGGGACACCTCGATTGGGAAAGCAGCGAGCTCTATCGCCTCATCCGTGAGTTGGCGCCCCATATCATTCTTAACAATCGCATGGATTTGCAAGATGTTCAACCGGATATATACTCACGGGAGCATAATCAGCCCACTGGTTGGCTGCATGTTGGTGGCTGCCCTGTGGTGTGGGAAACCTGTCACACATTCACCGGCTCGTGGGGCTATCATCGTGAAAGGGCTGCGTGGGCGAAGCCCGAGCAATTGATCCGATTCCTAATTGATCGAGTCGCCTTTGGCGGCAACCTGCTATTGAATGTCGGCCCGACGGGGCGCGGCGCGTTCGACTCGAACGCGCTGACCGCGCTGCGCGTCTACGGCGACTGGATGCGCCTGCACGCCTGTTCCATTTATGGCTGTACGCAGAGCGACTACACCTCGCCGCCAGGCGTGCGTTACACCCAGAGCCAGGATGGCAGCCGGTTGTATGTCCACGTTTATGACTGGCCATCACGACCTCCCCACGTCATCAAGCTGCCTGGCTTGGCTGGCAGGGTGGAATATGCCCAGATGCTCAACGATGCCAGCGAAATCCTTTTCATGGATGCCAGCCTGGCAACCTCACACAAGGAAAGAGAGTCGCTGCCGGGCACACTTCTGCTCAAGCTACCGAAGACCAAGCCGGAGGTCAGCGTGCCGGTAGTGGCGTTATACTTGAAGTCATAGAGGAGTGCAAGACCCATGTCAATAAAAGACCGATACAACCACTGGGTAGTAGACTGTTTGCAACCTACCCTGGAGAGGTTTCCTGAACGCAAGCTGAACTTTGAGACTTCCTCAGGCATCGATATACCGCGCCTAGCGCTAGCCAGCAACAGTCTCGATACACCCAACGAAGAGTTTGCAGGACTACTGGACCAGCAGTATCTCGAGGAGTCCGGCTTTCCAGGCGAATATCCTTTCACCAGAGGTATCCAGCCGACGATGTACCGCGGCCGATTGTGGACAATGCGCCAGTATGCCGGTTACGCCTCTGCAGCGGAGACCAATTGCCGCTTTCACTATCTGATCGGGGAGGGACAAACCGGTCTCTCGGTGGCTTTCGACCTGCCAACACAAATCGGTTACGATGCTGATGATCCACTCGCCGCGGGCGAGGTGGGCAAGGTGGGTGTCTCAATCTCGTCGCTGCGGGATATGGAACAGTTGTTCAACGGTATTCCTCTTGAGAAGGTCTCAACCTCGATGACCATCAACGCCCCGGCGGGTATCCTGCTGGCGATGTATATCGCCGAGGCGAAGCGTCAGGGCGCTGAGATCAGGCAATTGCGTGGCACCATCCAGAATGATATTTTAAAAGAGTACGTGGCGCGTGGTACATACATTTTTCCACCAGTACGTTCGATGCGGCTGGTAACGGACGTTTTTTCCTATTGCGCGCGAGAATTGCCGGAATGGAACACAATCTCAATCTCCGGCTATCATATTCGGGAAGCAGGATCGACTGCTGTGCAGGAGGTGGCTTTCACGCTTGTGAATGCAATTGCTTACGTGGATGCCGCGATGAAGGCAGGTCTCGACGTGGACACCTTTGCCCCGCAGCTCTCGTTCTTTTTCAATGCCCACAACAACCTTTTCGAAGAGGTTGCAAAGTTCCGCGCCGCGCGCCGCTTGTGGGCCAGAATCATGCGTGAACGTTTTGGGTCGCAAAAATCTGCCTCTCAGCAATTACGCTTTCACACGCAGACTGCCGGTTCCACTCTCACCGCCCAGCAGCCGGAGAATAATGTAGTACGCGTAACGCTTCAGGCGCTCGCCGCCGTTCTTGGTGGAACACAATCACTTCATACCAACAGTATGGACGAGGCTCTCTGGCTGCCGACTGAAAAATCCGTGCGCGTTGCCCTGCGAACACAACAAATCATAGCCAACGAGTCGGGTGTATGTGATTCAATTGATCCGCTGGCAGGCTCGTACCTAGTGGAGTATCTAACCGACGAAATCGAGAAACGCGCCTTCGAATATATCACCAAGATTGATAACATGGGTGGTGCGCTGGCTGCCATCGAGCGCGGTTTCATGCAAAATGAGATTCAAAACGCTGCATATACTACCCAGATGGCTGTGGAGAAAAAAGAGGCGATTGTCGTTGGTGTGAACGCTTTCGAGACGGAAGAAGAAACAAGCCTGGGGAGGCTTACCGTCGATCCTGCCATTGAGGCAGCGCAGAGGGCGAGGTTGGAGGAGTTGCGACGGAGACGTGATGGAGGGCGGGTGATGGAATTGCTCGCCAGGTTAAACTCTGTGGCGCGCGGAAGTGATAACTTAATGCCGCTATTCATGGCGTGCGTTGAGAATGACATCACTCTCGGCGAGATTTGCAATGTGCTGCGCCAGGTGTGGGGAGAATACACGGCGGAGAGCTTCTGAATTTAGTCCCGTCTCGATTGGTCTCTCAAGCGTGAGTAGTATTGAACCATCGCTGCACCGCCACGATTCGGTTCCAGCGACTACTTCCCCTTCCAGCTCGCTTTCCTTTTCTCAACGAATGCTTTCATGCCTTCTTTTTGGTCTTCGCTGGCGAAGAGCATGTAGAAAGCCTGGCGCTCGGCCTCCAACCCCTCGGTAAGAGATAGCTCGAAGGACTTGTTGACTGCGTCCTTGCCCAGCCTCACAGCGAGTGGGGCGCGATCGGCCACCTCTGCCGCAAATGCCAGCGTTTCCTCCAGAAGGCATTCCACCGGCACAACGCGGTTGACCAAGCCGTACTGCAGTGCCTCGGCTGAGGTAAGCATCCGATTGTTCAGAACCATCTCCATCGCCAGAGCTTTGCCGACGGCGCGGGTCAGCCGCTGGGTGCCGCCCGCGCCGGGAATGACGCCGATGGTCACCTCCGGCTGGCCAAACCTGGCGTTCTCGGAGGCAAATATCATATCGCAGGACATGGCTAACTCGCAGCCACCACCCAAGGCAAAACCGGCGACCGCGGCGATGACTGGCTTCTTCACCCTGCGGATGCCGTCGAACAGCTCGACGAAGCTGCCGGTCAGCATCTCAACCGCGCCAGATTCAGCAATCTCTTTGATATCTGCACCGGCAGCGAAGGCGCGCCCGCCACCAGTAATGACAATCGCGCCAACTGCCTCGTCAGCGTCGAAAGCCGCGAGCGCAGTGACCAGCTCGTTTAATAGTGTGCGGTTCAGGGCATTCATCGCCTGTGGGCGATTGAGGGTAATCAGACCCACCTTTCCGCGGGTTTCCGTAAGTAGGGAAGTGTAAGGCATGGTTACTCCTTTGAGATGCAGGGTATCGGTCCTTGTGAATATGAAAGTCAATGTGTTTCGCCGATCTCTATTTCCGGTTTGATTGAGCCGGTCAATGACCGCGAGAGCCAGATTGCTCCAGAAACCGTTGGTAATACCATCAGGAAACACGTCGCCCGCGCGAGTGTGGAGGTTCGCTTACGACTTGTGCCAAGTGTCATCTGGAAAGTGGTATACACCAACTCACGCAACCCACAACCGTTGACCTAGCTTGGTTGCAGTTATTAAGAATATATCTCAACTCACCATCTGCACCCTCATCACCTGCCAGAAGGTGATATGCAGGCCAAGCTGATGCGCCAGCATTTGGGAGCGAGCGAGGTCTGGGACACATTGGGATCGGGTTCGGGGGATCAAACAAGGGAAAGTCACGGGTGGGCTTGGTGAATGTATCCATACTGCTTTTCCAAAATTCAATTGCTGAATTATAATCCCGGATTATGTGCCGTCAAGTGCGTATTGGATAGGTGTCCGGCTCTTCAGTAAGTCCATTCCAGAGTAAAATAACCACTGATATGAAATGTCAATCGCCACCATCCTCGCCCCCACAGCCTGATCCGGCTGCTATCCGTTATCGAACAGAACGCGCCGAATATTGGGATGCAGTCGCACGCCAGCAAGATTCCTGGCGCGGCTGGGGCAGCGCCTATCACCAGCGATTGAAGGGCGTCTATCAATTCTTGGTATTGCCCGGGCAAAACATTCTCGAGGTGGGCTGCGGGAGGGGCGACCTGCTGGCGGCGTTGGAGCCCAGACGAGGCATTGGCGTGGACTTTTCACAGGAGATGATCCAACGAGCGGCCGTGTCCCACCCTGAGCTCCAATTCATCCACGCAGACGCTCATGACTTGAGTGGCGTGGTGGGTACTTTCGATGTGATCATCCTCTCGGATATCGTCAACGATCTTTGGGATGTGCAGGCGGCCTTCGAGCAACTCGCCTACCTGTCCACCCCGCGCACTCGTATCGTTATTAACTTTTATAGCCGCTTGTGGGAGTTGCCGTTGAGGCTTGCACAAAAGATAGGGTTAGCCACCCATAACCTCGAACAAAACTGGCTGACGGCAGAGGATATTCAAGACCTTCTCGACCTGGCAAACTTCGAAGTTGTTCATCGTTGGACGGAAATTCTCTGGCCATTACCCCTCCCTGGTCTGGCCTGGTTCTTCAATCGCTTCTTGATCCGATTATGGCCTTTCCAGTTCTTCGCTTGGACCAATTTTATCATCGCCCGTCCGCAGCCGCGAAACACCCCCACTGCCAGCGAACCTGCCGTGTCCATCATCATTCCGGCGCGCAACGAAGCCGGCAACATCGCCGCCATCTTCGAGCGGATGCCGCGCATGGGGAGCGAAGTGGAGCTGATCTTCGTCGAAGGCCATTCCCGCGATGATACTTTTGCCGTGATCGAGAAGGCGATACGCGATCATCCCGGGCAGCACGCCAAGCTGATCAAGCAGACCGGTGTGGGTAAAGCTGACGCAGTGCGGTTGGGCTTCGAGCAAGCCAGCGGCGACATCCTGATGATCCTGGATGCCGATCTGACCGTCTCGCTCGAAGACTTGCCCCGCTTCTATGCAGCCCTGGTCAGCGGAAAAGGTGAGCTGATCAACGGCGTGCGCCTGGTCTACCCGATGGAGCAGCAGGCTATGCGCTGGCTTAATTTCCTGGGCAACAAAGCCTTCAGCCTGGCTTTCTCTTGGCTGCTCGGGCAACCCATCAAAGACACCCTGTGTGGAACAAAAGCCCTATGGATGAGCGATTACAAGCGGATCGCGGCCGGGCGAGTCTACTTTGGCGATTTCGACCCCTTCGGCGACTATGATCTGCTCTTCGGCGCAGCCAAGGCCAACCTCAAGATCCTCGATCTACCCATCCGCTACCGTGAACGCACTTACGGCGCGACCAACATCCACCGATGGAGACATGGCTGGTTGTTGCTAAAAATGGTCTGGTTCGCGGCCGTCCGCTTGAAGTTTGTATAGAGGAATGAGAGCATGGTCATTTCGCAACGCGGGGAACACGAGATCGCCCATGGAAAAAAACTCTCCGAGAACAAACCGGAGCAAATTTGGGGTTGGGGAACACCTGCGGGAAGGATCCGCGCCGCGCGGCGCGCCAGGCTGATTTCGGCCGCAGCCGGGCTGAGATCCGGGAGGCGTGCACTGGAGATCGGCTGCGGGACAGGGCTTTTCACGGAATATTTCGCCCACAGCGGCGCGCAAATTATCGCTCTGGATATTTCCGAAGAATTACTGGTCAGTGCCCGTCAGCGCAACCTGCCAGAGACGGTAACATTCATCTGCTCGCCTTTCGAAGCGTTGAGTGCTGATGAGCCTTTCGACGCGGTGATCGGCTCATCGGTTCTGCACCACCTGGATATCGAATCAGCGCTAAATCATATTCATCGCTTGCTTAAGCCGGGCGGGGTGATGAGTTTTGCCGAACCGAATATGCTCAACCCACAGATCATGATCCAGAAGAATATTCCCTGGGTTAAAGCCCACTTGGGTGACTCGCCCGATGAGACGGCTTTTTTCCGCTGGAGGTTGGCGACACAGATGCGAAAAACAGGTTTTTACAAAATCGAAATTATTCCACTGGACTGGCTTCACCCTTCAATTCCGCCGATGCTCTTGGACTTCGTTCATAAAACTGGGGGATTGTTAGAGAAGACGCCACTCCTTCGCGAGCTTGCCGGTTCGCTCTATATTCGAGGACAACGGCCATAAACCAATGAGCTGGTTCGATTGGTTTCGTAGCTTGCTTGTACATCCGCTCCTGCGCGGTGTTGACATACACGACCTGAGCGTTACCAACTTGCGTCGCGAGATCCTCCACAGCAATCGATTTTTCCGGCAAATATGTCAGGAATGGTATCAGGCTCTCAGCACCGAGATCCCCGAAGGGACTGGGTCTGTACTCGAGATCGGTTCTGGCGCTGGGTTTCTACGAGACTATATTCCCAGCTTGATCACGTCTGAAGTATTTTATTCTTCCTTGGTTCAGGTCATTCTAAATGGAAACGCGATCCCTTTCGCCGTGGAAAACTTGCGCGGAATTGTGATGAACAATGTCCTCCACCATGTAGCCCAACCCCGGCGATTCTTCGCCGAGGCGGCGCGCTGTGTCCGACCCGGCGGCGTGGTTACCTGTCTCGAACCGTGGATGACATCCTGGTCTCGTTCCGTTTACCGGCATGTATATCACGAGCCGATTCATCCCGAAGCGATGGAGTGGGATATCCCCTCCATCGGACCACTTTCAGGTGCGAACATTGCCTTGCCATGGATATTTTCAAGCGCGACCGCAGCCAATTCGAGAAGGAATTTCCCTGCTGGAAGATTGAGGCGATCCGGTTGCTCATGCCACTCCGTTATCTAGTTTCGGGAGGCGTTTCCCTGCGCCTGCTCGCGCCGCTTTGGAGTTATCCACTCTGGGTAGGGTTGGAGCGGCTGTTCATTCCGTGGCTGGATAAATGGGCTATGTTTTCGCAGATCACATTGGGAGAATCCCCGTTCAAGAATGGAGTAAAGCTTAGTGTCTCAGCAAAGCATAAAACTAAAGCTTTTGCCGCGCGGCAGCTACCGAGGCGTCAATACGGATGATCCGATCCGTTTCTATTACTTACCGATTTTTGGCCGCATGTACCGGCGCCGCGTGGAGTTATGTCTCGACGAGTGCAGAGGCGGTCAACGAGTGCTGGAGGTGGGCTTCGGCAGTGGCGTCTCTTTCCTAAATCTACATGGACACTATAAAGAGATTTACGGCCTCGACCTGGATGCCTCGGTGGAGGCTGTATCGTCAGTTTTCGGGTCGCGCGGGATACAAACTTTCCTGACGAATGGAAATGTACTTGCCATGCCCTATGAGAATGGTTACTTCGACACGGTGCTGCTGATCAGCATCCTCGAACATCTCCACTCGGATGAACTCGAGAGTGCATTTAAAGAAATCCACCGCGTCCTAAAGCCCGGCGGTCAACTGGTCTATGGCGCACCGATCGAACGTCCCTTCATGGTGACCATGTTTCGCCTGCTGGGTTATGATATTCGCAAGGCGCATTTCTCAACCGAGAAGCAGATAGCTGAAGCAGCAGGAAAAACTTTCCTGAAAGTTCGGATCCACCAGATGAAAAGTACACCGCCCCTGTTCGGGGCAGTGTACGAGGTCGGGCATTTTGTCAAAGCGTGCATTTGATTTCAGCTTGCGAATGAATTCCGGTTCCTGATGATTGTCCGCTTCGGTCACTTTTAATTCGTTTCTTTCTAAGCGAAAGAGTCAAAAATGAAAAAAGCGTGTTGGAATGATATCCTCACCTATCTTGGTTTGATTCTCATGATTGCGCCTATGTTCTTCATAGGAACCGCTAAATTCGTTTCCACGGATGAATCGACTTGGCTCAGGAATGGTGGCAACTTCTATTATGCGTTAGGTCAGCGCGAATTCCAGAAGACCTACAGTAGTATTTATATTCATCCAGGAATCACAACTGAAGAGATCGTTGCCACTGTTTTCCTTGTTGTTTTTCCCGAATACCGGGGGATTGGAATGTATTTTTTCGCCGATGCCGAACAAGAACAGTTCCTCCTTCAGCATGGAATTCGTCCATTGGATATTCTGGCCTACTCCCGCTCCATCCAGTTGGCCATTATCTTGACAACACTGCTCATCCTGTTCTACTTGCTGCGGCGCTTGATTGGTAAGGAGTTCGCATTTGTTTGCATCCTGTTGATTTCCTGTGATCCCAGTTATATAGGAAATGCCCGCTTGTTGAATCACGAAGCTATGATGTCTCTTTTCATGATGGTGTCCCTCCTGTTCTGGGTTGTATACCTCTTCAAGGATGGAGGGGCGATCCACCTGATCCTATCTGGCACTTTTGCGGCGATTGCGATCCTTTCCAAATCTCCAGCTGTCTTCCTATTCCCGTTGATGCTTTTCCTTCTTGTGATACGCCTAATCGTGGACTGGCGAGCCAAGAAGACGCGGGTAATCAAGCTTATGGGGATCACCATGCTGAAATTCATCTGCTGGGCGGCTGTATTGAATTTCGTCCATATGGCATTGTGGCCCGCCAGGTGGACCAATGCGCCTGGAACATTGAAGTCGTTGTTCTTCGATACGATTGGACTATCCACGCTCGAACCGCTTGTTGTGGGTGAACGCGGAGCCTCTTATTTCTCGTGGATGAGCACGAACGAAATGTCTTTGGAATTGAATCTTCTCATATGGAGGACAACACCGATTGTATGGATTGGCGTGGTCCTCGCCCTGGTGCTATTCCTTTTTAAAATAAAAGCATGGAAGGATAATAAATTCTTTTATCTGGTATTCCTTCTTTGCGGATTGGTGGCGGCAGGATTCTTGCTAGTCTATGGATCGGGCATCCTGCCGAAAGTGCATGTTCGTAACCATTACCTACTTTCGGTCCATGTATGCCTGGAAGTGATCGCTGCATCTGGTTGGTTCCTGGGGATCTCGTGGTTCGAGGGCAGGCTGAGGCACCGAAAAAGATATCTTCGATATGTGCTTTTCGTTATCATATTGCTAATCCAGGCGATCAGCAGTTTAGGCTTCTATCCTTACTATTACACTTACTACAACCCCATCCGGGAAGCATTGCAACCGGGAGTTCAACATCCCCGGGATGATTATTCCGAAGTGTTGGAACAAGCTGCCGCCTATCTATCAAAGAAACCCGCAGCAGAGCAATTGAAGGTGTTATCCTGGTACGCGACCGGACCTTTTTCTTACTACTTCCCGGGAACAGCCGACAACATTATTCCAACGGCGGGAGATAATCAGGATGTATTAGAGCATCTTCGAGAATATGATTACCTGGTGATTTACTACGATCTCCAGGAGAGGAAAGATACCCCTCCCCGGTTGATGACCGCTTTGGAAAATGCTTCCCCTGAACATATCATCTGGTCTCACGGGGTAGAATATGTGCGAATATACAAAGTAAAAGATCTTCCTGAGGCGGTATTCACCGTAACAGGAAAATGACCAAAGGCAGGTTGCTGGGAAAGGTTGGATAGCGCAGCATATGCTTCGAGGAATTTATGCAGTAACCGTGCAGGAGGTGGAGTATTTCATAAAACCTGGATAGACCATGTCAGCGGCAGGCACGGATATCAAGCAGGCGACGAAAATCCTTGCGATAATCATTCACGCCATGAATGCCATCATATTGCTGGACCAACACCACACAGGGATTTTGGAAGAGCACCTGTTGAGCAGAATTCAAACCATCCCAATAATCTTTATCCCAATAAACATAACTAAAACCAGCGGCTCGCAATTTAAACGGATCGGGCGTGACAACGAGCGCTGACCACTCAGGCTTTGCATGTCCCCAGCTTATGGTGGAATCGGTAAAGCGCCCGAAAATGGTTGGCGCGCGGGGCGGTTTGGGGTCGAAGATTAATGCACCCGGCTCAAGCCGATCCCAATAATTCGCGGTCATGCGGGCATCGAGGTTGTTCAAGAAATAGGAGTAAACGGGGTCGGCTCCGGCAATCATTTCCACTCCCCAGATTACTATCCCGCCCAACATGGTAATCGCAATGAGTGTAATTGCTGAAAGCTTCACCCAGTCTCTTCGGCGGTGCGCCCAAACCCACACCAAAGGTAAAGTATAAATGGATGCCAGGTTGAAGATGGCGCCGAACATCCGGACGGAGGCCGTTTCCCCAGTGTTTACCGAAACATTGATAAACATGGTGGCCAGACCGAGCACAGCACCAAGGATCAGGGCGGTTTCATACCAATGCCCTGCTTTCCACATCTTGACTCCCCAGGCCAATATGAACGGTAATCCTAAAAGTATTGGCCCAATTTCGAATAAAGCCACTAAAAGTTGGTAAAAGTTACCAAGCGAAAGAAACCCTAGGTGCGTCGAAAGGATGGTCGGCGGCCAAAGGGGAGTAATACTATAAGAATAATAAGTGCTCTGCGAAAATCCCCCAAACCTTTCCCAAATGTTCCGCGCCACACCAGTCAATACACCCCCTTGAACAAGCGCAATCATGCCAGCAACGGTCAGCGCGACCAGAAGGGCCAACAATTTTTTCGATAGGCGGAACGTTCTGTGTCGTATGACCTCGATGATGACAATGATGAGACAAGCGATACCCAGCACTCCCAGCCACACCTCATTGGCTAAAGCCAGAGCGGCGAGCAATGCGATTGTCACCATGATAGAACGCCAACCATTCCAACGACGGTAGGTGAGAAGCAACAGGAGCAAAATGACCAGTGGAATATCGCATATGCCGTTCCAGTGTATGACCAGGGGACTGTAAATGCCGTTAACGAACGCAAATGGGAATGGTACAGGGCCACCGCCCTCCATATTCCACTTGCTGATCAAGGCGGCATAGAGATTGGAGCCGCTATCCGCGCCAGTTCCGATTAAGTGGATGTTGGCATTAAGGGGAGCTGTCATGAAAGATGGCAGCAATAAGAGCAGCCAGCGCGTTCCACCCGCCAACGCAGCGAACATGGTCGTAAACAAGCTGACTGAGCGATTGCCGGTCAACCGTTTTGCCCAGAAATAAATAAGTGTTAAAGCCAGCGCCAACGTGAACCCACGGCTCAAGTCTTGAGCCACCCAGGGAGATAATGCACCCAGGCGCATAATTTGAGCAGCTATCCAAAGGAGAAGGTAGTGATAGTCGAATGGCATCTGAGGGTCGAGGGGAAAGTGTGGAGGAACATCGCCGGCAGCCATTAAGGATGTAACAGGCAGGTTTTGGTAATCATCGAAAATTGCCAGTCCGCGCCCGACAGCAGTGAAAATCAACACCAAGAGGCCAAAGATGACCCATTGCGGTATGGAAAACCGAATGACTTCACGGATCTTACTCTTAGAAAGCGGCCATGCAAAGGCAATGCCCAAAAACAACACCAGGAAAGCAGAAGACCAAACTGCCGATAGTAACGACAACCAATGCCCAAGCAAGTTCGCCAACCACGCTTCGAGCACCATGCCGAGAGCAAAACCAATTAGCGACCTTTCCCCGGGTCTCAGATGAAAACCGTGCGCGGCGATTAGCCAACCACCCAGAGTCCAAGTGATAGCCCAGAAAGCCAGAGGCAGCACATCGAGCAGTTTTCCCAAGATGACATTCATTTTCGTTTCCTCATTAAAGGAGGCCGTGGCATAAAATGGCAATTTACAACGTCAGGGGATAAGCAGCCATCACTAGAATCTGGGTCACAGCGTCAATCTCTGCATTCCCGGTCAGGAATCCGGGATGGATACGGGGGCGCGCTTTCTCGAAATGTGCGAAATCATGTTCGAGAATGAACACATGCACTTGATTAAAAGCCTCTTCGAATATACAGGCATAATCCAAAAAACGGCAGCGGTTAAGGTTGCTACCCGGATTCAGCCAGCGCTGCCAGGCATGCACGGAGTAAGTCAGCATCTCGAAGGGATAACGGAAGAAATGGTCGCGCAGGTCAATGAAATGCAGGTGAACGCCTTCCGGTCTCGTCAGCCTGGCCAATGATTGCACAATACCCTGCATATCTTCACTTGGCAGATGCTCGAAAACAGAAGTGCTCATTACGATATCCATCAGCGGAATTTCTGCCCTGGCTTTAATATGGCGGATATCCTCCCGAAACAGTGTCATCCATTCTGGGCGAGGCAGAATGTGTCCCTGGCTCTCGGAGAGAAATTCAGCGTATTCAGGTAGAAGGGTGCGATTAAGGTGGTCATCTGGGGAAGCAAATCTATCACATAGCACCAAGTGCGAGACCCCTTGCCTTAAAAGTTCGACACCAACGGCAAAACTACCCCCATAGCCAAAGAGCAATAGTCGCTTTCCAACAAGAGAAATTCCGTTCTGCGCTAAGATTTCATGGTAACGCGCAGAAGCCGCGCGCGGCCCGGAAGTCTCCGGGCCGGGATGGATGATCAGCCCGCGTCGGAGGAGAAACCGGGCGGCATTGTCAGGAAGAAAATGGCGGATCAGGCGCGGCAGGAGGTATTTCAGGTTCATTGCCGCTCTTTACGTAGAACCAGGATGATCGGGTAATACCAATGCAACCATCCACCCAGAAGGATAGCAGGCCGGAGCAGGAAACGCCACTTATGGAGAAGCCTCAACCCGTGTTTCAGCTTACCCGAGGATCCCCACTCACCGAAAGTCAGGGTTTCCATTCGCTCCTGCCACAGGTCACGACCAAAGGTGAGCACTGTGATGCAGCCTTTCCAGACCTTGAGCCAAAATTTCAACTTGGGGACAGAGATGAGATTCAAAGTATTCACATAGCTGGCTGAGCGCCCATACAGGCGGACATAAATCCTGGCTGCACATTTTGGCAGGTGAGGAATCCAAAGTATGCCATAATGACCTTCCCACCACGATCCATAATTTGGGATTGTGAAGAAAAGGTACCCTCCCGGGCACAGAACACGCATAGCTTCAGCAAGACATCCTTCGGGATTCTTGACATGCTCCAAGACGTTGGATGAGTAAACCAAATCGAATGAGTCGTCAGCAAATGGCAACCTCTCGCCGGGGTTGCGCGCGATTGGCAGCTCCCGAAGGCCGATTGCGCTCGCGAGTTTGGCGGAACACTCGATGGCACCTACATCTGGCTCACAACTGCATGTCTTCCAGGAGTAAAAGGCGCGTGTATAAGTGGTAAAAGCCCCGAAACCGCTGCCGATCTCCAGGACACGGCTCTTTGGAGTGATGAAGCCGGGTAAATAGCGTTCGATCACGGCTACTTTCTCCTGGACATGTTCCAATGCCAGGTGCGTTGGGGCGATGCGCCAGGTATCCCCAGTGGTCACCCCCTTGGTCCAGATATCGAGATGTGACTTAACAGCCGGCAGTACTTCTGCTTCGATGGCTTTTTTCTGTGCGTTACTCAGCCCGATGTTATTCAACTAAATTCTTCTCCTTCCACTACGAAAGCGCTGACCAATGTGCGAGACAACCAGATCGCGCCGGGAATTGTCGCAAGCACTGTAATAAAGCGGGTCACCAACGCCAGCGTGGAAGCCTGTTCGAGGCTCGCTCCCAAGGCGGTATACAATGTGGTAAAAGCCACTTCCCGCAGGCCGTAGCCATTGACCGAGATTGGCAGCACCGACAGGAAGTAGACAACTGTCTGCACACTGATGACCTGCCAGAAGGTCACTGTCATACCAAGCTGGCGGGCTATCAAGTAAGCCGCAGACATCGGGAGCAGGTTTGAAGGCCAAGCCACCAGGAAGGCGTAGGCAAATACCCCGGGGCGGGAAGCCCAAGCCCTTAGGGAGGCCTGCGCCTTGGGAAAGTAACGTTCGAATAACTTCTGCAAGCCTACCTGTACAGCCATTATCCCGCCAGCAAACAACTTCCACAAAGAGAGACCAAAAACGAGCACAGGCGCGGGCAACAGGCAAGCCATGGCAGCCATGTTGATCAGGCGGTCGAGAGCCACCGAGCCGATTGAAATGCTCTTTCGTCGGCTGTAGGTATGCACCGCTGCCATGCGGAATCCATCCCCCCCGATTGTGGAGGGCAGGAAGTTCGAGGCGAAGTTTGCTGTCCAGTTCAAGCGGAATGCTTGCCAGTAAGTGATTTTAACCTGCTGAGCCCATAAAAGAATACACCAGCGCAGGGTATTGACCCCATAAGAAAGCAGGTACAGAAAAAAAGCAAGTAAAACAGCCCAGATGGCAATTCCCGAAGCTTTTTTTAGCACTATTTCCCATTTTTGATGGGAGATCAACCAGACGAATAGTGCTGTGCTGACCAGCGTCCCACCCCAGCGTAAAAGTTTTACCAGCCTTTTCTTCGCTTTTGGGGAAAAAGGTTTCATGGCGCGGCAACCGTTACCCTTCCAACCAAATCGAGAGATCGCGCCCAATAAGCCCAGCCAGTTTTTCGATATCCGGCGCGAAGTGCTCAAGCAACCGCGCCCGCAGGGAGCCATCCATTTTGGAGCGAGGTTTGCGGGCTGTGTTCAACCGCTCCAGGTGGTTGTAAGCGAGGGAGATGTTTTCCATGAAATCCACGCCGAACAGTGAAATTAGCTTCATGAACGCTCGATAGACCGGCTGCGGCGGGTGGACAAGGCGTGCCAGGAACGCAGAGCGATTCTCGAAACCGGCGTTGACCGGAGGGAATTCCTGCCGCCCATCTGAAGGGACATTGAGAAAAGCCAGGGTTTCTTCATAAACCATGTGCGGATTAGACTGTAGATCATCGAATAAGAATATCTTGACCTGTTCGTTCGGGAAAATGGTGAACAACCTCTCGACATACTTCCCGAACTGGCCGACTTCACCATAGAGCAACAACTCCGGCTGGCGAGCACTTTTAGGAATACGCTGTCCATTCCTGCGTCGCTCCTGCAATTCCCAGGCTGTGGCTAGGTCAGGCTCGTCTTCGCGCAGGAGACTCAGGTTCAACTGGTGATAAGACTCGATGAAATCCACCGGCTGGCGCAATGACAGGATCACCCGCGCCGCCGGGTCGTAGACATGCATATTTTGGAAGGCCACACTGGAAAACAGATAAAGCGGTGATGCCTCTCCCACGGCCAGATGCTGCTCATTCGCTTTCGAGAATACTTTGAGATAATCATCAATGGATCGAAAAGTAATTTTGTGCACACCTGGGAAATCGGTCGCAAAATAGTGCAACTCCTTTACACGGGACATGAAGATGCGCGGATGCATGGAAAGATATGTGTAAAGTGCGGTGGTACCGCAGCGCGGGGCACCCGCGATAAAGAAATTAGGACGTTTCACCGGCTCACCTTTTGAAAGATTGCTTCGTAAGCATCCACTATTCTTCGAAGATCGAAACGCTCCGCCAGCCGGCGGCTCTCTGTACGGGCAGCGAGAAGCGTACTTTTATCCGCCAACAATATGCGCAAAGCCCTCTCCAACTCTCCTTGATCATCCGGTGCGCACAGGAAGCCATTTTTCCCTTGTTCCACTAGATCAACAAAACCACCCACGTTCCCGGCGACGATGGCCAATCCCATCGCCAATGCCTGTACACCAACCACCGGTAGTCCTTCCGAGAGCGACGGCATGAACAGGATGTCGCCTCTCGAGAAATGCGCGATCACATCCTCGGGCGTCACCCAACCATGAGGCAGTGTGAAGCGTTCATCCAGACCGCATTTCCTAATGGATTGTTTGACTTCTTCTCGCAGCGGGCCATCTCCGAGCATGACACAACGCCAATCCAAGTCCTGCAATCCAGCCAATGTTGCTACGACCTGCAATGGATTCTTCTGCGGCACGAATCGCCCGGCGAAGATGATGACCGGCAGATCCTGGATCGCGATCGTTTCCGGTTTCAGGCTTTGCAGATCAGCGCCATTTGGAACGACATGAATATCCACCGGATAATGCTGTAAGGCTAGCTGGCGGGTAAACTCACTGACGGCTGTTACACACCTTGCCGACTGCCAGATCGGGGGTGTGAGGGGCAACAGCCAACGAAACCAGCCGTTTGTCTTATCAGGTACGCCGCCAGGCACATCACCGAGATGAGTGGTCAACACGTATGGGACCTTCGTCAGCCGCGATAAAGCCCAGGCCAGTGCCCCCGCCGGAACAGCAAAGTGAACGTGGATCACATCAGGATGCCAGCGGCGAATAAAACGGTAGCCGGCCCAAAGTCCGGCAACGATGTAGGCAGCCATGGCTACCAGGTCGGCCTTATACGATTGTCGTCGTAATGAAGGAATGCGAATCACCCGTACGCCATCTAAATCTTCTTCGCGTGGCAGGCCTTTCAGGTGAGCGGTCAATATGGCTACCTCGTGGCCGCGCCTCACCAGAACCCGGCTGATGTCTTGCGCCACCCGGCCTCCCCCCCCGCCAACCGGTGGAAATTCGTGAATCAGAATCAAGATGCGCATATGTTAACGATCCGCATTTCTAATGCTCAGCAGGATGTTCAAAAAACACCAGTTAGGGAATGTCCATAACCGATTATAGATGCGATGTAGGAACATGGATTTGGCAGGTTTCCATATCGTGAGAAGGGAAATCAATGGAAAGGTGGGGAAAATACCATGCCGCTCAACCACCGAGTAATATGGTTTGAGCAGCCGAAGATATTCCTCGATTGGCCTGTCGCCCGGGTGACGTTCGATCCCAGATGTTCTGAGCAATTTTCCCTTGACAAGGAAAGAGAGACGGGAGGCAAAATGCGCCAGGTTGGGGAGGCTGAGAATGAGCGCTCCACCTGGTCGTAGGATGCGGGCGATTTCCTTCACCGCCTTTTCCTGATCGGCGAAAACCAAGTGCTCAAGGACATCCAGACAAAGGATCAAGTCGAAGGAGGCAGATGAGAATTGCATTGCCAGCAGGTTGCCGCGGATCACAAATTCCGACTCGTAGTTGGCGTCCAGGCCGACGAAATTCCACCCTCGTTGGCGATACTTCTGAACCAATGCGCCTTCGCCGCAACCCAGGTCAATGATCCTATCAGTGGGGTTGAAACGAGAGAACATTTTTTCGACGATCCTCATCTTTTCTAGATAAACCAACCGATAAGGCCAGTCTTGATCCAGGTCAAGGTGATAATTTCCCTTCAAGGCATATTCGCCAGATGGGGATTTCATCGTGCAAATCCTCCAGCATTCTCATCCACATCAGCCAGAGTAGCCGGCAGGAAAGCAATACCCGGCAAGCTAGCGAGCAGAAGAACCAACCTGATCAAGAGCGCCAGGAGGAGGCTGTTGACCAGCGTAGTTCCCCCAATGCTGGAAAAAAGGTAAGATAACGAAAGCTCTTGCACACCATAACCGGCTATCGAGATCGGCACCAACGTGATGAAGTAGGAAATGCTCCATATCCCAGCTATCCCCCAAAATGATGTATATTCTCCCAATGCCCGGACGAGAATAAGGATCGAGAAGAACAAGAACAGCATATTCGCCCATGAAAATGCCAGCGCTCCCAGCAACACGAGAGGACGGTTCAGCCAGAACACCAGCACCTGAAATGTTCGTTTGAGGAAATTCCATACCCTGTTGCATAATGCAGGAAAACCAATCGCGCTGATAACCGTTGGCGTAGGCAAAGCTTGGTTATTGAAAAAGTTCCAGAGAGGGGGTATGCCAAAAGGCAAAGCAAATACCATTCCAGTCATGCCAATCAGCCGGTCGGCTGCGATGGACGCCAGGCATACGGCGCGATCAAAGCCCAAACGCAGGATGCTTGCCAGGCGGAGCACATCCCCTCCAATGGTGGTAGGTAGAAAGTTGGAGGCGAACAGGCTGGCGAACGTTAACGAGATGGCGTGGGATGGCTGGATATTGATCCTGGCAGAGCGCAGCAAGATATACCAGCGACCAACAGTGAACAGGCGCGAGAGAAGCATCAAGGCTAAGGAGGCAGCAAGCTCCCAGAGTGAAATCTGCCGTAAGCCTGTGGTAATCTCCTCCCAACCTTGCTGGTGGAGCAATAAAATGAGTAATCCGATCGCCAGCGGGGTACCAGCAATTTGCAGTAAACGCTTGCGATTTCTACAAAAGTAATCTTTCATTGGGATTTACGGGCTACAATTCTGCTTGTCCCGACGCGGGATGAGCAATTCGATATCATCGGTGGATAATATCCGAAGAGGTTGATATTTGCAGAGCAGCGGCAGGGTGATGCTTTCCACCCATGCATTGTTTTCATCGGAAAGTGATGAGTTTCTCCCTTTGAACAATACCTGTTGCTTTTCAACAACAATTAAGGCAAAACGATGCCGTCTCAAGTCCCCGTAGAAACGGGCCAGGTATTCAGAGTTATGGGATATTGCCATTTCCATCAAAGTAATTAATTCGTACTCTGGAACGAGCGGCGCATTGATCTCACCAAATGTAAGCAAATGCCTTTGTGATATGAATAAGATCTCCCCGCCCCCTTTGGAAACCTGGTCGACAGTTTCCTTCAACACAGACAAATCATGTTGCCCCTGTCCATAATCATAAGTGGGTAAAGGAGTAAAGTCGGATATGGAAAAAACAAGCGGGATGGATAAGGCGAGAACAATCGGCCAGCTAGGAATTTCTCTCGAGGAAGAGACCATTTGCATTTCGGACTGCTGCCGCTCGAAAAAAAGATAACTAGCGATGACACCTGAGACGACAATGTAGGCATCCATGTTGTGCAGGTCGCCGCCCCCCCCGATCTTTACGCTAACAACCATTCCTCCTGCGAGCAGTACAAGCATAATGGTGCCCAAACCCGACAATCGAACCGGATGCCACTCATTCCACCGACCATGTAGTTTATAGAAGAAAACAGTCCAGAGCGGCAGGGAAACCAGGAGGATAGCGGGGATGATGCCAGGTCTAAAAGTGGCATTTGGCAACAGTCGGTACCATAGCAGGTCCGAGGTCAGGCTGGATCCAAAGGAGAGGAGATTGTCGGTGTTATGAGACAAAGATACGTACCAACCCTGCGCGAGGAACGCGGTTAACAGACCAGATACCAGCCACAACGCCGGATGTACCAAATAGCGCCAGATACCGCGTCGGGGAGTCACGGATTCCTCCACAAAATAAAGCGCCGCCGCCAGCATGGCAGGCACCGGGAACCAGTTGAGGCGGCTTATCCCAGCCCAGAATGAAGCTGCCAATACGGCAACCAGCGACCGCCAGAGGTGTTTCGATGAAAAACCCGATAGAATGATGATGATACACACTTGCAGATGGTAATAAACGGGCCCCTGGAAGAGACATAGAAAAAACCAGGCTGCGAACATCAAGAAGCGCGACTTCTCTGCGATCTTCAGCCTCCGGGAAAGGACCAGCCCGCTTGTCGTCGTAAGTCCTAGCGACAGCAATACCTGCCAAAGCCGGTGTGCCCACAATGGAAGTTTATCAATCAAGAAGGGGATGGATTGCAGCAGGTAGCGAGTGGGGTGCCAAATCGAAAGCGGCAAGCTCTCCCCATAGATTTCTTTTGCAAAAAGCAGGGAACTAAAGTAATAGCGACTGGTCTCTGACCAGTCCAAGGAGAATGGGAAGGTCGAGACAGCAGGAAAGTAATAAACCAACCGGTAGCATAGACCTTCGATCAGCGCGGCCGCCGTGAACGCAATAGGCCAGGATGAGGTTTTCCAAGAAATCCTTACCAATGAGGCGATAATCAACAAACCCCACCATGAAATCAGGAGTTTGATCCAAAGACGATTGAGCAAGCCACCGAAGTAGGGCTGCAACAGTGCAACATAAATGATGATCAACAATCCTGAGAGAAACCCGACCAGGAGAATCTTATAAAACCAGCCTGAACCTTTTAGCCATCCGAGCAGATGAACGCCTTGATGGGGTTGGCGAGATACTAAAAAAGCAAACGTGACCATCCCCAGCAAGCTGCTGGAAAGGGTCGGCGTTATCAGGAGCATCCACTTCGATCGCAGAATATCCGAGGCGAAATTATCCTGGGCAACCTGGATGATCTGGATCAGTGCAGGAAGAGGCAGCAAAGTGGATATGATCGATGCGAACCGCCAGGATTTCAAATTTATACTCCGGAACTCTCGATAGTCAGGGGATTATCTCGCGCACTGTATAAGTGGGCTTTTGCTGAGACTCATGATATGTTCGCACCAACAGCTCGGCGATCAGTCCCATCAGGATGGATTGAAAGCCCAAGATGAAGAACATGACACTCATCTGGAAGAATGGCGAGTCGAGCACTGGGGTGCCAATCGAAACGCGCCGGATCATCAGGAACAGCAGCGCCAGCGTGCTGATGAACATCAAGCCGATACCGGTTCCGCCGAAAAGATAGATAGGTTTGGCGGCATAACTGAGCAGGAACTTGACCGTGAACAGGTCGAGCAGGACCTTCAAGGTGCGCTCCAGCCCATAGTTGGCTTTGCCATATTTGCGCGGATGGTGGCGGACAGGGATCTCGGTGATGCGCGCGCCGACGGCGTGGGCGTAGACCGGGATGAAGCGATGCATCTCACCGTACAGGCGGAAGCCACTGAGAACATCGCGGCGATAAGCCTTGAGCGTGCAGCCATAATCGTGCAGGTGAACGCCTGTAACCCACGAGATCAACCAGTTAGCGATACGGGAAGGAAGGGCGCGGGTAACAACATTATCCTTACGTTCCTTGCGCCAGCCGCTGACCAGGTCATAACCCTCGTCCAACTTCTGCAGCAGCAAGGGTATATCTGCCGGGTCGTTTTGCATATCTGCATCCAACAAGACGATGGTCTCTCCCTGGGCATGGTCAATGCCGGCTGAGATTGCCGCCGTCTGCCCGAAGTTGCGGCGGAGCACAACCACGCGCAAGTGCGCCGTGTCTTTCTTGGCAAATGCTTTCAGTATGGCGAGGCTGCCATCCCGGCTGCCATCGTCCACGAACACGACTTCCCATTCATGCACCAAAGGCACTAGCGCCCGCCGGATCGAATCGAACAGGAGCGACAGGTTTTTTTCCTCGTTGTAGACAGGGATAATTAGCGATAGTTTCACGGCTTCCTCAAAATGATTTGCAGCTTGGTTTGCAGACAACTACCCATGGGCTGCTGGATAAGGTGCATTTCATAACCGGGCCGGGAAGCGTAACGCTCCCATATGGGTGAATTCGCCGGCCGGTGGATGACGATCACGTCAGCTTCCTGGATCCATTGGGAAGCCAGTTCATCATTCCAAAAACCAATACGTAAAAGATCGTCGGGGTTTCCGCCAATATGATAACTAAATTGCCCATTAATCTGCGCAGGGAACACCTGTATCCCGGGTAAATATAATAGCAATGTAGCGGTAAAAGTACTCGAAGAGCCGCTATCCCAATATACTTTACTCCCAGGAGGAATCAGGCTCGCGAGCTGCGCGCCCGTTGACTCGTAAGAGACCAACGCATCTCCGTTGCAATCGTAAGCAAAACGCCCACCTCCAAGAAGCAGGGATGGGGAGAGCAGTGCGCCTGCGAGGAGAAACACTAGCGTAGTGGCAATCTCGAAGGAGGGCATAAACAAGCGTAGCTTTTTCAGCAAGTGAAAAAGTAAAATAGCGAGCAGAATGATAAAAATTCCGACAAGACAGCCCTCAGCCGCAGGGATCAACCGTCTAAAAACCTCGTAGCTCTCCAAGTAACTCCAGCCATATTTATTTCCCAAGACACTCCATAGAGGAACATTGCCAGGTAAGAAATGAAAATTCCTCATGCGCGGAACGAGAGATTTTAAAATAGAATCAATCGTATCTTTCAGGGTAAGATCTTCATATGTAGAATATCCCAACCCTCCGGTCAAGACCAGGACAAGCGGAATAAGCACAGCGGTCCTTAGCGTTGAGTGCTGTCTTCCCCAAGAGCGATAAGATAGCGCAAACAATATAATCCCTAATGGGTTAAAAAATGCAATATATTCAGCATAACAGAACACGCAGACATTACCACCCAATGAAGCCCAGGCGTGCATCAGCCAAAGGACGACCAGCAGGGATGCAATAAACAAAGCCGAACGAAAATCAGTATTACTTTTCCACTTTTTCCTGCGTGACCAGAAGAGGAAGGTGAAAGTCATTCCCACCATAGAAATAAAGTGATAGCGATAGCCCTGGAAGAAAGCATATAGACGGCCAATCACGCTAATGCTATCACCGCCAGTAGGCACGCTGCCAGACAACTCTCTCCACGGATCTAGAAATGGCGTCAGGCTGCGCGGCAGCCATGGCGTCCACAATTGCAGGATGTTTGGCCAATACAGTGCATGAAAACCGACGATCACTACTGCCGAGGTTAGAGTCGCCAACCATCCTGCTTTTAGTCCATGCTGCCAGAAGATGTAAAGGACCAGTAAAGGTACTAGCGGAACAAGGTCTTGCCGCGTCATGATCACAATCCCCGAAAGGAAGCCTGCCAGAATCAATTGCCACAAAGGGCGCCCAGCTCCCAATACAAGGACCGTGATCCACATAAGCATACAAGCGATGATTACTTGTGTACCAGCCAGGCTGTAATCTTTGATGATCCAGGGATTTAGCGCCATTACCCAAACGGCGAGCACAGCCCACCAACGTCCGCCCACCCTGCGTACAACGAGCCACAGCCCCAGCAGCATCAAAAGGCCAATCAAGATGGCAAAGTAACGCCCTGTGCGCAACCCTGGCCCGAACCAGGCTTGAACATATCCATATATCAAGAATGAAAGTGGTGCTTTGTTCGTCCACGGGCCGTTAGCTTGGAATGGGGTGTACTTCCCCGTAGCGAAGAGATATCCCTTATACAGGTAAGCAGCCTCATCCACCATGGAAACCATCGAGTGGGCATGGGCGGTAGATTGCAAGAAATAGACACATCCCCCGACAATGGAAGCAAGTGCCGCCAGCCATGGGATGGTCGGGTGGCGGAAAATTCTACCCATATTGGGGAGTCTGCCGATGCGTTTCACTGTTTGACCTGCCTCAGGTCGGCTTCGACCATCATCTCGACCAGACCCTTGAAATCGACCTTCTGCATCCAGCCAAGAATACGGCGGGCTTTGCGCGGATCGGAAACCAGCAAGTCTACTTCAGCGGGACGGTAGAAGCGTTGATCCTGAATAACATAATCTTCATAATTCAAGCCGACGGCACCAAACGCGAGCTCGCAAAATTCACGTACCGAGTGGGTCTCGGCAGTACCGACCACATAGTTGTCAGGTTTGTCTTGTTGCAGCATCAGCCACATCGCCTCCACGTAGTCGCCGGCAAAGCCCCAGTCGCGGCGTGCCTCGAGGTTACCCAGGCGAAGCTCGTTCGCCAGCCCAAGCTTGATGCGGGCAACGCCGTCCGAGATCTTGCGCGTCACGAACTCCAGTCCGCGCCTGGGACTCTCGTGGTTGAAGAGGATGCCGGAAACGGCGAACATATCATACGACTCGCGGTAGTTGACCGTTATCCAGTGACCGTACACCTTCGCGACTCCGTACGGGCTGCGCGGATAGAAGGGGGTGGTCTCACGCTGAGGCACTTCCACCACCTTGCCAAACATCTCGCTGCTCGACGCCTGGTAGAACTTGGCTCCAGGGACCACCGCGCGGATGGCTTCAAGCAGGCGTGTCACGCCTAGAGCGGTCACCTCGCCGGTCAAGACAGCCTGATTCCAGGATGTCATCACAAATGATTGAGCGGCCAGGTTATAGATTTCATCAGGTTTGTATTCCTCCAGCACGACCATCAGCGAACTTTGATCATGAAGATCGCCTGGTACGATGGTGATCGCGTCTTGGATGTGCTGAATACGCTCAAACGTCACTGTGCTGGAACGGCGCACCATGCCAACAACCCGGTAACCTTTGGCGAGCAACAACTCAGCCAAATAGGAACCATCCTGACCGGTAATTCCGGTAATTAATGAAGTAGGCACATCCACTCCGTCTACTCGAATTATGACAATTGGATTGTAATCACTCCTCGTCGCTTGTCAAGCACGATGCGAAGCGCGCCAGCGGTCCCAAAACCAACCGCCAGCCAGAATGATAAATCCAAGGATTGTTATGGCAATCACCATTTCCCAGAAAGACAGTCTGCCGACAATCTGGAAAGTCCTGCTGACGTACCATTCGGTAAAGAAGAGCAAGAAGATCCCCTCAATCGCCAGGATGCGCCCAAACCAGGGGTTACGCGCTTGGCGTTGCCAAGTCCAGCCTTTAGCAAACAAAGCGGCCTGCCAAAGCAGGAAGATCACCCGGTAGCGGGGATTATCCCATTGGTCGCCGCCAGCGCGCATCGCAGAAACGACAATCCAAACCCAGACAACAGCCCATACCCAAAACCAACCATTCCGATCGCTTCCTCTGGGTGATTTCCATATTGCCAATAGACTATAAAGCAAGCAAGGCGCAAGCACATACCAACCAATGGCGCGGAAGATCCCGATTATTCTCCAGACCCAGATCGTTTCATCGAACACGGCAGCCGGTAGAACGGGTTGGGCCAAGCCATAACCAGTAACAAACGGCAATTGAAACGACTCTGGCATTTCTTTGAACAGCATCTGCACCCGACCCGAACTGCGTTCCAGTAGATAAATATCCCATTTTGTGGAGGTTTGGAGCCATTGAGTGACAACCTCCATTGGCGAGGCGCCGGCGAAAGAGCCACGCGCCAACCCCAGCCATAGCAGAAGGATGGCGACCACGAGCGTTCCTCCACCAATCAAAATGGCGCGCCAAGTGATGCGCCGGTGTTCACCTCTCAGGTATATCCAACCTACCAGGATAAGCAAAGCAATAAAAGCCACGCCTGGAGAGAAAAGCAGCAAACCAGCCAGACCACCTGCCAGCCAAAGCCAGGTACGGCGATGGTGATCGAGGTGCCAGCCTGTCACTCCCCAAAGCATCATGGCGATGAAGGCGATGAGGAACGGCTCGCGCATTTGCGAGCTTCCCAGCAGCACGCTTTCGGGATATAGAGCCATGACGCCAGCTGCGATATCGGCCACACTATCATTCCAAAGCCGTTGGGCTGCCTTCCAAGCCAGGATGACGCTGATGGTGGTGGTCAACGCGGCAAGCAGGATGACCAGCCAGGGGCGGTGGACATCCGGGCTGAGGTACCGGTAAGTCAGCGCACTCAAGGCCAGCAAACCGCCGTACTGGTCGGTACTGTAGGATTTATCGAATGCTGCCCAGAGAGGGCGCGCCGACTGCGCCAGCTCCCAGGCCTGGGTATCACGGGTAAAGGCGTCTTTGAACACGTAACCGGCTTGTTGTACATCGGTTGGGTAGCCTGCAGAGGGCAGGATGTAACTCAGGGCTACGCCGAGGCCGAGGCGGAGGATGAACGTCAGGAGCACGAGGATGCCCACTCCCCGCGAAGCGCCGTGTGCGCGCCAGAGAGTGGACAGGGCGAATAATCCCAAAATCAGTAGAAACGAGTAAGCCATTCCCCCAATCCACCAGGTGCCGCCATCCCACACAGCGAGCATGGCGCTCAAACCAAGACTGGAGGGAATGATCCATTTCAGGTCACGCAGACCAGTATTCATTTTCGTTATAAACCTATCAAATGTCCGTCGCCGGGTGACCCGCGGACGGGGCTTTGATTATGAAGCGATGGATAAGCTGAACACCCCACCACAGCACCAACAGCATGAGCAGCGACTGGGTAGGGACGGAAAAGCGCGGGTTGTCACCGTGGTCGAGCAGGGTCTGGATGAGGGATGTCAGCCAGAGGGCGGAGGTGCTAAACCAGAGGAAGGCATCCATTTTCAGGATTCGGCGAACCTTTTTACTGATCAGTACCAACGAACCAAGCAGAAAAACCGCGTTGGCGGAGATCATCAGACCGCGTTCCAGGTTCACCAGGCTGTTCATGGCGAGACGGAGGGGCGGATTGGCAAAACCCGACGCCACCCAGTAGACGGGCGCTTTCCAATACCACAGCCAACCTTCCCACACACTATTCAAGTATAAACCGGGATGTTGGAGAATAAGTTGAATGGATAGTTTGGCCAACAAGTTTGAAAGCTCGATGAGGCTAAGTCCTGAGACTTTCTCCAGCGCCGGGATGGCATCCCAAATGGCGTTACCTGGTTCGCCGGTTGCAGCGATGCGCGCCTGACGATATTGGATGTAAGTATCGCGAATAGTAGCGTATTCATCAGGCACATACTCGAAGAAGAGACCGGTATGCTGGACGAGGTGAAAGCCGGTCATATTCGTCAGGCCCCACATGCCGAAACGCTGGTGGATGAAATTCACCCACCCGCCGATGAGCGTCAGACCAGCCAGAGCGGTGATCAACGTGGCGCTCCAGCGTACTTTCGGCGAGTAGGTGCGCCAGAACACAAACAGGAAGGACACAGCCCAAATGGGTAGGAAGACGAATAGCGGGCGGGTCAGGGTTGCAAGGCCGGTGGCTAACCCACAAGCCATGGCCATCAATAGCAGTTGCCAGAGAGACCGCTGGCGGCCGGAGTAGAACAGCCAGGCAGCGGACGCCAGAGAGGCGGCGATGAAAAAGGTTGTCAGGCTCTCGGTGAGCAGGTTGGCCTCGAAAAGAAGCTGCTGCATGTTGAGCGTATGCGCCAGGGCAGCCAGTGCGCCAAACCAACCGCGTCCGCTGACGCGCCATCCAATATAGAAAAAGAGAAGGGAGGTCAGCAGCCCCAGCACCAGTTGCACGGCATAGACATGCTCGTCTGCTCCAGCCAGTGCCATCAGGATGGGAAAACCGGGCGCGCGCGTGCCATCATAGCTCTTCCAACTATTACAGATGGCATCTGCCAGGCGGCGATAACTTGCGGTATCGTTATAGATCACCGGCCGGTAGAGCCAATAGAGCAGTCCGCGCTCGATAAAAGCGATAGCTGCGACAACCCCGAGCCAAACGCGGGTTGGGAGATTTGGAACCGCGACGGAGCGATGAATGCGAAGGGATTTATTTCTTTGCAAAGGCTTGTCAGATTTCGCACCCTTTGTGTCTTCGCGGTGAAATTTTGAGGTTCTAGTCATTGAAGTTTCCCAAGACGCTACTGGCGCGTGCCAGCCACGAGTATGATTTTGCCTTGGCGCGAGCCCGCTGACCGATGACCTGCCGGCGTTTTGGATCTGCCAGGAGCAAGCTGAGGCTTTCCTGCCATTTCCCGGCATCCTCAGGCGGACAGAAGACTGCGCATTCGTCGTCCAGCACCTCGTGCAGCACCGGCAGGTCGCTGCTGATGATGGCGCGACCTGCTGCCATGTACTCAAACATCTTCATTGGACTGCAAATAGCGGCAGTGTTTCCACCGCTGGAGGTGGACACTGTCCGCTCGTACGGCATGAGCAGGATATCGGCCGCGGCCTGGTAGAGGGGTATTTTTTCATTTTTGACGAAACCTGTGAAGATCACATTTTTTAGGGAAGAAGCGCGTCGGCGCCACTCATCCACATCGGCTGGTCGACCGCCGATCCACAGGAAGTTGATCTTCGGGAATTTAGCAGCAAGGGCAAGGAAAAGTGCTATTCCACGGCCGCGGTAGAGGTGCCCGGTGCAGATAACTGTCAGGCTGGAATCAAGACCCAGTTGATGGCGGGCAGACTCCGGGTCTGGCAAGTTCGCATAGCGGTCCAGATCAACCCCATCTGGGGCGATAATGACCTGTCCATCCGGCAAAGTACGGTAACGGCGTTCCAGCTCGCGGCGCAGGGCTTGAGTGATTGGCAGAAGCCGCTTTCGGCCGGATAATTTCAGGAATAGACAATACCATAGCGGACCAAAGAGGCCGCTGGGGAGGTCGTGCATTTCAAGCAATACAGGCAGCTTCATAAGCAGACCAAACACTGCGGATTGCAGCGGCCAAGCATAGAGCAGGTCGGCTTCGATGGCACGGGCGTGGCGGACAGCGAGCCAGGGAAAGATGCGGCGAGGGCTGGATAGCCATTCAATGGGAAAGGATGAAGCCAGACCGTAGTGAGTGGATAGCTGATCGCTGTTAACGGTCGGCAGATAGCTGTTAATTAATGGCGGGTTACCTGGAACGAGAAGGGTCGTCTCATGGCCAAGTTGGGTGAAGGCCTGGCAGACCTTCATCACTTGGATACTATTAGCTGAATCGGACGGCACCTGAGAGGAGGAAATGCAAACGATTCTCATTGTAGGTTGGGAATTGAGGAATGCTTATTACGGATTTCGATGAGGCCGCGCCTCACGATCAGTCCGATGGTAACAATAAAATAGCCGGAGAGAATGGCAGCCAGCATCAGGTAGCCATATTGCGGAACGAGCATGAAGATCAACCCAATTTCGACAATACCCGCCAACGTGGAGACCAGCACCGGGTAGCCCGACTTGCCCAGCGTAAGCACCAAAGAGCGGTTCCACTGGAAGATGCTGGCAAAACCATATCCTACGAGAAGGATGAGCAGGATTGGATAAGCGGGGCGAGCCTGGGCGGTGTAGATGACCGGGATCAACCACCAACCGGTCAGCGCTAGCAGAGCCCAGATTGACAGCACAATTCCTCCAGTGATTGTGGTGATACGCTTGAGCAAACGCCGGGTGATGTCCCATTGTGCGGTGGCGATTGTCTGCGCCAACTCGGTGTAGGTCGGCGCAATGAAGGGGTCGAGAATCAGGGTGATAGGCAGAATTAACGTCATTGCGATCTTGAAATAGCCAACATCGGTGGTGGAAAGCAGCCCGGCCATGTAGAGCGGGATGTTATCGCGGAATAGGAGATTCACCGTGCCATTCAAGTTGGTGTTGAGGGCGAAGAGTGCCGCAGCGCGTTTTTCCGGCAATGCGGCAAGCGGAATGCGCTGCCAACCCGCATCCAGGGTGCGGTTCAACTCGCACAACGCCGCAATGACAACCGCCGTTCCGTTATATGTCTTGCCGAGGACATAAGCCAGCAGAATTTCCTGGATTAATTTGGACGTACTGACCGGCCCCGCCCAACTGTTAAGCAGGAACGCGCCGGATATGATCGCCGCTGTCACCGCGCTCTGCGCCAGGTTGATGCGAGCCAGACGGTCGAAACGGTGCGTGGCTTGCAAGATCCCGGTGGATGTCTCATAAACAATGTTGCTCAACAGGATCAAGCCATAGAAGAGGAACCAGGGCGCCGTCTGTGTATCCTTGGCGAAGAGGCGGGCAGCCCATGGCGTGAGCAGTACGAGGATAACAAAAGCTAGTATTGATGTGACCGCCTCAGTCAGACCGGCCGCCTTCACCAGGGCGGATGCCTCCCGATTCTTCCCTCGGGCCAGAGCCGGACCGAGATTCTTGACCACCACCTCGCTCATGCGAAAGGAGAGCAGGCGGTTGATGTTGGAGGCGAAAGTCACGATGGTGGCAACCAGTCCCCAACCAGCAACCCCGATGAGACGAACAGCCAGGATGCCCTGTATGAAAACCAGGAGCGATGAAAAGACATTGCTGCTGAAAAGGTAACTACTGTTTCGGATGATACGACGCAGCAGGTTATCTTCTTTCCAAATTGTCGAGATCTTTCTGAAAACCATCACAGGGTGGCGACCTCTTTTGCCCAGGAACGTTCGTCGCGGTACCAATCCACAAGCCGCTGAACCCCTTCGCGCAGCCCGACTTGCGGCTGCCAGCCGAGCAAACGGCGAGCTTTACTCACATCAGCCCAGTTTGTCAGCATGTCAGCCGGGTGGGGTGAATGGCGCTCGATGCGGGCATCCTTGCCGATGATCTCTTCGAGTAAACTAATCAGCTCGTTCATCGTTATGACCTCGTGCCCGCCGAGGTTGATGATCTCGTAGCCAAGCGGTTGGATGGCGGAAATTGTACCGCGAGCGATATCGTCCACATAGGTGAAGCCGCGGGATTGATCACCATTTCCGTAAAGCTGCAGTGGCTGGCCTTCGCTGATCCATTTGACAAAACGGAACATGCTCATATCCGGCCGCCCCGCCGGGCCATAGACGGTAAAATAGCGCACCACGGTCATGTCGATACCAAATAAGGAATGGTAGCTGTGACCAAGTACCTCAGCGGCCTTCTTGCTCGCCGCGTAGGGCTGGAGGGGATGATCGCTCCCGGCTGTTTCGGGCGTGGGCAGAGGTGCCTTGGCACCATAGATGCTGGAAGTCGAGGCGAGGACAAATTTACCAATGCCGCGCTGGCGGCAAAATTCAAGCAAGTTCAGCGTGCCCATAACGTTCGTCTCGATGAACACCCAGGGATTTTCGACGCTGGCGCGCACGCCGGCGCGGGCGGCGATGTTGATGACTGCATCGAAGTGGCGAGTGATGAGTGACGAATGATGGGTGAGTATTTGCTTGTCGGAAATGTCGGCGCGGACGAACTTGAAACCCGGCAGAGCTTGCAACTTGCTCAGGCGATGCTCTTTCATGCGGACATCGTAGGCGTTGTTCAGGTTGTCCACGCCGGTGACAGCGTGTCCCTGTTCGAGCAGCATCTCAGCGACGCGCGCCCCAATGAAACCGGCCGCGCCGGTGACGATGTATTCAGCCATTGCTCACGTGATCCTTTTCAGCCAGATCGAGCTGAATGTATTGGGTTTCTGCTCAACCGTTTGGTAATTTGGTACAACTTGCTTCAAGAAAGCCTCGTCGAAATGCCGGATTAAAGGCAGCGACAGGGTAATCTCAAACTGTGTATTAAAGCACAGGAAAGCCTGTAAAACCATCGCCTCATTCCAGAATATCGGCCAAGTCTGCTCGAAGACCCAACGCTTCGCTGGATAGGGAATGTTGTAGGGGAAAGGCACATCATGGATGTGGATTGCCACACCGGGCTTGAGGTTGGGCAGCGCTTCCAGGTAGAGGTATGGCACATCCCCGTCAATATTCAGCACGTGCGTGGAATCGATGAAAAGAACATCACCAGCCTCCAGCTGCTGGAAAAACGACAGTTCCACATCCTGTACTTCCTTGGGGAGAATCTGGATGCCTGGCAGTGAATAGAGTTTAGCGTAGGGGTGTGGTTCAACGCAGGTCATTTGGAGGGGATGGTCTTCTGCAGCGTTCTTCTCTGCCGCTAGGCTGCTATAGTAAGTGGACAGGCCAGAGCCAACCTCGATGTAGCGCTTCGGCTTGAGCTGCCGTAGCACGCTGTAGAGCGTCAGCGCATCGGGCATGGTGTAGCCCGGCCCGTAGACCTTACGTAATTGTGTGAAGGGTGGAAACGTAGCGAACTCGTCCCCGTAACGCGCCAGCAGGCTCTGGAGCCTCTCCTTCATGGCTGCAAGATCATACTGGATGCCGGTCAGCGTGCTGGGACGGTTCCAGCGTCCGTATGTCATCTTCAGGTGGTCGAGGGCGGGCAGCGGGGAGTAATAGTCGCTTTTCCGCGAAACGTTATAACCCAATTTCCCCATAAGGCGCTGGAAGACCGTGGAAAAGAACGCGCCGAGCTTGCGTGTTGTCTTATGGAGAGTGATGATGAAATCCCATTTCAGCTTGGTGATTGGGTTCAAGAGGGATGGTGGTAAGGCTTGCTTCAGGGATTGCTTCATGTGGATATCTGGAATTATCTTATGGAGCAGCTTCAGTCACTTTTTCGGTGGGACTGCGGGAACCGTCAATTCAATCAGAGCCTGGCGACTTTAGGGTCATCCCTGCCCATCTTTCCCAGCGCATTACGACTGTCGAAGATGAACTTCGCCTCTGCCAGGATCGCCTTATAATCGTAGACTTGGTGATCCGTCACGATCACCACGCAATCCGCGCGACGGACGGCTGCCAAAACATCTGGAACGCTGTCCATCTCGATACCATCGTGGGTATGGAGGTGGGGGATATACGGGTCGTGGTAATTGACCATCGCGCCTTTCTTCAGCAGTAGCCCGATCAAGTCCAACGCGGGGGATTCGCGGATGTCGTCGACATCTGGCTTGTAAGCCGCGCCCAACACCAAACAGTGGGATCCCTTAAGTGTCTGGCCACGCGCATTCAGTGCGTCTAGTATCCGGTTGACCACATAGCGTGGCATGTTCGTGTTGATATCCGATGCCAGTTCAATGAAGCGAGCGTTGTACTGGAACGCTTTCATCTTCCAGGAGAGGTAAAGTGGATCAATCGGGATGCAGTGGCCACCCAGCCCTGGTCCCGGGGTGAACTTCATGAAGCCAAATGGCTTGGTGGCCGCAGCGTCAATGACTTCCCACACATCCACACCCATTCGCTCACACATGATCGCCAGCTCGTTGACCAGACCTATGTTGATCATGCGGAAGGTGTTTTCCAGCAGCTTGGCCATCTCTGCAGCCTCGGCGGTGGAGACCATGTGGACCTTCTGGATGGCCGCGCCGTACCAGGCCTGGGTCACCTCGTTGCATGCAGGGGTGATGCCGCCAGCCACCTTGGGCGTGTTCAGCGTGGTAAAGTTCTTCCGGCCAGGGTCAACACGTTCGGGTGAAAAAGCCAGGAACCAGTCTTCGCCCACCTTCAAGCCCTTCTCCTCGCCCAGTTTCGGCAGCAGCACCTCGCGCGTTGTGCCGGGATAGGTGCTGGATTCGAGGACCACCACCATGCCTTTGTGCATGTGCCTGGCAAGCTCATCTGTGGCAGATATGATGAATGACATATCCGGGTCGCCCGTCTTGCGCAGCGGGGTGGGAACGCAGACGCTGACCGCGTCCATTTCCTTCAGCACCGAGAAATCTGTGGTAGCCTTGAACTTTCCGGCTCTGACCAATTTCGCCACGGTCTCGGTAGCTACATCTGGAATGTAGGAAATGCCCTTATTCAGTAAATCGATCTTGCGCTCATCCGGGTCAATGCCATTGACGGTGAATCCCGCCTCGGAAAAGACCATTGCTAAAGGCAGCCCTACGTAGCCCAGCCCAAGTATGGCAACACGGGCAGACTTATCTTTCAGTTTTTGGATGAGGGCGTCTTTTGTGTTCATGGTTTCCTTT
>Ga0172371_10001026_pt1 | contig 44050 bp, 28 predicted proteins | sample Lak12m_FD_114543 | JGI IMG/M metagenome (GOLD analysis project Ga0172371, IMG submission 114543) | Freshwater microbial communities from Kabuno Bay, South-Kivu, Congo - kab_022012_12m | ecosystem: Environmental > Aquatic > Freshwater > Lake | place: Democratic Republic of the Congo: South-Kivu... | reverse complement strand
TCCCCCTGGACCCCCTGAGAACCTGCAGTTCCCCGGCCGAGTCGAGCCGAGCATCGACCGCCTACGGCCTCGCTCGACTCGGCCGGTATCACTGCAGGAAAGGTATAAGACGCGACTCCAGAGCATCCTGCTGTACAGCAGGATCGCGTCCTCGCCCGGCCCGCCGAAGCGCGGGGACGACACCCCGCGAACCGCCATCTTGAAACAGCCCTGGCGCGGGGGCGCCTGCGTTTGCACTCGGCCGCCAGCCGGGGTACGGTCATGTCCGTCCGGCCGCCGGGGTCTGCCCCGGCCATGGAGCGTGTGTCCTCTGGAGGTTTCCCATGAGCTCCGGTCTGCTGCGAACTGCTGCCCTCGCCTCCGCCCTCTGCCTCGTGGCCGGTCCCGCCGGCGCGGCCTCCTTCCACCCGCAGTGGGCCAACGCCCTGAAGCCGAGGGGGACGCCCGGGCCGGCCCTCGCCCTGGCCTCCGGGGGCAAGGCGACCTGTACCTTGGTGCTGCCGGCGGCACCGACCACCCAGGAGCAGAAGGCGGCGGCGGACCTGGCCCAGTGGCTGAAGGAGATGACCGGCGCCGAGTTCCCGGTGACGCAGGAGACGGCCGGCACGGCCCCTGCCGGGAGCCTGATCAGCGTCGGGCGAACCGCGCTCCTGGCCGCGTCGGGGCTGCCCGAGGCCGCGGCCGACCTCGGCAACGAGGGCTATGCCATCGCGGTGAAAGGGCCGACCCTCTTCCTGCTGGGCGGCCGGGTGCGGGGCCCGATCAACGCGGTCTATGCACTCCTGGAGGAGGACCTCGGCTGCCGCTGGTACTATCGCGACGCGGCGACCCTTCCGTCACGTCCCGAGCTGACCTTCCAGCCTGTGTCCCGGCATTTCGTCCCGGTGCTGGAGATCCGCGACCCCTTCTACTGGGATGCCTTCCACGGCACCTGGTCCCTGCGCAACCGCACCAACGCCCCCAGCGCCTCCGTCCCCGAGGAGTGGGGCGGGAACGTCGACTACGCCCTGTTCGTGCACACCTACAACACCCTCGTCCCGCCGGACCGCTACTTCAAAGACCATCCCGAGTACTTCTCTGAGCTCGGCGGCAAGCGCCAGCCGGTGCAGCTCTGCCTCTGCCAGCCGGAGGTGTTGCGCATCACCATCGACAAGGTACGGGAGATCCTGCGTGCCAAGCCCACCAGCGAGATCATCAGCGTCTCGCCCAATGACGGCACAGGCTACTGCGAGTGCAAGGACTGCAAGGCCTTCGACGATGCCGAGGGGACCCGGGCCGGCACCCTCATCCGCTTCGTCAACGGGGTCGCCGACGCCATCAAGGACGAGTTCCCGCGCGTCCGCGTCTCCACGCTGGCCTACCTCGACACCTACGTGCCGCCCAAGACCGTCCGACCGCGCGAGAACGTCGCCATCCAGCTCTGCACCGACCGGCATGCCTGGTCGCGGCCGTTCCTGACCGTGACCGAGACGGGGAACTTCCAGAAGGCCATGACCGCCTGGGCGGCCATCGGCGCCACTATGCACATCTGGGACTACACGGTGAACTTCAGCCACTACGTGGTCCCCATGCCGAACATGCCCGTCGTCACTCCGGACATCCGTTTCTACATCGAGCACAACGCCCGCGGGGTGATGCTCCAGGGCGCCTACCAGAGCCCCGGCTCGGCCGACGGCCCCATGCGCTGCTGGGTCTGGGCCAAACAGCTCTGGGACCCCAGCCTCGACACCCGCGCGCTCATGCGCGACTTCGTCTATGGTTACTACGGCGAGGCGGCGGAGCCCGTCTGGCAGTACCAGGAGCTCCAGTGGCGGCTCTGGGAGCGCTACCACCAGCAGCCCGGCAAGACGCCCGAGGAGAACCCGCTCCTGGCCGATATCCGCTACACGCCGGACAACCCGGTCCTGGCGGGCGACTTCCCCACCTCGGCGCTGGCCCTCTTCGCGCAGGCGGAGGCCCTGGCGAAGGACCCCGAGACGCTGCGTCGGGTGAAGCTGGCCAAGCTGCCCGTCCTCTATGTCGCCCTCTGCCAGGGGGTCGGTTTCCTCGAGGACGGCGGGCAACTCCGGCCCGGCAAGCGCATGAAGGGCCCCGCCGCCCAGCCCCAGCCCGATGCCGTCTACCGCGGCTACCTGGCGGAGTTCACGGAGACGGTCGAGAAGGAGGCCGTCACGCACGTCGCTGAAGGGGCCCCGGATGTCCAGCGCAAGCTCCAGGCCTGGAAGGAGATGCTGGCCACGGACCTGCCGAAGGTCAACGTCCAGGAACTCGGCAACGCATGGCGGTTCAAGACGGACCCTGAGGATGCCGGGGTGAAGGGGAACTGGTTCGCCGCCGCGATGGACGACCATGACTGGGCAGAGGTGCGCAACGACCGCGGCAATGGCTGGGAGAGCCAGGGCTTCCCGGGCTACCTCGGCTACGCCTGGTACCGGCAGCGGGTGCAGATGCCGGAGGCCCTGGGGCAGGCCGCGAAGCTCTACCTCCTGTTTGGCGCCGTGGACGAGGACGCGGAGGTCTTCATCAACGGCCAGAAGGCCTTCACGCACACGTGCGAGTCCACCGGCCTGGCCCCGGACGCGATCTGGGTCACGCCCTTCGCCTTCGACCCCCGCCCGTTCCTCAAGCCCGGGGAGAACCAGATCGCGGTGCGGGTCAACAACCGCCTGGGTATGGGCGGCATCTGGAAACCGGTCTACTTCGTCGCCACCGACAAGGAGGCCGACCCGCGCCTGATGCTGGCCGCCATCCAGGTCGGCAAGGCCCCCTAGTACCGGCGGGCGGAAGTAAGTACCCGTACGTCGGCAGGTGGCCAACCCGATGTCGGGAAGCAGGCGATAGGGCCCTCGGACCCGCCGGTAATGCGCCTGTCGGCGCGCTCGTCGCTGCCGGCCGGCCCTGCAGGCGCCTCTGGCGCTGCCATGGCCATTGCCAGCGGGCGAGCCGTGGGGTCCTCAGACCTCACCGTGGCGCCGGCCAGCCGTTGCCTCACTGATATGGGTAGCAGCTTACGCCCGATGGCAGTAGCCTCCGTCGCTCCCCGTCTGCCGACGCTGGCTGCGCCGGCGGTGGGGCCGCTCAGTGAAGCCGCCGTCCCGCTCGAAGGCCGCCGCCTGGGCTTCCACTTGCCGGCCAGTGAGGTAGATGCACAGGTTCAGCAGCGACAGCACCCCGTTGGCGGCAATGGCGACCGACGGCACCGGGCGGGGAGGCGGCGGGGAGGCACGGCCGGGCACGGAGCGGCCTGGCGGAACACGGACTGACACAGACTCGCACGGACTGACACAGACGCCGCCGGATGCCGCTCCCCCTGTCCGTGTCCGTCCGTGCCCGTCCGTGTTCCCCATCGCCAGCGCTCCCCGCCGTGGACCGCTGCCGGTCCAGCATAAACACCACTGATGATAGCTACTATACCAATGCTATCAGCAAATGCTCACAGGCTTGGCCAGGGCCCGCGCGCTGGCCCCTACGCATGCTTGCCGATGGACTCGCGGACGAGCTCGGCCTGGGGCGGGTGCATGTCGGTGAGGCAGGCCGCGAGGATGCTGTAGCCGGCGATCCAGCCCGAAGTTCGCAGCCCCTTCGCCGGCCCCGTAGATCGACGGCTCCAGCCCCGGGTCGAACCCGTGCCCTTCCCAAACCCAGCCCGCGTCGCGGAATGTGGCCATGTCTTGCCTCCAGGGGGCGGAGACACTCTGTCCCAGCCCGCGAGTGCTCGCCGTTCCCGCACGCCTGCCGACGCCCTTCCGCCGGGGCCGCCTGGCCACCCGTCGGACGCACCGGACCCCACCCCACAACGTAAGCCCGGTCGGGCATGCAGGCGAGACCGCGTCCGCCCTCGGCCCCCAGGCGCATGGGTGCCGCCAGTTTCGCGAAACCGCCCTGGGGCTCGCCGGCCGCTGGACGGAACCGGGTCCCGGAGCGATGTTCTGCGGCCTGGGGCGCCGGCTTCCGGGCGGCGCGCCGGCAGCGCATCGCCAGCGGAGCTGGCGGCCGTCGGGGCTGGCCCTCGGGGTCGCGGCCGACGATGCGGTGGTGACCGTTGGCTCTCTGCTGGTTCGAGGTACCCACGAGTCATGCACCCAGGCCTCTACGCACTGCTCTGTGTCGCGGTCGCGCTGGCCACCTTCACCGTGCTGCATCAGCGGCGGATGAAGATCGGCCTCGCCATGCTCCTCTCGGCGGTCTGCCTGGCGTGGCTGCTGGGCGTATCCCCCCGCGAGTGGTGGGGCACCCTCCAGCAGGAGCTGCACAACCAGCCCGTGCGTGAGACCATGCCGGTGCTGTTCGTGACGCTGACGGGCCTGGTGCTGCTGGTGAACGTGCTGGGTGCGGCCATGCAGGAGACCGGGGTCTCCGCGCGTCTGGCCGCGGCGTTGCAGCACGTGTTCGGCAGTCGCCGAGCGGCCCTGGCGACCATCCCCTTCATCATGGGGATGTTGCCCACGCCGGGCGGGATCATGCTCTCGGCCCCGATGGTCCGTGACCTCGGTGACCATACCGGTGTCGACCGGGCGCGGCAGGCGTCCATCAACTTCTTCTTCCGGCACCAGTTGGAGACGGTCTGGCCGCTCTTCCCCTCGGTGCCGCTGATCCAGGCGATGCTGCAGGTCGCGCCCGGCCGGATGCTGGCCCACAACCTGGTCATCACCTTGTCCGGCCTGGCTGCCGGCAGTCTCTGCCTCCTGGTCTGGGGTTTCCGTGTCGCCCCGGCCTCCGCGACCGATGCCGGCTTGCGCTCCCGCGAGCACGTGGCGAACCTCCTGCACGCCCTGTGGCCGATCGCCCTGACCGCCGGGCTCTACGTCGCGTTGGGAGTGCCGGCTGCCCTGGGGATCCTCGCCGCGACGCTCGGGTTCCTCCTGCTCCATCGGGTCCCCATGGGCCAGTGGCGACGGGTTTTCGCCGCCGCCATGGAGTGGGACTTCGCGCTGCTGATCCTGGGGGCGTTGCTGTACAAGCTCGATCTGGACGCCGCCCATGCGGTGTCCGACATCGCCGCCTTCCTCAAGGCCATGCAGGTGCCGGTTCCGATCATGGTCTTCAGCCTGCCGTTCCTGGTCGGCTATGTGACCGGGGTGACCATGCCGACGGTGGCCATGACCTTCCCCCTGCTCAAGGTCTACATGGGGGAGGGGGCCACCGTGCATCTCGGCTATGAAGTGCTTGGCTTTGCCGGGGTGATCTGTGGCCTGCTGGTGACGCCGGTGCATCTGTGCCTGGCGCTGTCCGCGAGCTACTTCGAGGTGTCTCTGGGGCGGATCCTGCGCCAGGTGCTGCTGCCGACCGTGGCCGTGGCGGCCGCCGCCTTTGCCATGGCATGGTGGGGACGGTAGGAGCCCCGTCCCGGCCTATCCGGGGACCCCGCGAGCGGCACTCAGCCGGCATTCCAGCAGGTCACCGGGATGTCGCCGGGGGGGGTGCCGTCCGGGGTGTGCCAGGTGATGGTCCGGCGCTCGCCGGGCAGCAGGTCGAAGTAGTTGTCCGAGAAGTCCAGGTCGGCATCGAGGCTCACGACCCGGGCGTAGCCGGAGGCGGCGAGGGTGATGCGGCCCTCGGTGCCGTTGCCTTCGCGGGTGATGTCCAGCGTCACCGGCGGCAGGACCATCTCCCGCGGCATGCCGGGGTAGAAGACGGCCCGGTCGTTGCCGCCGGGGTGCGCGATCTCGGCGACGAGCAGGGCGTCCTTGCCCAGACCGGCGAGGTCGGCGGTCCGGAGCTCGCGCACGATACGGTTCTCATTGGGCCCCACCCTGAAGGGGACCCTGGCGCGCCAGCGGGCCCTGCCCTGCCAGGGGCGGATGCTGATGGCGAGGGTGCCCTTGACGGGTGCCAGGCTGTCGTTGGAGACCCAGATGCGGAGGCCGCCGGTTCCATCCTCGATAGACGCGATGACCGGTTGTGCCGCCCGCTTCATGGCATACCAGGCAGCCTTGGGGAAGCCGTAGTAGTCCACCAGGCTCCAGCCGCTGGCTGGCCAGCAGTCGTTGTACATCCAGAACTGAATGCCGCTGCAGTACCACTTGGCCCGCCGCGCGGCTTCGACCACGAGGCGGACCCATTCGTAGTGGAGGTACTCCATCCGCCGGACCTTACCCTCTATCCCGTTGGCCGGACCGAGGATCTGCTCGGCCATGCGTTCGAGCATGCCGAAGAGGGTGATGGTCTCGCCGGCGGGTTTGTGCGGGTTGTCCTTGGTGTGGTACTCCCACAGGCGCCGGGAGGGGTCGGCGATGTCCGCGGCGGTCATGAACTTCAGCAGCGACCGCATGGGCGGCGCACCGCAGGCAGCCGACTCGCTCATGAACCGCCCGACGATCCCGATCCGCTCCCGGTAGTCCGCCATATCGCTGTGCGCCACGAAGTGCAGGGTGTTGTCGAAGAAGGCGCTGAAGTGCGAGTCGCCGATGGTGATGGAGGTGTTCTTCCGGCCGCCGAAGGGACTGGTCGGCAGGAACGGCCGGTCGGGGTCCAACGCGCGGCAGGCGGGGCCGGAGATGTCATGGGCGACAACGGCATAGGCTGCCGTGGCGTCGTCCTCGTCGTGGTGCATGCCGTTCTCGTTATCCCCAGCCCACCACACCAGGCTCGGGTGATTCCGCAGCATCCGGACTGCCGCCGGGATCTCGAGGCGCAGCCGGTCCATGAACTCGGGGTCGTCGGCCGGGTACTGACCGCAGGCCATCATGAAGTCCTGCGAGATCATCACTCCGTAGCGGTCGCAGGCGTCCCAGAAGGCCTCCGGCTCGTAGATCCCGCCGCCCCAGCAGCGTAGGAGGTTGAGGTGGCCCTCCCGCGCCAGACGGATCAGCCGGTCGTAGCGCGCCGGCGTGAGGCGCGAGGGGAACGGGTCCGCCGGCACCCAGTTGCCGCCTTTGCAGAAGATGCGTTCGCCGTTGACCACCAGCGTGAAGCCGCGGCCTGGGGCATCGCCATTACCGCCGTCCGTGCCCGGCCAGGGCGCCCTGCGCGTGGCCATGGTCCGCTCCCACTCCGGCGACCCGGGCTTGTCCACCAGTTGCTCGATGCGCGTGGTCCGGACGCCGAAGGTCGTCTCCCGCGTGTCCAGGACCGTGCCGTCGGCCCCGGTGAGCACGACCTGGCAGCGGTACAGCGGCTGCTCGCCGTAGCCATGGGGCCACCAGAGCTGCGGGTCGGCGATGTCGGCCACGAGGCGCGTGGGGGTATCCCGGGCCGTTACCTGGCGGGTCCAGACCACCTCGCCGGTCGGGCCGGTGAGCGTGATGGCGGCACTGGGCGCATCCCCGCTCCGGCGCTCGACGTCCAGCTCGATCCGCAGCGCGGCGCTGGTCTTGGAGATGGCCTCGGTCGAGGCAAAGAGGTCACGGATGCAGGCTGAGGCGTAGCTCGTCAGCGTGACCGGCCGCCAGACGCCGAAGCTCACCAGGCGGTGGACCCAGTCCCAGTGGAAGGTGCACTGCATTCGTCGAACGTGCAGCCGGTCGGAGGTGAAGAAGGCCGCGGGGTAGTCCAGCCGCTTGCCGGCGACCATGGTCTGGTAGGGGGCGAACCGGACCGCCAGCTCGTTGCCCACCGGCCGGAGGGGCCGCCCGATCTCGAAGCGGTGCGGGATGAACATGTTGCCGGTCTGGCCTAGGCTCTGGCCGTTCAGCCGGATGTTGGCGTAGGTGTCGAGCCCGGCGAACTCGAGCTCGGCCCATGCCGGGTCGAAGCCGGCCGGGAGATCGAACGACCGCGAGTACTCCCAGCACCAGCGTTCGACCCACTGGCACTGGTCAGCCTGGTCGCGCCAGAACGGGTCGGGGATGCGGCCCGCGGCCTGGAGGGCAGGATGGACGTGACCGGGCACAGGGCCCGTGAGAGTGATCCCACCACCCCCCTCGGGGGGCGTCCCCACGATGTTCCAGGTTCCGTCGAGGGAAAGGGCGTGCTTGGCGACAGCCACGGGGATTCTCCTCTTCGCGCGGGTCCTACTCTTTGCGGCGGAAGTCTTTGATCGGGGCCGACGACCCGGGCGGCCCCGGGGCCCACGGTGATCTCCAGACAGGACATGGGTCCTGCCTCCTTGTTGCGTGGGGCTGCCGTCTGGCACAGCCCAACCCGATAGCGCCGCATGGGCTCTGGCACGGCTCTCCGCCACGTCTGCCTGGGCGCGGCGCCCGGACCGGGTCACGGCCGGACCAGCGGCACCTCTACCCGGTCGCCAGGGCCGTACTCCCAGACCGACACGACCTTGCCGCCGAAGTCTCGCTCCAGGACGTCAGCCTCGACGGGAGCGTCCAGCACCAGGATGCCGGCGCGCGTGGCGCCGCGCAAGGCGCGCGTGGCCGGCCCTTCCCCCAACCACGCGCCCGCAAAGGCACAGTGCCCAGTGAACCGGCCCTCGGCATCGACGTCGCCGCCGGCGAGCTTCAGGACCGACTGGCCAGTGACCCAGGGACCGCGCTCCAGGCGGGCGGTTGCCGGCGAGACGGGCGCGAGGGCCCCCAGGTGCACCTGGCCATCCCGGGTGCCGGTCACCCGCTCGCGCGCCAGCAGGGCCGAGTGATCGAGCGTCAGCCAGAGCCGGTCCCCCTCGCGCCGTCTATCCACCACGCGGTACAGCCCCGAGCGACCCGGGTTGTGGATGCGGACCGTGCAGCCCACCCCAAAGGCTGCTTCGTGCGCTGGGGTGGCAGGCACCGCCAAGGCCTGGGAGGCATAGTCCACCGCCGCGACCTGCGTCTGCACGTAGCCGGGGTCGCCGTCACAGGCGCCGATGCGGACGTCCCGCTTCCAGGCGTCGCCGCGCCTGGAGCGCACGCGCACGCCAATGGGGCGGTGCGCGGTCGGACGGCTCGGCCCCGCCGGGATGTTGAGCGTAACCTCCTCAACGCCATCCTCTACGGTGACCTCCACGACCAGCGGCGTCTCCGAGACCACCTTCACCCCCTGGATGACCGGGGCCGTCTGGTAGCCCTCGAGCAGCGTCAGAAAGCGTGAGGGGGTCCCCTGGGGCACGGACCGCCGCACCAGCACGAAATCGAGCTTCGGGTCGCGGGCCACCGGCGTGCAGCCCTGGCCCATGACGACCTCGGCGGGGCCCCCCAGGGGCACCAGGGTCAGGCGCACGGCGTCGCCCTCCGGGAGCCCTGTCGGCCAGGTCCACGCGACGGGGGCACTCAGCGTCGCCCGCCGGACCTGCGTCAGGTAGGCGGGGAAGTCACCGCGCTGGCGGCCCCAGCGGTCCTTCCAGGTCCCGAACTCCGGCACGTCGGGGCCGGCCAGGGTGCCACCCTCCTGGACCGTCCAGGCCAGGTCTGGAACGTCTGGCCGGGTCGTCAGCGCGTGCCAGCTCTGGTCGTGCTGTAGGCCTCCGCCGACGGCGAAGAGATCGACCACGAAGAAGCGCTCCGGGTCGATGTCCACCAAGACCTCCGTGCGTTCGTAGAGGTCCACCGTGGCCCAGCTGGGTAGGGCGACGTCGAGGTACGGCGTGTGGCTGGCCGTGAGTACCTGCACGCCATCGGCACCGGCGAACAGCCGCCCCATGCCGCCGAGCTTGGTCGGGCTGGATTGGGTTTCGTCCACGGTGACCGTGTTGTGGGCGAGGCTGTTGGCATCGAACTGCCAGCGATGGTCCCAGGTGCGCGGGTAGCCGATGTCGTCGAGGAGCTCGACGCCCCGGGCCCAGAAGGAGAGGAAGAGCTCGTCCTGCTGCTGGTGGCCGCGGAGGTTGCTGTAGTTCAGGCCGATGGCCCGGCGTTGTCCCTCATCGCCGGACTCCAGGATGCCCAGGCCGAAGCCGTCGAGCAGGCGGGAGTTGCGGACGATCCGGGACTCCGGCAGCGCGAGCAGGCGCCGGATCTGGTCCTCGGGGTACGGCTCCCAGAGCTCGCCCACCGCCAGGGAACCGTCGGGCCTGGTGCAGGCGCGCGCATGGCGCGGGTCGCCGTAGCGCTGCACGGCGTAGAGGTTCTCCGACCCGAGGAACGAGACCTGGGTCCTGGTGTGGCGTTCCGGCGCTGACAGGCCGCAGGCATCCCCAACCGCGGCGACGAAGCGCCCATCGATCATCATGTCGATGTGATGATCGAAGATCGCTTTGCCCTTGGGGTTGTCGAAGAGGTCGGGATAGAGATCCGCGGGATAGCGGTCCGGGTGGCGCCGGCGGAGCTCGGCCATGAGCCGGTTCACGCGGATGAAGTCCAGCTTGATGGTGTTGTAGCCGGCGCTCTCGTGGCCGCCGCCGTCGCGATGCGTACTGTTGATGATCATGAAGGCCGACTGGCCGGTGCCGTGGTAGGCGTAGTTCACCATGTCCAGGCTGTTGGGGCGCTGGTCGGAGTCGTCGTCCAGCACCAGGGCCACCGCCAGCGCCGCGGCCTGGTGGAAACCCTCATTGCCGTGGATCCAACCGAGCTCCAGAGCCCGCATGGCGGCGCGGAAGATGTAGGTCTCGATGTAGCGCCGCAGCTCGGCGCCGCTGGCGACCGGCATGCCCTTGGCGGCGACGAAGGCCAGGACCTCCGGGTCGTCCAGGGCGTCGTAGAGGCCGTCGTAGGCATAGGCCGTGGCCTCCAGGCAGAACGTCTCCCAGATGAGGTCCGTGATCATGCCGCCCTTCTTCCAGTCGTAGTGCGGGTGCTGGTTGTTGAAGGGTCCCAGGTAGGTGCGGTCGAAGCGGTTCTCGAGCTGAGGGTCGTCCCAGCCGTAATTCGGGTACTCCGTGGCCAGGCGCGCGAGCAGGATGCAGCCTTTGCGGGCGTATCTGGGGTCACCGCTGAGGGCGTAGGCCTGCGATAGCGAGCGCAGCGTCGGGATCACGACCGAGCCATACACCATGTGGGTGTACTCCGACAGGAAGTAGTACCGGCCGTCCTTACCGGCATAGCCCGTGCCATCGTCCGGGAAGTCGCCCGAGGTCAGGTCGCCCTCGGCGTAGCGGTTCGAGGGGTACCACTCGCCGCCCAGCATGCACTGCACCTGGTAAGGGTGAGCGATGGGGTCGATCTGCCACGGGCACCAGACGCTCCTGGCCCGCACGGCGGTGCCGTGGACCGGGCAGATCGCGATGCGCTCATGGGGGTAGACCCGCGGGATGCGCGTCGTGGGCTGCAGCCGCCAGATGAACTCGTCGCTCTGCGCCGCGAAGCGGTCAGCGGCCGTGTACTGGGGGCCGTTGTAGTAACGGATCGGGTCGCCGGTCTCGAAGATGCGCTTGCGGATCGCCTTGGCCCAGTCGTACGCCTCGATGTTGGCCCGGCCCGTGGCAAGGCGCTCGTCGGTGTAGTAGGTGCGGCTCGTCTTGGCCATGAGCGGACCTGCCATGAGAGCTAGGGTGACGAGTGTCCGGACGGTCCTGCCCATGGCCTGTTCTCCTCGCTGCCGCGGGGCCGGTCTCCCTCAGGCGAAGCGGTGGATGTGGAGCTGGTCGTCGAAGACTCTCTCCAGCCGCTTGCGGGGCGCGGCAGCGACCAGGGCCGGGCTGGCCGTGTCCGGCAGCGGGTCGGCCAGGGCCTCGTAACAACCCCGGATGGGTAACGGCATGGAGAACGGCCGGCACTGGCCGATCCTGCCCATGGCCTCCTTCGCCCCGGCCCGGATCATGAGGCGGGCCCGCGCCGGCGGCACCATGCGGCAACTCTCCCGGCTGAAGCCCTTCTTCACCGCCACCGTGACCACCTGCTCGCCGAGGAACTCACGGGCTTCGCGGCAGGTGGCTTCGTCTCCAGTGACCAGGACGATCGGGATGCCGAAGTGCCCGAAGATCAGGGCCTCCTGCCCGATCTCGCCGAACTCGCGGTCGTTGTACCAGTAGCGGGCGTCGGAGCGCGAGCTCTGGGTGTGGCAGAGCACCCCGTCGGGCGTGTGCGCCATGGCATGATGGCCGAGCAGCATGCCGCAGGCGAAGCTGGCGTCCAGCCCCGGCGCCGTGCCGAAGCCGCGCCCGCAGATGAAGTCCGCCTCGGGGTGCATCTCCTCGGGGATGACGTTCAGGGGCCGGCCATGCCCGTCCAGGACGCAGACGTAGCTCGCACCGCCATCCAGACAGCCCTGGACAGCAGCGTGGATGTCTCCCATGAGCAGATGGCGGGCATCCTGGTAGAGTGGACCGTCGCTGTTGCGGGTCTGGTCGAAGGTGGTGACGCCGCTGATGCCCTCGAGGTCAGTGACGATGTAGACTTTCATTGGCACCTCCGCTCTCGAAAGGAGACCGGGCCGGCGCTCCGGTGCTTGCCTGGGCATGCTCCGGTGAGGGGCCACGATCCGTGGGCTACTGCACCTCGCAGACCGCCACCGCCAGCGCCTCCAACCGACCGGCGAGGCGGCCGTCACCGACCTTGAGGCCGCCCGGCCGGGCCGGGAACAGGTCTCGGGCCGTGCCGCTCACACCCGCCGGCAGCACGAGGCTGATGTCCCGCGCTTCGGTGGCCGTGTTGGCCAGGCAGAACACGTGCCGGCCGGGGGCTGTCCAGTGCCCGGCGACGGCATCCTTGACGTCGGTCTCGAGAATCTGCCGACGGCCCTCGAGGAGGAATGGCTTCAGCCGCTCGATCTCCGCCGGCAGGGTCTTCATCCCTTCCCACAGTTCTGCGTTCTCGTGCATGTCGAAGCCGGGGTCGCGGTAGGTGTAGTAGACCAGCCCCTTGGCGCCGGCCAGCAGCGCCAGGTAGGTCATGTTCCGTTCTTCGGCGAAGGTCGGGACCCGCCAACTGTTCTTCTCTTTGGCGTAGCCGAATGCCTGCGGGATGGCCCAGATGGGGCGCCCCAGGGGCGTGGCGGCCGTCACGCCCTGGCGGATCATGGTGAACACGGGCATGGTGGCGGCCGAAGCATGGCGGATCGGGTAGGGATCCGGCGCGATCACCTCCGCCATGCCGGCGTACTTCCGGTAGGCGCCCGGCACGCACAGGGTCATGAACGTCGGCACCTCGGCGTCGGCGGACTTGATGCGGTTGTGCCGTTCCAGCATCACCTCCGGCGGCACCCCGCCACCGTCGGGCTCATCGCCCGGGTTCCATGCCAGCACCGCTCTGCGGCCACGGTAGCGGGTGATGGCCGCGGTCATGTCGACCCCGAACTCGGTGATCACCTTCACGTTCAGCCTCTCGGCCTCGGCCAGGAAGGGGTCCCACTCATCCAGTTGCTTGAGGCTGGCGTGGACCGTGTTGAAGCCGCCGGCAGCCACGTCGCGCAGGAACTGGAGCCGGTCCTCCGCCGTGAAGCTCCAGGAGACATGGTAGAAGCCCAAGGGGAAGAACGGCTTGCCGTCGACCATCGTGGTGAGGTCATCGGGGCGGATGTAGACGCGCGGCGTGGCGTGGGTAGCGATGTCGGTCCGGGCCGCGCCGAGGATCGCAGGGCCCTGCCGGAGGCGGAGTTCCAGCGTGTGCGTCCCCACGGCCAGGCCCTTGAGCTCGACGCTGCCCGCCAGGTGCGCCTCGGGCGCCGGGAACGTGGCCACCGGCTTCCCATCCAGGTGCAACTCGGCGGCCAGCTCGGCCCGTTCGGCGTCGGCCTCAGGGGCGAGGTCGCCGGACCAGGCCAGGTCGGTCTGCCAGGGATAGGCGTGCTGGTTCGGCACCTGCAGCGCCACCGGCGGCGGCACGGTCTGCTGGCGGGCCAACGTGACCGCCGGGCGGCCGCCGGTGCTGACGCCCAGCGCGAACTGGGTGGGCCCCCGCTGGCTGATGGTGTAGGGCAAGCGGACCTCGGCCGTGCCGCCCGCCGCCAGCGCCGCGGTCCTGGTGACGGTCGTGGGCTGTGCCTGGTCGGTCTGGGTCACCGTGAGCGTCACGCTGTAGCGACTCTCGGTCGCCAGCGTGCTGCGGAAGCCCAGCACTGCCTCATGCTTGCCCGGCAGAGCCAGGCCCAGTTCGAAGGTGCTCAGGGCCACGCCGCCGCGCAGGCCCTGCACATGGGTCCAGAGGTTCTCCAGGAGGGCGGTCGCGGCCGCCTCGTGCGCAACGCCCTTGAACGAGTAGTGGCTGGTCACGGCCAGGCATCCGGGGCCGACATCCTGGTAGACGAACAGGCTCTGGCTGTCGGCACACGTGATCAGGCTCTTCCACTCCTTGGCGACCGGCACGATATGGGCCCAAAGGTTGGTCCGCTCAGCCAGGCGGGCGGCCAGGTCCCGGGGCGCATACAGGAGCGTGTCGGTCCGGTCGAACTCCTGGCGGTCCGGGTCTGGGCCCGTACGGGTGTGCCGGGCGCAGGTCTGCGTGCCCAGGACGAAGCGCTCGCCGAGGCGGTTGGTCCACAGGTCGAGGACCGTGCCATAGCTGGCGTCGGTGATCAGCAAGAGTCCACCGCGCCCCAGGAACTGCAGCCAGGCCTCCTTGTACGGCGCCATGTCCACCGGGTTCTCGTAGTTGCCGACGCCAGTGGAGACCACAAGGTCGAACTCGCCCAGGCGCGGGATGAGCGTGGCAAGATCCTTGTTCTCGACCTTCTCGAAGGCCCATCCGAGCTTCTGCAGGTGGGGATCATACTCGTCCCTGAAGGCATAGTCCCCCCAGGACGAGTAGACCACGGCTACCTTCGGTGCGGCCATCGCCCCGACCGCCCACAGCCCGGCCCCCAGCACGATCGCCCATCCAGCGCTGCGCATGGTCGTGTCTCCCGTGGCCAGCGCCTCGCCTCCGGCACCGGCTGCCGTCACTATCCCTCCACGACGACCGCTTCGCCAGGGGGCGCAGGGCCGAACCGCGGCTGGCTCGGGCCACGGCCAGAGGAGAAGCACCCGTCTGCCGACCGCCAGGCGGGGCGCCCTGCCGGGACCAGGGCTGTTCCGTTCTCGGCACTCCGGCTCTGGCGTGGGCTGCCGGGAGAAGGTGGAGCGGCCCCGCAGGCGCGGGGCCAGTGCTCCCGCGGCCGCGGGAGCACTGGCGCTCCAGGGAAAGGGGGGCCGGCGCTCGATCCTGGGGCAACCCTGCCGGCACGCCGGGCACTTGTGCCGTCAGAGGAAGTGTGTTATCATAGTGCGCAGAATGATATCATGTTAGCTGTACCGGAGTGGACGCCATGGTTCGCACCCAGATCCAACTGACCCAGCGGCAGGCGGAGCTCATCCGCCAGGTGGCGGCTCAGCGCAAGGTCTCCATGGCCCAGGCGATTCGGCTGGGATTGGACCAGTTCCTGGCGGCAAACGCCGGGGTGGACCGGGAGGAGCGCGTCCGGCGCGCCCTGGCCGTGGCGGGACGCTTCCGCTCCGGCAAGCGTGACACGGCTAGCCGTCACGATGCCGTTCTGGCGGAGGCGTTCCGGCCATGACCTGCTTTGCCGATACGTCGGCCTTCTATGCCGTGATGGATGCCGACGACCGCAATCACCTCCAAGCCGCCCGGCAGTGGCTTGCGCTGCTCTCGGAGTCGTGGTCGTTAGTGACTACGAGCTACGTTCTGGTCGAGACGCAGGCGCTGCTGCAGCATCGGTTGGGACTGGCCGCCACCCGGGCCTTTCACGAGGATGTCTTCCCCCTGCTGCGGATCGAGTGGATCACGGCCGCTGGGCATGAGAGTGGAATGGCCGGCGTTCTCAGCGCGCAGCGTCGCGATCTGAGCCTGGTGGACTGCATCAGCTTCGGGACCATGCGCGGCCTGGGCGTCCGTTCCGTGTTCGCCTTCGACCCGCATTTCGCCGAGCAGGGCTTTGACTGCCTCCCCGGCAGTGCGTGACGAGACCACCGGCCTGACCTGCGAAGGCAAGCCTGCCTTGGGCGGCTCCGCGCGCCCGCGGCAGTGGCGGCAGGGGTCAGGTTCGGCCGGCCAGAAGCGCCTCCCGGCCGGCCGTCAGGTCGGTGAGAGGCAGGGCGGTGATCGCCTCGTGGAGCGGCACGCGCCGCGTTCCCGGGTAGACGACCCAGAGGTGCGACAGCGCCAGGTCCGCGAGGGCTACGTGCATCGACCGTGACGTCGAGGGGGCCTCGGTCCACTTGAACTCGAAACCGACCCGCCGTCCTGCGAGCACCGCCAACAGGTCAAGCTCCGCACCGTTGTGCGTTCCCCAGAAGTAGGCTTCGTCTGGCCGCAGCAGCCGCAGCGCCTGTTCGAGCGCGAAACCCTCCCAGGAGGCCCCGACCTTGGGGTGGCGCCAGAGCGCGGTGGCGTCCCCGATCCCCAGCAGGTAATGCAGCAGCCCCGTGTCGCGCAGATACAGCTTTGGCGCCTTGACCTGGCGTTTGGCCAGATTCTCGAACCAGGGCGCCAGTTGGCGGACCATGTAGGTTGCCTCCAGCACGTCAATGTAGTGGCGGGCGGTCTTGGCCGACACGCCGAAGGCCCGCGCCAGTTCGGCGGTGTTGAGGGTCTGCCCGTGGTAGTGTGCCAGCATCGACCAGAACCGCCGAAGCGTCGTCGCGGCGAGGGTGATCCCAAGCTGGGGGATGTCTCGCTGCAGGAACGTCGCGGTGAAGCTCTCGTGCCAGGCTCGAACGTCGGCTTCGGAGTCCGCCAGGAACGCCCGCGGGAAGCCGCCCCTCAGCCAGAGCCGGTCCGCTTCGCCCGGTCCCGCCTCCCCGAGGTCGAAGGGTGCCATCTCGATGATCTCGACCCGCCCGGCCAGGGACTCGGAGGCGTGCCGCACCAACTGCGGCGAAGCACTACCCAGGATCAGGAAACGCGCCGGGACACCCGGGCGGTCGGCCAGCACCCGGAGCAGCGGGAACAGGTCCCCACGCACCTGGACCTCGTCGATCACCACCAGGCCGCGCTGGGCCCCCAGGTAGAGGGACGGGTTGGCCAGCAGGGCCAGGTCCGCCGGGGCCTCGAGGTCCAGGTACGTCGTGCCCGGACGGGCGTCCGCCACGGCGCGGGCCAGCGTCGTCTTGCCGCACTGCCGAGGGCCCAGGATGGCCGTGACCGGGGCCCGCCTGAGTGCCTCTCTGACCCGTGCTGTGTAGTAATCCCTGGACACCATACCACAACAATAATCCAAAACATCAGGGACGCAACATCCCGCATTTCATGGAACTATGCGCCCAGACCCATGGTTGCCGGTGGTCGGCGTGGTGTGAGGAGGGGACCCGCCGGCCGACCCGGCGACACGCGCCATTGCCCGGCTCCGGGATCGCTCACGCCGGACCGCCGCGGCTGTGGGCGCGCGTCATGGCGGCGCCCCCCGCGCATCTGAGCCACGTTCCCGGCCAAGCCGGGAGCGCCTGGCGGGCGGCATCTCCGTGTGCCGCCGCCGGGATGCGGAGGTCCCGGCCTCCAGCGACCCACCGTCCCACAGGGCCACGTGAGTCTTGGTGGAGCACGACCGCCCGGGCAGGAAGCCCGCAGTTCCTTCCGGCACACCGCACAGCGCCACATCAAGCGCGACGTCGACGGAGCACCTGTCTGGCGCCACCGTCGGCAGGACTTGGCAGTGAACGCCGGGATGTCGGCACGGCGCTCCCTCAGGGCCACGTCTGCCGGCCCGACAAGGACGAGCCCCGGTTCGGCGCGGGTATGCAGGTTCATCTGGCGGCAGAGACAGTAGAGGACATCTCCCAGGGCCGTGGTCGTCAGCTCCAGGTTGACTGTGCTGGTCGCCTCGATCTCGCCCCTGTTCCCTGCCGCTTGGCGGTCCCGATCGCTCCCTCCACTCTCCTTCTGCGGCGCCGGCGCAGGTGCGGGCTTGAGTCCGGATCCGGGAGCGTCCAGACCCCCATGTTCCGGGGTCCCCTTCCCCGGCTGGCTGCACCTCCTCCGGCGGACCGGGAACCCAGACGATGTTGACCTCACCCCCGTCCCTGTCCGCCGTTCGGCCCAGTTCCCGGATCTGCCGGAGTGCGTCTCCGATCAGTGTGCCCTCGATGCGGACCTCCGGCAGGACGATAGTGCGCAACCTGGCTTCGGTGGCCGCGATGGCCTCCTGGCGCCCTCTGCCCGTCGTCGCGAGGGTCGGGGAGAAGCCGGGGCACCGGGGTCCTTGCTCATCTGCACGAGCTACTTCCGGGCTTCGTCGGCCGCCGAAAAGTCCTTCCGGCGCAGCTTGGCGACCCGCTCGAAGATGACACGAGCCGCGCTCGGGTTCCGCGCGACATCGAGCTGGAAGATGCCCTTCTCGATGAGCTCGCGAGGAGGCTCCGCCCAGACGGCGACAGCGAACAGGACCGATGTCAGCAGGAGGGTCCTGGTCATGTGCGTGCCCCTGGTCCCATCCCGTGATCAGGTGTCGGTCACCCGGCCCCTATACCTTGAGTCCCCGCGACGCGTTGCCGTCCATCCCCCCCGACCGCGCCCTCACGGCCGGTGTGCCACGGGCATCTGGCGGAGGAGGTGCGGGCCGTGGTGCGTGGTCTTCGGCTGGCCGCGGAAGGTGCTGGTCTCGGTGGCGGGGTCGTAGTCGAAGCCGACGCCTTCGGCGACGGTGAGGCGGGAGTTGGCGCCGTCGGGTTCGGCCTTGGTCACCGTGAAGGGCGACACCCGCTCGCCGGCCTGGTCCAGCAGCACCACCGTGCCCGCGGGCGGCAGCACCTCGCCCACCACGGTCAGCGTGCCCGCCTGGCGGTCGGCGGCGAGCAGTCGCGCCGGGGCCACCGGCGCCGCCACGATGGCATGGCCGCCCCAGCGCACCTGGCCGCCCACCACGGTGAGGGCCGGGGTCGTGGCGCCAATGCCGTCAGGTCCCGCGGTCGGCCGTCCAGCCCGCGGCGTTGTCGGTCGCTCGAGCACCTCGCGACCGGGGCCGGGTACTGGCCCATCGACGGGCTCAGGGCCTTGCGGTACCCCCGACCTACCCGGCGCAGGTGCAACGGGCGCGACGCCACGGATGACGGCCAGCTCGGCATCGGCGGCGAGGGCCTGGCCTTGCCACTCGCCATGCAGACCGTACGGCCGCAGCAGCACCAGGTCGCGCCGGTCGCCGCAGGCAACCTCGATGGCCAGGTCCGCACCGGGCAGGTCCTGCCGCCGGGTAGCCAACGCCAGGGCCGGATTCCACCCCAGGACGGTGGCGAAGCGGGACGAGCCACCGTTGCGTCGGAGCAGGGCGAAGGGACGCCAGCAGGAACGGAGTCCGGCGTCGTTCTCCTGGGCTCCGCGGATGGCCGGGTTGCGGCCGAGAAAGAGCTCGTCGCCGGGTTGCGTGACGAGATCGGCGCGCGTCCGGGCGGGGTAGTCGGTGATAGTGAACTCCAGCGTGCAGGCGGCGGGCAAGGGATCGACCACGCGCTGCAGGTCCCGCAGATAGCCATAGGCATAGCCGGGCTTGGCGCTGAGGCCGCACTCGCCCTCGTTACGGGCCTCCTGGAACGCTGTGCCCTCGGGCAGCAGTGTCGCCAGCGGCGTCGTCGCCAGGGGTTGGCCGCCGCGGACCGCCCGCACGGTTCCCGGGAAGTCCGTACACCCGTGGAGCAGGTAATCGTGTTGCCTGCCGCCCTCGACCTCGAAGAGGTCCACCACGTAGTCGCCGTTGACCGCGATGAGGGTTCGGCGGTAGGTCGAGGCGAGGCCGCGGTAGACCTGCGGGTTGTCCACGGAGACGATCTGGCAACCCGGGTTGGCGACGTCGAGGAAGCGGAGGCTGCCGAAGGTGGTACGGTTGGCTGTCTGGTCCAGGTGGTCGATGACGACCGTGTTGTGGGCCAGCGTGGGCAGCGTCCAGGCGCGGTCGCGGCTGTGGGTATACCCAAGGTCGGAGAGCAACTCCGTGGGGCCCGCGGCCAGGAGGAGGCTCAGGCCATCGGCGTGGGCGTGGCCCATGCCCGGCGACCAGGTGAGGTGAACCTGCCACTGGGCCTCGCCTTCCCCGCCGGCGAGGCAGGCGTGGCCCAGCGCCGGGAGCAACCATGGCCGCGACTCGGTCAGGGGCTTGCCGCCGTTGCTCGACCAGGTGTCGTGCACCGGCACGTAGCGGCCGGTCGGCAGCCGCATCTGCTCGAGGCTCGCGCCGACGCGGCCGACCGCCGGTAGGGCCGCCTTCAGGTCCAGGGCCTCGAACCGGCGCCCGGAGTCCGGATGCCGGTAGCCCGGCGGGTCCGAGTAGCCGGCGGCCGCCTGGAGCACATTTTGCAGGGCTCCGACCACCTGTGCGTGGTAGGAGGGAGCCCCTTCGCGCCAGGTCCCGTCGTAGTTGAAGCCGGTTCCGACGAAGCGCTCCAGCCGCGAGGCGGCCTCGTGGACCCACTCGGGGTGCTGGAGGGCCCACCCCGCCCGGATGAAATCGGCCCACATGCCGGGGCTCATGTTGGTCAGGTCGTCCGGGTTGGCCATCACCTGGCGCACCGCGTCGGCAAAGGCCCCCTCGATCTCGGCCGCGACGTCGTGGCCCAGCTCCGTCGAGAGCTTCTCCAGTTCGCCGCTGCCGCGGATCAGGTCATAGGCCTCGACCAGGCGCGCGGGGACGTCCATGTAGGCCCACCACGTCCAGCGTGCTATCCGGAAGGCCGGGACGAAGTCCTTCGGCTCCACGTTGCCGTCCTTGATGAGCTTCTGCTGGAACGGGTAGTCGTAGTGGTAGCAGTACCCGGGGAAGACGGCGGCGAAGCGCTGCAGGATCAGGGCGCAGCGCCGGGCGTACTGGGGATCTTTGGTGAGCCAGTAGGCGCGGCCCAGACGCCAGCCCATGGTCTCCATGTGGCGGATCCGGTGGTCGTCGATGCGCGCGCCGAAGTAGTGCCGGTAGCCCTTGGCGTCCTCCCAGTAGGGGTACCGCGCCAGCCGGCCATTCGGGCCATGGGCCTCCAGCGTCTTGGCCATGGGGTACTTCTCGCTGGGGTACGAGTGCCCGCAGTAGGCGCACTTCATCACCAGTGGCTGGGCCGGGTCCCAGGAGGTGAAGCGGCTGTCCTTGCCCCCCTGGAACTGGCCTTCTTGGATGCCGGCTTCGCAGTTCGGGCAGTCGGTGAAGTAGAGGCCGGACTGCTCGGGGATGATCTGCAGCACCTCGGCTTCCGACATGGCCATCAAGCTGGCGACGGCGGTTCGATAGGAGGCCGCCTCCGACGCCGCCAGGCGCACCGGCAGCCGCGGACCCGTACCCTCGGCGCCAACCCACGACAGGGGCAGAGCCAGGCAGGCCAGCGGAAGTAGCGAGCAGTTCATGGTCAGCCCCGTCGCGAAACCGCCGGGCACACCCAAGCGCCCGGGGGTGTGCCAGCCACGGTATCGGGTGACGCTGGGGCTTTCAAGGCGAGCCGCCGGCCCCAGGCGTCGACGTCGACTGGGACCGGCGGCCTGTGGCAACCGGGGGCGGTTGCCGTATGGGGGAGGGGGTACGTCCGCCGGGGCGGATCGCGCGCAGCAGGGGCTCGCCGACCGCCGCCAAGGGATCCGCACCATGGGGTGTAACGGGCTCGTAGTGAGGGCCTGAGCCCTTTCCGGGGCAGGGAAACGCCTAAAGGCGTCACTACGAACCCCTGCCCGCCCGGCGTGCGCGCTCGGCGGGCTCCCCCTCGACGGCCGCCGCTGACAGCGCACCCCACACGAGCCACATCCTGTTCCGGCGTGCCATGCTCGCCTTCTACCGCCTTCCGGCAACTGGCAACCCGGGACTCGGACTCGGAACATCCTAACCCGCGTAGGCCCTTACCTCGTAGACCCGCGCGCGGTAGGCGGGGTCGCGCACGGCGCGGACCGTGAGGCGCAGGGCCTGGGCGATGACTGGGGTGAAGCGGTGGACGCAGTGGCGCTGGTAGTTGCCTTCGACGTCGGCGAGGGGCTGCCAGCCACTGGGGGTCTGGGCTTCCAGGAGGTAGGAGGTGACGCACCCGCGGGCGTAGGGCTGGTCGGAGTTGATGGGGGCATCGCGGTAGGCCCGTTCGATGGTGTCGAAGGTGAGCTGCACGCGCGCGAGCTCCTGCGCTCCGTCCCAGGTCAGCGTGAGATCCTGGGGAAGGGACAGGTCGACGTCCGAGAGCCAGGCGTTGATGGGGTTGGTCGAGTAGCGCCGATGGTGGCCGTTGATGACGTTGGCGGCCTCGCCGTAGTGCGGTGCGGGGCTGAGGCGGAAGGCGTGGCAGTCGCCGTCGACCTGGTAGGTCTCGCTCCCTTCCGGGCGCCAGAGCCGCAGCGCGAAGTCATACCCGTGTCCGTCGACGCCCAGCTCGACGTCCGGGCATGGGTCCAGGACGAGGTTGTAGCGGTTCTCGTCGGAGGTGGGGTCCTTCGGGGCGACGACCAGGGGCGGCTCGAAGGCGAAGGTCAGCCAGCCCTCGAAGCCGGCGGGCACCGCCGCGGCCGTGCGGGCGACCTCGGTGAAGGAGCTGACCGTGTGGTCGCAGCCCCATTCCATGCGGTTGGCGGCGGAACGCCCCTTCAGGTGCGGGAAGCTGCCGGCCGGCCGCTCGGGCTTCCAGGGGGTCTCGGCCGCGAACCGGTCCAGGCCGAGGGTCAGCAGGCGCGGTTCGGGGCCTGGGTTGCGCACGTAGAAGTCGACCGTGTCGAAGCGCTCGGCCCAGTCCCAGAGCTGCACCCCGCGCGGAAGGTCGAGAGGGAGGAAGGCGGAGACGCGCGTGGCGCCATGGCGCATCTCGCTGGAGGCCGTGACCCGGGCCTGGCGAGCCAGGTCTCCAGGGTCGCGGTTGGCAGTTGCCAGTATCGTCGCATCCTGTTCCAGGAGAGTTTGTTGCAGGTCATCGACGTGATCGTAGCCGATATCGGCCGCAGGGCAGTCGATCTCCTTGGCCAGCGCGACGGCGGTCCCCACGCCCTGACCGATGCAGGCCAGGGTGCGCATCAGCCGGACCGTGCCCAGGGCCAGATGGGAGACGCTCATCAGCCGGCCCGCCAGCCAGAGGTTGTCGAAGTCCCGGCTGAAGCAGCAGCGGTAAGGGAAGTTCCACAGGGGCGGGATACTGTGGAAGACGATGCGGGTACCCCTGCCGACGGGTTCGTGGATGTCGACGCCGTAGCCGCCGTAGCCGATGCTGTCGGGGAAGGGCCTGGCGGCTTCGACATCGGTCTGCGTGAGCACGTAATGGCCGACGAATCGGTGGCTCTCGCGTTTGCCGCTCTTGGGGCTGACCCAGGTCAGTTCCCAGTGGCGGGCCTGGTCCACGAAGCTGTGGTTCTTGACGTTGTCCCAGGTTCGGTAGAGCTGGTAGAGGATCTCCCGGCGGATGTCGGCGCCGTCGGTGATGGTGTTGCGGTGGCCGCCGCTCTCGGTCACCCAGAGGAAACAGAGCTCGTCGTCCGGGTTCCACGAGGCGGGGTATCCGGCCAACTGCGGCGGGGGCCCATCGCGCCGGGCCCGGTCGGCGAACTCCGGCGGCATGACGAAGGTCACCGGCCGCGCGCACTTGCGCACCAGAGCCGTGATGCTGGTGCCCATGGTCTCCTGGCTGGAGCACTCCGGCGCCGAGCGTTCGCCGAAGGTCTCCCGTGCTTCTGTCCCCCACATGAAACTGGCCCCTGCATCGCGCGCCACGACGCCATCGCCGCTGCCGTCGATGACCCCGTGGCGGACCCGGAAGAGCCGCGTGCGGAAGTGCTCCGTGTCGAGGGCGTAGACCCCCAGGACGCGCCGGCCTTCCTTCAGGGCCCGGCGGCCCTGGTGGTTGCGGAAGACGCGCACTCCGGCGCCTTCGAGGAAGCCCTGGAGGACCAGGTCCCATTGGTGCGAGATGTTGTAGTGGACACCCCAGGTCCGCGTCTTGGCGCGCTGCCGGGCGGCCTCGAGTTCCAGTTCCTCGATGAGGCCCGTCTCGGAGGCATAGGGATGGAAGGAGTGGGCCCCTGACACGTGCACGCCGAGCATGGGTCCGCTGTTCCCGCCGAGCACGGGGTCCATCTCGAGCAGGGCGGTTTCGCAGCCGTTTCGGGCCGCGGCCACGGCCGCGCAGATGGCCGCCATTCCACCGCCCACCACGACCACGTCGAAGGTGAGCACTTCGTCGACTGGCAGCACGCAACGGTCAGGGTTCATCGGAGAGGTCCCGGTTGCGCCGCCTGCAGTTCCGGCCCAGCCACGATCGGCGCACGTGGACCCGGGGCCGCAGGGCGTACGAGGCAATATCCGGTGCCAGGGCGGCGCCGGCAAGCGGACGGCGCCGCCGGCGCACGACGGAACGGCTGGTCAGGCGCTGGCTGCGCGGGGGCGCTGCCAGGCGGCCTGTTGGCGGGAGAGCCGCCAGCCGCGCAGGCGGTAGGCCAGGCGGTCGAGGGTCGGCGCGAGCAGGTTTGCGAGCAGGAAGGAGAAGACGATCCCCTCAGAGTAGTTCGTGTAGCGCCGGATCAGGGCATCCGTGATGCCCGCCACCCCACCTGCGGCCAGCCGTCCGGCCTTGGTCCCCGGGGTAGACTTGGGCGCTCCGGCGATGAACACCGCGGCGAAGACGACCGCGCCACTGAGCAGGTTGAAGAGCACCGTGGCCCCGAGTGTCGCGGCGAACGGCCCCAGCGCGAACCCGCCGCCGGCATCGACGATATGCGCTTTGGCCTGCGGCGCGTAGAGGACCGCGCAGGCCGCCGCGAAGGTGACGAGGAAGCTGGCCCCGGGGCGCCAGTCCATGACCCCGCGCCAGACCAGGGCCACGCCGACCAGCAGGATCACCGGAGTGAACATCTCACCCGGGCTGCCGGGGACGAACTGGTAGAGGCCCTCCCAGTCTCCGTGGATCCGACCTGTGACCAGCATGCCGAGGCTGTAGATCGCGGTGGGCGAGTCCTCCGCATGGAAGACCTCCAGCGGCGTGGCGCTGGTGACGCCGTCGGGCGGCGCGGCGGCGCCGATCCAGTTCACGATCTCCTGGTTGTAGGCGAGCATCAGGAACAGGCGTCCCAGCAGGGCGGGGTTGAGCTGCAGGGCCCGGGCCCCGGTCGGCATCCGCCCCAGGACGACGGCGACGAGCAGGGCAAAGACGAGAGGCAGCAGCGGCATGGCAGGCGGCAGGCTGGCCACGAGGATGGCCGCGGTGGTCGCCGAGCCTCCCGAGCGCCAGGCGAGACGCCCTTCGGCCAGGAGGACGTAGACGAACTCGATAGCGAGCCCCAGGGCCATCACCAGAACGTACTTCAGCAGGAACGCGGGGCTGTAGACCATCGCATACAGGGCCGCCACGAGCGTCAGCCCAGCCAGAAGCCAGAGGTTCATCCGCACAACGGATGTCTCGGTGTGCACAAAGGGCGCCCCGACGGCTGACTCAGGCGCAGGCATTCTTGCCCTCCCTCAGGCGTTGCGCAAGCGGGATGCTCGCCGGGCAGACGGCGTCGCAGCAGCCGCAGAGGAAGCACTCAGCCAGTTGGGCGCGAGTCGCCGCGGACCAGGGGGGCCGGGCGAGTGCCTCCGTGAGCAGGATGGGGTGCAGACCGAGGGGACACGCGTCAAAACAGGCCCCGCAGCGGACACAGGAACGCTCCCGCCCGCGGAGGCCGGCAGCGGGTACGACGAGGACGGAGGTGGTGCCCTTGTGGAGGGTGGTCTCGGGCGTCGCCGGGGCCCCCATCATGAGGCCCCCGACGACGAGCGCATCGCCAGGGCCCGGCGGGCAACCGAGCTGGGCCAGGAGGTCGCCGATGGCCATACCGACCGGCACGATAAGGTCCCGGTGAATTCCGCGCGCGGGGACGGCCACGGTCAGCGGTCGCTCGATGCTCGGGAGGCCGTCCTGCACCGCCCGCCCGACGGTGCGCAGGGAGACGGCATTCTGTATGAGGTAGCCCAACTGGAACGGCAACACCCCCGCCGGCGGCATTCTGCCGATCAGTCGGCGCAGGATGAGCTTCTCGGCGCCGGCTGGGTACTGGCGACCGCAGGGGACCACCTCGACGTCGGCGTAGAGGCGTCTCAGGTCGGCCACCAGGCCCGCGTCCTCCCGCACGGCGAGGAGGATCCGCTGCACACCCAGCGCCCGGGCGGTGGTACGGGCCCCCAGGGCCACCAGGGCGGACTCGTTCAACAGCACGGCCTGGTCAATGGTGATCCCCGGCTCGCACTCGCAGCCATTGATGACCAGGGCTTTGGCTCCGGCCGAGGCGCGCACCTTCACGGCTGCCGGGAAGCGGGCCCCGCCCATGCCGAGCAACCCGATCCGGGCCAGGAACCCCGGGAAGTCCGGGAGGATCTCCGCGTCCGGCCTCGGACCGCGCCCGGGGGGCGGCCAGGGCTGGTCCGCCGGGGCCACGGCGACGCGGATCTCGGTCGGGTTCGCCGTGGTGATGCGCCCCGCCAGGGCCACATGCAGGTCCGCGGCCGGCCCGTGGGCGATGACGGCCCCCGCCGGCACGGTGTCGCCCACCTGTACGGCCGGGCTGAGAGCGCCGCCGCGAGCGTGCTCCCGCAACGGGTAGACGAGCTCCCGCGGCAGGGCGGGCAGCGGTTGCGGGCTGGCAGGTCGGCCAGCCATGCTCGGAACGGGGTTGGGAAGACGAGAGCGCATGGTCCGGCACCGTCCCTCGGCAGGCGGTTATCCGCCCGCGGCTGGGACCGGCTTCTTCTCCCAGTCGCTCGCGTTCCGGTTGATCTCGGCAACGATGGCCCGAGCCATCAGGTTGAAGCTCGAGTAGATCCGCTTCTGGTAGCGCGTGGCCCCGGTCACAGCGTCTACGGTGATCTCCTTGCCAGACGCGTCGCGCACGGTCTTGCCGGTGACCGAACGGATGGCGCCGGTGACCTTGTTCTGCTTCTCGGCGTTCTTGATGACCCCGATGTCGGGTATCTCGGCGCTGCGGATGACGAAGGCCCCATCCGCTGCCTGGACCGCCAGCATGGCCGTGACCTTCTCATAGGTCTTGAACTCGCGCAGGGCCGCGCCCGTCACCGGCTTGCCGGCGGCGTCGTAGCCGAGGAAGAGGTCGTCGATGGCGTCAGAGTACTTGGGCCTGTGGCTGTAGGTCACGGCCCCTGCGCTGGCCAGCGCGCTGATCGCCGCCTGGACAGGATCCGTTGTGCCGACGGGTTCGCCTGCGGACGCCAGGCTCAGGGCCCAGACCATCGCAGTGGTCACGCCCGCCAGTATGCAGTGGTAAAGACGCACGGGTGTCTCTCTTGGTGATGTGCCGCCGGCAGCGACCCGCAGCCCGGCGCGGCCGCGGCGTTCCGCTCATAGACCATACCAGGGCTCGTGGGTTCCTTCGCGGCCCGGCCGCCATCCCGTGGTGCCGTGGGGCCCATGCTTCACGCCGGCCGGCGCATGCTGTATGTCGTGATCAGACCCAGGATGCGGCTGACCGGTTCGATGGCGTCGAGTCCCGCCTGACGGAAGAGCTCCGGCAGCAGGCCGCGCAGGTTCTCGGCCATCTCCGGTTGGTGGAAGAGCCAGACCGCCACCGTCCCCATGGTTTTGCCGAAGAGGTTGGTCGGGCGGTCCATGTCGGCCACCACGAACCGGCCGCCGGGCTTCAGCACGCGCCGGACCTCCCGCAGAGCCCGCAGCTTGTCCTCGGCGTTTAGGTGATGGAAGAACAGGGAACTGGCCGCCGCGTCAAACACGCCGTCCGGATAGGGAAGGGCCTCCGCCACCCCCAGGTCGAACCGGCAGGGCTCTCTCACCGCGTTCCGGCGCGCGACCCGGACCATCGCCGGCGAGGCATCCAGGCCGACGGCCAGGCCACCCGCAGCGGCATCCAGATGGGCAGCCAGCGCGCGCGTCAACATGCCCGTGGCGGCACCCAGGTCCAGGACCCGGTCCGCCGGGCGGAGACCAAGTTCCGCCGCCACGCGCCGGTTGACCCGGGCCTCCTGCCAGAAGAGCATCGGCGGCGAGAGCAGGTCGTAGACGGCCGCGGCATGCCGGAGGACGACCCCACGCGTCGCCGGCGGTTGCGGCGGGTCAGGCACGGGCGGGATGGGGCTGGCGGTCCGGGGTGTGGTCACAGGTCACCTCGCCATCGAGGAGTTCGATCCGCCTGGCAGCGCGCCGAGCCACGCGGTCGTCATGGGTCGCAATGAGCATGGTGGTGTGTTCCTCGCGGTTCAGCCGCAAGAGCAGGTCCAGGAGGACATGGGCGTGGGCCGTGTCCAGGCTGCTGGTCGGCTCATCGAGCACCACCAGCCCCGGCCGGTGTGCCACTGCGCGCAGGACCGCGATGCGTTGTTGTTCGCCGCCGGAGAGCTCGCCGGGGAAGGCGGCCCCGCGGTCCGGAAGGCCCGCCAGGTCCAGGAGCTCCTGCACGCGCCGGTCGCGCTCGGCCCGGCTGGCACCATTGAGTTCCAGCGAGATAGCGATGTTCTCCGCGGCCGTGAGGATACGGACCAGGTTGAGGGTCTGGAAGACCACGCCCACGTGCCGCCGGCGCAGGAGGGCGAGGCCTGTCTCGGAGAGGCGTCCCAGGTCGTGTCCCAGCAGGCAGATCGTGCCCGTGCTGGGGCGGTCCAGGCCGGCAGCGAGGTTCAGCAGGGTCGTCTTCCCGCTTCCAGACGGGCCCATGAACGCCGCCACCTCGCCTTGGGCGAAGGCCAGGGTCACCTGCCTGAGCGCCGGGGCCGCCGTCTCGCCGCGGCCGTAGGTCTTGCTGACGCCATGGAACGCGATGACGCTCATACGTGCCGCAGGGCCTCCGTGACGGTGATGCGGCTGGCGCGGGCCGCCGGCAGGAGCGCCGCCATCAGGCCGCAGGCCAGGGCCACCAGCACGGGCAGCACGATCGAGCGGAGCGTGAGCCGTGGGTAGATCCGTCCCGAGGCGATGAAGTGCGGGTTCTCGCTGGTCCAGCGCGACAGGTCGATGCCGTGGGTCCCTGCCAGGGCGGTCACCCCACACCCGGCCAGGTCCCCCAGCAGTCCGGCCAGGCCCACCAGCAGGAGCACCTCCCCAAGAACGGTCCAGCGGATGCTGGCAGGCGTCAGACCGACGGCCTTCAGGATGCCCAGTTCCCGCGTCCGCTCGCCGATGGAGATGAAGGCGGTGTTGGAGACGCCGAAGGCCAGGATGACCAGGGCCAGGATCTGGACGATGTTCATGGCGACGTGGTTCAGGGCGATGAGCTGGACCAGCTCGGCGAGGGCCTCCTGCCAGGGGGTGATCCTGGCGGCTGCCGGCAGCCACGGCGCCAGGTCCTGGGCACTCCCTCGTGCGTCCGCGCCCGGGTGGAGGAACGCGGCGATCTCCTGCCGCGCCCCCTCGTTCGGGCAGTCGGCCAACAGCACGAAGGCACCGTTGCCATCCAGCAGCTCGACGCCCGTGCGGAACACGCCGCAGACGGCAAAGGGCATGGCGGCGTGCCCTGGACGGTGGAACTGGAGGCTATCGCCGGGGCCGACGCCGAGGCGTTCGGCCAGGCCCCGGCCGAGGAGCACGGTTCCGGGCTTGCGCAGGTAGGTCCCGGCCACGACCTTGCCGGCGATCACGGTTTCGGCGGCTTCCTGCAGGGGCTCCACACCGCAAAGCGTGGTGCCCTCCTGGTGTCGACCGCTGACCAGCATGCCGCCGCAGGCCCGACGCCGAAGCACGGCGCGCACCCCGCGCACGGCCCGCAGCCTGGCCAGATCAGGCTCCTCACTGCCCGTCCACGAGGCCGCCACGTGACCGTGGTGCAGGGCCACGGTGTTGCGGACCATGGCGTCCGAGACACCCTCCATGGTGGCCTCCAACAGGACCAGCGCCGCGATCCCCAGCGCGACGCCGCAACAGGCGATGGCAGAACGGGCGAAGCGCCGGGTGATGGCGCGGTAGACAAGGCGTGTCCAAAGCCTGAACATGCAGGGCCCTTCCTGACGGTCACGGCTCCGGCACACCCAGGAGCGAGTGGATGGTGGCGACCACGGCGCGGCGCTGGGCGGGTGTGGCCGCAATCCCTAGCCCGGCCAGGGCGGCGAACGAGCGGTCGAACTGCATCTGCGCCAGGGCGCGCGCCCGGAGCGCCTGTTGCGGGTAGCGCTCCCAGGAGTCCCAGCCGCCGCTCGCGGCCCGACGCAGGTCCTGGAGCCACGCGCTGGAGCCCTGAGCTTCGCTGACGAGCGACACGAGGAGGTTGTGCCGGCCATCGGCGACGTCCTGGGCCATGTCCTTGACGTCGTCCAGGATCTGGCAGGCCAGGCCGAAGGCCGTGACCCCGGCGATGGCCGCTCCCGCCCTGTCCGCCGCGGGACTCTCCAGCTCGATCGGCAACGCCAGGGGCGCGGCGAACAGCCGGCCGGTCTTGCGTTGATGCACGGACGAGAGGACCTCCTTGGGCGGCAGCACCGCGACGGGCCTGACCTCCTCCTCGCACTCCTGCAGGGCGCTGGGGACCAGGGCCGCCAGGGAGCGCACCCCGACCCCGCGGACCAGGTCCGCGTCGCCATAGCGGTCCAGGATGAACCGGGTCAGGACCCGGTCTGCCAGCATCAGGGTCAGGACCGCACGGGTCCGCGCGCCCTGCCCGGCAATGGCGAAGCGCAGCACCTCCTTGTTCTCGTCGTCCAGGATGTTGTCGCAGGCCGTGACCCAGGCCCGCATGCACTGGTTCACCATGGCATAGAGGGGCAGAAACCGGTCGGTGCCGACCAGGCAGCGGGTGCAGCCGAGGAAGAGGGTGCTGAAGACGTTGCGGCAACTCTCCAGTTGGCCCGCCGGCAGCGGGCTGACAGGGCACTCCGAACCGCCGATCTCGGCCGCCAGTCGGTGGAACGTCGCCAGGGTCTCCAACTGGAGGCGGAAGCCCTCGGCAAACGGGCCGATCTCAAGCAACGAACACGCGCTGGGACCTGTCATCGGGACTCCGGAGCCATGGCCGCGGCCACGTCGGCAGGGCGGTTGTGCTGCAGCTCGCCGAGGCGAAGGGCATCCCGGGAAGATAGGACCGAGCACGGACCGCCGCAAGGTCTGTACGCAGGAGTCCATGTAATGGGTCATTGGTATGGGGTCGCCAGGCCCGCCGGCGGCGTGGTCTTGGAACAGCCCTGTCCCTGCTTGCCTAGCCCAGGCGTGCCGGTATACTTCGTGCGAATGGCGGGCCACTGTCAGCCCCGGGCAGAGCCGGCGCTGGTGGTGCTGCCGATGCGAAGGAGTCCGACCATGCGCATGAGTCTGTCTCCCCTGACTGCCTGCACGCTGGCGACGGCGGTTGCCGCCGGGTCCTGCGCCACGGCGGCGGAATGGCTCGGTGCCGGGAGCGCGGAAGCGAGCGCGGATGGCAAGGTCCTCTGGTACGACGTCCTGGCGCTAGGGCTGGAGGGGCGCGGTTGGGCCGACACCAAGACGCCCTATGACCGGCTGCCGGCCGCCGCCGAGGGCAAGGTCCCGGCATCCGTGTGGGGGCTGAGCCTGAACTCGGCCGGGATGTGCGTCCGCTTCGTCACCGACGCCACGACCATCCAGGCACACTGGGTGCTGCGCTCGACGAACCTGGCGATGAACCACATGCCGGCCACCGGCGTGAGCGGCCTGGACCTCTATGTGAAGACGCCCGACCGCGGCTGGCGCTGGGTCGCCGTGGGCCGCCCCGAGTCTCCGGACAACACCGCCACGCTGGTCAGCGGCATGCCGGCGGGCGAACGCGAGTTCATGCTCTACCTGCCGCTCTACAACGGGGTCTCCTCGGTCAAGGTGGGGGTCCCCTCGGACGCCCGCCTCGGCAAGGCGCCGCCCCGGCCGCCGGAACGCGCGCGTCCCGTACTCTTCTACGGCACCTCCATCGCCCAGGGCGGCTGTGCCTCCCGGCCCGGCATGGTGCACACGGCCATCCTCGGGCGTCGGCTGGACGTGCCGGTGATCAACCTCGGCTTCTCGGGGAGCGGCCGGATGGAGGCGGTGATGGCGGAGTTCATGGCCCAACTGGACCCGGCCGTCTACGTCCTCGACTGCCTGCCGAACATGAGCGCCGAGGAACTCACGGAGCGGGTCGAGCCCTTTGTCCGCACGTTGCGCCAGGCCCACCCGGACACCCCGATCCTGCTGATGGAGGACCGGACCTATGCCAATGCCTTCATCCTCCCCGGCACCCGGGCGCGCAACGACACCAGTCGTGCGGCCTACAAGGCGGCCTACGAGCGGCTGCTGGCCGCCGGCGTCAAGGGCCTCCACTACCTGCCCGGCGAAGACCTGCTCGGCGATGACGGCGAGGCCACGGTGGACGGCTCGCACCCGACCGACCTGGGCTTCGCCCGCCAGGCGGACGCCATGGAGAAGGCCCTGCGCCCGCTGCTGGGGCCGTGAGCAGCGCCACCGAGGCTACGGCGGGCAGGGGGGCTTTGCCCGTCAAGGACGGTCCTGGCTCACGGCGTCGGGCGTGGGCGATAGAGCTCCGGGCGGCGGCAGGAGAGGACCACGGCGCGGAGGTCGCCCTTGGCCTGTGGTCGGTTGAAGCGTCCGTATATCTTGAGGCGGTCGGCCTCGGGGATGCCGCGCTTGGCGGGGTCGGGCAGGTCGCCGGCGCGGCGCACCGCTTCGGGCCACTCGTAGTGGGCCGGCCGGTTGTCCAGGTTGAGGGTGGCGATGAGGGGCGGACTGTTCACCCGCAGTTCGGCGCCAGCCAGGATCATGCCCCAGGGGTCCATGATGTCGCTGCGGTGGTCGGTCTCCTCGCCGGGGGCGGCAGCACGCAGAAGAAAGTAGCCGCAGTCCACACAGCGATGCGCCTCACGCAGGCGGATGTTCTCGCTGTAGGGTCCGGCATCCTGGGTCGAGAGCAGCATCAGGTCCACCTGGTGCAGGGCGGCCACGCGGTCGACATCGGGACCGTTGACGTCGTTGCGGATCTTGGTGCAGATGCGGCCGAAGTCCAGGCCAAAGACGCCCACCCGGTCGCCCTCCTGATAGTACTTCGACTCCCGGGCCGTAGTCTGGAGGATCTTGGTGTAGCGGTCCATCTCCTGGCCCTGGCGGTCGAAGAGGATCGACTCGCTGAAGCCGCGCTCGAGTTCGCCGGCGATGACCACATACATGGCGTTGCGGCGGGCCGCATCGGCGACGCGGGCCAGGGATGCACGGTTGCGCTCGCGGTGCTTCACCACCTCGTCGTCGGTGGCGTACCAGACGCATTCCCAGAGGCACACGATATCGCACCCCTGCTTGCCGTACTCATCGAGCTTGGCGATCAGCCGGTCCATGTCGGGCTCGCACTCGATGACTGTTGCGCGGACGGTCCGCTTCTGGCCGCCCGGTGGCGGCGGCAGGGGCTCTCCGGAGGCGATGAGCCCGAAGGTGCCCTCGGGGCTGTAGCCGCCGTTGCCGGGGCTGCCGCCGAGGGCGATGATCACCGACTCGACATAGCCGTCCTGGGCCTGTTTCTGGCCGCCGGCGCACCATTTGGCGAGCTCCGGGTACGCATTGGGCAGCGTCACCGTCTGCCACCCGTCGGCCGCGGCCACACCGGGCCCATGGTAGATGAAGCCGAAGGGCGACAGGCCGATCTTGATCGAGACCGGGGCGTTGGTCTTCACCCGGAACGAGATCGTCTCCAGTTGCGGGACCAGCGGCACCGGCGTGGGCAGGTGGTACGTCCAGTAGCAGAGCTTCTGGTCCGATGCCTGCGGGTACGTGGCACTGGGGTGGGCCGCCGGGGTGCCCTCCGGGCTCACCTCGACCGCGTTGGTCGTCAAGGCGACAGGCGCCGTCCCCCAGGTCCGCTCCAGCGGCGGGCCCTTCGGCTCTCCGTCGAAGCCCTCGCGGAGGAGGTCCTCGCCCCAGGCGGCCCACGCCATCAGCACCGCCAGGCTGCCCAACGCCGCCGTTCGCATCCCGCACCTCCTGCCCCTATGACTTGCGGCCCGGCCGCCCGGTCCGCGCTCCACCCGCAGGTTGTCGCGTGGGCGAGCCATGGCCTCCAGTGTGGTGCCAGCGGGCCCGCACGGCCAGTCTGGACTGTAGGCCCCAGCTCCGACTGGGACCCATGGGCCGAACAGACTTCGGCCCTACCGCCTGCAGGTCCCAGCTCCGACTGGGACCCATGGGCCGAACGGACTTCGGCCCTACACGCGGGACACTGACAGCGGCTCTCCGAAGCCGCCCCGAGACGTTCGCCACCGCGCTGGAACCAGCGGCCACTGGCGCTACGGTGAGGCGGATTGCGGGCCGTGATGGTGTGACACGGTGACGGGACGCGCACTCGAGGCGAGAGGAGAAGGAGTCGGCATGCTACGAAGCGTCGTGATGGCGGGGAGCTGCCTGCCGGTGGTGGTGACGAGCCTGGCCGCGGCGGCCCCGGCGCCGCCGGAGGTCCGGGTCTACCCGCAGGCCCTGCAGGTGGAGTATGGGACGCCGGCCGAGGCCGCCCGCGCGACGACCGCCTTCGCGCCCGTCTTCGACGACCGCCAGTGGGCCTTCTCAGCCCGCTGGGATGACTGCAACCCCAACAGCCTCCAGATGCGCCAGCACATGGCCAAGTTCGGGCTCAAAGGCACGTTCTACCTGACCCAGAACGATGCCAGGAACACCTTCGGCCCGGAGTTCTGCCGGCAGCTCATGCAGGAGGGCTTCTCCATCGGCGGCCACACCATGACCCACCCGAAGCTGCCCGAGCTGAACGCCGGCCAGATCTGGTGGGAACTGTGCGCCAATCGCGTGGCCCGCGAGGACGACACCGAGACGCCCCTGAACTCCCTGGCCTTCTCCTATGGGCAGTTCCGCAGCGGCACCAGGCCCGAGGCTTTCCCCATGGTCTCGGAGGCGGTGCGTCGGGCCGGCTACCACCATTGTGTCTACGCCGACTTCGTGCGCGGCAATCCGTACCTTGCCGAGGGCGAGTTCTCGACCGGCTGTCAGGTGGTCCCCGGCGACCGGGCGGTCGACGCGGCCAAGTTCCAGGAGCAGCTCGAGAGGCCGGTCAGCCAGTGGCCCCAGGCCTACCGGAAGTGGACCCACTGCCTGTTCCTGGGCGTGCACCCGTGGCAGTCGGGCGCCGAGTGGGACAAGCTGGATGCCATCTTCCAGACCCTGGCCGGCAAGCCCGAGTGGTGGTACTGCAACCAGACCGAGTGGGCTGCCTACGCCCGGCAGGTGGCGTGTTCACAGGTGCAGGGCGGGACCGGGTCCGCCGCCGCCACCGTGCGGGACTACGTGGTCAGGCGGCCTATGCCGGCCGACCTCGGCGCCGCGGTGCCGCTGACCTGCGTCATCGACTCGGCCAGCGTGGCCGGCGTGAGGCTGGATGGCCAGGAACTGCCCTTCGAGGCGCGCGGCCCAAAGACCGTCGTCAGCCTGCCCCACACGAAGGGCCAGGCGCTGCCTCGCCGGATCGGCCACATCGAGGTGCCCCCGAGCGCCGCCGGTCCGGCCGACATACCCCCCTGCACCGACTTCCCGGGGCTGCAGGGCTTCCTCGCGGTCACTCCGGACCCGCGCCGGCTCAGCCTGACCCTCGTCGCCCCCGCCACGGCAGACCTGCACGACCTGTTCGTCCGCTTCCGGCTGCCGCTGCAGTACGAGCCCGGGACCGTCGGGAGGGCTCTGCCGGTGCTCAAGGCCGGGGCCGCGCAGACCGTCGACCTCGATCTCCCCGCGGCCAAGGGTGAGCCGTTCTGGGCCGAGGGCCCGCAGTACTGGGTGGCCGAGGTCGACTTCACTGACGCGTCCGGGGCCGGACGCCTGTTCGTGACCCGCCGCTCGCCGTGAGCCGGCGTCCGGGAGCCGGCCGGCTGGCCTGGGTTCGTCGTTGAGGCTTCAGCCGGTCCTGGCGCGGCCTTTGGCCGGCTGGCCTGGGTTCGTCGTTGAGGCTTCAGCCGGTCCATACCAGTTTCCTGTCCTACGAACCGGCTCGCCGGATGCCACGAAGCCCGCCGGCGCGACCCCTCGAGAGAGCGGCGGTCATTCGGCGGTCCCCCCGAACGCGTGGATGGCGCCGGTGTCGGTGCTCACCAGGAGGCGTCCGTTGGCCGCGGCGAGGCCGTGCGCCTGGCCGTCCACGGCGGCCTCCCAGAGCGGGCTGCCGTCCTGGAGCGCGAACGCCGAAACCGTGCCGTTACCGCCGGCGAAGAGGGCTGTCGCGGTGAGGATCAGACTGTGCTGGCAGGCTGTCGGGACCTGCCAGCGGACGCACCCGGGCAGGGCCTGAGCCAGCTCGGCGCTCCGGGTGGCGGCCGCGGCCAGTTCGGCGCGCAGGCCGGCCACCGTCTCCGGGGCGCCCTGGTTGCCGAGGTCCTTGAGCCGCTTCTCCGCCGCGGCTCTGGCCTTGCGCAACGTGGACTGCTCACGCTGCAGGTCGAGGCAGCGCTTCCGATCCCAGGCCGCGAGCCTGCCGTCGCCCAGCAGGTAGATCGTATCGGCAGTGACGGCCAGATGCCGCGCCTTGGGAAACGTCGCAAAGACCTCCTTGCCAGCCGGATCCATACCTCGCAGCTCGCCGTCGGCAGCGTGGTTCTGGCCGCGCCCATGGACGTAGAGCGAGTCGTCCACCAGGAGGCCCCAGACACCCCCGTTTCCTGAGCTTCCGAGCGGCCCCAGAAGCCTGCCAGTAAGCAGCTCGCAGACAATGGGTTGCAGACGGCCCTGTGAGATGAACAGCCGATCCGCGGAGGCCACCAGAGGGCCTTGCATGGTCAAGGCCGCATGCTCGACGCAGTAGACGGGCTGTCCGGTGCTGGTGTCGAGGGCACAGAGGTACGACGGGTTCCAAGGCAGCAGCGACGCCCCGAAGAGGACGCGGCCGTCCGCCACCAGGACCCCCGTGCGCACGGGCCAGGTCGAGATCAGCTTGCCGTCGGCCGGCAGGAGGCGGTCTGGCGCGGGCGGTCTGTAGGACCAGTGCAGCGATCCCTGTCCTGCGTCCAGGCAGTAGACCCGGCCATCGTCGGAGCCTGCATAGAGGCGGCCGGCCTCCCAGGCTGGCGGCAGGCGCACCGGTCCGTCGGTGGTGAACGACCACTCCTCGCGGCCGCTCGCTGCATCGAGGCAGTGCACGGAGTCGTCGGCCGAGGAGCCATACCAGACCTTGCCGCCGACGGCGATGACGAAGTAGGCCAGGTCGAAGTCGCGCATGGAGGCCAGGCCCCTGATGGCCGCATAGGCGTCCCACCTGGCCGGTCCTGGCCAGGCGGTCTGGGGCGGCGCCGCGGTGTGCGTCCACGCGGGGCGCAAGGGGAGCGGCAGGCGCTCGCCGGTGACGTGGCTGCGGCGGTTGTCGTGGCCGAGGACTGGCCAGTCTTCGGCGAAGGCGACCGTGGCCAGCAGCAGGACCGCCACCAGCCACGGCGCCGGGTCGCGGCGGGCTCGTGCGGTGCACGCGGTCCTCAGCCCCCGCGGTCCTGGCCGGCAGCCTGAGCGCAGCGTCGTCATGGCGCGCCCTCCTGCAAGGCCTTCGGCGCGAAGCCGATGGAGGTCTCCAGCCAACCGCCGCAACTGCAGCCTCCGCCGCCTTCCGGGATGAGGATCAGCCCGCTGCCCGCCACGGTGTTGAGCCAGCAGCTCGGGCGCAGTTGCGGCCACGTCGTCACGGCGCCGGTGTGGATGCCCCAGAGGGCCACGCAACGGCCCTGTCCGCGGTAGAGGAGGGCATCCTGGATGCCGGCGTAGGTGGCGCAGCCCTCGTGCTTGCCGATGGGGTCCGGGAGGCGTTCGCCCGAGGCCAGGCGGTAGGCGAAGGGCTCCAGGAAGACCGTGTCGGCACTCAGCACCGGGTGCTGCAGGTGTCCGCCGTGGTTGTCGGAGGGCCAGGGGTGCGCGGCCGACCATCGCTGGGTCCCGGTCTGCGGGTCGAAGCAGGTCAGCCGGTACTCGCCCTGGGCCGAGGCGGCGAGCACGACGGCACCGGGGACCGCGCTGAGGAAGACGACGGTCGTGCGGGGCCGTCCCTCGATGGGCGCTTCCCAGCGCCGTTTTCCGCTCTCCAGGTCGAGGCCGACGAGGAAGGTATCCCGCCAGAGCTCATCGCCCAGGCGGGCCCCGGCGCGCGGGCCCAGGTTCGGTTGGCGCGACTCCACCAGGAAGACGGAGTCTCCGCTACAGGCGATGGTCGAGTTCAGGATGGCTCCGCCAGGGTAGACCCAGGCCGGCCGCGGCGGGTCCTCCGCGACCGCCAGCGCAAAGAGCGCCGCGCTGCAGACCTTCTCCGTGCCTGGACCGGTGCGGCCGTCGTACCAGGCTTCGGCGCCCCAGAACTCGCGGTAGCTGGCCCCCGGCTGCGTCGCGCTGCCCAGCAGAAGGGAACCGGCCCGGGCGACGTAGCCCCACTCGCTCGCCGCCGGGGCTGCGGCTTCGGGCAGCCGCAGGACTCGCCGTTCCCTACCGGTGGCCGCGTCGAGCTCCAGGCAGGCGGCATCCAGAACGACGAAAAGGCTCGTTCCATCGGTGCACCAGTTACCGGCATCGCGGGGGAGGTTGACCCGGCGCAAGGCCGGGCTTTCCAGCGTCCACAGGATCGTGCCGTTGAACGCGTTGAGGGCGGCCAGGCGGTTCATTCCCTGGTGGAAGAGGCGCCCGTCGGCCACCAGCGGCGCCGGCATGCGCGGGTTGCGGTCAATGCCGAAGTCGGCCCCGGGCCGTCCAAGCCACTGCACCACGAGGTCGGTGGTGGCCGAGGCGCCGTGCAGGGCATCCCAGCTATTGGCGGAGTTCCCGGCGTCGCCATACTGGTGCGTCCAGGCCCCGGCCCCGGGAAGCGCCGGCCGCGCGAGCGTTGCCCAGGAACGCCCTTCGGCCTGGGAGACGACGGGCCGAACGGGACTCGGGGCAAGCCAGGCCTCGACCGGGGCAGGGAGGTCCCCGGAGCCCGGCTCGCCCAGCGGTCCCAGCTCGGCGCGTCCGATGCCTGGGCAGAGCAGGCGCACGACTTCGGTCATCGTGCCTGGCAGGCGGCCCTCGGCAAGGGCCTCCGAGACCACCAGGTCGGCCAGACCCCCGCCCAATGGCAGGGCAGCCAGCGTGGGCACCTGGTGCACGGTGATCTGCTGGCCGTAGAGGCCCTCCTGGAGCAGGCGCCGCCGGAGGGCCGCCACTCGTTCCGGGTCCTCGTCCCAGGCACTCACCCGGTAGTGGCTGCGCCGCGCCAGTTCCACCACGAGGCCGCCGTCGTTCAGGCCGTAGACCAGGCACAGGCCGCGCGCCCGGTCGGGATCGGGGATGAGGCGTGTGGCCATGGCCGCCTGGGCGGCGTCGGTCGGCACCGCGTCCGGCACGGGTGGCCGTTCGTAGTCGAAGGTGGTATCGATGGTGAAGGGCTCGCTCACCCGTTCCTCCTCGTCGGCCCCGGCGTGGATGCGGACCGTATACTCGGTGTCGCGGGCCAGGCCCTCGATCCGCAGCGTGTGGTGCGTCCCCTGCGACCTGGACTCTCGGCGCACGGCCGGCGAGGTGCCGTGGCAGTACTCCAGCCAAGCGCCTGCGGCCGTCGGGAGGTCCCAGGTCACCTCGGCTGCCAAGGCCGGCAGGTGCAGCGCCCGCGGCGGTACGGCGAACTCCAGACGTTGCTCGGTCAGGGCCGAGACCGCGGCGGACCGAGCCCGGACCTGGTCGGGGCTCAGGGCCTGGGCGTACAGGCGGATGTCTCTCAGTTTCCCTTGGAACCGGAAATCCTCGTTGTCATCGCGGTAGGCGCCGATGACGTAGAGTGCCTTGGGCGGGTAGTCGATGTCGCCGGACTGCTCCTGGGAGGTGGCGACCTCGCGGCCGTTGAGGTAGAGCCGCATGGTCTGGCCGTCGTAGGTCCCGGTCACGTGGTACCAACGCCCCGGCGTGGCGGGCCTGGGCGCGGTCAGGTAGGTCAGCTTGCGGTGGGTCGAGACCGCGAAGCAGAAGGCGTCCTTGGCGTAGCCCAGCAGCCAGCCTTTCTCGTCGTCGCCGTTATCCTGGAAGTAACCCAGCAGGCCGCCCCAGGGCTGGGGCTGATCGAGGGCGACACAGCACTCGGCAGTGATCTCCCGGCGCGGCAGGTCAGCGGCCGTGATCTCCGGCACGGTCAGGCTGGTCGAGACGCCGTCGAACACCAGGGCAGGAGCCCGGTCGGTCGCGCTGCCAGCCGGCGCCTCCAGGACAGCCCGGCGGCCACCCACAGTGTCCGCGGCGAAGAGCTGGTCGAGGGCCCAGCTATGCAGGGGCTTCGGGGGCGCGGCGGCGGGCTCGGCGCCCACCCCGAGGGCCAGCGACAGGACCGCGCTGAGCAGCGCCGCCCTGGGGCAGCGTCCCCTATGCGCCTTGGGTTCAGGCGGCTTGGAGGGCGAAGCTCCTGCTGAGCCGGGCAGCGGCTCAAGGCCGTTACGGCACGCCGCCCCGGGGTACCATCCGCTATGCACGGCCTGTTCTCCGAGCGCCGGGACCTTGGCTCCCCCGCTCCCCATCCCGGGGCCTACGATGCCACGCCAGCGGGCGGATGCAATCGGGGGAAGCGTAGGCGGCCTGCTGCCAGCCTGTGGGTCTCAGCCTATCCCCGGGCGGCGATCGCGTGGGCGCTTGCCGCCAGGGCTGCCTTGCGCCAGCATCCCTGGAGCGCGGCATCTCCGCATGCCGCTGCCGGGTTGCGGAGGACCCGGCCTCCATGCCGCCCGGCCGCCTCAGCCCGGTGGCCGCGGCGCTACCTCAGGCAGTAGACATACCCGTCGGCGCCGGCGACGAGGATCGCCAGCCGGCCATCGCCATCCGGCATACCGATGCTCGGCGGCCCAAGAGTGGCCGGCAACCCGACCTGCCACAGGACCTCTCCGGCCTTGCCTTCTGGCTTGCTGCCGAGGGCGCAGAGCGTGGTGCCCATCGTGAACACGGCCTCGTCACGCCCGTCACCATTGAGGTCGGCTGAAGCACAACCGGCCGGGGCCTTGCCCTGGACGGGAGGGTCCAGGTGCCACCGGACGCGGCCGGTGTCGGTCTCGTAGCAGCGGATGCCGTCGGCATAGCCCCAGCCGAGGGCCTCGATCCTGCCGTCACCATCCACATCGCCGAAGGCTGGCAGCGACTTGGGGCTCTGGTCCAGAGCATCGGACCAGACCAGCGAGCCATCGCCCTGGACCAGGCCCGTCATGGAGGCCCGCCGCGTGCCGAAGAAGATACTGGGCTTACCCGTGCGCGCGAAGTCCACCGCGATCGGTACCCCCCAGTAGACGGGCTTGGCCGCGACCCCGGGCCAGGTGGCATCCCTGGCGATGACATCCGCGCCGGTGAGCCCTTTGAGGATATAGAGGATGCTCGGATGGAAGGACGCCGCGTCGTCGAGGCCGTCGCCATCGAAGTCCCCCAGCGCGAAGGGCTCCCCGCCGACCCCCCGGTCACTGATCTGACGGCCCCGGCGCCAGAGCGGGTGGCCATCCCTGCCCGAGAGCAGCAGCGTCTCCTCGCTGTGCATCATCGAACGCCGCACGGTCACCAGGACGTCCATGGCGCGCGGGTCCGTGAAATGGCCGGCCTGCCAGAGGAGGATCGAGCCGGTGTTCCAGACCGGCGGGCTGCCGGGGATGTCAGGAAGGTCCGCATGCCACAGCGCCCGTCGGTCCAGGTCGATGGCCGCAAGGCGTGCGGCGCCTCCCGGAGCGGCCGTCGCATAGAGGAGCTGTCGGCCACCGTCGCCGCGCAGGTCGGCAACGACGGGGCCCTTGCAGTCGTGGGGCCAGTTCACGCTCTGGCCCCGGCCCGGGAGGCGCCAGCGCTCGGTCGGCGTCGTGGCGTCGGCACCGCTCTGCAGGGCCACGATCTCCTCCCCGGGGCCCTGGACCAGGATGGTCGGCCGGGGGTCGGGACCTGGCGGGCACACGACGATCGCCGGGCCAGGCGTCCCACCCCGCGGCTTCGAGCCGCCGGCCCGGGCCACGCCCGCGACCGCGTCGAGGCGGTCGTCCTGCCCGGGGGCCGTCGTGACGTCCACCAGGAGTCTGCCGCTCTCGTCCATGGCCAGGGCCGACAGCCGGCCGCCGCTCAGGCCCATCACCGGGAGGAAACCGTCTGTGCCCCATGTGAAGACCCGCAGCGCCGTCCGCTCCGGAGCCCCGGGAACGGGCTGGCGGATCACCGCACGGCAACCGTCGGCGGTCACCCGGCAGAGGACATCGCGGCGCGCGAAGGTGGCCCCGCTGTTGGTGCGCGCCGGCAGGGGCGGCTCCCAGGTCTCCCAGGCAGCCTCGTTCAGTTGCCAGAGGGGCACCGGCGAACCATCCCGGAGCCGCCAGACCGTGAGCCTGCCGAAGCGGGGGATGCCGGCCCCGTCGGTACCGGTCGTGAGCAGTTCGGTGACCCCGTCGGCGTTCACGTCCACGAGGCCTTGGAGCGCCTGGCCGGGCAGGTCCGCCTTCGGGGTCCCGGCCACACCGTCGTAGACGGCCACATGCCAGCGACCGTCGCCGGCCTCGCCATAGATGCTGGTCACGACCTCCAGCCGGCCGTCCCCATCGACGTCGCCGACTGGGTGGGGGTGAGCCCGAAGGACCTTCTGCGGATTGCGGATGTCGGGCTCGATGGGCCGCTGCCAGAGCAGCGCGAGCCTGCCCTCGCGGTAACCGAGGACATCGACGTGCTTGGCGAAGTCGGCCTCGACCACGAACTCCAGCCGACCGTCGCCGTCGAGGTCGTGGGCACCGACGTAGCCGTAGCTGCGGCCTTCGGCGAAGCGACAGCGGTCCTTGATCGCGCCGGTCCGGGCGTCGAGGAGGAGCAGGTCATAAAACGGCAGGACCGCGATCTCGAGCTCGCCGTCGCCATCGGCGTCGGCGACGATGGGCAGGGCGCTGAAGAGCATCTCGATGGGCTGGGTCTCCCACACCTTGACCCAGGCGCCCTGGCGCCAGGCGAAGCAGCGTCCGACGCAGGGCTGCCATTCGCCCTTCACGGTGGGCTTGCTGAAGCCGCTCTCGAACTCGATCTTCTGCAGGCCGGGCTCGTCGGGCAAGACGCGAGCGTAGACCAGGTTTTCGCCCGTCGGTACCGGTTGCTGACGCCCCTCGATCTCGCCCAGGGCTTCCCCGAGCCCCCAGCGGGGGTCCGAGAGGGCTTCTCTGGCGGCCCCGTCTGCGGGGACGGCGAGGGCCTGTCCCCCCGGCGCCGGCTCCACCACGACCCGCGTTCCCATCGCCCCCACAAAGACCCGCCACTGGACCGTGGGGGGCGCAGAGAGTCTGCCGACCGCCGCCGATCGCGCCATCTGGGAGCCGTCATGACGGTCGCAGGGCCACTCCCCCGTGGCCGGGAAGGCCGGCGCCGCCAGGGGCTCCGCCGCCGCCAGGCCGAGAAGACCAGCCAGCCACAGGCAGGCACGCCACCACCGCCGCCATGCGGCCCGGCGACGGGGGCGTTCCCGTGCCCCTTCTGAGGTCCTGGTATGCAAGGTGCGTGGTCCCCTTTGGCCGTCTGCATACCTTGGTACGGGAAACGGTCCCCGGGTAACGTGTGCTCCAGAGGCGGCTTCGGCCGTCGCCAGGAAGCGGGGGTTGGTCTCAGAGTATCTCAAGCCCGATGTGCTCTGCCATCAGGTCGAAGTCCGAATCGCTGTGTATGAGTGGCAGCCCATGCTCAGCACAGAACGTCCCGATGAGCACATCGATCGTCTTCCGGACGGTCACCCCTCTCGACCTGAGGAGTCGGTAGTTGGATGCCGACTTCTCGGCCATGCTGAAGCCAACCATATCGAACCGGGGAAGCGACAGCAGAAGGGCAGAGACCTCGTTTCTCTCGCGGGTCACCCGAATGCCCTGCATCACCTCGCAGTACACCAGGTCGCCAATGCCCACGAGATCCTGCTCAAGGCACAGGTCGACCTTGTTCACAACGCGGGGCAGACCCCCCCGGAAGTACTCGATCCATGCCGACGTATCGACGATGACCATCTCAGTCCCTTCTCATCTCCTCAAGATCACCATCCCAGGCGATCTTCCCCCTGAGGGAACGGAGCTTCTTCTGGCTGTTCACCTGAACGAGCAACCGCAGGCCCGTCTCGATAGCTGACCGCTTTGTGCGGCATCCGCTCGTGCGCAGAGCACGAGACATCAGCGTGTCGTCGATCACGACGTTCGTTCTCACAATACACCTCCATCGTGTGTATAAAGGCTACACCTTCAGGAGCCTGCCGTCAAGCCGCCCACGCTACGCGTAGCCGCAAGGGGGACTGGCCACAGGTCAGCGGCACGGACGGAGCCCGTGGTCGATAACCCAATCTCGGGAGGTCCCGCGCACCCTGAAATCCCGGTCCCGGTGATACCTATAGCGTGGGCGGGGGGAGGCCGATCTTGGCGAGCCACTCGCGCTGGCGCTTGCTGACCTCGCGCAGGAGCCGGGTGCCGTCGGGCAGACGGATGGCGCGGATCTTGCCCATCTCGGCGAGGAACTCCGCCACACTGGTCCTCTTGAGCATGTCCGCGCGGCGCATTCGGTTCTCGATCTCGGCGCGGAGCACTA
>Ga0172371_10001025_pt1 | contig 44117 bp, 33 predicted proteins | sample Lak12m_FD_114543 | JGI IMG/M metagenome (GOLD analysis project Ga0172371, IMG submission 114543) | Freshwater microbial communities from Kabuno Bay, South-Kivu, Congo - kab_022012_12m | ecosystem: Environmental > Aquatic > Freshwater > Lake | place: Democratic Republic of the Congo: South-Kivu... | reverse complement strand
CCGGCAGCCCGCCCCGTCCCGAGGCGATGCCGAATCGCGCAAAGAGTCCTGTGTCCGGCTGCTCGCCCACCGCGGTGATCATGAGGTCGCAGGAAAGCTTGAAGCTGTGGTCGGTGGGAACGGGGCTCCTTCGGCCCGATTCATCCCTGTCGCCGAGCTTCATTCGGCGCAGGGTCACTTTTTCGGACTCGAGCGCCTCTGGCAGCGAGAGCTCGATGAAAACCGGTTCCGTCGACGCTCCGCTCCGGGGGCCGCGCAGGCGCGTAGCTTCATCGAGCGCGTTGGCGAGCTCCTCGCGGTCGGCGGGCATTTCGCGTCTCGTGCGGCGGTACGACCAGCGCACGGAGTGTACGCCGGGGATGCGCGTCGCCATTCGCACCGCATCGCAGGCGGTGTTGCCGCCTCCTACCACGAGCACGTGGCGCGCGCCCTCGAACGCGCTCGTGCCCTCGCGCATGCAACCGCCGAGGAACGCGAGCGCGTCGATCACGCGCGGGCCCGAACCCTTGAGTTCGAGGGCGCGCGCACTGTGGGCGCCCTGCGCGATCACGACGCTGTCAAAGCCTTCGGCCCGCAGCGTCTCCGGATCGCGGATGTCGACATTGAAGCGGAACTCGACGCCGAGCCGCTCGAGGCGCGCGATGTCGGAGGCGATGTCCTCGCGCGAAATTCTGAAGCCGGGGATCGTATTCGCGGGTACACCCCCCGCGCGCTGCCGGGCGTCGAAGACAACGGCTTTCTGGCCGTGCTGGGCGAGGTGCCAGGCACAGGAGAGACCCGCGGGTCCCGCTCCGATCACCGCCGTTTTACCCGCCGCGTCCGCTGGCCAGGCCGCGCGTTCCACGGCATCGCTTGCCTTTGCGCCATCGGGGTTTGCCGAGGCTCCGCCTCCCGCCGCGCGGACTGTGGCGAGCTTCACATCGCGGATTCGCACCGCGCCCTCGTAGTCGACGCGCGAACAGTGCTCCTGGCACACGTGGTCGCAGAGCACGCCCGTGATCGCGGGCAGGGGATTGTCGGACAGCACGATGGACAGGCCGCGATCGGCATCGCCGCCTCCGGTTGCCGCGATGTACGCGGGCGCCTTTTGCCGCACGGGGCAGGCCTCGATGCAGGGCGCCGCGAAGCAGTCGACGAGAGGCAGCGCGCCCTTTATTGCGGCGCTGCCCTCTTTCCAGTCTTTATAATAGTAAGGTTGCTCGAACACTCCCGCCGCGAGCGCGGCGATCGCCGCCGCGTCGGCCTTAAGGGGAGCGCTCTGCAGCGCCGCGAGTACATCCCTCACCATGTGGGCCATTCTCTGGTAACCGCCTGGCTTGAGAATATCGGTGGCGATGGTGAGCGGGCCGAGGCCGGCCTTCACGAGGTCGGCGGCATTCATCGCCCAGACACCGCCGCAGTACGAGAAGCGCATCGGGAAATCAGGCATCGCCTTCGCGAGTTTGGCCGCGAGGTGAATCGTGATGGGGTAGAGCGCCCGACCCGACATGTAGCGCTCTCCTCCCGGCAGAAAGCCGCCCGGGTTCACATTAGCGAGCGTGTTCGAAAGCTTGATCCCGAAGCGCCTGCCGCGCGCCGAGGCTGCTTCGCTCAGCCTTTGTATGAGGGCGAGCGCCATGTCGAACTGAAGATCGTGTTCGAAGCTCGCGCGCTTGAGCTCGATGTCGGTCCAGCCGAGCCGGTCGAGTATGTTTCTGGCCGCGTCGTAGCCGAGAAGCGTGGGGTTGAGCTTTATGTAGGTGTCGAAGCCCTTCTCCTCGATGAGGTACTTTCCGATGCGCTCGATCTCGTCGGGCGGACAGCCGTGCATCGTCGAGAGCGTCACGGAGTGGACCGGACGCACGGGCATGTGCTCCGCGATCGCGCGGGCCCGCTCGACCGCGCCTTGGCCGAACGCGAGGGTGAAGCGCGGCGACTCGATGAAGTCGCGCAGTACCGCGATCGCTTCATCCCAGTAATCGCTGGCTTCGGGACGGCGCATTCCCTCGATGAAGCGGTCCATCTTTTGGCTCTTGATGCCGTCGAGCGTGTAGCCCACCGACATGTTGAAGATGAAGTCGCCCGGCTTGTGCGACCATATCCGCGCGAGAAGATTGATGGCGATCCATGCGTTGAGGTACTCAACGCGCGCCTCGTCGAGGGTCAATTCTGTTGACCACTCGACGTTGTGTCCCTCGTCGAGGGCGTCGATGCAGGGTTTCTCGATGTCGAGGCGGTCGTTTTCCTGCACGGTTTTCAGCTCGAACACGCGCGCGCCCGACAGGTACGCCGCGATGAGATTAGGTGCGATCTGGGTGTGGGGCCCGGCGGCGGGTCCCAGCGGGATGCTTACGTTGGCGGTCATCACGGCGATGCCGGAACTCTCCGCCTCCTGCTCGAACACGTCGAGCCAGGTTTCCTCGGGTATCTCAAAAATAGTTCGCTTCGCGAGATACTCGCCCACGATGCGCTCAAGCAGCGCTGAGAGTGAGGTTGTTTTCATTACTTTGCTCATCGGTACCCCCAGGTGAGGAATTTGCCATAGCCAGGATTCGAGCATATCGTGCCAGCGGCGTTCGACATAGCACCCTCGCGCGGGGCGCGGAGCGCGGCAGCCAGCCGGACCGAGGCGTACACGCATTCGCCGCGCACGAAGGTCCCCTCGATGTGCCCGGCGAGCCGCATGCCCGCGAACGGCGTGATCGAGCTCTTGCTGAACATGGTTTCGGGCGTGAGACAGCTCGTGCGCTTAGGGTCGACGAGGACGAAGTCCGCGTCTTTGCCGGGTATAAGCGACCCCTTGCCCTGCCAGAGCCCGTAGCGGCGCGCGGCGCCGCCGCTCGTCACTTCGAGGAAGCGTTCGAGCGTGAGCCGCTTCGCGAAGAGCCCCTCCGAGAGGAGGTAGGGGAAGAGCGTCCCCGTTCCAGGGATGCCGCCATAGGCGGTGAGGGGGTTCTCGGTGAATTTTTCGTAGCCAGGCGCGCCCGCGTGGTCGGAAGTCACGAAGTGGATCTGTCCCTGGGCGAGCTGGTGCCAGAGGAGCGCCTTCTGATCGGGGCTCTTGACGGGCGGGGCTGTCTTGAGCGCGGCGCCGAGCCTCGAAAAGTCGCTCTCGTCGAAGGCGAGGTAGTGGGCGCAGGTCTCGCAGGTCGCTCCCTTGTCGGCCACGGAGCTGGCCGCCTTCGAGGTACCGACGTGTACGATGTGGAGGAATTTCGCGTACTGTCCCGCGAGCTTGAGCGCCTTGATCACCGCCGCGATTTCAGCGTCCATCGGGCGAGAGGCGTAATAGTCTCTCCATTCCGGACGGTGAGGGCCTCGTGTCGCCGCGAGATCTTTCTCCGATTCGGCGATGACATCTGGATCCTCAGCGTGCAGGAGCAGCGGCCGCCCCACAGCGGCGCAGGCTCTGGCGGCTGCCGCGAACTGGAGTTCGTCCACGGCAGGAAAGCTGTCCATGCCGGAGATGAAGTACGATTTGAATCCCACCACGCGCGGAGCGATCTCACGGACTATCTCCGAGATATCCTCGCTCTTCATCGAACCATTGATTCCGCCGTAGAACGCGAAGTCGACGAGCGCCCGCGCTTCCACGATGGAGAGCTTCTGTTCGAGCGCCTTCGCCGAGGTCACGGGCGGCATGGAGGTGCAGGGCATGTCGATGACAGTCGTCACTCCGCCCCGCGCGGCCTCGGCGCTTCCGTGGAAGAAATCCTCGCGGTGGGTAAATCCTGGCTCATCGAAGTGGACATGAGGGTCGATCGCCCCGGGAAAGGCCATCAGCCCCTGAGCATCCAGCGTCTCCTCGCTCGCCGAAGCCGGTCCCGCGGAGCCTGCTTCGTGAATGGTCTCGATCTTGCCATTCTTGATGCCGATATCGACACGCCGAAAATCGCGCTCGCCGGGGAGCGCCGCAGCTACATTTCTCAATATCATCGTGAGTCCCTTGCTTCCGCGAGAATCGCGGAAATTTTCTCCGGGATGAAGGGAAGATCGTAGTATGCCCGCGCGTCCGCCCCTGCGGCGCGCACCGCATCGAGCACCGCAAAATATCCCGCGATGCCGTATTGGAGCGGCGGTTCGCCGACGGCCTTCGAGTTGTAGGGTGTCGAGGGATTCTCCACCGGCGGGAGAAACTCGATATCGATGTCCTGCGGCATGAAGGTCACATCAGGCACCTTATACGTGGAAAGGGTGTCGGAGAGAGGCTTTCCGTCCGCGCCGAATCGCAGATCCTCGAGAAGCGACCAGCCGAGCCCCTGCGCGAGCGCGCCCTCGATTTGGCCGCGGTCGGTCGAGAGATCGATGCTCTCGCCGATGTCGTGCACAATAGTGGCTCGATCGAGGGCGCAGGTTCCCCGGATGAGGTCGACTGTCGCCTCGACGAGGGCGGCGCCGTACACATGGTAGGCGAAGGGACGCCCGCGCTCGGCCTTCATGTCGTACTCGAGGAAGGGTGTCGCGTAGTACCCATGAGCCGACAAGTCGCGTCGCGCCGAGAGCATCTCCTCGACGAGCTTTTTCCACGAGAGGTCGGTCTTTTCGCCTCTCAAAAAAATCGCGCCATCGCGGATGTCGATCTCGCCGTCCCGCGCTCCGAGAAGCTCGGAGGCTCTCTTAAGGAGGCGGGCGCGCAGCTCCTCGCAGGCGACCTTGGCGGCCATGCCGTTGAGATCGGCGCCGGTGCTGGCGGCGGTCGGCACGGTGTTCGCCACGGTGATGGTGGTGGTCCGTTGCACAGTTACTTCGCTGATCGGTATTCCCAAAGTCTTCGCGACCACGAGCGCGATCTTGCGCGACACCTGCTGGCCCATCTCGATGACGCCGGTCGATACCTGGACCGAGCCGTCGCCGTAGATGTGCACGAGCGCGCCGGCCTCGTTCATTTTCAGTTGCGTGAAGGAAATTCCGAAGGCGACCGGTATGAATCCTATTCCTTTTTTGTAGAGCCGGTGCGCGGCGTTGTAGTCGGCAACCCGGGCTTTGAGCGCGGGGTAGTCGGCCTTTTCGAGGAGGCGCTCCACAGATTCCGTGGCGCGTACCCGCTCAAGTTTCATTCCATAGTAGGTTTCGTCGCCCTCCGTGAAGAGGTTGCGGCGCTTGAGCTCGGTGGGGTCGATCCCCACCTTCAGCGCGAGCGCGTCCATGGCCGCCTCGATCACGAAGAAGGCCTGCGGTCCGCCGAAACCTCTGAAGGCGGTGAAGGAGGGGAGGTTCGTGTGGCACATGTAACCCGTGACCCGCACATTCGGGATCTGATAGGCACCTGTCGAGTGGAGCACGGTCCGGGCCAGGATGGCGGGCGAAAGGTCGCAGGTGGAGCCTGAATTCTGGTAGTAGTCGGCCTCGAAGGCGATGAGTTTGCCGTCGCGGTCCGCGCCGATGCGGAAGTCGGTCGAGTAGGGGTGCCGCTTGCCGGTGGCGCGCATGTCATCTTTGCGGTTGAGGTAGAGTTCCACCGGCTTTCCCGTCAGCCAGGACGCGACCGCGGCGAGACAGGCCCAGCTGGTCGCCTGGTCTTCCTTGCCGCCGAAGGCTCCGCCGAGCCGCCGCGCCTCAACCTCGACCATGTTCATGGAGAGGCCCAGCACCTGGGCGATCGCCCTCTGGACGCCGGTAGGGCCCTGGGTGCCCGAGATCACGTGCACTCTCCTGCCGTCGATTACCTGGGCGAGCGCGCCTTGGGTCTCGAAATAGACATGCTCCTGGCCAGCGGAATCGGCGCGGCCCTCCGCGACGAAGGCGCAGCGCGCGAAGGCGGCGGATGGGTCGCCACGCGCGATGGTGCGCGGCGGCAGGATGAAATCTCCCTTTGCGGCCGCTTCGCGCGGGTCGGTGACCACTGGAAGCGCTTCGCTGTCGATCTCGATGAGGGCCGCTGCGCGGCGCGCGAGCGTGCGCGTCGCCGCGACGACGAGGGCAATGGGCTGGCCCCAGTACTCCCACTCGTCGTCGGGTAAAAGCGGTTCGTCGGGCTTGTTGAAGCCGATCTGGTTCGTGCCGGGAATATCCTTCGCCAGGATGACGCGCACCGAGGGATCGAGGGCTTCGGCTCTGGAGGTCTGGATCGCTTTGATCGCGGCGTGGGCTGAATCGGAGAGCCTGACGGCGGCCTGAAGGCAGCCGTTCGGTTTTGGGAGATCGTCGATGTACTGTGTGGTTCCGAGGACATTGGGCAGCGACTCGGGAATGAGCGCCGGATCTTCGACTGTCTGGGGGCGATTTCGTGTGTTCATGGGAAGAGCTCCTCGGCGATGCCTGAACTCTCGAAGAGTCTGACGAAGTGCGCCAGCATGAGCTGATGGACCATGCGCCGCCGATACTCTTCTGAACCCCGCACGTCGCCGATCGGGTGCACCGCGTCGCGGGCTGACTGAGCAGCCATGCGCGCGAGTGCGGCGAGCCGCGACGCGTTCGAGAGATCGCAGCGCTGTCCTTCGAGCGCATCGATGGCGGGTTGGCAGAGTGTCGGCACTGGCGCGACACCGCCGAGGCTCACGCCGACATCGGTGAACCGGCCATCGATCAGGGAAAAGGAGATCGCGGTGTTGACCGCGGCGATATCGAGGTTTTTGCGCTTGCTCGCTTTCTCGAAGGAGAAGAGGCGGGCCGCGCTGTCGCGGCCGAGCGGGATATGTATGCCCGCGAGCACCTCTCCCGGCCGAAGATCGAGTTTCTTGTAGCCGAGGAAGAAGTTCTCGAGCGGGACGGCGCGCGCGGGCGCGCCATCGAGTCCGCCCGCGCCGGCGCTCGAAACCCTTGCGCGTTCGACGATCGAGAGGCGCGCGCGCAGCGCGAGCAGCATCGAAGTGATGTCGGCCACGGGCGAAGCGTTGGCGATGTTGCCGCCAATTGTCGCGAGGTTGCGGATGAGGATGCTCGCGAAGGCGGTTTCAAAGCGCTCGATCCCCGGCACCGCACGCCGGACTTCGGGCGACGCGAAGAAGTCGCTCACCGACACCGCCGCGCCGACGTCGAGCCAGGCCTGGCCGCCCTCGGACCTCTCCCGAATCCTCGAAAACTCCGGCATACTCCTTGTTATAAAGGGCGCGAACCCCTCCTCGGGCTCAGGGTTCCGCACATAGAAGTCGGTGCCGCCGCCAACCGTAACCGCGCCGCCCGCCGGTGCCGCGCCACTCACAGCAGTCGCGCCTGCCGCAGCTGTCGCGACTGCCGATTCTTCAATATATTCAAGCACCGATCGCGGCAGCACCTTCGCGTTCACGAGAGCGCGCAGGCGCTCTTTCGGGTCGAGGGGAAGCCGCGCGAATTCCTTCACGAGTCGGGCCGCGGCCCTGCGAATGGCAGCGTACCCTGTGCAGCGGCACAGATTTCCGTCGACCGCGCGGAGCGCTCCCGCCATGTCGGGCACGCGCGGCTCGGCGAGCCACGACGTGAGCGAGATAATGAATCCCGGGGTGCAAAATCCGCACTGGCTGGCATTCTCTTCGAGAAAGGCGCGCATCACGGGGGTTGGACCGCCATCGGCGCCCTCGACGAGGCCCTCGAGCGAGATGCAATGTTTGTTCTGGAGCTCGCCAGCCGCGAGGAGACACGAGGGCATGGCGCGATAGCGCACGGCGCCGCCAACCCTTTCGCCGACAAGCACCGCGCAGGCGCCGCAGTCGCCCTCCCGGCATCCTTCCTTTGTTGAGTTGAGCCCCAGCTCGCCTCTGAGGACATCGAGGAACGGTGTCCCTTCCGACGAGTGGAGCGCCCTCCATGAGCTGTTCACTTTTGTATGCGCTGAAGGCATGATTCACTCCTAACCCTTAGAGTATAGCATGAAATTTGTGGAAGTGAATTCAGCGCGGTTCTTGGGGCGGCCGCACGACCGCGACCGATATCCCGCCTCGTCAGGTCTCTTCTTCGACGTAAAGCGAAATTTTTCTGAAATTGTCGACGTCGACGAGCCCGCGATCGGTGATCTTGAGGCTCGGAATGACGGGAAGCGCCATGAACGAGAGCGTCATGAGGGGGCTCGTGGCGGTGAGTCCCTCTTCTCGGAAGAGCTCCTCGAATGCGCCCAGCCGCTCGATTACGAAGCCAGCCTCTCGGTCGCTCATGAGTCCGGCGACGGGCAGCGGCAGATCGAGCACGATCCTGTCGTCGAGGGCGAAGACGAGGCCGCCCTTGATCTTGTTGAGGTGGCGGGCCGCCTTGAAGATTGAGCTGTCGTCGGCGCCCGCGATGATCATGTTGTGCGAGTCGTGGCTGATTGTGCTGCCGATCGCGCCCCGCTTGAGGCCGAGGCCCTTGATGAATCCCTTGCCGATGCTCCCGGTGCCCGCGTGTCGTTCGATCACGAACACCTTGAGAATGTCGCGGTCGGGATCGGAGAGAAGCAGCCCTCGATCCGAGGGCATGCGCGCGATGCCCTGTCCCGTGAGCAGCGATTCCTGACGCACCTCGATGACGCGCACTGGCGTGCCCTTGTCGGGGATGGAGAAATCGTCCTTCGTGAGCCACTTGATGTTCACGGAGTCGCGGATAGGCGTGCGCGGAGGGAGGAATGGCTCCGTAAGCGCGCCATCCCGCGCGACAATCGTTCCTCCCTTGATGACCAATTTCACCTGGAAGCGTTCAAAGGAGGGGAAGGCGATAAAATCAGCCTTGTATCCCGGGGCGATCGCGCCCTGCGAGGGTATGCCGAACCAGCGCGCCGCGTTGCAGGAGGCGACGCGAATCGCGTCGATGGGGTCGATTCCCGCCTCGAGCATGAGCCGCAGCGAAAAGTCGATGTGGCCCTCGTCGCGGAGGTCGTTGCAGTGCCGATCGTCCGAGCAGAGCATGAAGCGCGGCGCGTTCTCTCGCCGCACCGCGGGCATGAGCGCGCGGAGATCTTTCGCGGTGGAGCCCTCACGGAGCATGATGTACATGCCCTTGCCGACCTTTTCGAGGGCCTCGTCGGCGCTCGTGCACTCGTGGTCCGAGCCTATGCCGGCCGCGATGTAAGCCGAGAGCTTCGCTCCTCGAAGCCCGGGCGCGTGGCCGTCGATGGGCCTTCCCGAAGAGCGGAAGAGCGCGATTTTATCCATGAGCTGAGGATTCTGCGCGAGCACTCCCGGATAGTTCATCACCTCGCCGAGTCCGAGAATTCGCTGCTCCTGGAGGAATTGGTGCATGTCCGAGGCGTAAAGCGCCGCTCCCGCCGAGTCGAAGTCGGTTGCCGGCACGCAGGAGGGGACCATGAAGTATACATCGAGTGGGATGTTCTGCGACACGTTCAGCATGTAGCGCATGCCGTCGTAGCCCATCACGTTGGCGATTTCGTGGGGGTCTGCCACAACCGTGGTAGTGCCGCGCGGTACCACTACGCGCGCGTACTCCGCGGGCGTGAGGAGCGAAGATTCAATATGGACATGCGCGTCGATGAGCCCCGGCGCGAGCATCATTCCATCGAGGTCGATCGTTTCCTTCGCGGCGAGGCTGTCGTTAACCCCCACCACAAAGCCATTCTTTACAGATACCGTGGAGTTTTCGAGGAGTCTTCCCGAGAGCACATCCACGACTGTGCAGTGCGTGTAATTGACATCGCAGGGCACTTTGCCGATCGCCGCATCGATATTGTCTCTCAGCATGCCACCACTTTCGCACGATGTGGCGGCGCCGTCAACGCGTAGTGATAAACGCGTCCTGGCTCGAACCCGGAACGGATTTCACCGTTCCTATCCACTTCTTCGCGTCGCTTGAGCTCGCGTAGGGGCCAACTTTCACCTGATAGTAGTTGCGGCTGCCAATGACCTTCGTGGCGATGATCGCCGTCATGCCCCTGCTCTCGAACTCGCTCCGCAGCTTGTCGGCGGTGGCCTTCTCGGAGAAACTTCCAACCTGAATCCAGTACTCCGCGCTGGAACTTGATGAGGTTTTCGCGGAGGTGGAAGGTGCGGGGCTCGGTGTGGCTGCGGGAGGGGTCGAGGCAGCCGGGGCTGTCGCACTCGTGGTCTTGGGTGCGGCTGCGGGTGCGGAAGGCGTCGTTTTCGGCGCGGCGCTCGCAGGCGCGGGGGTGCTTGCCGCGGGCTTCGACGCTGAAGACTTGCTTGTAGCCGCCGCGGGCGCGGTTGCCGCGGATGGTGCCGGCGAAGGTGCCGGTGCGCTGGAGGCGGAGGCGCTTGGAGCCGGCGACGCGCTCTGGCTTGCCGCGGGCGCTGATGGCGCTGGCAAGACTACGACTGAATTGTCGGGGCTCTGCCCATCCGTGCCGAGCGTCTGCGAATCGTTCCCTGGAGACTGCACCACGATGCTTGGAAAGGCCGAAAAATCGTTCGCGGACTGCGCTTTTCCGGGTGAACGACCTGTCAGATCGAAAGGTTTCGAAGCTGCTACCGCGTTTGGAGGAAACAGGATAAAGGCCATGAGGAACACGACGAGGGCAAAGCCGCTCACCGCGACCGCGATCCAGAGAATCTTTTTTGAACGATCTGACATCTGTGAACCCCTACATTTTCTTATCGGCAGTTTATGACTCTACGTAAAGCGCCGGAGCGCGGAAGGCTTCGTGTCCTCGCTCAGCTCTCGATCTCGGCCAGAATGGCGGCGAGGCTCGCGCGCAGACGCTCGCGGGAGCCGGTGTTCCAGAGCATGAAGAGCGGGATGGCCTGAGGGCGCAAATTCCAGAACTCGCGCTGGCTCGCGATTCGCTTCAGCGCTTCAGCGTCAGAAATGTGGTCTCGAGCTTGCGCACGCGCCAGCCGAGCATAGAGGGGGGCGCGCACCTCAATGATCGCCCGGCAGATGTCGCGATGCGGAAAGCGGTAGAGGAGGGCGGCGTTGATGCAGAATCTGTCCGCTCCCTGCCGCGCCGCGGCCTCGATCTCGCGGTCGAGGAGCGCGTACATGGCGGGATGCACGATAGATTCGAGTTTTTTGAGTTGGCCTTGGTCCGCGAAGACGATCTTCCCGAGCCGCGCGCGGTCGATGCCCCGATCGCCTGCGGCGATCGAGTCTCCAAACGCCTCGACAAGCGCGTCGACCGACTCCGCCAGCGCCCTGTGGCCCAGCTTGTCGACATCACAGACACGCCAACCCCGCTCCTCGAGAAGGGCGGCGGCTTCGTTTTTCCCGGCGCAGTAGCCGCCGGTGAGTCCAAGCACCGTCATCCATTGATCCCCTTTATTGAATTCGCGGCGCATCGCGCCCTTTTCCGCGTGCCAGAAATCAGAGATGCATGTCGCCCCATGAGGTCGCCGTCTCGATGCTCACCCTGAGCGGCACATCGAGCCGCACCGCGCCCTCCATTTCGTCCTTTATGCGCGCCATCGCGGATTCGACCAGGCGCTCAGGCGCCTCGAAGATGAGTTCGTCGTGCACCTGCAGGAGCATCTTCACCTCGGGCATTTCACGCTCGAGCATGCGCTGCACGCGGATCATGGCGATCTTCACGATGTCCGCCGCGCTGCCCTGGATCGGCGTGTTCACCGCGACCCGCTGCGCGGCTTGCTGCTCGGTCTTGTTCCTCGAGTCGATGCCGAGAATGCGGCGCTTCCGGCCGAAGAGGGTCGAGGCGATGCCCGTCTCCTGCGCGGAGAGGACAGTCTTTCGGATGAATTCGGCGATCCCCGCGTAGGTTGAAAAATACGTGTCGATGAATCCCTTCGCGACGGAGTTGGGAATGCCGAGGTCGCGGGCGAGCCTGAAAGCGCTCATTCCGTAGATCACGCCGAAGTTGATGGTTTTGGCGATGCGGCGCTTCTCGGCGTCGATTTCGGCCTCAGGGATCCCGAAGATGAGGGACGCGGTGCGCCGGTGGATGTCAACGCCCTCTTTGAAGGCCTTCGCGAGGTTCGGATCCTTCGAGAGGTGGGCCATCACCACGAGCTCGATCTGCGAGTAGTCCGCGGAGATGAGGGCCATTCCCTCTTCAGCCACAAACGCCGCGCGGATCTTGCGCCCCTCCTCCTCGCGGATGGGAATGTTCTGCAAATTGGGGTCGCGGCTCGAGAGCCTGCCAGTGGAGGCGCCCGTCTGTACAAAGGTAGTGTGCACGCGGCCGTGGGCGCTCGCGAGGTCGGCCAGAGGCTCGATGTAGGTGCTCTTCAGCTTCGCGAGGAGGCGGTGGCGCAGAATGAGCTGGGGCACAGGGTCGAGGGGGGCAAGCTCCTCGAGCACGGACGTATCGGTCGAGAAGCCGGTCTTGGTGCGCTTCTGCACGGGGAGCTTTCGCTCAACAAAGAGAACCTCCGCCAGCTGCTTGGGCGAGGCTAGATTGAACTCGTGGCCGACGAGACTGTAGACCTGCGCCTGGACGCGCGCGAGTTCGCCCTCGAGCTCGACGCCGTAGGCTCTGAGGCGGTCGGCATCGACCTTGATCCCGCTCCGCTCCATGCGCGCGAGAATCGGCAGCACGGGCATCTCGATATCGTAGAAAATCGCGTGGAGGCTAGCGCGCTCGATCTCTCCGGCGAGCCGCTCGTAGAGCTGATAAGAGAAATCCGCGTCTTCCGAGGCGTACTGAACCGCGCGATCGAGGGGAACGTCCGAGAAGATTCCCCCTTTGGGCACCACATCCTCGTACTCGAGGCCAGCGAGGCCAAGGTAGCGGCCCGCGACGGCAGAGAGCGAGAACGAGGGCGCCACCGCGTCGAGTACCCACGCCGCGATCATTGTATCGAAACAGCGCGATCGCACCTCGATGCCTGAGGCGGCGAGCACATTGATGTCGAATTTGAGATTGTGGCCCACAAGGAGGAGCTTGTCCGACGCGAAGAGCCGGTCGAGCGCCGCGAAGGCGCGCTCATGATCGACGCAGGCGGTATCGGGTGCGCAAAGCGGCACATACCACGCCCGGGCGTGCTCGTACGAGATCGAAAAACCGAGCATGTGCGCGTGGTGCGGATCGAGCGAGTCGGTCTCCGTGTCAAAGGCGACCACGCCGGCCGCGATGGCGCGCTCCACGATCTCGTCGAGCGCGCCAGGTTCGAGCACCGCGCTGTAAATCGAGCTGTTCGCGGCGGGACGGGATGTCGAAGAATCCGCACCTTCGGGGCTGGCCGACTTCGCGGCGCTTGGAAGGGCTGCGCTGGGCGGAGCGCTCGCGTCTCCGAAATCGAACTCTCCGTTGGGTGCAACGGTTTCCGCTCCCGAAGCCGTCTTCGAGGGGCTGGGCAGCGGGGCGGCAACAGGCGTCGCCGCCTGCTTCGCGCTCCGCAGCGCCTCAGGGACGAGGCTCTTTATGCCTTCGCTCAGAAGCAGCGGGGCGGCGGCCGCAAAATTGAGCGCGGCCCGCAGATCCGCCACATCGACTGGACAATTCGGCACTTCATAGCAGAGCGAAATGAGCTCCTTCGAGAGGAAGGCGCTCTCCTGCCCCTCTTCGAGCTTTTTTCGCGTCGATTCTGGCTCAACGCGGCTGAGATCCTCATAGATCGAGTCGAGCGATCCGAACTGCGCGATCAGCTTCTGGGCTGTCTTGTCGCCGATGCCCTTTACGCCGGGGACATTGTCGGAGGCGTCGCCGGTGAGCGCGAGATAGTCGCGAATCTGATCGGGCCGCACGCCCCACTCGCCAAGCACCTCATCCGCGCCAAGCTCGCGGTAACCGAAGTTTTCCGAGGGGCGCAGCGCCAGCGTCTGCCCGCCGACGAGCTGAAGCAGATCCTTGTCGCCGGAGACCACATAGCAGGGCCTTCCCTCGGCCGCGCATCGAGCCGCGAGCGTCGCGATGACATCGTCCGCCTCGTAGCCTTCGCTCCTGATCGTGGGCACCTCGAGCGCGCCCAGAATCGCCTCGATTCGCGGAATCTGCGCGATCAGCTCCTCGGGGGTCTTGGGGCGCGTCGCCTTGTAGCTTTCGAGCTGGATGTGCCTGAAGGTGGGACCGACCGAGTCGAGCGCCGCCGCGAAGAGCCCAGGCTTCCTCTGCTCAAAGAGCGAAAAAAGGAAGCGGAAGAAGCCGAAAATCGCCGAAACGTTCTCACCCCTCGCGTTGCGCAGAGGCTTGCGGATGAACGCGAAATACGACCTGTAGATGAAGGCGTACACATCAAGAATATAGAGCGGCTGCTTTTCTTCCATCACTGCGCCCGGGATTTGGTCCGAGATTCTTCCCACGCCTCGATGAGCTGATACGCGGCGTTGATCCTCGCGCTCACCGCGGTGGCCTTCTTCAGATCTTCTGGAGAACCGGTGTGGCGGTCCGGGTGATGCTTTTTAAGAAGCTCCTTGTAGCGGGATTTTACATCCGCGAAGGGTGCGTAGGGGGCGAGATTGAGGAATCGATACGCCTCTTCCACGGCGACGCGCTCGGCGTTCGCCTGCGGGGTCGCGGTGGAAGAGCGTCTCTGCTTCTCTTGGTGCCGCGCTTCTTCTTCCCTGCGCTGAGTTTCGGTCTTCGATGGATCGAGAAAAGAGTTGAGCTCATCCCACGCATTGGCGAGATCCTGGTCCTCGAACACACCCGCGTCTCGATAATTCGCGCTCTCAGCGCCCTCGTTGAAGGTTGATGAAACCCATGCCTGCACCAGCTTGCCCAGCCTGTCGAATATTTGATCCACGCTCTCCCTCGCTCACGTTTCAGACTAATGATACTATACCATACAACACTTCGATGGTGGAGGGAGCTTTGGGACAGCGTGAGCCGTACTGCGTCGTAGTCGGCGGCATCAACCTCGATCTCCAAGGATTCAGCGGCGCGCGGTATGTCTCGGGCGACTCGAACCCCGGCTCAGTGAAGCGGGCGATTGGTGGGGTAGGGCGCAACATCGCCGAAAATCTCGTCAGGCTCGGCATGCGCACCGAGCTCATCACTGCGCTGGGCGAGGGAAAAGAGTGGGACGAACTCGTTCAAAGCACGATTGGCCTGGGCATCGCCCTCGACCACAGTCCCCGCTTTCGCAGTCTCGATATCCCGATCTACCTCTGCATTCTCGAGCCAGACGGGCGCCTTGTGGGCGCGGTCGCGGATATGGGCGCGATCGATGCGCTCCGCGTAGAACAACTTGAAGCGTGCCGCGATCTCCTCGACGCCGCGTCCGCGATCGTGGTCGACGGCAACATACCGCGCGAGTGCATCGAGTGGATCGCGGCGAACTACGGTACCAGCTCCCGGGAAGCGCGTCCCCTTCTCGTCGCCGACCCTGTTTCTGGCGCGAAAGCTCGCAAATTCATTTCCTGCTTCGGGCAATTCGACATCGCGAAGCCCAACGCCGCGGAGGCCGCCGTCATCGCGGGCCTTCCTCCAGACGCCGATCTCGGCGCCACTGTCGCGTCGCTCGCCGCTCAGTCGAATATCCCTCCCGAACTCTACATCTCCTTGGGAGAGCAGGGCATCGCGGTCGCGCGCGGCGGCGCGCTCGAAATGATCGCCATGTGCCCCGCGCCGCTCCGGGCCGCTTCGGTGAACCGGTCCGGAGCGGGAGACGCCGCCTGCGCGACCCTCGTATGGCTGTCGGTCGCGGCTCGCCAATCCCGCGCGCTGCCCCCGGACACGCCGAGTTCACCCGCGCCGCACCCCATCGCAACCAGCCCGTGCGAAAGAGCCAAGTTCGCCATCGCCGGCGCGCTCTTCGCCGCCGCGTCCGAAGCGCCCGTGAATCCCCTGCTCAGCGTCGAAAAACTATGCGAAATCGCGCGAACCTGTTATCCTGAGCTCGCGCCGCTCACCGATACCATCCGAAACGGAGGCTGCCCATGAATCGTTTTCTCGATATATCCGAAGAGGTCGCCGATGCCCAGCGCGTCGGAATGCCCGTGGTCGCGCTTGAATCCACCATCATCACCCACGGAATGCCCTGGCCCCAGAATCTCGAGACAGCCCTCAAGGTCGAGGAAGCGGTGCGCTCCGAAGGCACCATACCCGCCACCATTGCGGTGATGCGCGGCAGGCTCAAGGTCGGGCTCACGATGGACGAGCTCACGCAGCTCGCGAACGGCTCCCTCGCGCCCACCAAGGCATCCCGCCGCGATATTCCTGTCCTCGTCGCGCGCAGGGGGAACGGAGCGACCACAGTTGCCGGCACGATGATCGTGGCGCGTATGGCGGGAATCCGCCTCTTCGCCACAGGCGGCATTGGCGGGGTCCATCGAGGCGCGGAGAGGACATGGGATGTCTCGGCGGACCTCGAGGAGCTCGCGGCGACGGATGTGGCGGTAGTCTGCACAGGCGCCAAGGCGATCCTCGACCTGCCCAAGACCCTCGAGTACCTGGAAACGAAGGGAGTTCCTGTCATTGGGTATCAAACTTCAGAACTGCCCGCCTTCTACTCGCGCGAATCCGGTGTGAAAGTGCCGATGCGCGCGGAGAGCCCCGCCGAAATAGCAAGCCTTCTGCGCGCGAAGTGGTCTCTTGGGCTGAGCGGCGGCGCCGTCATCACCAATCCGATTTCCCCCGAGCACGCGATGCCGAAGGCGATCATCGATAAGGCGATCGCCGAGGCACTCGAAGAGTGCGTGGCGAAGGGCGTGCAGGGCGCTGAGGTCACGCCGTACCTCCTGGCCCGCGTCGCGGAACTCACCGGGGGCGACTCTCTCGAGTCGAACATCGCGCTCGTCATCTCGAACGCGCACCTCGCGGCGAAAATCGCGAAAGAGTACGAGAGCCTCAGGGCGCAGGAGAGCGACTGAGTGTTCAGGCCACATATAGCCTCGCGCGGTCGGTATATTTCCATTTCTCTATATCGTCCAATTGTGCGCATACCTAGTCCATGCTAGTATGCGACCCGAGTTTGAGTGCGTTGTAACAATTCTTTTCTATAAAAAGGAGCTGTCGCATGAGGATTGTTCGTTGTCAGTACGAAGGCCAGTCGTATTACGGAAAAGTGGATGGAGATACCGTGGCGCTTTCGAGCGATTTTCCGTCCATCCGTGTCTCTGGCGGCGCGAAAGAGATTGTGTTCAGCGGAGAGCTGAAGCGCGTTCCGCTCGCCAAAGTCGCGCTTCTCGCCCCATGCCAGCCCAAAAAGGCGGTGTGCGTGGGCTTGAACTACAGAGATCACGCCGACGAGTTCGGCCACGCGTACCCGACTTCACCCGTGCTCTTCATCAAGCCATCGACGAGCCTTCTCAATCCCGGCGAAAAAATCCAGTACCCGCCACTCTCGAAGCGTGTCGACTATGAGGCGGAGCTCGTCGCCGTCATCGGAACGAAGGCGAGGAATGTGCCTGTCGAAGACGCGCTTCAGTATGTGCTCGGCTACACCTGCGGCAACGACGTCACCGCGCGCGACCTTCAGCCTCAAGACGGGCAGTGGACTGTCGCGAAGTCCTTCGATACCTTCATGCCGCTCGGCCCCTGGATCGAGACTGACGTCGATCCCGCCAATCTCGGCGTGCGATCGGTGCTCAATGGACAGCAGCGCCAGTCGTCTTCGACGAAGTATCTCATCTTCTCCGTCGCGAAGCTCGTCGCCTACATCTCGCAGATCATGACCCTCGAGCCTAGCGATGTGATCATGACAGGCACCCCCTCGGGTGTCGGCCCGATGCGGTCCGGCGACACCATCCGCATCGAGATCGATGGAATCGGTTCGCTCGAGAACACGATCGCCTGATATTTATTGTATGGTATTGTCAAGAATTATATCGATCTTTCTCTTGCTTGTCGTAGGCTTTGCGGCGCGCAAGAGAAAGATTCTGGACGCTTCGAGCATCCGGGCGATCACCAATTTCGTGCTCTTCATCTCGATTCCGTTCACAATCATCGCGAGTTTCGACAGGACCGTGCCCTTTTCGGCGGCGGCGGACCTCCTCAAGGTCGCGCTCCTCGCGGTCGGCATCCACCTATTCTCGATCATCATCTCCAAAGTGGCGTTTTCCCGGATGCCCGATGCCAAGCGCAAGATCCTCACCTACACCACGGTGTTCTCGAACTGCGGCTTCATGGGGTTCCCCGTCGCCGAGAGTCTGTTCGGAAAAACGGGGCTCATGTACGCGTCGATCTATGTCATGGTGTTCAACATTTTCGTGTGGACCTACGGCATCGCCCTCATTTCGAAGGGGAGCGCCGAGGATCGCGGCCCCTCGCGGATCAAGGATATCGTGTTCAACCCCGGGAATATCGCCGTGCTCGTGGGGTTCATCGTGTGGATACTGCCGTTCGCGCTCCCTGAGTCGATCAATTACGCGGTATCGCTCATCAGCGCCAGCACCACGCCGCTCTCGATGATCGTGGTCGGTTCGACGCTGGCGGGACTCAGCTTCAAAGGGCTCTTCGCCGACGGGGCGGCATGGGTTGGCTCCGCGATGCGGCTCTTGATCATGCCCCTCATTTTTTTCGCGATCATGCGAATTGTGGGGCTCAACGACGAGGCAACCCGCGTGACGAACTTTCTCGTCGCGATGCCCGCGGCGGCGCAGACGGTCATCTTCGCCGAGCGCTACGACGCCGACGTGTCGCTCGCGTCGAGCATCGTGTTCCTCACGACGGTGCTGTCGGCGCTCACCATTCCTCTCGCCGCCCAGGTCATCGGCCGATGACCGCATTCAGAGCATAAAAAAAGGCCGCCCAAAAGTAGGCGGCCTTCATTTTCTCGCTCCCCCGCGGTGGTTCGAACACCGGACCCAGTGGTTAACAGCCACTTGCTCTGCCAGCTGAGCTACAGGGGAATATGAACCTGCAACGAGCGCTACAATAGCCAATGATCTCATTTTTGTCAAGAACCAAAATCGACCTTGACCCGCTAGGCTCCCTGCGTGAAAATGTGCTCTGCGCACGAGCATGATTTCAGTCTACAGAGAGAGAGCGAAAATGAAAAACTTGAAAATCGCGATAACCGCCAGCGAACCCGCGCTGTACACGGACTACGAGCCAGTTTTCGAGGAGAGCCCCTTCCTCATCCTCATCGACGAGCACGGAAGCGTGCAGAAGTACGCGCCCGAGCTGGGGCAGAAGGGCGGCGCGAAGGGGCGGGCGGACTGGATCATCTCGAGAGGCGCCAAGATACTCGTCACTGGATCCGTGGACGACGCGGAGTACCGCAGGCTGCGGCGTGCGGGCATCGCGATCGCCTGGGAAGTGTTCGGCGAGGTCAAGGACTTGGTCGAACGCGCGCGGGGCCAGGCGGAAGTCCTCCTGAAGGCGCTCGAAGATGCACGCTCAGCCCCAGGCGCGTAGCGGCAAACCCGAAGCGGCCGCAGCTATCGATAGGCCTGTGCGACCCGGTGAATGCCATCATTCCCCGCGCGCGCCCAGAGAAGATTGAGTCGCTCTGTGTACACCCGAAAATAGAGTCTCTCGTTCGATCAATCGTCGTGCTTGTGCCGCTTGAGCGCCGCCTCGAGGAGTCCCCCCGCGTGCGTGGGCTGGGCTGGCGATGCCTCGGCTGGAGGCGATTCGATCGGCAGCTCGGGCGCTTTGGGCTCCGCCGGCGTGCTCTTTGCCTTTAAAGGCGCGGATTCGCCCGAAGTGCGCTCCGCAGCGCTCTTTGGCGCGCGCTTCGCGGCTGAAGATTTTTTGGGCGCCACCGAAACAGGGCTTTTTTTGTGCGTTTCCGGGGTTTTAGGCTGCGTTCGCTTCCTCTTCTCGGACGCGCGCGGGCTCTCCGCGAAAAGCTCGGGGATCTGGTCTTCCGGCGGTGTCCGCGCGGGCGCCTCAAGCTTCTCGTTGCGGATAATCTCGCAGCGGACAAGCTCACGGTCGGTCAAATGGAGTCCCTGGGCCTGCTTGCCGCGGACGGGATAGGCGCCCGCGCGGAAATTCTCGAGGTTTTTCTTCGTGCGCGGCTTCGGCTTGTACTCGAGCGTAAACTCGAACTGCGCCTCCGTGGAAAAGCCGACAATTGTCGCGTTTTCAGGCACGAGGCTGTAATCCTTGCCCGTGAGCCAGCTGTCGATGCAGGCTCGCTTGATAAAGGCGCCCTTATGGTTCGAGAGCGTATAGATGAGCGTGGCGGGCGTCGCCGACAGGCTCTCCTTTTCCGCGAGCGCGACCCAGAGCACTTCCTGCCCCGCGAAGAACTTGTCGGGCAGGGGAATCACGGTGTAGATGCCGTTGTTCCGTAGCACAAGCACCTTGTCGTAGCGCGAGGCCTCGAGGAGCTTTTCCCCATAGACTTCGGTGCCGAGGTAGCCGCTCTCGCGGTCGTACTTCAGCGCGAGGTCGTGGCGCGCGACCGCTTTCGCCTCGATTTTCTTGAATGAACGGATGTGCGTCTTCCTTGGCGACGTCTCTTCGATCCTCTTGATATAGCCCTTGAGAATCGATATCGCGTAGGCCACGAGCTGCTCGAGATGCGCAGCGTTCTCCGCGAGCAAGCCCTCGATGCGCTCCATGTCCTTTTTCGCCTTCTCGATGTCGTAGAGCGAGATTCTGCGGATGGGAATCTTGAGCAGCTGTTCGACATCGTCCTGGGTGAGGGGGCGGGCGAGTTCCTTCGCGAAGGGCTTGAAGCCGTCGAGCACAGCCTTTACGACCGTTTCGGCGGTGCGCTTGTTCTCGATCGACTTGTAGATGCGCTCCTCGATGAAGATGCGCTCAATGGTGCGGGCGTAGAGCTCGGCGCGCAGCTCGTCGCGCTCGAGTTCGAGCTCCTGGCGCAGGAGGGCGAGGAGCTTGTCCGCATGGTAGCGCACGATGTCGGTGGCGCTGCTGATAGAGGGTTTTCCGTCTTTGATGACGAGGCAGTTGCAGGAGATCGAGCGCTCGCACTCGGTAAAGGCGTGCAGCGCGTCGACGACATCCTCGGCGTACACGCCGCGCGCGAGCTTGAGTTCGATTTCGACCTTGTCGGTGGTGAAATCCGAGATCGACGCGATCTTGAGGTGCCCCGCCCGAACTCCATCCTCGATGCTGGAGATGAGGCTCTCCGTCGTCGATCCGTAGGCGATCTCGCGGATGACGATTCTCTTGGGATCGGAGGTGTCGAGCTTCGCGCGCACGCGAACCTTGCCATTGCCGTCGGCATACTCGGAACAGTCGACGCTGCCGCCCGTGAAAAAGTCGGGCAGAAGGCTGAAACTCTTCCCTTCGAGGCAGGCGATTTCGGCGTTGATGACCTCGACGGGGTTGTGCGGGAGAATTTTGGTGCTCATGCCCACCGCGATGCCCTCGGCGCCCATGATGAGCACCACGGGTATCTTGGCGGGGAAGACGAGGGGCTCTCTGTTGCGCCCGTCGTAGCTCTCGATGTACTGCGTGATCTTCGGACGGAAGAAAATCTCTTTCGCGAAGAGCGAGCTCTTGCACTCGATGTAGCGCGGTGCCGATGCCTCGTCGCCGGTGACGGGGTTGCCGAAGTTGCCCTGCGTGTCGATGAAGAGCCCACGGTTGGCGAGGCTCACCAGGGCGGAAGCGATCGAAGCGTCGCCGTGGGGATGGTACTTCATGCAGTGGCCGACGACATTCGCAACTTTGTGGAACTTGCCGTCGTCCATCTCGAAGAGCGTGTGCAGGATTCGCCGCTGGACAGGCTTGAGGCCGTCGTCGATCTCGGGAATCGCCCGGTCCATGATGACATACGAGGCATAGTAGAGAAAATTATCGTTCAGCAGCTTCTTGATGTACGCCAAAATCTCCTCCGTCGATCAGGTGCGAGCTCGCTCACAGCTCAGTGATGAGATTGTCCATGATGAACTGCCGCCTGTCGGGGCTGTTCTTTCCCATATAAAAATTGAGGAGCTGGGGGACCGACGAGAGCGTTTGAATGTCCACCTTCACGAGCCTCATGTCTTTTCCTATGAATTGGCCAAACTCGGCGGGACTGATCTCGCCGAGGCCCTTGAACCGCGTGACCTCCGCGCTCTGGCCGAGCTTTTTCAACGCCTCGTCGCGCTCGCGGACCGAGTAACAGTAGATCGTCTCCTTCTTCGTTCGGGCCCTGAAGAGGGGAGTCTCCAGGAGGTAGATTCTGCCCTGCACCACGAGCTCCTCAAAGAAGGTGAGGAAGAAGGTGAGGAGGAGGTTGCGGATGTGGAAGCCGTCGTAGTCCGCGTCGGTCGCGACCACGATGCGCGCGAAGCGCAGATTTTCGACCGCGTTCTCGATGCCGAGGGCCATCATGAGATTGTAGAGCTCCTCATTCTTGTAGATCGCGGAGCGCGAGCGGTCGTACATGTTCTCGGGCTTTCCGCGCAGGCTGAAGATGGCCTGCGTGTGCACGTCGCGGGTGCTCACCATGCTGCCCGCCGCCGAGAGCCCCTCGGTGATGAAGATCGTCGAGCGTTCGCCTGCGGGGCCTTCGCCGAGGTGGGATTTGCAGTCGCGGAGGTTGGGGATCTTGAGCTCGATGCGCTTTGCTGCCTCTTTCGCCTCTTTGCGCACGAGGTTGAGCTCGGTTCGCAGTTTCTCGTTGGTGAGGATCTTCTCCTGCAGCGTCTTGGCAGCCTGGGGGTTGCGGCGGAGAATCTCATCGACGCCCTTCTTCACTTCCTGGAGGATCCAGGGCCGGATGTCGCCGTTTCCCAGCTTGTTCTTGGTTTGGCTCTCGAAAATGGGATTCTTGATGCGGATGGCGATGGCCGCCGCGAGTCCCTCGCGCACGTCTTCGCCCCGGTAGGAGGCCTGGAAGAACTCGTTGATCGCCTTGAGAAAGCCCTCCCGGAACGCGGAGAGGTGGGTTCCTCCATCGGAGGTGTTCTGACCGTTCACGAAGGAAAAATGCTCTTCGCCATATTCCTTGGTGTGGGTGAACGAGAACTCGATTCGATCGCCTCGGTACCAGCCTATGTCGTAGAGCGCGCTGCCGCCGAGCTCCGAGGAGAGGAGGTCGAAGAGACCCTTCTCAGAGCGGAACTCGGCGCCATTGAGCAAGAGCGTGAGCCCCGGATTCAAAAATGCGTAGTTCCAAAGGCGCTTCTCGATGAATTCGAAGATGAAACTGTAGTCGCCGAATATTTCCTCGTCGGGGACAAACTCGACGAGGGTGCCGTTCTTCTCGCGAGTGCCGCCCTCGCGCGTATCGACGAGGATGCCGCGCGCGAACCGCGCCTCAAAGAGCTTGCCGTCGCGGTAGGAGACGACGCGGAACTCCTTGGAGAGCGCGTTGACCGCCTTCGTGCCGACGCCGTTGAGACCTACCGAAAACTGGAACACATCGTCGTCGTACTTGGCGCCGGTATTGATCACCGACACGCACTCGACCACTTTGCCCAGGGGTATGCCGCGCCCGTAGTCGCGCACCTTCACCTTCGTGTCAGCGATCGTGATCGCGATCTGAGCGCCCGCGCCCATGATGAACTCGTCGACCGAGTTGTCGATCACTTCTTTTAAAAGGATGTAGATGCCGTCGTCGGGGCTCGATCCGTCGCCGAGACGGCCGATGTACATTCCCGTGCGGAGCCGGATGTGCTCGAGAGAAGAGAGGGTCTTTATTTTTGATTCGTCGTACGCAGGTTTGGTGGCCACGGCCCCCATTGTAGCACGCGGAGGGTTTTTAGGGTACAGAGTCCGAGCTTTTCCTGTGCTATACTCGGGGCATGGCCATCATTTTTATCGCGCCGGACAACCGAATTGAAAAGACAGTGCGGCAGCTCGCGACATCGACCGAAGAAAAAATAGTCGTCGAGCAAGGGCTCCTTGAGACCGCCATTCCTGTCGCGCGGCAGCACTTGGACGAGGCTGAGGTTTTCGTGAGCCGGGGCGGCACGGTGCTCGTGTTGCGCGAAATGGGGTCGGGCGTGCCTGTCGTCGAAATGCAGGTAACGGCGCGAGATCTCGCCATCGCGCTCGAGAAGGCGCGTCACCTCATACAGAAGGATACTTTTCGGATCGGCGTCGTATCCTTCCCCAACATGATTCAGCAGCTCAAGGATTTTTTGCCCTTTTTGAGCCTCGACATCACCTGCTACGAGCTCTCGATCGGCGAGAATGTCGAGGATACGCTGCGCACCGCGATGGCCGATGGAATGGATGTGCTCCTGGGCGGCGTTACCACCTTCTCGCTTGCTAGGAAAAATGGTTTGCCCGTGGTGCTCATCGAATCGGGCGAGACTTCGGTGAAGTACGCGCTCGAAGAGGCAAACAGAATCGTAGCCGCCCAGCGGCTCAACAGGCGGCGCGCCGAGGAGCTCAGGATCATCACCGAGAGCATCAGCGAGGCGGTGATCGCCGTAGACGAGCGGGGCGCGATCTCCCGCATGAACGGCGCGGCCAAGAGTCTTCTCCGCGCGTATATTCGCGGCGGCCAGGGCGGCGACCTCGCGCTCCCCGAATCCCTCAAGGAAATTCTCGCGCAGCGCCGCGAGGTGCGGAAAATGCTCCAATTCGGCGACACGCGTGTTTTGGTGAACGTGCTCCCCGTCGCGGTGAAGGGCGCAACCGCGAGCTCGGTCGCCACGCTCCAGGATGTGAGCCACATTCAGGCCATGGAAGAGGAAATCCGCCGCGAGATGTACCTCAAGGGCTACACCGCGAAGTTCAATTTTGCCGATATTGTCGCGTGCGACGAACTGACCCTGCGCACGATGGCGCTCGCGAAGCGCTACGCCGCCACAAGCGCGTCGATTCTCATCCAGGGCGAATCCGGCGTGGGCAAAGAGGTGTTCGCGCAGAGCATCCACAATGCGAGCGACCGCAGGCTGCGCCCTTTCATCGCGATGAACTGCGCCGCGATTCCCGAATCCCTCATCGAGAGCGAGCTCTTCGGGTATGTGGACGGCGCCTTCACCGGCGCGCGCAAGAAGGGCAAGCCGGGCATCTTCGAGCTCGCCCACGGCGGCATGATTTTCCTTGATGAGATCTCGGAAATGCCCTTCCACCTCCAGGCACGCCTCTTGCGCGTGCTCCAGGAACACGAGGTGATGCGCCTCGGCGACGACAAGATCATTCCCATCGATGTGCGCGTCATCGCGGCAACGAACCGCAATCTTGAGAAGCTGACAAAGGATGGGCTCTTCAGGGTCGATCTCTATTGGCGCCTCAACGTGCTCAATCTCTTCATTCCTCCGCTCCGCGAACGACGCGCGGATGTGCTTCCCCTCATCGACCGCATGCTCTCGGAAACCGAGGGCTGCGCCGCCCGATTCACGGTGTCGGCCGCTTGCGGAGACTATCTCGAATCCTATCGCTGGCCCGGAAACGTGCGGGAGCTCAAGAATTTCTGCGAGCGGGTCTCCGCGATCTGCGACCAGGAAGAACTCGACACAGATTTAGCCGCGACGCTCCTGCGCGCGGGGAGCGCGGACAATCTGGATGTCGCGGCGGACCAGGCAATTTCAGCGCCGCCATCCCGGGGCGCCGCACCCGGCGATGATATGGTGCCTGTCGGCATTCTCGACGATCCTGTTGCGCTGCGCGATTTTGTGCGCGCGCAGGGCAGCCTGCAGGCGGCGGCAAAGATACTGGGGCTGCATCGGACGACGCTGTGGCGCCGCCTGAACGCTCGGCGCACTCCTCGCCCCAGCTGAAGCGCCTCGGAGCCGTAAGGCGCGCAACAAGCAGTATGTTGCCCGCTGCCACAGGTTTTGTTGCATATGTGTTGCAAAATGCAACATTGTGCAATTACGCATCGCCCCGCGCTACGCTTCAACGCGATTCAGATCTAAGCGCATGCGCGGCTCGAAGCCTGTGTATTTTCAGGTGATTCAAGAATAAGGGCGCATGCCCCGTGTCTTCTCTCGGAGATTGGCACAAAATGAATAGTATTGGCACAGATTTTGCATAATATTCTGTATGCACGCAATCGAAAAAATCCTGGCCCAGGCATCGGGCAAGCCTTCGGTCACCGCGGGAGAGATTGTCACCGCGGAAGTCGATGTGGGAGAGGTCAACGATCTCTATCTCCAAGTCGTGAAGTCGTTCTACGAACTCGGCGGCACCCGCGTGGCGCACCCCGAGCGGGCTACTTTCGTGTTCGACCACTATTCGCCCGCGCCCTCCATCAAGGCGGCCGACAACCACAGGCAGATGCGCGAATTCTGCGCGAAGATGGGCATAAAAGCGCTCTTCGACATCGGAAAGGGTGTGTGCCACCAGGTGTTGATCGAAAATGGCTTCGTCGCCCCAGGATCGCTCGTAGTCGAGACAGATTCGCACACCACGACACTCGGCGCGCTCGGCGCGCTCGGCACCGGCGTGGGCGCCACCGACATGGCGCTCATCCTTCGCAATGGGTCGCTCTGGTTCAGGGTGCCTGAAGTGATGCACATCGTATTCGACGGCGCGCTGAAACCCGGCGTCATGGCCAAAGACCTGATTCTGCATGTCATCGGTGTGCTGAAACAGGATGCGGCGATCTACAAGTGCGTGGAATTCTCCGGATCGACGGTGAGCGCGCTCTCCGTGGAGGAGCGCCTCGTGCTCTGCAACATGAGCGTCGAGATGGGCGCAAAGTGCGCCTACATTCAGCCCGATCAGAAAACTTGGGATTATCTCGCGAAATACGGAATTACCCGTGCGGCGCGCGATGTTTCCACCGATGCTGACTATCGCTACTCCGAAGAACACCGCTTCGACGCGAGCGCGATCGAGCCCAGCGCCGCGCTCCCCGGGAGCGTAGATAATCTGGCGCTTGTCCGCGATCAGAAAGGAACGCGCATCGACCAGATATTCATCGGGACCTGCACGGGCGGGAGGCTCAACGACCTCAGGACCGCCGCGGAAATTCTGAAGGGGAAGAAGGTCGCGGAGGGCACGAGGCTCGTCATCATTCCCGCGTCGGAGGTGATTTTCAAAGAGGCGCTCGCGCAGGGGTATGTCCAAACCCTGGTAGAGTCGGGCGCGGTGTTCTCCACACCTGGCTGCGGCCCCTGCCTCGGCGCGCATGAGGGCATTATCGCCGGCGGCGAAGTCTGCCTCACCACATCTTCCCGCAATTTCCCTGGCCGCATGGGCAGCACCGACGGCAAGATCTATGTTGTATCGCCAGCGACCGCCGCGGCCTCGGCGATTTCCGGAACCATCACCGATCCGAGATCGCTCTCGAAAAAATAGGAGGGAGCCACACCAATGAACACGATTCACGGTCTCATATACAAATTCGGCAACAATATCGATACGGATCAGATCTACCCCGGAAGATACCTCGAGCTCACGGAACACGCCGAGATAGGCCAGCACGCGATGGAGGGCGCGGATCCCGCCTTTCACTCGCGCTTCGTCAAAGGCGGAGTGATTGTGGCGGGAACGAATTTTGGCTGCGGTTCAAGCCGCGAACACGCGGTGATCACGCTCAAAAACGCGGGCGTGTCAGCGGTCATCGCCAAATCGTTCGCGCGTATATTTTACAGGAACTGCATCAATCTCGCGTTACCTGCCATCATGATCTCCGAGCTCGATGATTATGGACTTGCCGAAGGCGACGATATAGATATAAATCTATTCAATGGAACAATTAAATCGAATGGTATTTCGCATAACTTCCCGCCACTTCCCGGAAATATTCTCGAATTAATCGAGAAGGGTGGGGTTTTCGCGCTTTACAAATCGTAAAAATCGAATAGATAATAACAATTGTGTGAACAAGCCGCTCCCTTATGGGAAGGCATATTTCAAGGAGGTTCTACATAAAAACAGTCAAACGCCTGGCTGTGGTATGCATCGTAGCTCTCGTGTGTATTGGTTCCGCGTTCGCGCAGTACCCCACGAAGCCAGTCAATTACATCATTCCCTTCAATCCGGGTGGCGAGTCGGACATCTATGCTCGCGCTCAGCAGCCATTGATGGAAAGCATTCTCGGCCAGAAAGTCATTGTTTCCTACAAGATCGGTGGCGGCGGCGCGGTCGGTTGGGCTGATCTCGTTAAAGAGAAACCCGATGGCTACAACGTCATGGGCTACAATCTTCCCCACATCATTCTGCAGCCCCTCATGCTCTCTAATCCCGGCTACAAGACCGATCAGATCATTCCCGCGTACACCTTCATGTCCACGCCGAATATTCTCGCGGTCAACGCGGCGAGCCCCTTCAAGACGCTCGATGACTTCGTAAAATTCGCGAAGGCCAATCCCGGCGCTGTCACGATCGGTGGAAGCGCGAGCGCGTCGGCGAACGAGATCGGCACGGTGCTTTTCAGCAAACTCGCCGGCATCACGACGACCTACATTCCCTTTACCGGTTCAGGCGATGCTATCCCCGCGCTCCTCGGTGGACACGTCTCCGCGCTCATGACCTACACGACCATGGGCAACCAGTATGAGGGCCAGGTCAGAGTGCTCGCGGTCGCGGCTGAGAAGAGAGTTCCCTCGCTCCCGAATATCCCGACCTTCAAAGAGCTCGGCTACAACCTTGTTGAAGGCGCCTACCGTGGCGTCGCGGTTCCTCCGAACACCCCGCAGAGCGTCATCGATGTGCTCGCTAAAACCTTCGAGAAGATCAACAACAACCCTGAATTCGCGAAGAAAATGGAAGCGAATGGCTTCAAGCTCGAGTTCTACGGTCCCAAAGAGAGCGCGCAGCTCGTCGCCGATAAGATTAAAGTGTATTCCCAGCTCGTGAGTTTGCTGGGTAAATAACTCACAAATCGCGATTTAGCATTCTGGGGGCGCGCGGTCCGAGGACTGTGCGCCCCTGTCACTCTGGACGAATTCCGATATAAGGACATTCTGTATGACAATGGACATCTTTTTACAGTCGATCGCCTCGATTTTCACCTTTCAGAATTTCATCTACATGATGATCGCGATCGTGCTGGGCATAATGGCGGGAGCCCTTCCCGGATTCACCGCGACAATGGCGGTCGCGCTCATGGTTCCTTTTACCTTCACCATGTCTCCCGTTTCGGGACTCATCACCATCGGGGCGCTGTACTGCGCGACCATTTTCGGCGGCAGTTTCTCCGCGATACTCCTCAACACGCCGGGCACTCCTTCATCGATCGGCACCACCTTCGACGGATACCCCATGGCGAAGAAGGGCCGCGGCATGGAAGCGATCTACACCGCGACCGTCGGTTCGGGAGTCGGCGGCGTCATGGGTACCTTCGGGCTCATTCTCTTCGCGGTACCCCTTGCGAAGGCGGCGCTCAAGTTCGGTCCGCCTGAATTCTTCTGGGTGGCCATATTCGGTTTGACCATAATTTCGAGCATTTCCGAGGAATCTCTGCTCAAAGGCATTACGGCTGGTTTCCTCGGCATCCTCGTGAGCATGATAGGCAACGCCCCCGTCGGCGGTGACATGCGATTCGATTTCGGCCTCGTGTCGCTGCAGGGCGGCGTGGAGATCGTTTCGGTATTGATCGGCTTCTTCTGCATCCCGGAAATCTTCCGGATGGCGATGGATCCATCCTCGACCTACACCGACGCGGGTACCGGCTCGATGGAGAAGGGTTCACTCAAGCGAGCGTTCAATCACGTGTTTGGACACCCGCTGGCAGCGCTCCGGGCATCGATCATCGGACTCATCGTCGGCATCCTTCCGGGCGCTGGCGGCAATATTGCCAACCTCATCGCGTACAATGAGGCAAAACGCGCCTCGAAGCACCCTGAAACATTTGGAACAGGAGAACCTCAGGGAGTTGTCGCGACCGAAACTTCGAACAACGCGGTCGTGGAAGGCGCCATGGTGCCTCTTCTGGCGCTCGGCATTCCGGGGTCGCCACCCGCGGCGATCATCTACGGCGCGCTGCTCCTCCAGGGGCTCTCGCCAGGACCCCAGCTCTTCGTCCACAACGCGTCGCTCGTGTACGCCTTCATGCTGTCATTCTTCGTATCGAATATCCTCATGGTGCTCGTAGGATTCCTCGCGGGGAAGGGCATGTACAAGGCTGTCATCAAGGTGCCGGTGCGCGTGCTCGTGCCGAGCATCCTCTTCCTCACGGTGATCGGTTCCTACGCGATCCGCAACAACCCGATGGATGTCATCATCATGTTCCTGAGCGGCATCGTCGGATATATCCTCGAAGACCTCGGGTTCAATGTCGGAGCATTCGTGCTCGGCCTCATCCTCGGCCCCATCGCCGAACGCGGTTTTGTGCAGGGATTCCTGATGGGCAATATGGTATCGATCAAGTCGCCCTGGATCATTTTCTTTACGAGGCCTCTCTCTATTCTCCTCATCGTGATGTCGGTGCTCTCCGCGGCATGGCCGCTTTTCCGCGCCGCGATGAAAAAGAAGAGCGCCAAGGGCGGCGTCGCTGAAGCGCTCGCGTTTTCTGAAAGCGCCACGGCGAAGGCTGAAGGCGGAGCAGGAAAGCCAAAGAAGGTAAACACCGACTACATCAGCGCGATCGTCGTGCTGGGCATCAGCGCGCTCTTCTATTTCGAGATGGGCAAATGGAGCAAATATGCGATTCTGGCGCCGAAGAGCATTCTCATCATACTCCTGCTGCTGGGCATTGGGCTCCTCATCAAAGGAAAGGTAAAGCCGGAGCGAGTCAAGCTCACGTTCACGCACGTTACGCGATCCCTCGGATTCCTTCTCGTGGTAGGACTGCTGTGGGTTTTCCTCTTGGACAAGATTGGCTTCGTGGTGAGAAGCATGGTCGCGTTCTCGGCCATCCTCATCGCGTACCATCCAGGCAAGGGCGTGCGGAAAGTGCTTGAATCGCTGCTCATCAGCGGAATTATGATCTTTATCATGTACATGATTTTCGATCGACTGCTGAATGTGACGCTGCCGACGGGAATCCTGATTTGAAAATGCTGAGCCATAGCAGACCAAGGAGTTTCGAGTATGCACTTTGATATGAAGTTCGGCGGGGGCACGCTCCCGCTCGATGTTGAAGATTCGAAGATTCTGGGCGTGATGCTGCCGAATCCGAAGCCACCGCTCAAAAACGCGATCGAAGAGGTGCGCGCATGCCTGGCCTCGCCGGAGGGCACTCCAGCGCTCGAATCGATGCTGAAGGAACGCGCGCCCAAAAAACTCGTCATCGTCGTCAACGACATCACGCGGCCGACGCCGTATTCAGTGCTTCTGCCGCCGCTGATGGAAACAATTGAGCGAGCGGGCGTTCCCGATGCCAATGTGACCCTCATCACCGCCACGGGCATCCACGATCCACACACGCCAGAACAAAATGTGCAGGTGTACGGCGCCGAAGTCTGCGCGCGCTACCGCGTGGTATCGCACAACGCGACCGACAAGGCCTCCCTCGTCTACAAGGGGAAACTCCCCTCGGGCTACGATTTCTGGCTCAATAAGACCGTCGACGAAGCTGATTTCCTCATCACGATCGGCGTGGTGATGCCGCATTACTTCGCGGGTTTCTCCGGCGGGCGAAAGTCCATACTCCCCGGAGTGGCGGGCAAGGACACTGTGCAGAAAAACCACGCGCGCATGGTCGAGCTCATGGACAACCTGCCGCCTATCCGCAAGAACCCGGTGAGCCTCGAGATGATCCAGGCCGCGCGCACCGCGGGTGTCGATTTCATTCTCAATGTGGTGGTCGACGACAGCGAAAATCTGGTGAAGGTCGTCGCCGGCGATCTCGAGCGCGCCTGGTACAAGGCAGTCGAGGTCAGCGAGACGATGTACATGATATCCATCGCCGAGCAGGCTGATATCGCGATCTCGGCGGCGTCGGGTTTCCCCCGCGACATCAATCTCTACCAGTCGCAGAAGGCCCTAGACCACGCCGACAGGGCGACAAAGCATGGCGGCACGATCATCCTCGTGGCCGAGTGCCGCGATGGCTACGGCGAAAAGCTCTTCGAGGATTTCATGAACCGCGCCTGGACACCCCAGCACATCATGGACGATGTCAAGGCGAACTTCGTGATGGGCGGCCACAAGGCCTACGGCTACGCCAAGGTCGCGGCCGAAAAAAACATTATCATGGTGACCTCGCTGCCGGAAAAGGTCGTCGCGAGCTGCTTCGCGAAGAAGGCCGCCACGCTCCAAGAGGCGTTTGCGATGGCGAGGACTCAGCAGGGTGCGGACGCGCGCGTCATGGTGATGCCGGAAGGCAGTGTCACGGTTCCTGTGCTCGCTTGATATGCAGAATCAGATTCGAGAAGAATTCAAGCGCGCGGTCGCCGATGGCGGCCGCGCGCTTGTCGCTCGCGGGCTCACGGTCGGCACCTGGGGAAATCTGAGCATCCGGGATCCTGCTTCCGGGCTCGTCTACATCAAGCCGAGCGGCATGCCCTACGAGACCATCGAACCCGAAGACATCGTAGTGCTGGATGCCGCCGGCCGCGTGGTGGACGGCAAGCGCAAGCCCTCGGTCGAATTCCATCTTCACCTGGCCATTCTGAACGCGCGTCCCGACCTCGCGGCGGTGCTGCACACGCATCCGCTGTACTCGAGCGTGTTTGGTGCGCTTGGCGAGGAAATTCCGGCAATCTCCGAAGATTTCGCCCAGCTCATCGGGGAGAGGGCGCCGTGCTCTGTCTACGCGCTTCCTGGTACCGAGGAGCTCGCGCGGAATGTCGTTGCAGCGCTTGGGGCTGGAAGGGTTGTGATCCTGCCCAACCACGGCGCGGTGTGCGTCGGAAAGAGTCTCGACGATGCGATGAATGTCGCCGCGGTGCTGGAAAAGACCGCGCACATCTATCTTTTGGCGCGGTCTATCGGCACGCCCCGTGTCATCGATGCGCGCGATGTGGCCCTCATGCAGGATTTCATGCGCAACGACTACGGACAGCGGGGCTGAAGCTCGCGTTTCACGACAATTCGCGCTCGATGAAGGATCCGAGCTTCTGGTACCGCGCGTAGAGTCTGTCGTAGAGCTCGACGCAGGCCGGGGCGGGGCGAACCGTGGTCTCGATTCGCGGTTTCATCCGCGACTGAGCCTCGGGAATATTTGCATATATTCTCGCGACGACCGAGGCGAACATGGCCGCGCCCAGCGCCACAGACTGATCGTTGGCGACGATCTCGATAGGCCTCCCCAGCACGTCGGCGACAATCTGCATCACGAGCGGCGACTTTCTGGCCACACCGCCGATACCCCTGATTTTTTTGATCGCCACACCCTCTTGCTCGAAGCGTTCAACGATGGCGCGGGTGCCGAAGGCGGTGGCCTCGATGAGCGCGCGGTATAGCGCCGGCGCCGAGGAGCCGAGGGTGAGCCCGACGATAGCCCCCTTGAGCTTCTGATTCGCGTCGGGGGTGCGCCGGCCATTGAGCCAGTCCAGCGCGAGCACGCTCGATTCGCCTGGATCCACCGCGCTCGCCGCCCTCTCGAGCGAAGTCATGATGTTCTCTTCGATGGATGCGGCGAGCGCGGCTGCGCCTACGGTGGCGGCGCCACCTTCGCCATCGGCGGCTTTCCCCGAGTCCGATCCGAGCGCGTTCTTGAGCGGCCACATGAGGAGATTCTTGAACCAGGCGTAGACATCGCCGAAGGCGCTCTGGCCCGCCTCGTAGCCCAGCATTCCAGGAATAATCGATCCATCGACCTGACCGCAGATGCCGCGCACTAAGTGTTCCGATGCCGCCGCTCCGCGTGAGGCGGGGCGCGGCCCAACGATCATGTCGCAGGTGCTGGTTCCCATCACCTTGACGAGCACCCCTTCCTCGATGCCCCCGCCGACCGCGCCGACATGCGCGTCGATCGCGCCCACCGCGACGGGAATTCCCTCTGGGAGGCCCAGCTTTAGGGCCCACTCGCGCGAGAGGCGGCCAAACACCTCGTCGGTCTCGAAAGTCTCGGTGCCCAGAGTCGCTTTGACGCGGACGAGTTCCGGGTGAAGCTTCGCGAGAAAATCATCGCTTGGGTATCCGCCGAAGCTCTCGTGCCACATCGCCTTGTGCCCCATGGCGCAGCGGCTCCGCTTGAGCGCGCGCGGATCTTCGGTAGCCGTGAGGAGTGCGGGCATCCAGTCGCAGTGTTCGAGCGCGGTGTATCCCGCCTCCATCAGCGCAGGGTGAGTATTCGCTATGTGGAGCAATTTGGCCCAGAACCACTCCGAGGAGTAGATTCCGCCCTCATACTGCGTGAAGTCGATGTTCCATTCGCCCGCGAGTTCGTTGATCCTCGAAGCCTCTTCAGTGGCGGTGTGGTCCTTCCAGAGCACGAACATGGCGTCGGGATCGTGCTCAAATTGAGGGAGGAGGGCGAGCGGCTGAAGGTGCGCTGTCGCGAGGCAGGGCGTGGAGCCGGTTGTGTCGATGGCGACTCCTCTCACCGCGAGGAGCACTTTTTCGCCGTTTTCCCGTCGGATCGCGGCCATCGCGGACTCGAGCGATTCGATGTAGTCGCGCGGATGCTGTCTGAACTGGTTCTTATTGGGATCGCAGTAGAGCCCCTTGAGCCATCGGGGAAAGGGCGCGACCGCGCTGGCGATCTCGTTCCCGTTTGAGGAATCGGTGACCACAACGCGGCAAGAGTCGGTGCCGTAGTCGATTCCCATGACATACTTTTTCTGTGCGTCCATCAGGCTGTCCTCCATTGTTCGAGTGTTATGAGTTCAATTGGACAAATTTCATTGCGATATCTGGATCGAAGTGCGTTCCTATATTTTCGCGGATATACTCGAGCGCCTTCTTTTTAGGCCAGGCTTTGCGGTATGGCCGGTCGCTCACGAGGGCCTCGTACACGTCGATAATGGCGAATATGCGCGCGGGAATCGGTATTCCTTCACCCTTGAGCCCAAATGGGTGGCCGGTTCCATCGAATTTTTCGTGGTGGTAGAGCGGAATATCGATGCAGTCGTGCAGGGAGGGAATGCGAGAGAGTATCTCTTTCGAGATGAGCGGGTGCCTCTGAATGGTGATGCGCTCTTCCTGAGTGAGCGGCCCAGGCTTATTGAGCACCGCGTCCGGGATCCCGATTTTTCCGATATCGTGGAGAAGCGAGCCTATCCTCATTTTCCTGAGCTCATTCTCGTCCTGGACGAATTGAGACGCGAATGTCATGAAGAGCTCGGTCACACGCACGGTGTGTCCCTCCGTTTCTTCGTCGCGGAACTCGAGCGCGCTCGAAAGCCCTTCGATGACAGACTCGTTGGCCGCCTCCAGGTCGCGGTATGCCTTGTCGAGGGCTTCGATGATGCTCTGCATCTGAAGCGCGATGCCGATCTGGTAGGCGACCGCCTGCCCGAAGGCGAGCCAAGTCTGGTCAGGCTCGAAACTCGCGCGAAAGAAGAGCGTTACCACGCCGCGCACCTCGTTCGCGAGCACGACGGGAATGCAATACTGCGTGACGAATCCCTCCCGCGCGATGAACTCGCGGAATTTCGAGGGTTGATCGGCGTTTGTTCGCATGTCCGGCTCGAACACGATGCGTTTTTCGCGCGTGGCGATCTCAATGTTTTTCTCATCGTGCGGCAGTTCCGATCCGAGCATCGGGGAGTTGAAGCCCTCGCGATTTCGGACTTTCATCGTTCCGTCGGGATTTTTGATGTGGAGACAGATGCTGTCCGCGCGGAGAGTCTCCTTAATGATGCGGATGATTTTCTGCATCGCCTCGTGCATGTTTTGGCCCGCGGCGAAGTATTCGTTAAGGATGTCGAGAAGCGAGAGGCGCGTGAGCCACTCTTCCGCGGTCTCCTTGGCGATCAGCTTCGAGAGCGGCTGTTCAATTTTTTCGAGCGCGTACGAGATGAGAAGGTCGGTGCCCTCGATGGGCGCGCGGCTCCAGTGGGCAACGCAGAGCGCCCTCAGCGCGCCGTTGAGAAGGAGAGGAAATCGCGCTTCATCCTCGCCCGGGCGCGGAAGCGACTCGCCCATGTCATCGCCGTACCAGCCGCTCTCTGGCTCGCCCTGCTCGAGCATTTTCGTGAAGCCGACCTTGTCGGCGTTGAAGGCGCGGCGCAGATACGCGGCGGCCTGCTCGTAGAGGCAGGCTTCAGCCTGGCAGTTGGCGAGAATGTAGGGGAGTTCGGCGTCGATCTCGAGCCTCGACCGGTACTGTTTGAGCGAAGAGATGTCTTGACGTATCAGCATGAAGCGCTGTGTCGTGTCGCCTGGCTTCGTCAGTTTGACCATCTGCCGGAATTCGCTGTAGCGGGAACCGTCTTTGCGTTTCGCGCTTCCCTCGATCTGGAAAATACTCTTCGTCTCAAGTTCCTTGAATATTTTTCTGCAGTCCGCAGGGTCTCCCTGATCGCAGAATTCCCAAAAGTAATGCCCCTTGAGCTCTTTTGGGGACCACCCGGTGAGCGCGTTGAAGGCACTATTGATCCACTCGATTCTTCCCTCACGATCGAGGATGGCGATCGCGATGGGCGAAGACTGGAGCGCTCTGTTCTGGATCTCGATCTGCGTTCGCTGTTCGGATTCCCGCCGCTTCTGCTCAGCCCACTCGAAGGCCTTCGGAATGATGTGTGTCAGGCGATTGGTCTGATCTTTGAGCACGAACTCGTAGGCGCCGGCCTTGGTGAGGGCGACTGCGGCGGTCTCGCCTATGGCACCCGAAACGATGATGAAGGGGATTGTCGGATCGATGCGCTGCAGCGATTCGAGCGCGGAGAAGGCGTCGTACCCGGGTACCACCCAATCCGAGAGCACCACGTTGAAGCGGTCTTCTCGGGAAACCGAGGCGCTTCCTTCAAGCGCGGCGAGATAGTCGGCAAAGGTCTGGACATGCGTGTAGCGGACCGCGTCGAATGCCTTTTTAAGCTCGTACACCACGAGTTCGAGATCGTCGATGTTGTCTTCGATTATCAGCGCGTTGAGCTTGAGATGCTCAGGGAGCTCTGCCATTGGCACTTCCTTGCGGGAGGAGCGATTTCGGTTTCAGGTTGGTATCCAACCAGTACTGACAGATCAAGTCTATCTGGTTGAGAAAGGTGGAAAAATCGACAGGTTTCCGAATGAAGGAATTCGCGCCATTCTCGTAGCTCTTGATCATGTCCTCTTCGAGCACCGACGTGGTGAGCACCACCACGGGTACATAGCGAGTGCGTGGCGTGGCGCGCAGCCCTTTGAGCACCTCGATGCCGCTGCGGCCGGGAAGTTTGAGATCGAGAAGCACGAGCGAGGGAGGCGTGGGGGCGACTGCCGTGACCTCGTGATTCCCTCGGGGGAGTGGCGCGGTGTCGCCGACGGCGAGGAGCAGCGCTTCATCGGCATCTTTGGCGATTCTGCAAGAAGCCTTGATGCCCCGTTGTTTCAGCGCGATGATCGCGAGCTCTGCGTCATCTGGGTTGTCTTCCACGATGAGGATAGAATTGCCCGTGCTCTGACGATCCATAATCAACGTCCCTCATTGAATGAAAAATAGAAGGTTGTGCCCTCGCCGGGAACTGAATCGACGGAAACCGTTCCTCCATGGCGCGCGACGACACGCTTCACGATCGAGAGCCCGATGCCGGTTCCCTCGAATTCGGGGTTCTCGTTGAAGCGCTGGAATGGCGCGAAAATCCTGTTTTCTGCCATGGCGACGTCGAAACCGGCTCCATTGTCCCGGATAAAGAACATTTTTTTGCCGGCCCGCGATATCGCGCCGAGCTCGATGCGTGCGACCTCTCGCTTCCGGGTGAATTTTATGGCATTGGGCAGGAGGTTGGCAAGGAGAATCTGCACAAGATCGCTGTCCGCGACGGCGTGAAGCCCAGGTTCGACAAAAAAATCGAATTTTCTGTCGAGTTCGCCCTCGCAGGCATTTTTAAAGGCTTCGGCGGCTGCCGCGCTGAGATCGATCGGCTGAGGATTGATGGCGCGCGAGCTCACTCGCGACAGCATGAGCATGTCGTCGATGAGCTTCTGCATGCGCACCGCGTTCGCCTGGATGCGCTCGATCATGTGGTGTGATTCTTCCCTTTGACCGGATTGTTCCACTGAATCCACGGCATCCTGCAAAATTGCGGAAAAACCTGAAATAGCTCGGAGCGGCGCGCGCAGGTCGTGGGAAATGGAATAGACGAAGGCCTCGTATTCCTTGTTGAGCTCGGTCAATCGCCACGTCTGTTCCTCGAGATCCGTAGTGCGCGAGCGCACCTGCTGTTCGAGCGTCTCCGTGAGTTGCGTGAGTTCCTGCTCAGCCTTCACCCTTCGCGAATTGTCGTGCACGATGGAGAAGACAAGCTTCTTGCCGTGGATGGTGATGGGACCGCTATACACTTCGACATCGATTGGAGGGGCTGAGGCTCTGCGGTGTTTGAAATAGAAGACGTTGTTTTCGTTGGACGCCGCCTGCGCGATCCGGATTTTGACATCGTCGGGCTGCAGCGTGTTGATGTCGCTGACGCGCATCGTTTTCATTTTTGCCCGATCCCACCCATAGAACGCCACAGCGGCTGGGTTCGCGTCGATGATCGATCCATCCCCGGGATCAATGATGAGCATGGTTGTGTGATGGTTCTCGAAGAGGCTGCGGTATCTCGCCTCCGATTCGGCGAGCTCGTTCGTCGTTCTCTCTATGTTCTCGTTGTCGAGAAAGAGGAGGCAGATGAGCGAGAAAGCGAGCGGGAAAATGCCGAGGTAGGGCAGAAGCAGGGGCGGGAGCAGCGCTTGCCAGAGTTCTCGTGGAAGGGCGAACTGCGAGAGCACCACCATGGCGTGGATGATGATTCCCAGCAGCCATGTTCCCCAGATGGGCGACAATGGGTGGTGGCTCGAGAACTCGCGATAGCGGTGCCTGACCCTCCGCCCGGCGGACGCTACCAGCGCCGCGGAGAGAATGCTGAGCACGCCGGCGATCATTCCCGCGCCGCCCCGTGCGACCCTGAACCCCACGGCGATCGCAGTCGCTATGACGGTGGTGAGCGGTGTTCCGAAGAATCCGGTTATGCCGATCACGACGCTGCGCGTGTCGTAGAAGACACCCTTTTCAAATTGAAAGGGGGTGAGCATAGTCAGGATCGCGGTCGCCCCGAGCAGCAGCCCGTTCACGACCGAGCGCGCATTGGGTTTTCCCCTGAGGTTTCGCGTTATGAAATGGTAGAGGACGGTGCTGGAAATGAGGATGGTGATATTCTGAAAGAGGGCCGTCAGCACGCTCGCCTCCTTGAGAAGGGCGTCTTACAGGAGTATTGCAGCTTTTCAGGCGGTGCGCAAGCTCATCGAAGTTCCGTCCAGGAGCGCGAGGAAAATTTTTCCGCCGCAAGGGCGCCGGCCGCCTCATGCTCTTCTGGAGACGGGTCGGATCGCGCGTATTCGAGGTCGAGCGCGCGCGCGAAGCCTCTCTCGAGTGCGCTGACAGTCGTCGAGAAGAGCGATTCCAGGCTCTCGGCGCCCGCCTTAGGGAGGAGGTGTTTCACGCTCGTCACCCTCGACTTGATGTCGGCGATCAATTTCCCCTTGGCTTTCTCCTGGGGGACCTTGAGGAGCCCGAACATGCGATCCACCTCAACATCGAGAAGGATGGTTCCATGCTGAAGTATGCAACCCAGCTTGCGCGTCTGCGCGTTTCCTGAAATTTTCTTCCCGCCCGCGCTGATGTCGTTGATCGGCGAGAACTCGCTCTGGATGCCGAGGTCCGCGAGACCCTCGGTGATGCCGCTCAGAAGGAGCCTGTACGACTCGAGAATATTTTCTCGCGCGAGAGGGTGGGCGAGGGGCACCACGATGCTGTAGGTGACCTCATGGTGGTGGAAGACCGCGCCTCCGCCCGTGATGCGCCGCACGATATCGACGCCATCCAAGGCGCAGGCGCCTACGTCGATCTCTTCGCGGAGCCCCTGGAAATAGCCTACGGAGACGGCTGGCGGGTTCCACCCGTAAAATCGGAGTGTCGGCAGACTCTTTCCCTCGGCAACCGCGCGAAGCAGCGCCTCATCGAGGCCCATGTTGAACGCGGCAGGATTGAAACCTGTCTCGAGAAGGCGGAAGGGGTGGCTCATTGCTCAGTTCCTTTCTTGCGGAGTAGTCGTCAGCGCGTGGCGGACAAGCTCGTCGAGGCCTTCGCCGCTGATGCCGGCGCACTGAAGCCCGCGTTCGCGCGCACGCGCCGAGAATTCGCGGCCAAGGTCCTTCAGCTCTGTTCCCGCGAGCGCGCGCTCAAGCGCGTCGAATTCTTCTTCCGGTATCGCGAAGAAGTCGCCTCGGATGGAAATTGCCTGGATGCGCGCGTCTGGGCGTGGCGCCGCGTCGATGTCGATGGTTGCGCGGAGAAGTTTGCAGCCTTCCGGCTTGCCGATGAGTTCGAGCTTCATGCGCCGCCTCGTGCCGTGGCGCTGTTCCACGCCTGTTTCGCGTGATAGCTCGTGCGCGCGAAGGGGGCAGAGACCACCATGGAAAAACCGAGTTCTCGCGCGCGCCGCGCGAACTCCTCGTATTTGGCGGGCGTCACATACTCCACGACAGGAATTTCGCGCGAAGAGGGGCGGAGATACTGGCCCATGACCACGATCGAAACGCCGACCTCTCTGAGTTCCTTCAACGTGTCGAGCACTTCGTCGTCGCGCTCCCCGAGCCCAAGGAGGAGGCTCGATTTAGTCGGAATTCCAGCCTGAACCGCGCCTCGCAGCGTTTCGAGGCTCCTGTCGAAGGATGCGCGAGAGTCGCGCACCGACTGAAGGCGGCGAACTGTCTCCACATTGTGGGCGATTACCTCAGGACTCTCATTGAGGATAGGCGCCAGTTCTGGCCCCACATAATCGGGGATCAGCACTTCGACGCTCGTGTGAGGGCTCATCTCGCGGATCGCCCGGATGCAGGCTGCAAAGTGCGCCGCGCCACGGTCTGGAAGGTCGTCTCGGTCTACCGAGGTAATCACCGCGTAGTTCAGGCTGAGCGCCTTGACCGCCTCTGCGAGCTGGCGCGGCTCTTCCGGGTCGAGCGGACGCCCCGCGCGATTGCTCGTAACCGCGCAGAATCGGCAGCCACGCGTGCACAGGTCGCCGAGGATCATGAAGGTCGCCGTGCCGGCTCCCCAGCACTCGCCCTTGTTGGGACACTTCGCCTCGTCGCACACCGTGTGGAGGCCATGCTCGGCGAGCACGCGTTCGACCTGCTGCCACTCGCTGCCGTGGGGAAGCTGTATTTTGAGCCACGAAGGCTTAGGCTGATATGGAGATTCTCGCATGTGAGAGAGTATAGACACATTTATGGGGATTGTCATGCCAGCCGCGAAATTGACAGGGAACGGGCCGGGATTTAGACTCTTGTCTATTCGAAATTTTGAAGCAGAGGGCGCCATATGCACGATTTTCGTAGCGTATTTCTCGACGATGAGGCATCAGAGATTGTGGTGCTCGATCAGACTCTTCTGCCGAACGAGCTGCGGTATCTCAGGCTATCCCGGCTCGACGACATCTGGGAGGCCATTGCGGCCCTGAGAGTTCGTGGGGCTCCCGCGATAGGCATCGCGGCCGCCTACGGGCTCTATGTCGCCGTAAAAAACGAAAAACCTTCCTCGATCGAAGATGTCATTCGCATGGTTCGGGAGACTAAAAATAGACTTGAGACCTCGCGTCCGACGGCGGTCAATCTCTTCTGGGCACTCGACCGGATGGAGCGACGCGCTATCCTTGCTTCGGAAGTAGCGGCCCAGGCTTCGAAAAGTGCCGCTCAACATGTGCGGCGGAACGGGTCAGCATTAGCATCAGTCACTGATCCGGTCGCGGGCATCCTCCGTGAACTCAGAGCGGAGGCAGACTCGATCCGCGACGAAGACGCCTCGATGTGCCGGAGGATCGGCGAACACGGACTCTCGCTCCTGAGGCCAGGGATGGGCATCCTCACCCACTGCAACGCAGGCGCTCTCGCCACTTCCGAGCTTGGCACAGCCCTCGCTCCGCTCTACCTCGGAAACGAGCGCGGGTACGGCTTCAAAGTGTTTGCCGACGAGACGCGGCCCCTCTTGCAGGGAGCGCGCCTTACCGCGTGGGAACTCTCGAAGAGCGGCATCGAAGTGACCGTGATCTGCGACAATATGGCCGCCAGCGTGATGAAGCGCGGCCTCGTGCAGGCTGTGCTCGTCGGAACCGACCGCGTCTCGGCGAATGGCGATATCGCGAACAAAATCGGCACGCTGGGAGTGGCGATCCTGGCCAAACACTACGGCATTCCCTTCTACGTGCTCGGCCCCACCTCAACCATCGATTGGGCCTGCCCCTCGGGAGCGCACATCACGATAGAGGAGCGAAATCCAAAAGAGGTCACCACCGCGTGGTACTCGAAGCGGATGGTTCCGGAAGGCGTGCGCGCGCTCAACCCTGCCTTCGACGTCACCGACGCCTCGTTGATTTCGGCCATTGTCACCGAAAAGGGAATCGCGCGGCCTCCGTTCTCGGGGTCGCTGGATGCTTTCCGGGGCTGAGCGCTAGAGCTTTTCGATTTTCTCCTGTGCCTTGTGGATATCGAGATTGCCTTTAAGCTCAGCTCCCTCCTGGATCGAGATCGACCCCGCCTTGATATTCCCGTCGATCACCGCGTTCGCGTTGAGTCGCACTACATTCGAGGCGCTGAGATTTCCCGTGACCTTACTGTCGACCGAGACCCTCTCGGCGGTTATGTTGCCGTTGACATTCGAGCCCTGGGCGAGGTCCACCATCGACTTCGCGTTGATATCGCCCGTGATTGAGCCGGATACGAGCTGGAACGAGCGCGCGTTGATGTTGCCCTCGATGTGGCCCGACACCACCATGTCATTCTCGCAGTTGACGTCGCCCAGGATCGTGCCGAACACATTGATGTTCGACGCGCTCGTCACTGAACCCTTGATCACCATGTCCGCGGTGATCGTCGCCTCGGCCGATTGCCGAGGTGGCTGCGCCTGCGCGCCCGCCACCGCGGCAATGTGCGCCGCCGAGGGCTCCGGATCGAAGCCGGCGACGGTCTCCACGCCCGTCTCGGCAGTTTCGTGGTCCTCATCCTTGCCGTGCAGGAGTTTATCGAAGGCCTTGCCGAAATTGCTCTTTTCTTTCATGGACACCCCTCCTCAATTTTCCTCAGGATAGACGAACATCGGCGGTCTCACAGTGTTGTCCAGCGCGGCGAATGTGTAGCCCTCCGCCTGGAGTTTCTCGATAATCTGCGGCAGCGCCTTCAGAAGATCCGCATTGCTGTTGTCGTGCATCAGCACGAATGCGGGCCCCCAGCAGAGCTTCACGCCGTTGAGCACATTTTCGAGCATCGACTCGGAAGTAGCGTCCTTGATGGCGTCGCCCGCGCTCACATTCCAATCGCAGTAGATTAGACCCCTGCGCAGCATCTCCGCGCACAGCAGAGGGTAGATTTTAAGATTGTAGGTGTTGATGCTCCCCCGGGGAAGCGGACCAACGTGGGCGATATTCCCGTCGTGTTCTTGATGTAGAGAAAATTCTTGTTGAGGTCTTCGATGCAGTTCTCCACCGACGCGTAGATGAGAGGATACTGATGGGTGTAGCTGTGCATCCCCACTGTGTTTCCGTCCTTCGCGATCTGCTTGAGCCAGGAAGACGCGAAGACGCTCGATTTTCCATTCACGAAGAAAGTGGCGCGTATGCCGTGCTTCTTGAGAATGTCGAGGATAGGCAGGGTGGAAGTCGACGGACCGTCATCGAAGGTGAGGAAGACCGTCTTTGGGTTCACGAGGTCGTCGTTGAATCCGGAAAATGACGCCTTCATCTCCGGGTAGAGGAGCTGATAGGAAAGCAGCGGTTTCTGCCGCACGATCGAGGCCGCGTCGTACGAGGTTGTCCCGATGGTGACCGCGTCGTCGCCGCTTATCACCTTCGCTTCAATTTCATCTCTGAGCTTCGCGTTCTGCAGCGAGAGGAGCACCACGCCGCCGTAGGGCAGGGCGATGAGGGCGAGAATGCACGCGATGAGTATCTTCCGCCAGAATCGCACACTCTTTTTCATACATTGCAGCCTTAATGTCTATTGTGGGGAAACATTTTTGCGAAGTCAATGCGAACGCCGGGCTTAGGCGAAAAAATCAAACTGAGGGAAAATGGGGGATTGCGGAGCCTGTTTTTCCCTGAGGAACTCGCGGAGAGCCTCAGGATTTTCGAGTCCGCGCGGCGCGCCGAATTCTCCCTTCGCAATATCCTCGCGCGGCATCTGCGCCCCTCGGATAGAGATGAACCACCCCGCGAGCCTGGTTCGAACTCTCATGCGCCCGAGCGATGTAAAACTGATGTTGCCAGACTTCCTGAGCTCGAGAATCCGGCGCGCCGTCCTCGGCCCGATGCCGGGAACCCTAAGGATCCAAGGCAAATCGGCGGTCATCAGCTCGACGGGGAAAAATTCAGGATGACGGAGGGCCCACGAAGTCTTTGGGTCAAGATCCTCATCGAGATACTCCGCGCGCTCGAAGAGTTCCGAAGACTCGAATCCGTACCATCTGAAGAGCATGTCTGCCTGGTAGAGGCGAAATTCGCGGCGGAAGGGCGGAGCGTTCGGGTGAGGGAGCGACGGCGACGCCCCCTCCGGACGGAAGGCCGAGTAGTACACGCGCCGAACATTGAAGCTGCTGTAGAGATGCTGCGCGAGCGAGAGGATGACGGAATCCGGCTCCGGACTCGCGCCGACGATGAGCTGCGTCGTTTGGCCCGCAGACATGTAGCCTTCGGGG
>Ga0172371_10001024_pt1 | contig 44155 bp, 44 predicted proteins | sample Lak12m_FD_114543 | JGI IMG/M metagenome (GOLD analysis project Ga0172371, IMG submission 114543) | Freshwater microbial communities from Kabuno Bay, South-Kivu, Congo - kab_022012_12m | ecosystem: Environmental > Aquatic > Freshwater > Lake | place: Democratic Republic of the Congo: South-Kivu... | reverse complement strand
TTTCCTGCGCTATTTTCCTTTGGACAAAGTGTGCGGCTTACTCCGAATTGCTGTGCGACATACTCCGTTTAACTGTGCGCCATGGTCCGTTTAAGTGTGCGTCTTGCCCCGTTTTTTGCAGTACTCATAAATTTGGATAGATACTTTAATATCAGGCTTGTATTAATAAAAAACCTCCCTTCCGGGAGGTTCTATTATATTTGGGGTGGCTGATGGGGGTCGAACCCACAACAACTTGATCCACAGTCAAGCACTCTGCCATTGAGCTACAGCCACCAAGCGAACAAGATTTTATCACATACCAGGCACGCGTGCAAGCAACCGATCAGGCTGTCAGCAATTGGAGCGCAGAACGCAACCGCTCCATTACTACCTCTTTACCGATGATCTCCATGGATTCAAACAGCGGTGGGCTAACCTTTTGACCGGTTACAGCTACGCGCAATGTGCCAAAGGCCTGTCCTGGTGTCAATCCCTGTTTTTCCACCTCGCTGCGCATGGCAGATTCTATGACATCTTTCACTAACTCGTTAAAAGGTTCAAACACCTGAATAGCGCTGCGAATTACATTGGTTGTAATTTCCAGGGTCATATCTTTTCCAGGCAGTTGTTCTTTTGTCAGCTTCGGGAATGGTCGAAAGAATAATCCGGCCATATCAATAGCGTCATCCAGTGTGGTGAGACGTTCGCGAATAATTGGTGCTATTCGGATCAACCGGGGGAGATCTGCGGATAATCCTGCCCTGTCAAAAAAGGGTTTAATTCGTTCTGCTAGTTCAGTGCCTGAGAGCTTACGAATATAATTGGCATTGAAATAATCGAACTTTTGAAAATTGATCGCTGCGGGTGATGGATTTAATCGGTCCAGGGAAAAGCTTTCAATCAGCGCCTGTTTCGTAAAGAATTCTGTATGGTCATCAAAACTCCATCCCATCAGAGCAACCCAGTTTAAAACTGCCTCGGGTAAGTACCCTAGGTTTTCCAGCTCTTTAATGAAGATGGAGTGGCCATCTTTCACTAATTCAGCCGCATCCCGTTTGCTCATTTTTCCTTTACCACTCGGCTTGAGAAATACTGATAGATGTACCCACACAGGTTCTTGCCAGGCGAAAGCTCGGTGGATCATACTGTGAAGGGGAGCGGTCGGAAGCCACTCACTGCTACGGATCACATGGGTAATTTTCATCAAATGGTCGTCTACAGCAGCGGCCAGGTGATACAGCGCTAGTCCATCAGACTTCACGAGAATATAATCATCCAGCATCCTATTTTCAACTGTGATCTCTCCCCTGAGCAAATCGCGCATCGTTGTGGTGCCGGTCCGTGGCGTCTTAAAGCGGATTACATGCTTTTCACCCGCAGCTACCCGCTTTTGTGATTCATCAAAGGGTATTTTGCGGCAGGTACCATCATAAACGACCGGTTCTTTATGTTGCTGTTGGGTAATCCGCATTTCGGCCAAACGTTCAGCGCTGCAGAAACAATAGTATGCATGGCCCTTTTCAATTAATTCCAGGGCGTACTTCTGGTAAATCTCTTTGCGTTCCGATTGTCGATAAGGACCATAGGGACCACCAATATCCGGGCCTTCATCCCAATCCAGGCCAAGCCAATGTAAACCGTCATAAATTTCCTGCTCGGCGCCTTCTACCCATCTCTTTTGATCGGTATCTTCGATCCGCAATATAAATTGCCCACCGGTTTTACGTGCGATGAGGTAATCGTATAAGGCTGTTCGCGCCGATCCCAGATGCAGGTGACCTGTGGGCGACGGGGCGAAACGTACTCTAACAGGATCCATTCATACTCCTCTATTCGGTATTCTTTTGCCGCAGTAAAACACTTTCCACCAGGCCAACACCCAGAACCATACTGAGCAGAGATGACCCACCATAACTGACAAAAGGTAAAGTAAGGCCAGTCACCGGCATCAGATTCAAGTTTACCGCAATATTCACTGCGGTTTGAAAGAACATGAGTATACCAAAACTATAAGCAATCAACGCACCGAATGGGTCAGCTGCGCGGTTACCTGCACGGATGCAGCGCGTGATTACAAAGATCAAAAGAGCAATCACGATCATCGTGCCAACAAAACCAAATTCCTCCGCCATTGCTGAAAAAATGAAATCGGTGTGTCGTACTTTCAGAAAACGCAATTGCACCTGGGTACCGTGTCCATAGCCCTGCCCGAGTAATCCTCCGGATCCGATACTAATTAATGCCTGCTGGATATTATACGAGTTGCCGTAGCGTGCATCCTGTTCAGGAAAGATGAAAGTCATAATACGCTGCTGCTGGTAGGGTTCCAGAAAAGGAAAAGCCGCTACCGCCAGGAGAAACCCGCCGATGATAAAGAAGATAATGTACTTGGGTGGAAGGCCCGAAAGCCAGATCAGGCTGAACCAAATCACAAACATCACGATCGATGTAGATAAGTTTGGTTGCAGCAAGATCCATATCACCAACCCAACGGTGATCAAGAAAGAGGCGGCAATCCACCGGGTACCTTTCTTTACATCCCGGGTGCGAGCGAAATAATCTGAAAGCACCAATATAAGCACTACTTTACCGATTTCAGAAGGTTGGATATTCACGATACCTGCGCTGATCCAGCGAGCAGCGCCAAAACTTGCCTGTCCGATCAGGAATACGACCATCAAAAGGACAAATGTGGCAATGTACATAACCCGCGCGATTTGTGCCCAGTAATGGTAATCAATGATCGCAGTGATAAATATAATTACCAAGCCGAGAGATATAAAAACAATCTGGCGATTTACATACGTAGCCAGCTCGGTATTTCCTGCTATTGCCGAGCGGATCATGGCAATTCCGAAAATACTCAGGATGATAACAGTACCGAACATCCAAAAATCGAAATTGCGCCAGTTATCCCTGGAAAACATGTTAACCCTGGTATCGTCGGCTTTCAGCCACCAATGGAATATTGATTGTCAGACGCTGCTCCCGTCCTTCATTTTCTACCGCAATCTCAGCCTTGGCCCTGTCGATCTCTACATACTTTGAAATGACCCTGATCAATTCCTCTTTCATCATATCGATCTGACCCGGAGGAAGATTTGCCCGGTCATGGATGAGGACCAGCTGCAATCTCTGTCTGGCGGTATCAGCACTGGAAGGTTTATTAAGTATTTTATCCATAAAACCAGACATTCCGATCTCCTTACTTCATCATTTTTCCAAAAATTGAAAATATACTGTCTTTTCCGTCTAAATTGAGCAAAGGTACTTCTTCTCCATTTAATCTTCGGGCAATATTCATGAATGCCTGCCCTGCTTTGGAATGTGGATCAAGAACAATAGGAGTTCCACGGTTTGTACTGGCGACAACATTCTCATCTTCGGGCACAATACCCAGCAGATCCACTGCCAGCAAATTAACCACATCTTCTGCCGTGAGCATATCACCCTTTTTCACCATTGCCGGGTTCAACCGATTAATGATGAGATGAGAGGGGCCTTTCTGTTCAGCCTCAATTAATCCAATGATTCGATCCGCATCGCGGACAGCTGAAACTTCTGGGTTAGTAATAACCAAAACTACATCGGCTGGAGCAATGGCATTTTTGAAACCTCGCTCTATACCTGCAGGAGAATCGATGATCACCCAATCCATTTCAGGCTTTAATTCATCACAAAGGCGAATCATATCGCTGGGAGATACCGCGCTTTTATCGCGCGTTTGTGCCGCTGGAATGAGGTAAAGTTCAGAAAATTTCTTATCGCGGATCATTGCCTGTCGAATCCGGCACCTGCCTTCAACCACATCCACCAAGTCATAGACGATCCGATTCTCAAGCCCCAGCACAACATCCAGGTTTCTTAAACCGATATCCGAATCCATACAGGTTACTTTATAACCAAGTGACGCGAGTGCCACGGCCAGGTTTGCTGTGGTCGTGGTTTTCCCTACCCCGCCTTTACCAGAAGTTACTGTGACAACTTTTGCTCCCATATACTCCCTCAGTAAGTGATCTTTTTCCATGAAATGATTTTAACCGTATTTTCTTCCAGTATGGCTACTTCTGGCTCTTTTGGTTTACGTTTCAAGAAATCTAATGGAACTCCGGCTATCTTCAAACCAGCTGGAATCATCTCCAGAGCACAAACAACAGCTGATACCTCCCCAGACCTGCCAGCATGGGCTTCTCCCATCAATTTTCCCCAGATGATAATGTTTTTATCCGATCGTACAGCAGCACCTGAGTGAACATCCCCAAAAACAACAATATCACAATTTTCATCCACCAATGTGCCTGAGCGTAAATTTCTGTGGATCAATACAGCTTTATCCATCATCAGGTTGGATAATTTATGTGTGGATGCAGTCTCTTTTTCTGCGTGCTGTGTAGGTATTCCAAGTAACGCTGCTGCTTGGTTGGTTTCACGGTTTTTGGTATACACAGCGGAAATCGTGATCTGATAATCATGGCAGAAATCACGTACTTTAAATAGATCTGCGGACCGTATTTCTAGATCGCGTAAATCAAAAATGATCTTAGCGTTCTGCAAAAACCCGTGATTCTCTGAGATATAAGTTTGTATAGCCTGCCAGCATTCTACCCAGGTAGGGCTGAGGCAAGTAAAAAGTAATCGCTCCCCAACTCCTTTGACAGTGAATAAGTCACTAACATTCATATATCTCCCTTTTAAGGCGCCGCGCCAGTCTTTAAATTGAAGTAAGCCTTGATCACTTCCCTGACAATCGGCCCAGCTACCTGAGACCCTTCAGTTCCTCCATAAACGAACGCGATGACTGCAATTTCAGGGTTCTCATAAGGAGCATATCCTACATACCAGGCATGAGCTGGCCACGCGCCAGGTTGACAACGATTTTGCGCCTGGGCAATATCATCACAGTACTCTGCGGTTCCAGTTTTGCCTGCAGTAGGGATGGTAACACCTGTAAACTCTTTCTTCACCGTACCTTCGGTCACTACCATACGCATCCCTTCCTGTACCTTCTCTATCACATAGGGTTGCACAGTGATCTTCTCACCCGTTGGAATATTATCTACATATTTATTGATTACGGGATCTACAGTGATATCATGGATCATTTCGGGTTCAAATGGTTTGATTACATTTCCTTGATTATCTAGTATTTCGTGGATGATAGTTGGGCGCATCAACTTTCCATCATTCGCGAGGGTGGCAATAGACATAAGGACTTGAAGAGGTGTTGCCAGAACGAATCCCTGGCCCATCGTACCGATATATGTATCTCCCGTTGACCAGTTCTCACCAACATTGATGCGCTTCCATGTGGGGTCTGGTATGAGTCCTTTCGCTTCACCGGGCAATTCAATACCGAGGATCTGACCATACCCGAGGGCGCGCGCATATTCGCCTATGCGCCAGATTCCCAGTCCACCATCATCCACCTCACCCGGATAGCCACCACCAATTTTATAGAAATATACATCACAGGATAAAGCTATGCCATGAACAAAATCTACAATCCCGTGACCGGTACGGTTCCAGCAAACATAATCTTTTGGAACTCCGGGGTCATTTTCGTAAAACTTCTGTAAGATCGTGATCTTTCCGGGATCATAGATCTCTTTTTCAGCAGTCACCACACCCTCATTGAGTGCCCCGGTAGCTGCTGCCATTTTGAATACTGAACCCGGTGGATGTTCCGCTGATATGGCATGGTTGAAAAGCGGGCGATTAGGGTCCGTGGATAATTGGGCATAGTAATATCCCGGAATGATGCGCGCCATCCGATTGTTTTCATAATTCGGATAGCTAACCATGGCCAAGATTTCCCCTGTTTTTGGGTTTACAGCGATCACAACACCATTGGACGAAAAAGTAGTTCCTGTCCATCGGTTCCAAAAATCGATCTCCTCCAGTAATGCCGTTCGCGCAGCAAGTTGCAATCGTGTATCAATCGTTAATTGGATATTGTTTCCAGGAACTGCGTCTTTGGGTTCCTCTATATTTCTTATTTCCTGACCAGCCACATCTACTTCTACAAGACGTTGGCCATTGGTGCCAGCCAAAATGTCTTGCATCGTGGCTTCAACGCCTGCATACCCAACTTTATCGCGTCCTGGAACAAATCCTTTATCAATGTAATCATCTTCATAAACAGCCGGAATAGGACCAAGAAAACCGATCACCTCAGATGTCAGGTTTCCTGTTGGATAATCACGTATTGGGGTGATCTCAACTGATACCCCGGGCCAATTGCTTTCTCTGCCTTTCACAGTCAAAGCGATCTCTTCAGGAACATCGCATTTAATCTGAATAGGTGTATAAGGGGCATTGGTAAGACCGATTTCCACAATCTCAGATATTCCAAAATCGGTATAACACGGTGTAAAGGCTCTTACAGTTTCTTCGTTAACCTCATTGTTGGATACAGGCACTCCAACAATCTGTGATAACTCCCGGTAGATTTGCTGCACACTACCCTCATCTTCAGGCAGATTGGCTGGAGTAATGGAAATATTATAGGAGGGGATATTGCCAGCCAATAAAAGTCCATTCCGATCATATATATTTCCTCTGGATGCTGGCTCATTTTTAACGGATAAGCGATTTTCATCAGCCAGAAGAAGGTATTCCGCACCTTGAATGATCTGTAAATTGAACAAACGAAATATGATCACCAGAAATACAATGATCATCAAACCATAAAAAGTGAGTAATCGCCAGGATTCAAAATGCCCGATCCTAGACTGCTTATTCATTCAACCTCCTGAGGGAAAATAGTATCTCCCCAATCCTTAATGACCAGATATACAGGAATACAGATGAGGATGTTCAAAGTGATACTTGGCAGCGATACCTGTAAGAGGCTATCCTTGAAAGGTAATTGTGTCTGGGTGAAGTAAATCGTGAGGTATGCAAATATCTGAGTTAGTAAGGACCCGAGAAAAGTCAGGATTGCCATTAACAACAGAGGTATACGCCAAATCCTTTTTCGAAGGATCTCAACGGTAATCCCTGTTATTACATAAGGGATCAGTGGATACATCAGCCGCACCGGGCTAATGATTGCCAGGAGAAAACCAGCAAATAGAAACCAGTAAACAATATACCTGGATTTTGGGTGGATCCCGACTGCAATTAAAGTAACCAGCACAAGATCAATCATCCCATATGAAATGTCAAGTCGGCTGATGACCGAAGTCTGGACTATTACTAATAGAATTACTAGGGGGATACCTGTGAGGGTGATCACTTTATGGAATCAAAGGCATAATATCCAGAGGCCTGAAATTCGTAATCACAAGTACCACCGTTAAATTTGAAAAATCTACCGATGGCTGCATAGTTGCCTGCTGGAAGAGACTGTTTACCTGTTTTGTTACGCTATTAACTTGTCCAACCATGATACTTGATGGGTACTTACCTCCGAGCCCGGAAGTTAGAATGATGTCGCCATTCTGAACAATTACATCTTGCGGAAGCATGGAAAGTTGGATCTCCCCTGTGATGGATCCGGTAATTGTGGCTTCTGTGCCGCTGTTCTCCAATTGAATATTTACAACGGATGCCGGGTCTGTGATCAATTGAATTCGAGATGCTCCTGCAGTCACAGCATCTACGGTACCAACAAGCCCATTCTCCGTAACCACCGGCATGCCGAATTTAATGCCCTGATCTGAGCCATGATCAATAATAATGTATTGCAAAAATGGGCTGGGATCACGGCCGATGACAGAACAGGCAATATACTGGTTTTCAGGGCTTGTCCTGGCAAAATCAAGTAAAGCATACAGAACCTGTGCTTCTTTAAGCTGCTGCTGATACGTGATTACATCCGTGTTCAATCTAGACACTTCAGCTTCTAATTCTGCATTTCGTTGTCTTAAACTGGCGACATCGCGAGGAAGTGTAAACAGGTCCTTCAGCGCTAGAAAGCGGGTAGAGATCCATCCCTGAACACCAATTATGGGTTTTGTGGCAGTATTGAAAGCAGGCGTAAGGTATCCGCTTAAAGTAAGCAGGAGAACCCCCACAATTATTAATACAACCAAACCTACCCGCATCGTCCGGGGGTCAAGGATTTTCATTTTTTAAATGTCATTCCTCACGCTTATTTTGAACTAATTCGTTCTAGTCCAACCAAAAATCTGCTTAAATTATCCATGTCATCATATATGATGCCTGCCCCCCGTGCAACGCAAGTCATGGGATCCTCCGCAATCCAAACCCTTAACTTTAGTTCATCGCTCAGCCGCTCCGCAAGTCCTTTTAATTGTGAACCTCCACCAGCCAGGCAAATACCCGTTTCCATCAGGTCTGCCACGATCTCAGGGGGAACTTCATCCAAGGCATCTTTAATCGTATCAATGATCACCCGAACTGAATTGGATACCCCTTCACGAATCTCAACCGAGGAGATATCCATCGTTTCGGGCAATCCGGTAATTAAGTTCCTACCACGGATTGCAATTGTTTTCTCTACAGGCAGCGGGTATGCTGAACCAATCTCCATTTTTACTTGCTCGGCTTTTAATTCACCAATCAGCAAGTTATATTTATTCCGTAAATAGGTGATGATGTCCTGATCCATTTCATCGCCGGCTACGCGCAGTGAACGGGAAACAATGATGCCACCCATAGCGATCACTGCTACTTCGGTGGTTCCACCCCCGATATCAACGATCATGCTTCCCTTAATATCTAGAACTGGCAGACCAGCACCTATCGCGGCTGCAGACGGTTCTTCGATCAAATACGCTTCCCGTGCACCGGCAGATCTTGCTGCATCGTATACAGCACGTTTCTCAACTTCAGTTGCACCCGAAGGGATACCAATGACTACTCTTGGGCTTGGAAGTGGGACAATACTTTGCTGGTGGGCTTTGCCGATAAAGTATTCCAACATGGCCTGAGTAATCTCAAATTCATAAATGACGCCGTCACGTAGAGGACGAATAGTCAATACGTTTGCCAGGGTTCTGCCAACCATTTCCTTGGCTTTTGAACCGATCGCTAACGGTTTACGCGTCTTCTTATCTATTGCAACCCAGGATGGCTCATTAATGACAATCCCTTTTCCCTTAACATTAACCAGGGTATTGGCTGTCCCCAAGTCTATGCCAATATCAAGGGATAAGAAACCCAGAAGCCAATTGAGAGGATTAAATGCCAAAGTATACTCCTCGTTGTATTATGAACATATCCGAAATATTATACCATGCAGGCCTTACCAATCCATTATTTGTTAATTTCGCGAGAAACATGAATTATGATTCATATCATAATGAACCTTTTGATATGCTCTCCACGGAGATATCCTCTATAATTCCCTTATGAATAATATTATTAGCTTACATGAACTTCAGTTTATAGACAACTCCATCGTACGGATAACTCGCCTACTGGAAAACATACAAGTAAGTCTCTCAAGCGATACTGAAGGTGACCAATTATTATTTTTGGCTGCAAACCTTAAGAGTAGCATGGAATCTTTAAACACTGAGATTTCTGCCGTCACACGCCAGATCACATCTCGGCAGATCAAATACAGCCAAAATGAAAGCGCGTTGTATGGAGGAAAGATCAGTAACTCAAAGGAGTTGCAGGAATTACAACTGGATAATGCCCGGATTAAAGAACAAATACCAGTTTTTGAAGAACAGCTGATGATTTTGATGGAAAAAATGGAAGATTTACTTAACGAAGAAGGTAAGCTGACCGCCGAAATTGCCAAACATAATGATCTGCGGAGTACGTCACTGGTTCAATTATCCATCCAGGCAGAAGCCTACAAGCGGGAACTGGTTAATTATCAATCACAAAGAGCATCGCTCTACGACAACTTACCCTCGGAGATTAAGACAGTTTATTCCACTCTACGCAAAGCCAAAGCTGGGGTAGCTGTGATCGAAGTAAACGATGATAGCTGCGGAACCTGTGGCGCGGATATAAGCAAATCTGAAATTCAACAAGCCCATGGCGGAAGTATTGTTTATTGCCAGGGCTGCGGTAGAGTCATTTTTGCCAGGTAATTATTTTATCTTTTGTGTTCTGCTACTAGCCATTAACCTCTCCATGTCTACCAGATCGATCCCATCGATTTGGATCACTTTTATCCTCGCACGCTCACCTCGATCAATGGATATTTTTGATACAGGTACTCCGCTTACTGCTGAGAGAAAACGGAGCAATACCAGGTTAGCCTTTCCCTCTACCGCTGGAGCTGAAAGCTTGATCTTCCACCATCCCTGCTCATCCTTCCCGATCACTTCATTTTTGGGGGCATTTGGGAGAACTCGGATGGTTAATCGGGAAGTCGCAGCCATTACAGGACTGAACGGATGATAGTTTGCAGACCATATGAAACCAATTGAACTATGATCAGCAAAACAAGAGGTGAAAAATCAAAACGTCCGATCGGGTGAATAACCCGGCGCACCTGATTCAATGCAGGCTCTACTACCTGATCCACCAGCAAACGAATACGATTGCCCGGTCTCAGGAAATACGGTAAAAAAACATTCAAGAATATCAGGATGATCATCAAATCTTCAATTCGATTGATCACCCAGATCACGATATCTCTAATTTCAGGGGTCATGATTTCCTTTCTCCAAATACGCAGGTGCCAAGACGCAGATGAGTACTACCTTCTGCGATTGCTACGAGATAATCCTGGCTGGTTCCCATCGATAGCCAGTGGATTATTTCCGCCCCAATATCTTTGTTGATCTTGTACCGTAATTGTCTTAACCCTCTAAATATTGGTCGACTTGTTTCTGGATCAATACTGTAAGGGGGCATCGTCATCAATCCCCCAACCGCCAAACCAGGTAAGTTTTGGATTTTCTCAATTGTTATTAGCAAGTCCTGATAGTCAGCTTCATCGGAAACCCTGAAGCCACCTTTTGTGGATTCTCCAGATATGTTGATCTCCAGCATTACAGGCAATACCTTTCCTTGCGATACTGCTATACGGTTGATTCGTTCTGCTAGTTCAAAACTATCCAGCGAGTGCATTGAACTAAAGTAATGGACTACTAGACCGGCTTTTCTGGTTTGGCAATGCCCGATCATGTGCCAACTGCACATCTTTGCTTCAGGTAGTTGTTCGAAAAGTTCATCCATCCTTTCAGGGTAGTTTTGAGCCAAATCTTTTGCTCCAGCTTGAATTACCTGTGATATTTTCTCGGTAGGTTGGTTTTTAACAACCAGAACAATGGTAATACTGTTAATATCACGTTGTGCATGCCTGGAGGTTGTTTCTATCAGGCTCCTAATCCTTGCGTATTGGACACCGGCATCATACATCGTTTATTTTTCCCGCAGCTGTATAAAAGCGCCAAAGCGCCCCGTGCGTCCTTTATCCCTGCGATGTGAGAACCAATGATCCGCGTCACAAGCTGTGCATATGTTTGAGTTTTCGATTTGAACAACTCCTGCCTGGATTAATTGAGATGAATTGATCTTTTTTAGATCTATGAAATATTGATTTCTAGAGTTGTCATAAGTATTGGCTGAATCTACTCCAGGTAGATCACAAAACTTTTCAAATACTTCTTTGCCAACCTGGTAATGCTCCAGGCAAATAGCAGGTCCAATACCAGCGATGAGAGTCTCCGGCTTAGAACCAAATGTACTACTCATAGCATGGATTAATGAGCCTGCAACATTTAGGACCGTACCCTGCCAGCCCGCATGGGCAATACCCATCGCGTGGTGCAGTGGATCATAGATCACCAGTGGTACGCAGTCAGCAAATCGCATCAGGAGTGTCAGGCCAATCACATCGGTAATAAGAATGTCCGCCTTCTGGTGAGGGTCATCTATGTTTCTGCCAACTTTTGCATAGATCACATCGTTACCATGTACTTGCCAGGCATCAAAGACCTTGCCAGCATCTAAACCGTATGAACTCCAAACCCTATCTTTATTTCTGGCAAGGTGACCTGGATCATCCCCTACGGTTCCCCCCAAATTCAAGGTAGCAAAAGGAATGGTGGAGAAACCTCCTTTACGTGAAATGACCCGAGAATAAACCGGGTAATTTTCAAGGTTCTCAAATAAAAAAGAGGTCAACTCACCATTATTTTCTTGTTTCATCTGCCATCACACGAACTAAAGCCATTTTCTTGATCAATTTCTGGCGAGTCTCCCACATAGTTTCTTCGATAAGCGGTAATCCATACCATGCAGTTGTAATTCCAAAAAGCATTCCAGTGATCGTCCGTAGAAGAGGAGTGCTTTCTCTCACCAGCAACCAGGGAAAATCCAGATTCAAAACTGATGGTAATTGACTGGCTCCATCCAGCCCCAATGGGGCAATTCCTATGGCTACCCAGAGATACCATGGAATTCCTTTCCACCGTCGACCGAAAAATGCAAATAGGATCGCAGTAATAATCATCCCTCCATATATCGCTACATCCCGCTCACAGTAGGCCACCTTATATCCGAGGGTGTCATTTCCCGTAAAAGCTCGGGCTGCAATGAGATCGTGGCTATCAAGACCCGTGGCTTGTTCATAGGTAATCCAGCCGCGGATGCCCGCTAGTTCTCGAGGATAGGCTGGCTGCTCACCAAAAAGAAACCAGGATCGGTAAGCCAGCTGGTGGCACAAAGGCCGATATATTGATTGGATTACGTTTGCACCTGTGATGAACCCCAATTTTTGAAAGACAGGAGCTAGAAACGGTAGACCCAGATATATCGCCAGGATTAGAATAATCACATTCATATATTTTTGGGATATCCAGTATCCCAATCGGTCACTTTTAGTAAGAATGGAAGCAGCCTCAACCCGTTGTCTAAACCCCGGATCCTCATTCATTAACCTGGCTTGTCGATCCACTGCGGATTGAATGATTGTTTTAATGGGGTCCAGGCTGGTTGGCTGTTGAATGTGGTATGGACCTACTTCAAGGTATGGGGTTTTACCCAAATATTTCTGATGCGCGGATAAATCGGATAGAATATTGATCTCAACAATACGGAACTCATTAAGGTTATATTGACTACTTAGTAGACCGCGTACTAACTCATCTTGAGTAGGTTGCTCGCCGGTATATAAGAATATATTGAGCATCATTAATACCCAGGGATCACAATTCCACTGTACTGGGCGATCAAAGAAAAAGTATTGGTAACAAGCATGAAGCCAATAATGATCAAGATGACTCCCATGATTATTTCAGTAATCCTCATTGTTTTACGATGTTTTGCCAGTATCCCAGTCACCCAGGATAATCCAAATGCCGCGATCAAGAATGGCAATCCCAGCCCTAGAGAATAAAATCCAAGAAGCAAGGCTCCCTGAGCAGGATTCCCGGATTTCATCGCAAGGGTTAGGATGGCCGCTAATACAGGCCCAATACAGGGTGACCAACCTGCAGAAAAGAAAATACCCATCAAGAATGAAGATATATATCCGTATTTTGATGAGAGGGGGTTCATTCTCCTCAAGTCATATTCCAAAATTTTGAAACGTACCAAACCGGTCATGTGAATCCCAAAAAAGATCACAACCAGACCACCCACCTTAGCCAGTGCGTCTTTCAAAGCTTCCAACAATCGTCCGATTGTTGAGAACGCTAAACCCAGTGTAATGAAAACTACACTAAAACCAAGGATGAAAGCAAGACCGTGGCTTACTGTTTTCCACCGGTCTTTTACATTCGCTTCGCTGCTATGGATCGCGCGACCGCTCAGGTAACCTATATATGCCGGTACCAGGGGAAACACGCAGGGCGACACAAAACTTGCCAATCCACCAATAAACGCAATTCCTATAGATAGGTCCATTATTCTCCAACCTCAACAGTCACCCGGGTGGATGAAGTCATCCCCTGTATCACGATATCCCCCGGATCATATTCCACATGGGGTAGTGTCCAACGCCAGATCCATTTTGCATCATCAGGCAGACAATTCACGCATCCATGTGACCTGGCCTTTCCGAATTCGTTATGCCAGAAAGCTGAATGGATGGCAACGCCGTCAGATGTAAAGAGGGTCGTCCAACCGATACCGGAAGTATCAAAGGCTTCCCCTTTTGATGCATTTGCGCTCATATGTAGTGAAACTAACTTACGCCAGATTGGATGATCTCCGGGTGGTGTTGCCCATCCTTCACTCAACCGCGGACCGGTGGCAACCCGACAAAAATAAACTTCGCGGCCATTTTCGTACGCCGTAATCGTCTGACGCATCAAATTGACTATCAGCTTCTTATCTTCCACATCCGGGCTAAGTACTGTCATCTCCTCCGGTGGAATCAACCTGCATGCTTCGGCGGGCGCATAATAAAAATCAGGCAGGCTGCCTACACGCTCGGACAATCGGTAAAGTATTCGTCCATCTTGATCCTGCGATACCTGATCACACCAGAAAACTTGTTTGTAGTAAACCCGTGGTCTATTAACGGAACGCAACCAGTAACCACTGGGTGATTGGGTTAGAACAAGATCAGCATATGGGACGGTGATCTCAACCCACATGCCGGGAGTGGCTCCATAAGATGGTATCTGTGTGATCACCGGATTAATATCGTTTCTGACAAGCTGGACATTTGCACTATCAATATACCCTTTATCGGTCTCTACCCAGCGTTGATTGAACTCGGATAAATTCATGTGGGAAGCAGCTACTTCCCTTAGCCACGGTACAATATCATCATGGTAATAAGTGCCAATGGTCTGTGAATTGATATCAGGTTTCGCTTTGATGTCGAAAGGGGAACCTTCTCCTCCGGTGCACAACCTTCCCAATAAGACACCTTGAGGGATATCAACCTGAGCCCATACACTCCTGGGTAAACCATTCAGGTACAACCCAGCCGCTAAACCAAGAGATGATTTTAAAAAAGTTCTACGATTCATTTTTGATCCAAGTTAATCAACATTAATCGATTATTGGTCAGAGTCAACCCTACAGGTTAGGCAAAGAAATCGAGCCATCCATAATTGATTGCATCAATATCTCCACGTCGGCACCCCATTGGCGGTCATCAGCATGGTAAGGGAGTAATTCGCGTATATTCCGGTGCACTTTTTCGATTATCGGGCTTGCATGGAACTGATTTGATGTACGCAGCCGGAGATCCAGCCCGCGTGCTGCAGTGAATAATTCGATCGCAATGATTTTCCAAGAATTCCGTAGAACCTGGTCAGCATGCCGGGCTGCTGTCATGGAATTCGCATTGTGATCTTCCTGCCCTCCCGAAGTTGGAAGAGAGTGAACAGTATCCGGCATTGATAATGTTTGGGATTCTAATACAAGAGATGCAGCCGTATACTGACACATCATTAATCCACTATTCAAACCAGCCGCCTTCGGTCCGTCCACCAACATAGATGGAAGACCAGCATTTAGATTACCATCCGTTAACCTGAAGACTCTTCTTTCTGATATCGCTCCTAATTCAGCCAGTGCGATCGTCAGGTAATCGAGCACCATACCAACGGGTTCACCGTGGAAATTTCCGCCAGATAAGGCTGTTCCCTCCCCAAATAACAGCGGGTTATCAGTAGCTGCATTGATCTCACGTGTCAATATCTGTGCAGTATGGGCGATGGCATCCCAAGAGGCTCCATGAACCTGGGGAGCACAACGCAGACTGTAAGCATCTTGCACCCGTGCCGTACTATTAATGAGTGAACTTCCCTCGAGGTATCCACGCACTTCTGCGGCCGCCTGGATCTGTCCCAGTTGACCGCGGGATAAATGAATACGTTCATCATAAGCTGATGATAGCCCCTGCAATGCTTCCATTGTCATTGCGAGCGCAAAGTTGGCAATGTGATACAGTCTGATTGCCTCATGGGTCGTAATAGCCCCGATAGCTGCTGAGAAGGTTGCACCATTATTCATTGCCAGGCCTTCCTTTGGGCCTAGAATCAACCGTGGAATTCCAGCAGCAGCCATGGCAGCCTTTCCTGTCATTCGTTCGCCCTGGTACATTGCAAACCCCGAATCGCTCTCGAGGTCTGTTTTATCTGAGGTCACTACCAACGCAAGGTGTGAAAGTGGGCCAAGATCACCCGAAGATCCCATCGAGCCCTGCGATGGGACAATGGGTGTTACCCCTCTGTTTAACATCTCAATCAGAGTATGGACAAGAATCGGACGTACGCCAGAAAATCCCTTTACCAATGTGTTTGCCCGAACCAGCATGGCAGCCCGAACCATCTCAGGAGGAAGAGGATCGCCCATACCCACTGAGTGACTGAGGATTAAATTTCGGGTCAATGTACTGGTATCTTCCCGAGATATTTTCTTATCGGCAAAGATTCCAAAGCCTGTATTAATCCCATAGATCGGCACATCTCCATGACTGATCTTTTCAACCCAGCCATGTGATTCTTCCATCCGTTGAATAGCATCGTCAGATACTTTGACGGCTTCTTTTCCACTGGCAACACTCCACACATCCGAAATCTCGAGTTGATTCCCATTCAGTTCGATCATGTGGCTCCTATAATTGCAACAAAATGCCACTGATGATGGCAGCGGCTGGTACGGTGATATTATCGACATCCGAACGAGAAATAGATTCGACAAATGTGGAGATAAGCACAACAGCCATCAATTTCAACAGATACTCATGAATACTGATAGCAACTGTACCTGTGATTAATAAAAAACCAGTAATCAAAAAGCTAAGGGTATATCCTCCCGCAATCATGGCAAGGCTGCCAACCCAGGTTTTCTTTTGAGACCACGGTAGCAATATACTTCCAAACCGCTTGCCAAAAATATCGGCTAATCCATCTCCACCGCATAGAACCATGAGAGCTACGATGCCCACGAGCGAATCCTTCCAAAATACTATTGTGATTACAATAAATGCAATTCCATAAAAGAAAGGTCCCCGAAGCAATTCGTGGTAATCGCCACTCCGAGACATAGATTCAATGGATTCGCGATCTTTAAGTTTACCAATCCCAGCAAGAAAAAACTGCACAGTTGATATCAATGGCACAACCGCAGCTATATATCGTGAATAAACTGATCCATCAAATAAAACCCAACAGACGACAAATAGAGGTCCCGTACCAATGTGGATAACTTTTCTACTGATTGAGTTTGGAATCCAATGGTGAATTGTGGCATAACCAACCAGCCTTAACCAGAAGATGGAAAGCCCTAAAGTGATCACGAATGCCATCAGATTATTATGCAGCATCAATTACCATCCTTCTGATGTGTTAGCTCGCTTAGATTCCCGATCTCTGTCGCGCTCCGCAATGGCTTCCCGCTTGTCATATAATTTCTTCCCTTTACCAATAGCAATTTCAACTTTTGCTTTTCCATGAAGAATATATACTCTTACGGGAACAATCGTAACCCCTTTGATTTTTACATGCTCGTAAAGCTTACGGATTTCTTTTTTATGAAGCAGAAGACGACGCGGGCGCAGTGGGTCATGGTTATACCTGTTGGCTTGAATATATGGAGCGATATGTGAATTCATCAACCATGCTTCGCCCTCTTTTATTTCTACAAATGCCTCTAGCAGGCTCATTTGTCCATTTTTTACGGATTTTATTTCAGAGCCCTGTAGCGCGATGCCTGCTTCTATGTGCTCGAGTAAAAAATACTCGAAGCCCGCTTTCTTATTTCGGGCAACGGTCTTCTCATCCATGGGGGAGATTCTAACATATTAACGCAAGGCAAGAACACTGAGACCAGCCAGCAAGCGAATCGCTGCGAACAAAAACATTGATGGTTGTAACCCGATCCATGTGCCAAAAGCAGGGCCAGCTAAACTGCCTATCAAGACAGCCACATAAAGGAAAATGCTGTAAACAGCCAGGTATTGCGGTCGCCGTTTCTCTGGTGTTTGCTCCAAAAGGTAGTTTATTAAGAGTCCGCCAACTAAAGAGGATGCCAATCCCCCGCCCAGAGACGTGACGTAATAAAGAAAAGGTCCGGTACTGATACCCAGAACGGTTGGATAAAATGCCATTAAGATGGCCCCCGCGCCAATCACGTACCTGTTTCCATATTTGCCGGCTAATCGGGAAATTTGGGTGGATCCTATGAAGTTCGTAACGAAGAATAAACCATTACCAATACTGATGACTTGATCTGTTAGATGGAGATGGTTAACCCAGTAAATTGGAAAAACAGGGGATGCAAGATAAATAGCCAAGTTTAAAAAGAATAGCACTCCCATCACCCGGTAAAAACTAACATTCTCCTTAAGGCCAGGAAGGGCAAACGTAATTGCTTTTTTACTTTCAAGATCCTTTGCGGGATCTGCAATAGGATTTTCGAATTCATCCAGCAGAGGGGATGAATTTAATGCATGGGATCTACTGGTTAGCCATAAATACAGGCTGCTCAACATGGCGCCAATAAAACCTAGCCCAAACACAATCTGATAGTTTAAAGGAAAGGCAATGGTTTTAAGAAATTGACCACTGAGCAATAATACAAGAATGGAAATCAAAGAAAAAAGAGCGTTGCGAACTCCGGCTACATGTCCCCGCCACGCTGGCGGTACTGTTTCAGCAAACAAATTACTAAAACCAACTTGAAGGGCGGTACCGGGTAGACTCATCACCAAGATCAGGTAGATGATCATATTCACCTGTAATGTCTTAGAAACCAGGTATGGTATAAAAATCAAACCAACATAAAAAAAACGATGCGTTATGGATGATAAGACAACCCGTTTGTTGGTATCCCCTTTTTGCAACCATGAACCAGATGGGATAGCCAGTAAAATCGCCACAATGGCTGGAATGGCGCTTAAATAGCCCACCTGTTCCGCGGTAGCTCCAATTCTTGCAGCATACACTGTAATAAAGGTTAAGATGCTGCCATTAAGTACACCAAACCATGCGATATCAAGATACAGATAGGTAAAAGTTCTTTTATATTTATCTGGCACACCCTGGTTGATATTCAAGCGGGGTGCATGCAGGCGTACAAAATTCATTCTAATTCCACGACTCGTTCGTATACTTCATCCATCAGATGTGACGAAATGATAAAATCTGCTGTAGCTCTGTTTGAGGCTGTTGGGATATTGTATAGTACAGCTATGCGCAACAATGCTTTTACATCGGGATCATGCGGCTGGGGGGATAAAGGATCCCAAAAAAAGATCAGGAAATCTAGGTCACCCTCAACGATTTTTGCGCCAATCTGTTGATCTCCTCCCAAAGGGCCGCTTTTGAATGTTTGAACTGATAGACCCGTTTCTTTCATAATCAACCTACCTGTTGATAAAGTTGCATACAGGTGGTGGCGACTCAGGGTTCCTTTATTAAATTGAACCCATTCAACCAGGTCATTCTTTCGACAATCATGGGCTATCAAGGCAATACGTTTTCCGGGTTTCATGCTAAGGCTATGCTTATCCACGTCTGTCTCCAGGGTATCCTTTAAAAGTAACCATTATCGTCCGCGTATCAAACTAATAAAACCTCCAAATATACCCAGAGCAGCCAGTACTGCAATGACCATCCCCATTGGAACATTGGGAACAATTCCCGGATTTACCTCAGGAATTAACGTTGGAATATCCAGAGGTGCCGGTTGGGTAAAAGTTGGAAGACGAGTAGGGACAGCTGTTACGATAAATTGGGCAGCCAGAGTAGGATCTACAGTGGCTGTTACGAGAGGTGTTGGGGTGGCGGGCGGTTCAATTACATTCAAAAACCCCGGAGATACTGTTACGAGGGATGAATGAACCCATGCTACTCCATTCGGAGGAAATGGATATTCGATCATGATCCATTCACCTCCGGGTGAACGGCCTTTTGCTGGCCGTGTTTCTCCAGGTAATAGAACGCCGATAATAGAGCATGTTGTCGTATTCGGACACTCACGGACATTAATCTGATCTTGATCAGCATTCACTGTGATAAACGGTCCAGTTGGAGTACCTGTTACAGTCGCCATAGCGGAGGTTGGGATAACCGGGGTTAATTGTTGAGCCTTAACATCTACCAACCCGCTCACGGAAAATAAAATCGTTATAAGAAGGAAAGAAATGATCAGATATCGTGATAACTTCTTAAGCATACCTTACCTCATTAATTAAATGCTTTTATACAAATAAAGATTATAATCGAAATATGATGCATAAAATTTATCACGGTGAAGTATCCCCTCAGGATATTGCGCGAGACCTGATAGCGGCATTTAACCGGGGGGAATACATCGCGCAGGAAATTGAGTCTTCTGAATCTATTGCTGTCCAAGTGGCTACTCGTCAATACCAGAATTCTGGTGGAAGCACGGCAATCACGATCGCTTTGACCCGGATAGATGACGGCGTAGCTGTTCAATTGGGTCAACAAGCATGGCTCGGCGTAGCTGCCAGTCTGGGACAAACGGTTTTTGCCGCCCTCCGTAATCCTTTTTCATTACTTTATCGTTTGGATGATGTGGCGCAGGATATCGAATCACTGCAGCTGACAGATGAAATCTGGCGGGTAATCGACCAAACTGCGGCCACACATCAGGCTTCCCAGGAACTATCTGAAAAACTTCGTCGTATAGTTTGTCCGTTTTGCTCCTCTGCCAATTTAGTAGGCGAAAGTAATTGCGTAGCTTGCGGAGCTCCTCTAGGTGAAGTTCAACCAACTACCTGTTTAAAATGCGGATTTGTGGTTAGAGTCACTGAAAGCCGCTGCCCCAATTGTGGAACAATTCTTCCAAAATAATATTCCCTGAATCCTATTTTTTTACATATTCCGGATTGGCGCAGTGCGGTAGCTTACCACCACGTAAACCTACGATCAGATTCTCGCAAGCCATTTCAGCCATTTTTCTTCTCGCAGAAACAGTTGCGGATCCAATGTGCGGCAGAATCAAGCAATTTGGTAATGAATATAAGGGGTGGTCAGGTGGTAACGGTTCCGGATCTGCAACATCCAATCCAGCAGCAGTAATCCATCCTTCTCTCAATGCGCGCACCAATGCGCTCGTATCCACCTCTGCCCCTCGGGAGGTATTAATAAAATAAGAGGTTTGTTTCATCAGCTTGAATGCCTTCTCGCAGAACATGTGATGGGTAGCAGGTGTTAGTGGAGCATGCAATGTCACAATATCACTTTCCGTCAGTAGATGCCGAAAATCAACATAGCGAGCAGACAATTCGCCCTCAATTTCGGGTTTGGGGGTTCGGCTAGTGTAAAGAATATTCATTCCAAAACCACGCGCTCGCCTGGCAACCTCACTCCCGATTATTCCCATTCCAACAATTCCCAGGTTTGCTCCGCGTAGCCCCTCGCCAAGCCAACGGGATGCATACCACATTTTCCAATCGCCTAGTCTGGCTGCTTGTGCTGCCTGAGGAAGCTGCCTGATGAGGCTAAGCATCAAAGCCAGTGTTAAGTCCGCTGTGGCATCAGTCAGAGCGCCTGGTGTATTTCCAACAGGAATCCCACGTTGCGAGCAGGCTACCAGGTCGATATTATCTGTACCAGCGGCATAATTACTGACCACTTTAAGTTTTGTTGCTTTGTTTATATGATCTTCCGAAATACGATCGCAGAGAAAGCAAAGAATACCATCCACTTCTGGCAGGCTGGTTAAGACCTGAGGACTAATTCCCATGCAATTATCAGGTCCGATTACCCATTCCACTTCATGGCTAATGGAAGTTAACCAATCGGAAGGCAATGGATGGGTCAAGAGCACTTTAAATTTGTTCATTGGTCAGACTCCTTCATCATGATCACTATATCGTTTACATTGGTTCCAGTTGAGCCACAGGAAGCGATGTCACCTAATAATGAAAAGAAACGATAAGAAGCAAAGTGATGAATCGCCTCTTCGATGGAGATGCCAAAAGATATTGCCCTGGCAACTGTTGAGTGATCGAAATAGGCACCTGCCGCAAGAGAAGTACCATCTTCTCCATCCGTGGCGAATGCAGCACCGTAGACACCTGTTTTACATGCAATTTTCCGGGCAAGATGTAGAGACAGATGAGCATTGCGTCCGCCAATCTCGTTTCCCTTTCGTTCCACCGTAACTTCTCCCCCCCAGATCATCATGAAGGGTTCATGGTTCATCTCCAACACCATTTCTTCAAACTCTTGTAGGATCCGTTCTGCTTCGATCTCTAACTGTCCATTGAGCGGTCCTTGAGAAATAAAAGCTGAATAACCATTTTCTTTTGCGAATTCAGCGATTTCTTTTAGCGCTAAGTGATTATCTCCGATAACTGAAAACGGATGTGAAGTCTGATTTATCGTTCCACTTCCGGTTGTCAGTTCCTCACCTTTTTTTCCGGCTTCCAAGTAAGCCAGTATCCGATCTGGAATCGTGTATATTATTCTGGTATCTCTTAATATCCGTAAACAATCTGAAAATGTAGACGCATCCGCAACAGTCGGACCGGAGGCAACAGCATACCCCCCGCCATTCATAACATCGGAAAGGATCAGTGTTATAGAGCGCGTAGTTTCAGATGCTGCCAACAGTCCCCCGTTTTTTATCTGATCCAGATGCTTCCGGATGATATTGACATCCTCAATTCCAACGCGGGTTCTGAGCAAGATATCATTAAGCAGACGTAAGTCATCCAGTGTAATGTTTTCAGCTGGAAGAACAGCCAGGCTGGAACCTCCTCCAGAAATTAGGTAGATTATTATATCTGGGTCCTTTACAGTCTTGCTATAAGCGATCAACGTTTTACCTGCCTGTAGGCTAAGGTCTCCTGGGAGTGGGTGATCTCCAACCATTACTGTCAATCTCGCGTCAAATATTCCTTTTTTGTTCACTGCCTTAGTTACAACTACACCACCGAGCAGTTTGTCGCCAATTGCATCTACCACACCACGAGCCATCGGGATAGCCGCTTTTCCTAATGCGCAAATATGTATCCGTTCTTTTTCCAATAGTTCGAATGAAGCATTGGTTGTATATAGAATATTCCCTCTACAGAAAAGATTTCTTCTTACTGCTTGATATGCATCACAAGCTGATATCGCCTGACCGAAGCATCTGGATAATAATATTTTCCGCTGATTGCGAATCACATCAATGTCTGTATTAAATAATGGATAAATGTCATTCATAGATAAAACCATTTTAATGTATGATTACTGTTGTATGTCAATTCTGGAGGAAGAATGCCCAACTTGCATAATGACATCACCGACATTACTGGCATTTCTGTCGGTCATGCACAGCATGATACAGCGCTGACAGGATGCACTGTTATACTTTGCCCGAAAGGTGCTGTTGCCGGTGTGGATCAGCGCGGTGGCGCCCCTGGAACGAGGGAAACGGACTTACTGCGACCCATGCATCTGGTAAACAAGGTACATGCCGTGCTCCTAAGCGGCGGTTCCGCTTTCGGGCTCGATGCTAGCGCAGGAGTTATGAAATATCTGGAAGAAAAGAAATCCGGTTTTAATACCGGCGTGGCCAGAGTACCAATCGTGCCTGCAGCTGTCATCTTTGATCTTGCGATCGGAGATCCAAAAGTACGCCCCGATGCAGCAATGGGATACCAAGCCTGCATTCAGGCTAGCACGCAGCGTTTAGCTCAAGGAAATGTTGGTGCGGGCTGCGGGGCAAGCGTAGGTAAATTATTTGGGATGGCTGGAGCTACGAAAACCGGCATCGGCTCGGCTACAGTAGATGCCGGAGGTGGAATCCTGATATCAGCCTTAGTTGTCGTCAATGCTTTTGGTGATGTGGTCGATCCCACTTCGGGAAATATCCTGGCCGGCACGCGAAAAGTTCCAGCGGCATACAGGGGCGAACAAATATACGCAGATACTCTTTCATCCATGAAGACTAGTGCCGGAAAAGCTGTGATGCATTTTGCCAGCCAATCCAATACTGTCATTGGTGTAGTCGCTACAAATGCCAGAATGAACAAAGAAGATATCAATAAGGTTGCCCAGATGGCTCAGGACGGCCTGGCTCGGGTGATCCGCCCGGCTCATACCATGCTGGATGGTGATACGATCTTCTCCCTTTCTTATGGCAATTTAAAGGCAAATGTTAATTTGATCGGCGCCTGTGCCGCAGAAGCATTTATGGAAGCGATCCTCGTGGGGGTACGTACAGCTACACCAGCCGGAGGTCTTCCCGCTTGCAGTCTTAATTCAAATAATATTAGATAGGAAGGAACTTATGGTCACGATCATAGCTGATACCACAACCAGTCTGCCGTTGGATGCATTACAAGTACTCGGCATTCCTACCTTACCTCAGATCATCATTTTTGGGGACAGGGAATACCGCGATGATGGTGAATTGGATACCGAAACCTTCTTGAAATTATTGAAGGCATCTCCGGTTCTTCCCAAAACATCTGCTCCATCACCGGATCTATATCGCCCCCTATTCAATCGGTACACAGAAAACGGGAATACGGTGCTTGTGATCACCCCATCTGCCGATGTGAGCGGTACTTACCGGGCAGCAACCGTCGCCAGAGATGAATTCCCCACAGCGGATATTCGTGTGATTGATTCTCGTACTATTGCCAGTGGTCTGGGATCGATCGTTCTTAAAGCCCATGAATGGGCGATGGCAGGCATTTCTGCGGATGAGATCGAAAAAAGAGTCATCGAATTATCAGCACATCAAAGGGTCTTCTTTATGGTGGATACTTTGGAGTACCTATATAAAGGCGGTAGAATTGGCGGAGCCGCAGCTCTTCTTGGCAGTATTTTACAAATGAAACCCATCCTGACAATTAAAGATGGCCGCGTAGATAGTGCGGATAAACAGCAGACAAAGAAAAAAGCCATCACAAAAATGATCAACATGGTTTTGGAAGATTGCCCGACCGATGGTTCTGGGATGGTAACTGTGATGCACTGTGATGCTGAAGAGGATGCGCGAGATATTTGTTTGCGTCTGGAAGATCAATTAGGAATCCATGACATCCCAATCTATATTCTGCCATCTGCGATAGTCGTTCATGCTGGCCCCAAAGCTCTCGCTGTCAGTTATTTTACATCCCATTGATAAAAACAAAAGACCTACATAATTCGGTAGCGAAAATAATTACATACTTTCCGTTAGGATTAATCTAAGCGCATCCGTAGATAATTCTATGGGATTTCCTTTATAACTGCTTGACTGAAGAACACGTGCGATGATTTCATCCGCATCCTCCAGACTCACACCTAGAGCTGCAAGACCCGGGCATTGCAAATGATTCGCAAGATTTTGCAGCGCTTCTTCACCGAATTTGGAAGCCCCACTGGTTAGCAGTAGTGAAATTGCTTCCATCCTTCCAAATAATGATTGGTGCTCTATCGACCTCTGTAAAGCTATACGATTTTCTTTAAAACCTGCTGGTAGGATCGCTGCACATATGCTCGCATGACCAATTCCCGCATACATTCCACCAATGGCAGCAGCAAATCCGTGAATGACCCCCAAACCTGAATTCGCCAATGCCAATCCACCGTACAGGCTCGCCAGGCTCATTTGTTCCCGTAATACCATATCATCAGGCGTACGCATCAGTAAAGGCAATGATTGCATGATCAAGGGGATTGCTTGCATGCAAAAAGCATCGGTTATCGGGTTGGCTCTCCGGGAGATCACCGGTTCAATTACCTGTGTCAGGGCATCCATGCCCGTGGCTGCTGTGATATTTGGTGGCACACTCCGGGTTAGATCTGGGTCAACGAGAGCAATCGAAGGTAGTAATTTTATGCTTCGCAAGCTGGCCTTTATTTTCATCTCCGGGAGAGCCAGAACTGCATTGCGGGTAACTTCAGATCCAGTACCCGCGGTTGTTGGGACGGCAATATGAGGAAGAGGTTCATTTTGCAAAGGTTGACCTTTTCCAACAACCTCTATGTATTCCGACATTTCGCCCGGATTGGTATACAGCGCTGCAAAGGCTTTCCCTGAATCCAATACACTTCCGCCACCCATACTGACCACCAAATCGGGTTTGAATTTGAAAACAGAGGTCAGGTTGGATTGAATAAATCTTAACTCCGGTTCGGCCGGGGCTATCAATAGGAATATTTGCCAACCCTTTTCTTCCGGGAAGTACGACTGAAATGGAATGTTCGACGTGTGGCTACCGATGACAAGTAAAACCCTTCGACCATATTCTGCAGCCAACGAAGGGAGCTGCTCAATTGCACCCCTTCCAAAGAGTATCCGTTGAGTGGTAGCAAATTCGAACTGCATCTCAGCCTTTGACCACAATTCCGTTAAAGCGAACTGTAGCCCGAGGTTCAGCCATCATATCGTTAACCGTATTCCTCCAGATCTTGTAATGATCCGTATCTTTATGTGAGTTCGCTGCTTCCTGATTGATATAAATCTCTTCAAGGATAAAGTGACTAGGACTACTTTCTTCCTGAAATACATCAAACCGTTTTACCCCAGGTTCACTCAGTGAGCTGGCTGCATTTTCACGAGTTGCTTTAATAAAATCTTCAAGGCGTTCTGGTCTAACATTTACATGAACATGGACAATAAACATGAATCCTCCCGGGATGAATTACAATATATTATATCAACGCTACGTGTATCCAGGGTGATATGGGTTTAGAGATCGAAATCATTTTTTCCGATGCACATCTGCTTATTGTCAACAAACCTGCCGGTATACTATCGATCCCGGATGGGTATAATCCGACCCTGCCCCATATTCGAAGCATCCTTGAACCGGATTTTGGTAGGTTGTACTCCCTCCATCGATTGGATAAAGAAACAAGCGGTGCATTGATTCTGGCTAGAGATGCTGATACCCATCGGGCGATGAATTTACTTTTCGATTCACGATTGATCAATAAAAAATACCACTGTCTGGTTCTTGGGCATCCCAACTGGGAAGACAGAGATGAAAGAACTTCCCTCTTGGTAAATGGAGATAGATACCATCGGACAATAGCCAATATCGTGAAGGGAAAACCAGCCAGGACATTTTTCCATGTCCAGGAACGCCTTCAAGGCGTGGATCTGCTGATGGCGCAGTTATTTAGTGGATTAACTCACCAGATCCGCGCCCATTGCAATCATCTGGGAATCCCCATCCTTTTCGATCCTTTGTATACACGTTCTACTTTTCATTCTTCCATGGAAAAATTGGAAAAATTACTGGCCAGCGCCGGGTATCCAAAACGATTGATGCTTCATGCCAGTCAATTATCATTTACACACCCTGTCACATCCCACCCCATTGCGATTTCAATTCCCATTCCTTCTGATTTTGCCTGTATGTTGGATCTCTTAAAATAATATGGAGCGGTTTCCCGCTCCATATTTGTTTTTACGCTCCAGCTAATTCAGGTGTATTTGATATACTCTGTGGTTTTTATATGCAGAGCCACCTAAATTCTCAAGATCCTTACGCATTTGTTTTGTTGTCTCTGCAACCTGTGTAAGCTCGCCGTGGGCAAAGTTGAAATCATGCAGCGTATCCTCCATCTCAGAATACATGAGAGCGTTTCCACCTCGACCATGATATTCCGGTAGAACCCCAACGCCGTTAAATGAGATCCAGTCTGTTTTCTTTAATTCGCTAAAAATATCCAGTATCGTGAAAAGATTCAACTTGCCACGGGCTCGCTGCATAGCGCGTGAGACATCCGGGAAACCAAACGCAAAGCCGACTACGGCTTCTCCATGCGTGATAATCTTGATCAACTTTGGAACGCCTAACAGTTTGATCTGATCCACAACAAAAGCAATTTCCCTTTTAGATAGAGGGTAATACTCCCAGTTATTTACGAACGTATTGTTATACGCTTCACCGATCTTATCTGCCCATGCAATTAAATGGGCTTTATTCTTAAACCGGATGACTTTAAAAGTTCCGCGTTCTTCCACTTTTTTCGCAATTAGCTTAATACGTGGCTCAACGATAAATTTTGCGGGGGGAATATAACAGGAGACAAAATCTACTTCTTTGGTAAACCCGATAGCTTCCACCAGTTTCGGGTAATAAGAGAAGTTGTAATTCATCATATTCATAACCTGTCGATGCTCAAAACCTTCGATCTGGATGCCATATCCATCAAAGGGGCTCATACCCTTTGGCCCGACTATGTGATCCAATCCTCTGCCACGTGCCCAGGCAAATACTGCTTCAAATAATGCGTTTGCGACTAGCTGGTCATCAATACAATCGAAGAAATAGAACTCTGCATCCTTCGTGTTATGGTATTTATTAAAGGGGCGATTCTCCAGAGCAGCGATCCGCCCAACCATCTTGCCATCCTGCATCGCGATGAAGAAATCCGCATCACTATGTTCATAAAATGGGTGCTTTTTGCGGTTTAGCATCAATCGATGGTCAGCAAAAAAAGGTGGAACCCACTGTGGGGTCCCCGTATATAAGTCATAATGGAATTGGATAAACTGATCAACTTGTTTTTTATTATTGGTATCGATCTTTTCTACAGTAACCATAATGACCTCGCAGTTTTTGGGATGATTATCAAGAGTATACACCCTAACAAGCGGATTGGAATACATCCGTAAAGGGATAATCAATCAGGGTTAATAAAGTGCTTGATGATCGTATTCACTTCCTCGGGCTCCTGAACGATCACAGCGTGGCCAGCACCTCGAATAAATATCTGGGTGCAAAATGGCAGGGATTTTGCTAAAGCACTTTGTGATTCGGGGTGGATGGTACTATCCTCCGTTCCGGTGATAACAATACATGGAATGGCGACCTTCTTGAGAATTCGATCTAGATTCAGGATGGCTAATTGCATCAGGGTTTGGAGATACACCTTACGGTCTGATGAGACTATCTGTTCAATGATCATTTCTCGAAAGAGATCATCCTTTGGATCAGGAAATAAGCGGGCGGCCATATACTCTGCCTGCCTTTCCATAGGCATGGTACAGACTTTCATTAACCGAGTAAACAAGAATATGCCATTGGAAAAACCATGAGGTCTAATCTTCGAGAATGTATTGATCAAAATAGCCCCCCTGAAACATCCTGGATCCATCGCAACTAATCTAATTGTAAGTGCACCTCCGAGCGATATTCCCACAATATACTTGGTTCGAGTTGTGAAAGAAGCAGTGAATTGCTTTAAAACCTTTGCCACACCTTCAAATGTCCAATTGTGCGCTGGCCAGATGCTTTTACCATAACCCGGAAGGTCGATCACCAGAGGTCGATAACCGGCTTCAACCAATGCATTCACTTGAAAATACCAACTGCGTGAATCCACGCCTAGACCATGTAATAAAAAAACTACTGATTCTGCGAGAGGATTAGGATCATCATAGTAAATGGAACCAATCCGCTCGTTCAATTTAAATAGCCATTCAGCCATCACATACCTTAACCCTTTTGAATCAATTATAAATGATGGGGGGATGGTTGACTAAAACCGGAGGAGCAAGTAAAATTCAGGTTCCCTACGGGAAAACTATATTTAGCGGCGAAGGTAACCATTTGTTTGGTGAGAGGCGCCAGAAAGATGAGCAAGTATGGAAAAAGCAGTGATTATTGCGTCACCCCGGTCAATTACGGGCAAGAAGGTCAGTGTCCTTCGTCGCGAAGGCAAACTGCCCGGTGTTCTTTATGGGCATAATTTTACAACTACCCCCATTGTAATGGATTTAAAGTCTGCAGCGCGTGTGCTCGCATCCATTACCGAATCCTCTATTGTTACGGTCAGTGTGGATGGCAAGGAAAATGCGGCCCTTGTGCGTGAAAAGCAGCGCGATTACATTCGCGGTACCTTACTACACGTCGATTTCCAGGTGATTTCACTTACCGAAAAACTGCGCACCCATGTCTCTATTGAAATTATTGGCTTATCACCAGCTGTAAAGAATTTTAACGGCATGGTTATCACGGGTCTGGATGAGTTGGATGTCGAATGCCTTCCCCAGTATCTGCCCGAGAAGATCGTGGTCGATATTTCCGAATTAGAGAAGATCGGTGATGGTATCCGTGTATCTGACTTGAAATTGGATGATCATATCACTGTTTATAATCACATTGAAGACCAGATTGTCCATATCTCAAACCAGAAGGTTGAAGAGGAAGTTACCGCAGTCGAAGGTGAAGTCTCCAGCACTGAACCTGAAGTCATCGAGAAGGGTAAGAAAGAAGAAGAAGTCGCTGATTAATATCAGCTGCATGCAGAATAAAAGCAGCGGGTTTTTATCCGCTGTTTTTATTTTAACAAATTCAAAATCTGGACGGTCAGGTTCGCCGTGATTCCCCAGAGGGTATGACCGTTATACTCCGGATAGAACAATGCTCTTCTAGGCAATTCGGAACCTGGTGGGGTGAATTCCTTTTCTTCTCGCCTGGTTTCATCTGCCAACCAATCCACAGGGATTAAGAACAGGCATTCTACTTCATCTTCTTGCAGATGAATCTCCTGAGGCCAATTCAAAATCCCAATATAAGGAACAATATAATATCCCGTTACTGTTAGGCTGGGTGGTAATGAACCTAGAATTGAGATTTCTTCAGATGGGATGCCTACCTCTTCCTGCGTCTCACGCAGTGCTGTATCCTTCAAGCATAGGTCTTTTTCTTCCCAGGCTCCTCCTGGAAATGAAACCTGACCTTTATGAGCCCTCACTTTATCAGTACGCTGTGTGTAGAGAATATTCCAGTGCTCCTCCTCCCAGACAAAAAGAATCAATACAGATGCTGGGTAATAGCCATCATCCTGTTCCGGCGGAAGATCACAAAGATGATGCTCCAACCGGGAATACAGTCTCTCCTGCAACTCTTCCGGGTTATACATCCAACCAGTACGATTCAGATTACTCATCGCCTTCCAGAGCCTCTAGTAACTGGGTATCTTCACCCGGCCCCGTTGATATGTTGACAGGACGTGCAAATATCAGGTAACCGGTGTGTGCAACCATGCGGTCCGTGGGGCGGAAATGATCTGCATCGGCTTTGTAAAAGCGCATGATCAGTTCACAGATATCCACAAAGGCAAATTGCTGTAAGCGTAATGCTTCTAATAATCGAACAACCTGATTGGCTGTTGGTACCAGTGTTCCGAAGAACCCTCCGGGTTTCAATGCAGCTCTGATCTGGGGCATATAGTCGTATGGGTTCTGTACATCTAGGAAGGCTGCATCTACACCCGTCTCATTAAATCCATCCTTGATGTCCCTCAGATTGAATTCAACCCGATCTTGCAAGCCAAGCCTTTCCAGGTTCTTCCTGGCAAGTAAACTCATCTCTTCACGTACCTCATAGGTAAAAACCCGGCCTTCGTTTCCAACAGCGAACGCGAGAGCAGTTGTCAGTGCCCCTGAACCCGTCCCAGCCTCTAGAACTCGCATGCCTGGACCAACTCCCAATCTTAATAAAATGTAGCCGATATCCTTGGGATAAAGGATTTGAGTGGTTCGTTTGATTTGACGGATCACATCAGCCAGGGAAGGCTGTAATACTATGAACGGGCTATTATTATGGCTAAGGATCTTGCTACCCCAGGGTAATCCGATTATCTGGTCATGTTTGATAACTCCTCGGTGGGTTTGAAATTCTGCTCCAGGTACGAGTTTGATGATGAAATGCTTATGGTTTAATCCAACCAAACCCGCCAGATCACCTGCTTGCGCAATTGCACCCTTTAAGTTCCAACTCAAATCACAACTCCTGATCACTTAAGATGCTTGATTATAACAAGCCATGGTCGATATGGAAAAAATATATATTCTATGCTAAAATACACCCGCTTATGGCGAGGTAGCTCAACGGTGGAGCAGTGGACTCATAAGCCATTGGTTGTGGGTTCAAATCCCACCCTCGCCACAATATTTCATCCAAATATCTGCAAATACATTTTTTTACGCATTTATTCCGAAACTGAAGCGTATCATCAATAAGCGAACTCAGTAATTAACGAACTTACCCTATTGACTATACAATCAATCTTGTGTTAAATTTAACATTAAGAATCAGTCTGGTTAGTATTTGGTTTTTTAAGGAGAATTATGAAAATAAAACTTTCGATCTTCTTCTCTATCTTGCTTGTGCTAGTCCTTGCATTCACCGGCGTTACCCCTGCGCAAGCCATTACCGGTGATCCGGTATCGGTAACCGGTATTGTGGTATCTGTTACATCAGGTACAAATTTTGTCGTGCAGCTGCCAGATTCCTCTCTGGTCACGGTGACCCCCGCTGCCGGTTTTGATTATACGCTAGTGACCGTTGGTGATGCGATCATGGTAAATGGAACTGAAGGTATCGATCCATCAACCATAGATTTAATCGACTTTCTGGTGACACCAGTAGAACCTACAAAACAGGATGGTTTCTACTGTGTGCAGAGCATTATCCAACAACCAGCTGCTGCCAAATTAGCGGCTCGCTTTAGTGTTGATTACGCAACAATACAGAGTATGTTCTGCAATGGCGCCGGGTTAGGAAATATTATGCTCGCATTGGCTACTTCTCAAACTACGGGTAGTGACCCTGCCTTGTTGCTTGAGCAGCATGCCAATGGAACTGGCTGGGGTCAGATCTGGCAAGAAACAAACACTATCCAAAACCAGAATTCATCGGCTAATTCTCAAGGGAATGGGAATGGTAATTCTATTAACCCGGGAAATGGCCATGAAAAACCAGATAAACCTAATAACGGCAAGAAACCTTGATTCTTTCATGAGCCAGAAGGCCCCTGACGGGGCCTTTTTTATATATAATTACTGTTATGCGAAAAGTTTTTCATAAACCTGAACTGGTTAAACGCGCAGGTTCATCCAGATTGATCCTTTTGACCTTAATCAGCTTCGCATTTTCTGTGTCTTTCACCCGAGCATTTCTAAACCTGACTGGGTTTCCACAATTAGGTGGTGGCTCCATACATATTGCGCATGTCCTCTGGGGAGGCCTCGCTCTTTTCGTTGCAGCTCTCCTTCCACTCCTTTACGCGAATCGTAAAATCCTCATCGCCAGCGCATCCTTAACAGGTATTGGAATCGGGCTGTTTATTGATGAGGTAGGGAAATACATTACATCAGATAATAATTATTTTTATCCACCTGCGGCTCCCATTATTTATGGATTTTTCTTATTAGTTGTCGTTTTATACACTCTGATCCGTCAAAAACCAGTAAGGAATGATAGGACAGAAATGTATCATGCTCTCGATCTGATGGAAGAAGTGTTAGAGAACGACTTGGATGAGTACGAAAAGGAGGATATTGAAAAAACCCTGGAACATGTGATGAATACTACTCATCGACCAGAGTATCGTGGACTGGCAGCAGAATTGCTACATTTCATCACTGCTCAGGAGGCAAGAAAAGGATTACGGGATCGCTCGCTAATTGTTTGGTTAACGAATCATTGTGTAAATATCACCAATCGATTATCTATCAAACTCCACAGGTTCTTTGTAATTCTCGCACTCGTAACCATGGGTGCATTCATGTCAATCTACCCAGTACAAGTAGCACTTGCCACCCGTGATTTTTCGCGCCTTGTCAATTTACTTCAACCACTGATCCAACAGGGATTACTTACCTCATCCCCTGAACAAATATTTCTCACCGTTAGGTTGATCCTTGAAGAAGTTGCCGGTGTTTTATTTGTACTTTCAGGTCTCCTTCTGCTGAGCAAAAATCATCAGGTGTTGGGTGGACGGCTGGCTTACTTTTCCTTCCTTCTATCCTTTACAGTTGTTGATCTTCTGATATTCTATTACGACCAATTTTCAACAATCTTTTTTGTTACTATTCAGCTTCTGGTTTTCCTCTTCACCCAGGTTTACAGGCAAAGAATCTAATCCCCTATTGGAGTTTTATATGCCTCTTTATGAATATTCCTGTCTGGATTGTGGTCAAAAGTTCGACCTTCTTCGCAGTATGAATGAAATAGATACTTCTCCACAATGCTTGCAGTGTAGCAGCCAGAATACCAAGCGTTGTCTTTCAACTTTCAACACGCATACCTCCTCCACGAGATATCGCCCATCTGGCCAACCTCATTCCGGGGGATGCGGCGGATGTAGCGGTGGTGCTTGCGGTACCTGTCATCATTAAATATATAGAGCCTGACGATTACATCGCCAGACTCTATATAATATTTTTATACCTGCTTTGCGCGTTCAGCTAAAACTGCATGCAGTGATTTAATATCCCGATCCACAAAGAGCAATGCTCCCAGATATAAGAAAAAGCACAATATCCAGGCAGTGATACAAACCACCAGTATCGCCAGTTCCAGGCTGCCTGTTGCCACTGAGATTGCTCCAGCTAGAGTTGGTGCAAGAGCAGCACCACTGTTTTCCACGAAATATTCCACGGCTTGTGCTGAACTACGTACTTCAGGGAGGCTAATATCAAATACGGTTGATATCACATTGGGCGATGAGAAGGGCATGAACAGGGCTGTCAGGCTCATAAAAATAAAGAAAGTGTTCCGATCCGCTACAGGAGTTTTTATTGCCAGGAAAAGAAAGATAGCACCTAATAAGACACCTGCGCTGGAAATCAAGATCCTTCCCTTTAGTGTGCGTTTGAATAACCAATCCCCCAACGCTCCTCCAACAAAATAACCCAATGCTAAAATAATGATCACTGGCCCCATCGTCAGTAATACTGCTCCATCATCATACTTCCGGACGGTCATCAAGTACCCGAAGAAGAAGAAAGTGATGACATTCCACGGAAAGACTCCGGCAAAACCTTGAAGAAAAACGAACCACATTGTTTTCTTCTTTAGAACATCTTTCAGCGAGCTCCATTTGAAGCGAAACTTACCAATCTCATCCATTCCATCAAACTCCGGTTCGGATTGACCGCGAGGCATTTCCTTTACGCCAAAGAATATCACGACGGCCATCACGAGACCCAAGCTGCCGGTGATAATAAATATAGCGCGCCAACCTTCCAGATTGCCAAAGACACCCGTGAGCGTGGGAGCTACCATTAACGCGAGGACCATGCCTAACAGGTAACCGATTGGTTGCGTAAGTTGAAGAATGCCATAGATGCGCCCGCGTACACGAGGCGTAAAATAGTCGGCGATTAAACTGTACAACCCCGGGTATGCGCTGTCATCAATACCAGTGGAGGATCGGGTAGCTAAAAAGCCGCCGAATGTTTTCACTATCGAACTTACCCAGGTGGTTGCACCCCAGATTAACGAAGCTAGAGATAATAACTTAGCCCTTGAATAGCGATCGTACAGATACCCCCAAATAGGATAAAGAATCGTACCCACGATCAATGCACCTGAGTTGATTAGACCCCATTGCAAGTCGTTTATTTTAAAGGTTGCGCTGATGTCGGTTTGAAGAGAGCCAATCATCAGTTTATCGGTTTGATGTAATAACATAAATAATGAAAATATCACTACAACGAATACTGGATACGCCTTACCCGGTTTTTTCATCCTTGTCTCCTGAAAATATGAAATGGGTCACTGTATTAATAGATCTTCCACAAATGCATGGAATCTTACATAACGATATCCTTCACTGTATTTATAACCAGCTAAAGCTCCAATCCGCTCCGCTTGAGAGAGGATAGCATAGCGTAAAGCCTGGAAAGGATCTTTCACGCCTTCCTCAAGAAGTGTCTGGATGTCCAAGCCAGCCAGCTGTACCTGCCGCATAACATCTTCCACCAGGAATTCCACCTGACTTTGGTGCGCCCGCATTCCTTCTAACTTCATTTCTATATAAGCGGATATATCGATAAAATGATTATATCGGGCAGGATCATCACTGTAAAAATATTTTTCGGGTACAAAATGGGCTTCCAGACCATCACTGATATGCTCAGGGTAGACCAATGGCAATCCGGAATGTGCAACCGCATCACCACTCGCCCTGGCAAGTGCCCGATGATCCGGATGTACCTCATTAGTCGCCATGGGATCAATGGTAATGACTATATCCGGCTTTTCCATCCGAATGCTACGGATTAATTTTTCACGTAACTCGCCAGGCGGGAGGGTATCCAGGGTAAAGTCGTGGTATCCAAAGAAAGCCACTTCGGTTCCCATAATCTCGGCTGCTCGTCTGGCTTCCATCTGCCGGACTTGCACCAATTCCATCTGAGAATGGCGATACGATCCGCACCAGCCATCGGTGATAGTAATGATCTTCACCCTATCTCCAATTGCAACCAGGCTCGCGATCAGACCACCCGCATAAAACTCAGCATCATCGGGATGCGGAGCAAAAACGAGAATTTTCTTCACACCCAGCTCCTCAGCATAACTAGAATTACATGGCTCAATTTTACACAATAAATAGAAAATCGCTGTATTTTAACTTACCATTAACATGTATAATCAGAACATATGAGCAGTAATATTGGTATCCAGAATGTACTTCAGTATTGGATGGAGAATACCAACCTATCTGCTAATTTTATATATTCAACAGTGTTTCCTAGAGTTGACCCAGTATTTGCTGATTTTCCAGCAAGGTTACATCCCGATCTTGTCAAGGCATTACACGCATCCGGTATCCGTTCGCTCTTCTCCCATCAACTAACTGCCTGGGAGCATGCTGCAAATGGTGAAAATATAGTTATCACTTCAGGGACCGCGAGTGGAAAATCATTATGCTACTATCTGCCCATTTTAAATGAATTATTAAACAATCCCAACGCGAAAGCTCTCCTGCTATTTCCAACAAAAGCGTTAGCGCAAGATCAGCTGAACAAACTACTAGCTCTGGCGGATCTCATACCGGGTTACGATTTGCGTTGTGCAACTTATGATGGTGACACGCCCAGCATGCACCGCAGGGCGATTCGTGAATCCGTACAGATATTGATCACCAATCCGGATATGCTTCACCTGGGCATTCTTCCACATCATACCCAGTGGGAAAGTTTCTTCTCGGAATTACGTTTCGTTGTGATCGATGAGATCCACACGTATCGTGGTGTTTTTGGCTCCCATGTGGCAAATGTAATCAGGCGTTTCAATAGGATTGCATCTTTCTATAACGCTCAACCTGTTTACTACATGACATCGGCTACCATCGGAAATGCGGGAGAGTTGGCGAAAAAAATAACTGGCACTCAATCCGTGGTGATCAGTGAAGATGGCGCAGGGCATGGTGAAAAAACCTTCTTAATATATAACCCGCCCATAATCAATGAACAGCTGGGGATCAGAAGAAATGCGTTATATGAAATTGTTGAATTAGAGGAAAGGCTGTTGAAACAGAATACTCAATCCATCATTTTCAGCCAGACCCGGCGGTCCGTTGAATTGATACTTACTGCTCTTCAACATGCATATCCAGATTTCTCATCCAGGATCCGAGGATACCGCAGTGGTTACCTGCCGAAAGACAGGCGTGAGATAGAAATGCGATTGCGGGAGTAACAGGTATCCACTGTGGTCGCGACATCAGCGCTGGAGCTAGGAATCGATATTGGAGCACTGGACGCCGCTCTTCTAGTTGGCTATCCTGGTACGATCGCTTCAACTACTCAGCAAATTGGCCGTGCTGGGAGGAAGTTCCAGGAATCTCTTGCTGTTCTTGTAGCTACATCTGACCCAATCGACCAGTTTCTTGCCAGAAATCCGGCTTATTTCCTTGGTTTATCTCCTGAAAAAGCATTAATCGATCCTGATAATCTGTTGATCCTGTTAAATCACCTGAAGTGTGCTGCTTTCGAGCTCCCCTTCTCAGAGAACGATTCGTTTGGAACTCTGTCCCATGACATACTTTATGGAATCCTTGATTATCTTACTACCACCGGTGCTCTGCATCATTCAGGAGATCATTATACTTGGGTGCGGAGTGATTACCCCTCGGCTACCTTATCACTCAGGAATGCAACATCTGAACAGGTCGATTTGAAGCGTTTAACTGGAGATACCTGGGAAGTATTTGGTTCTGTTGATCGCGTCTCATCTTTTTGGATGGTACACCCGGCTGCGATTTACCTCCATGAAGGTGCATCTTACCAGGTGGAAGTTCTGGATCTGGATAATAACTATGCGCAATTGAGACCGGTTTTCGAAGATTACTATACAGAACCATGCGAATCTCTCTCCTTTGAAATACTGTCCCGAAGCTCAGAGTCTGACAATATCAGTTTCCAGATTGGCTGTGGGGAACTTCAGGTAACAAATCAGGTTACCGGGTACCGTAAGATTAAAAACCACACCCGGGAAATATTGGGCGTTGGATCCGTTGACTTACCTCCTTATACCTTCGATACCACGGGATTCTGGATGATTCTGCATCCATCCACTGTGGATAAATTACGGATTGCTGGACAATGGCTAAATGACCCGAACGATTATGGAGTAGATTGGGATCTTATCCGCGAAATCGTGAAAGAGCGAGACCATTATACTTGTCAGAATTGCCGAAGGACTTTTAAGGCAGAACCTTTACATGTTCACCACATTGTTCCGTTTCGACTGTTTCCTTCAGCAGAAGAAGCCAATAAACACGAAAACCTGATCACCCTTTGTCCGAATTGCCACAGGCGGGCAGAGGAACGTGCTTATGTTCGCAGCGGATTAACCGGCCTGGCATATGCTATGCGCCACTTACTTCCTTTACCATTAATGTGCGACACTCGGGACCTGGATGTACACGCAGATCCTCTCTGTTCCCTGTTCAACCTGCAACCCGCTATTATTGGGTTTGACTCCGCTCCGGGAGGTATCGGGCTTTCATACGCGGCATCCGAGATTATCCCTGTTTGGCTATCAGAATTACACAGACATATTCAACAATGCCCCTGTACAGATGGATGCCCTAGCTGCATTGGACCCGCCGGGGAAACTGGTTATGGTGGCAAAAAGGAGACCCTTGCCATTCTGGAGTTGATCGCACATGGATGATAAGTTTGCCGCCAAGCTTAGACGTTTGGGAATCAAAACAGGTACCGATGAGATACCTAACCCCCCCGCATATTCCGGTGAATTCTCGGTGGATGAAGTGATACCGGGAGAACTACTTCAAACTATTTTCGGTAGTATTTATCGGATCCAAAAGTTCTTTAATCGTTCTCACATACATGGTAAGCTCTCCCTCATCATTGAAGGGGAAATTGACCTCGTGGCGGATTGGGCACACCTGAGTTCGAGTGGAAGAACTTCAATGGAGAATTTTGTTTATCTCGATACAGAAACCACAGGCCTTTCAGGTGGAACTGGTACTTTTGCATTTCTGGTTGGATTAAGCCGATACAATCAGGATGGAACAGAGTTCACCCAGTTCTTACTGCGAGATCCTTCCGAAGAAAGAGCTATGTTGACAGCACTGGCAGATTATATGAATGACGCACATGGAGTGGTTACCTACAATGGGAAAGCCTTTGATATTCCTCTCTTGAATAGCAGGTATGTGATCCACCGGCTGGAATCTCCATTTGCTAAACTGGATCATATCGACTTGTTGTATTTAGCCCGCCGGATGTGGAAGAAAAAACTTGCCAGCCGCCGTCTCTCCAATGTTGAAGTTGAAATCTTACGGGTAGAGCGCAGTCAGGAGGAAGTTCCAGGCTATTTAGTACCGCAAATTTACTTTGACTACCTCAAAACTCGGGATGCTCGCCCTCTGGCAGGTGTACTCTACCATAATGAAATGGATGTTCTTTCAATGGCAGCGTTATTAAATTACTTTACTGTCACTCTGTCCCAAAACGAAATGCCAGCATCTGTCAGCCCAGATGACTACTATCCACTTGTGACTCTACTTCTCGATTTGGGAAAGAATGAAGATGCCTGTCGGGTATTCGCCAGTATCTTCCATCCTGCGGCAAAATATCCGAATATTGACTGGGATGTGGCGGAAAGAATTGGTAAGGTTTACCGCCGTAATGCGGACTGGGAAGACGCGCTCGTTTTATGGCAATCTGCTGCTGAGCAATATCAGGAATTTGGTTGGGAAGAATTAGCTAAATATTATGAACACGTGGAACGAAACTATCCAGCAGCCAGATATTATGCAGAGAGCCAATATAACTATGTTAGTTCGCTGAACCTTGGACCCTATACAAAACAACAACGTCTCAAAGAGATACAGAAAAGAATCGACCGAATCAAGGATCGCCCAAGAAATAACCCCGCTTGAAGCGGGGTTATTTGCTTATATCTTCTGCTGAGCCATTTTTCTGGCTGCTTCGAGAGCTTCCTCTAACTTGCTGGCATCTTTTCCACCAGCCTGGGCAAGTCCCGGCCGACCGCCACCACTCCCGTTTACTTTCGAGGCGGCTTCTTTTGCCAGGTCTCCAGCGAGTAAACCTTTCTTTACCAGATCTTCACTGACTGAAACTACAATAGAAGGTTTATCCTCAATGACAGTTGCCAGAATTGCCACACCGGAAGGGAACTTTTCTTTAAAGCGATCAGTAAGCATCCGTAAGGTTTCATTATCCGCCCCTTGGATCTGAGTAGTAAACACAACAGAGTCAGACGTTGTTTTCAACTCTGCAAGTTGCCGTTGGAATTCAATGGAAGCTAGCTGCGCTCGTAATTGGCCAGCCAGTTTTTTACGCTGCTCCGATTCTGTTAGCACAAATTCGATCTTTGTCGGTAATTCCTCTGAGCTGGTTTGCATAAGGGCGGCTGATCTTTTTAATAAATGCGTCCTACTGCGAACAAGTTCATAGGCCCCCCTGCCAGTCAATGCCTCAATTCGTCGAACACCTGCCGCCGCGCTTCCCTCACTGGTGATTAAAAATAACCCAATATCACCGGTTTCATCTACATGCGTACCACCACAGAGTTCATATGAAATACGGTCTTCTTCGCCAATAATTACAGTCCGGACTTTATCGCCGTATTTTTCGCCAAAAAGCGCAGTAGCTCCTTCTTGTAGTGCTTCCTGCAGGGGGCGCTCATTTATTTGCAAATGGTAATTCTTCATAATGAGCGCATTGACTCCGACCTCGACCTGGTCCAACTGCTCGGGGGTAACTGCCTCAGGGTGATTGAAGTCAAACCGAAGCCTATCTGCGGATACCATGGAACCTGCCTGCAAAGCATGTTTCCCGATCACTCGGTGAAGCTCCGCATGTAGTAAGTGTGTGGCTGTGTGATTCCGGCGAATATCCTGCCGGCGCGCCAGATCGACACTGGCGATTACCTGCTGCCCGACTTTGAAACTACCCTCAATCACGCGGCAGATGTGTACGATAGCACCGGCTGCCGGTTTTCGTATATCTAACACTTCCATCCTGGCTTTTCCATCCAGACTTTTAATCCATCCTCGGTCAGAGACTTGCCCCCCTGATTCCAGATAGAAACCGGTTGCAGGTAGCATTACGCTGATATCATCTCCTTCAACAGCAACATTATTTAATTCACCGTCTAGAATGATAGCCAGCAATTCGCCTTTAACTTCGAGCAGATGGTAGGGGTCATACTGCACTCCGTTATTCTGAAGCTTCCCTTCCTGGATGAACCGTGCCACCATTTCGGAGTATAGATTGGCATCATCACCGCCCATTTCGCCCATAGCTTTGCCTGCCCCGGAAGCAACCCTATGATCATCCATTGCTTTCTTAAACCCAACTTCATCTACCAAAAAACCACGTTCCTGCAGGATATCTCGGCTCAATTCCAGCGGAAGACCGTGTGTAGCATATAATTCAAAGCACTTCTCTCCGGGTAAAGTATTGGAACCGGATTTGATCATCTCGGCAATGAAATCTTCCAACTGGGTCATTCCAGCTTCCACCGTTCGATGAAATCGGATTTCTTCACGTGTGAGATTATCTAGAATGGTCTTGCGGTTCTTTACCAGTTCTGGATAAGCATCTCCGTAATTATGGATGACTGTATCGGCTACATCAGCAAGGAAGGGTTTATTCAAACCGATTTTTCCGCCAAACCGCGAAGCGCGCCGGATGATCATTCTGGCAATATAATTTCGGCCGGTATTTCCAGGAACGACGCCATCCGCAATAAGAAATGGGCTAGCCCGTGCATGATCCGCAATTACCCGGTATGGAGTAAAATGCTCCTCCATTTGTTGGTCAGTATGCCTTGCCAGGCTTTGGACCGTTTGAAGCATGGGGAAGAGTAGGTCCGTCCGATAATTGGATGTAACTTCTTGCATGACTGAAACGATACGTTCTAATCCCATTCCGGTATCAACATGACACGCTGGTAAAGATTCTAAAGTATCCGGTCCCTGACGGTTGTATTGAATAAACACCAGGTTCCAGAGTTCCAGATAACGCTTACAATCGCCATTCACTTTACAAACATGACCTGGTACATTTTGTTTATCACACCCCATAGGACCGCGATCGATATGGATTTCAGAACAAGGACCGCAGGGGCCAGTTTCAGCCATTTCCCAGAAATTGTCTTTTCTCCCACCCGGTAAAACATGCAAAGCAATCATTCCTTTTTGCTTTAACCAGTTATCCCGTGCTTCAATATCTGTCGGGATGTTTCCTTTATCATCCTGGAAATAGGTTGCCCACAATTTTTCCGCCGGTACTTGCCAGATTTCAGTGAGAAGTTCCCATGCCCAGGATATAGCTTCTTCTTTGTAATAATCCCCGAAGGACCAGTTGCCAAGCATCTCGAAGAAGGTGTGATGGCTGTCGTCTCGCCCTACATCTTCTAGATCATTATGCTTTCCAGCTACCCGCATGCATTTTTGTGAATTCACCGCCCGTGTGTAAGGCCGTGAATCTGTCCCAAGGAAGACATCTTTGAATTGCACCATACCGGCATTCGTAAAAAGCAGCGTAGCATCACCTCCAGGTACCAGTGAAGCAGACCGAACAAAGGTATGCCCCTTACTGATAAAATAATCGATAAAGGACTGCCTGATCTGCGCGCCGGTTAGTTTTTTCATGTTTTCTCCTGTGAGGTATTCTAGAACGCGAATTATAAGATATCCCTATCATTTATACAATAATGGCGATCTTGTCGCTACGGTATAATACCGGTAAAGGGATAACCATAATGTTTAAAATCCACTTCCACCGCCAGTTTTTACTCATCACAGTATTCATCTCGGGGATGGTTTCCCTTGGGCTAGAAATGGCCGCATCCCGCCTGTTGGGGAATGTGTTTGGAACATCCAATCTTGTTTGGGCAAGCATTATCGGGCTAATATTGATCTACTTGACTGCCGGATACTGGTTGGGTGGAAAGATTGCAGATCGCCATCCTGAACCTAAAATTTTTTTTCGTGTGATTTTCTGGGCATCCTTATCCATTGCCTTCGTTCCGCTCATCTCAAACCCGGTGCTTCAACTGGCAGCCAGCGCTTTTGATCATCTGCGCCTGGGGGTGTTATTTGGATCATTCGCTTCTGTCATGATCCTGTTGGTCCTCCCAATGGTCTTATTGGGGATGATTTCTCCTTTCGCGATCCGTCTGAGTATAGAAGAAAAAGGATCATCTGGAAGAGTTGCCGGCTCGATTTATGCAATATCTACCATAGGTTCCTTCCTCGGCACCTTTTTAGCTACTCTCCTGCTTATACCCCTGATTGGCACCTACCGGACTTTCATGACCTTCGCTTGTGTTTTAGCCCTGGTGGGAACTTTGGGTATCTGGATGCATTCAAGCTTTCGCAAGAGCCTGGGATACTTAGTACTTTTTGCTGGGTTGATCGCTCTTATGGTGTTCGGAAAAGGAAATTCCATTAAATCTACGCCTGGGCAGATATATGAAAAAGAATCTGAATATAACTACATCGAGGTAGTAGAGGAGCAGGGTTATTTCCTCCTGAGATTGAATGAAGGCCAGGGAGTACATTCGATCTATAAACCAGGTGTTGAGAATTACTACGGCCCCTGGGAGCAATTTTCTGTGGCTCCATTCTTTAACCAAGGACCCGTTCGCCTTGATAGTGTGAAGCGCATGGCAATCGTTGGTTTGGCAGCCGGAACTGCTGCTCGTGCAGCCACTTTGGTTTATGGCCCAATAACTGTAGATGGATTTGAAATCGACCCGACCATAATTGAAGTAGGTCAGAAATATTTTGGCATGGTTGAACCAAACGTGAACCCGATTTCAGCGGATGGCAGGTGGGGCCTGGCACATTCTGAGAATGAATATCACATCATTGCTGTGGATGCCTATCGTCCACCCTACATACCCTGGCATTTGACAACCCGTGAGTTTTTTGAAATCGCCAGGACTCGCCTGGTTGAAAACGGCGTAATTGCTATCAATGTAGGGCGGGCACCAGAAGATCGACGCCTGGTGGAAGACATGTGCGCGACCTTACTTTCGGTATTCCCTTCGGTTTATGTGATGGATATTCCCGATACCTTTAATACCATAATTTTTGCGACGAAACGACCGACA
>Ga0172371_10001023_pt1 | contig 44172 bp, 32 predicted proteins | sample Lak12m_FD_114543 | JGI IMG/M metagenome (GOLD analysis project Ga0172371, IMG submission 114543) | Freshwater microbial communities from Kabuno Bay, South-Kivu, Congo - kab_022012_12m | ecosystem: Environmental > Aquatic > Freshwater > Lake | place: Democratic Republic of the Congo: South-Kivu... | reverse complement strand
CGGTTCTGGATCGAACACGGCAACCAGTATGATGACTTCAACCGCATGCCCGATTTCGGCAACCCGTACGCTCAGCCGGTGGGGTATTTTATCACCAGCGGTATGGTGAGCGGGGCCGGCAAGCATTCCCAATTCGGACGCTACAATTGGCTGAAGGATATCCAGTCGGTGTATCCCACGGAACAAATCCCGTACTGGGTCATCTCGAATTACTTTTACCGGGAAATGAGCGCCTGGCTGCGCTGGCTGATTTTGCCCTTTTTGCTGCTGTTCGGGTTGACGACCTTCGTCCTGGCAGGGGCGGCCCTGGAGTGGCTGGGTATCACCCGGACCAATATTTTCCTTTACAACGGCCTGTTTGCCTCCTTGGGCTACCTTGGGAACCTGGCGCAGATCGTGCTTATCATCAATGCCATCGTCTATGTGATCCTGGGCGTCCTTTTCGTGCCGCTGAGCTTCATCCTGCGAGACATTAAGAAAACTCTGAAACGATTTCGCCTTATAATCCATCCGGATGATCTTGGCACAGGGAAGGAACAGAGCTATCTGGACGCGGCCCAGGCGGTCTTTGAGCGCGATCCGGACACGATCGGCTTCATCTATGGGCACACCCACGCCCCCTCGCTGCGGCGGCTAGGGAACCGGGTGGTGCTCAACACCGGCACCTGGCTGAAAAGGCTGGTGAGGGTACCGGTCCGTTTTGGCTATCTGCCCGATATCTATGTCCCTTCTTATTTTTTGGATTATTTTAAGCTCAGCGAGGCCGACGGCGCCATCGCCATAGACTATCAACGGGTTGACAAGGCTCAACCCCAGGAGTTGGACCTCTTACAGCGTCTCCTGATATCCAGGAAAAGCCGTCAGATGGAAGAACCCATACCGCAGCGAACCATCCTTAAGGTTGATTGCCTTAATTTTTGACAACGGGCTACCGGCACATCTTATTGACATTATTTATTATTCAGTTCCAGTTCTGCACGGCGTTCAGGTGGTCGAGAGTTAAACCCGGTCGCCCCGACCACGGATTTTATGGAGAAACCGCCTAGCTGCTATCGCGGAGCAGGGGCGGTTTTTCTCTTCCAGGATGAATTGCACCAAGCTATTTGGGGGATTCCATACCGGAGTACCCTGTGAATCTCCGCTGATATTCATTGGGTCTCAAACCAGTGAGCCTGACAAATATTTTCCTAAAAAACGGAATGTCTTCGTACCCAACCTGATATGTTATCTCACTGAATGTATGGGCGCCTTCCTCCAGCAGACGTTTAGCTCTTTCCACCCGTAATCTCTGCAAATAACCCAATGGAGTTACTCCCACCGACTGCTTAAATCGGCGTTCCATGGATCGGCGGCTCATTCGAAGTTCTTGCGCCAGCCACTCGTAATCAATTTGCCCTGATTCATGCTGTTCTATCCATTCCTGGGCTTTCAGAACTAAAGGATCGCCGTGATCTTTTGGAAAAAGGAAATACTCATACGGAGCCTGCGATACTCTTCCCATATCCAGAACCATGGTCTTTGCAGACTCTACCGCTGCTTGTCGACCACAAAATTTTTCCACCAGGTACAGAGAAAGATCCAGACCTGCGGTTACGCCGGCCGAACAATAGAGACGACCGTGATCAATGTACATTCGATCCTGCATTAATTCCACCTGTGGATATCTTTTCCGGAATGTATCTGCAAATCCCCAATGGAGGGTGGCGGATTTACCATCAAGAAGCCCGGTTTCCGCCAGTAAAAAGACCCCAGTGCAAATACTGGCGACATGGGCGCCTCGGTCGTAATGATGGTGTATCCAGGGTACAAGTTCCGGATTCTTTTCAAGAATTTCTTGGATATAGGTAGCCGAGGAAATAAGAATCAGATCTGTTTGCTGAACATCCTTAATGCTGCAATGGGGTTGGATATAGATATTATTCACGGATCTGATGGGTTGTCCGTCTGCCGAGGCTATTGTTACGTCAAAAAACGGGGTCTGGGGAGATTTAGTCACACGATTCCATAACCGCCCTGCCTGATTCAAAATATCCATGGGTCCAAAAATGGTTGTTGCCATGGTGTTGTAAGGCGCAAGAATAGTAACTTTTTGCATTCGGTTCCCCCTTAACTGCAAATTATGACGATATCGCCTATCATAATGTCGATTATGCCACTTTTCTTCCGGACTGCAATGGTTATGATGAAACGAGCTGCTCCACCGCAATCAACCGAGTATTGAGTCCCCAGAGGAGTAACTAATCTCAATGAAAGGAGAAAATGCATGATTGACGAAAAAATCAAAGAGGCTATCGCTCCCTGCGGCTTGTGTTGCGAAACTTGTTTTGCGCACGTGGACGGAGATATCCGTCGATACAGCCAGAAACTCAAAGAAAAATTAGGAAATTTCCACATCAACGCCAAACGATTCGAGACGCTTCTGGATAACCCTATTTTTGGCAAATACGCTGCTTTCAAAGAGATGTTGGACTATTTTGCCTCGGAAAACTGTACAGGGTGTCGCAATGAACAGTGTAAGTTGTTTAAAAACTGTGGAGTACGCCCGTGTCACCAGGAAAAGCAGATTGATTTTTGCTACCAGTGCGACCAGTTTCCCTGCGATAAAACCAATTTTGATCCCGGCCTGTACAAAGGATGGGTGATGATAAATGAAAAGATCAGGGCAATGGGTATAGAAGAATATTGTAAGACTGCCAGAGTCCGACCTAGGTACCCATAACATAAATATACATGCGAGGTATTTGATGCAGATAGATATCTCGGTTCGAGTCCGGAGAAATCTCCAAACCCGAATGTGTCCCACTGGGTGGTTAGCGCGAATGCCCTGACTGTAATTTAGGCCGCGTCCGGATCCGCCTCTTCCATGGCGAAGAAACGCTATTTGTGAGGGTAGTGTGGGTTATCCACCCCTTCGGTGGGTCGCCCGAAAGAAGCGGCGTCCACTCCCTTCAAGGGGTGCTGACGGGCGTACATGAGCTTCAGTTTGGTCGCGGCCACGCGGGGATAATAAGTGTTGATGGTCTCTCTGCTACGGTCCAGCTCCACCGGCGCCAACTCGTACTCACTACTGCCCAGACCGTTCTCAACTCCACCATAAAGCTGGGACTCAATATCCTCGCCCTTGATAATGTTCAGCTTGGCGCTGCCCGGAGCCAGACAACCGCAATCCTCGGCCGCGGAGTTGGGGAGGCCCGGAGCCTGATTCAGCATGTCTACGCAGGCCTTGTCCACGGCCACCGGATCGGAGGAGGCGAACACCCCCAGCCCATTGACAACAGGGGTGTCTGTCCAGCCGTAGCAGTCGCAGATGGGCGCTATGTCAACTGCGTAGTTCAAGAAATAGGCTTTGCCGCCCGGTTTGGTTTTCATCACCGCCAGAGCGGAATCGGCAATGCGCCGGCCCAGGGCAGGCAGATGGTCGAAACGCCTCACCGCTCCCACCCCTGCCATGTTAACGCAAAGGTTGGCGCAGGAAAAGCAGTAAACGCATGCGTCCAGGTCTACCTTCAGCCCGTCCGGCCCTATTTCGATGGCGTTCTCAGGACAGCAGTCCTGGCAGGTCTGGCGCCACTCGCATTTGAGCCCCAGGCACTTGGTTGCGTCAATCACGGGCTTGTCGCCGGCCAGAGCGCCATGCAGGTTCATTTTGCCCCTCTTGGAGGCGCAGCCCACGCCCATGTTCTTGATGGCGCCGCCGAATCCTCCGGCCAGGTGGCCCTTGAAATGGTTCACACACAAAAGCGCATCGGCATCGGCTATGGCCCGGGCCACAAACTGCTTGTTCAGGTAGCAGCCGGCCCCTTCCAAGTCCACCACGATGTCGTCGGTACCCAGCCAACCATCCGCCATTATAACGGGAGCGCCCACGGTGGACGCGGAAAAACCGTTCTGAGCAGCGGTCTCCAGATGGTCTATGGCCAGAGCGCGGCTTACCCAGGGGTGGTAAGTCGCAGTGGTGGTGTCGGTCACGAAGGGGCGCAGACCACGTTCCTTCAGGGCCTCCACCAGAGCGCGGATTATCACCGGTCGCAAATAGCCTACGTTGTATGCCTCGCCCATGTGGGTCTTCACGGCCACTATGTCGCCCGGCTTCAGGCCGTCCAGCCAGCCTGAATGCTCCAAAAGCTGCCGCCCCTTTATGGCTGTAGACTCCATGAAGCGCTTCGCCCGAGCGTCCATATACCAGACCTTTTCCGCCATAATCCGCCTCCTGGTCGATTCCCCCCATTGGTTAGCGCAACTGACCTGTTTCCGAATCCGGAGATAGCCGATTCAATATTTACTTGGTAAGGAAACCGTCTATATGCCGCCCGAAAACAGGCTCAAGCAATGCCGCCATTTTGCCGGCGCGCTCCGTATGCCTTTAATACTGACTTTTAGCCGTGCCGCAGTGCTTTGTCAATGCGGAGCCAATTCTGCGGGCGCCTTACTTAATCAGAAAAGCCCGTATCGCGAATTCGGTGTAGAGTCTCCGGTGAGCGTAGATCGTGGGAGTTTGATGCGATCCGTCGGAGCGATTTCGGGGAGTTAGTCATCGGCGCTTACGGATTGTCTTTGATCTTGGCAACGTGCTCCCAAGATATCTTGTTCACATCATTGATTCTTCAGTTCCCAAATCTGCACAAGGGGCCATACAAATTTATTGGAAATTATACTGGTAGATGTTAGGTGAATGCTGTGCTAAGGGTTTCTAGAAGCAAGAAAGAGAGGAGGTTGCCATATATTGAAAAGGAACAGAGTTTTCGCGGGCTCTCTTGTTGTGGTTGCGCTGGTGACCATGGCTGTGTCGGTTTCTAAATCTCAGGACAAGGACAAGCTTACCATCACAGTGAGTGGGGCTGCTATGGCCTCCGATCAAGTGGCCGATTGGGGCAAACATTTTATGGAACTGAATCCCGACATAAGGGTGGTAGTGACGGGGAGCAGTGCGGGAAAAGGATTCGAGGATCTCATCGAAGGCCGGACCAACTTGTGCTTGGCCAGCCGCTCCATGTTGTCGGAAGAACAGCAAAAAGCATCCACCAAGGGCCTTAAACTCACGTCCAGGTTGGTAGGCAACGCAGGCCTCTGCGTGATCACCAGCCCCCAAAATCCGGTCCGTGAACTCACGATGGAACAGCTTAGGAAAATATTTCTTGGAGAGTATTCCAACTGGAAAGAGGTCGGGGGCCCTGACTCGCCCATAAGGTGTTTGACGAGGCGCATTCCCGAATCAGGCGGCGCCGTCTTCTTCCATCAAGAGGTTCTTGGCAAGCAGCCCTTCGGAGCCAAAACGGTGTTCACAGAAACTTGGAGCACCATTGTGAAGGCATGCGGTGGCGCATCGGACTTACCCGTAGGGATCGCTCCATTCATGTCAATCAAAGAAAAAGTCAAACTTCTGGCTTTGAAGAAGGATGGCAATTCAGCCGCGGTGGTTCCATCCCAAGACACGCTTAGGGACAAGACTTACCCGCTTTTGGTACCCATAACAATGTATTGGGAGACGCCGTTGAAAAACAAGGAGATTGAAGTATTCGTAAACTTTTGCGCTAGTTCGGGCCTGCTCTAACAACCCGTCCTGTCACCCATTGCGCTTACTGAGATCACACCCCAAACTCCAAAGGAGTAAGTGTGGTTTCCCTGGAATTCCGGAATTCGTGGTGTCAGTCCTCCGGTGAATGCGCCGATTGGTCACGCTTGTCCCTCCTAGTATTGGTTCTTACGCCCAGGAGCCCCGAGAGGATGGTAGCCGGAAACAACACAAAATTTGTAGACGTGTGAACGAAGCTGTACCAGTATACGCCCCGCGAGACTTCGGTGTACCGGCCCTTCATCGCTACATAGTATTTCCCGTGCTCGACCTTCCCGTTGATCGCATCCCCGTGGATCACTGAGTTAACGACTCCCCACACTCCAAAGTTGAGTACCGTCACCACAAACAGTATGCGTGTAACTTTACCCATCCTAGTCCGCCCAACCTTATTGAAATTGCTTATTAATCAGTTCTCAATTTCACATGGGGTCTGCATTACCCGGGACATGAACCGCTATGAGGTCAGCAGCCTTCATCGGAAACTTTGGGTTTGGAAGCAGGCTTCGCTGCCTTTTCCTTTGGTTTTTCGGACGGCGTTCCTTTGGGGACGGCCTTGCTGGCCGCCAATCCAGCCTCCGGGGTTTTCTCACCTTCGTACATCGGCAGACCTTCGGCTATCCAAGCCTCACTCCCGCCTTCCAGGTTCCGCGGATTCTTGATGCCCTTGCGTTCGAGAATGCCGGCGCCCATGCTGGAGCGATACGCGGAATTACACACCACCACAACGGGCTGCTCCGGATCCAGCTTTGAAGAGAGTTCCGCCAGATGACTGAGGGGCAAGTTGAGGACTGTCCCTATGCGGAGGGCTATCCACTCCGCGGGGAGACGCACATCGACGATGAGCGGAGCTTTCCCTTTCTGCATAAGAGCGTGCAGTTCTTGTGGGGATATGGGGTTACCCTTCTTGAATGGGAGTTTCGCGTTTTTCCACGATTCCGGAGTGATGTTTTCAGCTTGATACCCTACTCTATGTAGCCGATGTAAAGCCTCTTTCAGCAGGTCAGTGTCTCCTACCAGGACAAGCTTGGAACCCCAAGGGACCATCGTGCCAATCCAGCTCTCAAATCTTCCCCTGGCCGCGATGTTGACCGAATTGGGAATGTGACCCTCGGCATAGGTCTTGGCGTCTCTGACGTCCACCACGTAGTGCTTTTCCGGTTTTGTCAGTTCAGCGGTGGCCTTGACCTCCTTCGGCGTTGACGTGTTCCAGTCGACCGGCGGAGGGCCTTCGCGGTTCATCTTTGCATTATGCTGAAAATATTGAGGAGCCTCCGGGAGCCCCTGGAGCACGAGCGCAACAAACTCGCCTCTGCCGTTAGCCCTCAAGTACGTGTTGGACGACTTTTCCTTACCGATGGTTGAGCTAGGTTCGCTGCTGAGATGAGCGCCACAAAGGGACCCTGCGCCGTGAGCCGGAAAAATCATGACACTGTCAGGCAGCTTGGACAGCTTTTGAGTCCAGGAATCGTACATGGCTGAGGCAAGCCAGGCGGCGGAAACCGTGCCCTCCATGAGATCCGGGCGACCGACGCTCCCGACAAAAAGCACGTCGCCTGTGAACAGAAGTTTGGGAGTGTCCGGGTCTTCTTTGGAGAAGACTGCGCAACATTGACCGTCCGGAGTGTGGCCGGGGGTATCCATGAATTTCAACGTCGCGCTGCCGATTTTGACTGAAGACTTTTCATCCACGGCCTCAATTGAATATTTAGCGCCGGATTTGTGACTTTGGTAAACAGGAACGTTCAGGGTTTTCTTGGTTTCCGTATGGCCGGCAACGAAATCCGCGTGAGAATGGGTCAGATAAATCCCCTTGATCTTTGCAGACTCTTTCTTCGCGGTCTCGAGATAAAAGGAGATGTCGCGGACCGGGTCTACCAAAAGGGCTTCGCCGTCACTGACCAGCAGGTAAGTGTATACGGAAAGGACGGGCAGCGTGAACTGGATCACTTTGAAGCCCGGAAAAGAGTATGAATCAACAATTCTGTAGGTGGATGAGTCCGATTCATGTGTGGCGGATTCCGCGTCTTTAATCTCGGCTGCCACTGCTATGTTTACAACCGCGAGAGCCAAGCACAACCCCAAAAGTAATAATTTTCTCATGGCGTTCCCCACCTTCAATTATTTTAGCGCCTCGTCTCCCTTCGGGGGCGGACGGATGGGAGGCGAGATTCATCGACAAGACACTGTACTTTGGAGAAGCCTTTTGGTCAAGCTATCCCACATCGTCCGCATTTTCCTTTTGCCGGAAAAAGTTATGGACGGTTACAGATTGTCCCGGATTTTGGCAACAGCGCTCGCGACAGACCTCAATGAAATCATTGATTAGTCAACTCCTGTTCTGAATCGGGCGCAGCGCTCACCGGTTCAAATCCGGTAGCGACTGACCGAGAAAGGTCTACCAAACTATTGGCTCGGCAGGGGCAGCTTGACGTTTTTTCTTTTTCATGATGAGGAGTTGCTGGTATTTATAGTCAAGCCTGGGCATTGATATCACTGCACGTTCAAACCTTCTAAGCCTGGACGCGTCTCAAACCTTTTTCTTGGCTTCTTTCCAATACTGTTCTTTGATCACTCGTTTGAGGATCTTTCCAGTCGGATTCTTGGGGAGTTGCTGGACGAACTCGACAGACTGGGGCTTCTTGTAGCTGGCGATAGTCTGTTTGCAGAGATTGATGATTTCTTCTTCAGTGGCCGTCATCCCATCTTTCAACACAATCAGAGCCTTTACCGATTCTCCCCAGTAGTCATCAGGGACCCCTATAACCGCTGTCTCCAAAACGGCTTCATGGGTGTAAAGGACCTCTTCCACTTCCCTAGGATAGATGTTTTTGCCACCGCTTATAATCATGTCGCTTTTGCGGTCTACGATGTAAACATATCCGGCGTCGTCAAATTTGCCGAAATCTCCCGTATACAGCCACCCACCTTGAATAGTCTTTGCGGTTTCTTCAGGAAGGTTCCAGTACCCGATGGTCATGGCCTCACTACGCACAGCAATTTCCCCTACCTCCCCGACGGCCGCGTCAGTTCCGTCCTCATTGACTATTCGAACTTCATAATCAATGGCAGCCCGTCCAGCGGAGGCCAGCCTGGCCAATTGAGCCTCGGAACCCTCGAGCACATGGTCCTCGGGCCGCAGGGCTGTTGTTAAAGGTCCTGTCTCCGTCTGGCCGTACATTTGACAAAACTGGCATTTGAATGTCTTCATAGTTTTCTTAAGCAATTCTACCGGCATGGGAGCGGCTGCGTAGGGGAGCAATCTGAAACGGCTCAGATCATATTTTCCTGTCTTGTCCGCTGCTTGGAGCATGGCGCTAATCATTGTCGGCACAAACTGGCATGTGGTAATCCCTTCCGTAGAAAGAATCCCCAGAACCTCCTCAGGGTCAAACTTACCCTCTCTTCTGATGACTATGGTGTTGGCCATGAGAATGTGCCGCAAATTGTCTACGAATGTCACGTGATAGAACGGGAAAAGAAGCAATGCGCGGTCATCACGTGTGATCCCCAACTCAATGGCGCAACTCATCATGTTGATCAAGTCGTGACGATGAGTTCTCATTGCGCCCTTGGGCCGACCGGTTGTCCCCGAGGTCAGGAAGATACTGATAAGATCATCATCCGAAACACTCACATTCGGTTCCGTATCTTCTCCTTGGTCAACCAGGTCGCCGTATTGCCTGAAAACTGCCGAATCGCCGTCCAGTGCTATGGGAAATTCTAGGAATTTCAGGTCAGGGACGCTCGACTCGACAATTTCAGTGAAATCCTTATCAAAAATGAGAAAGCGAGGCTGAATGTATTCGAAAATCTGTGCCAGTTCTTTTTGCCGGAGAAGATTATTTATGGGGACAAAGATACCGCCGTTTTTGGCACAGGCAAAGTATAGCTCGATGAACTCCGGACAATTGTGCAAGAGCGCCGCCACCCTGTCACCCTTTTTGAGCCCCATCTTCAAGAGGCTGTCAGCCAAGCGATTGACTCGCCGATTCATTTCGGCATAACTGATCCGCCGTTTCCGGAAGACCAAAGCAGTCTTATTAGGAAAGTTGAAAGCGCTTCTTCGGAGAACGTTTCCAATACTCATCGGCATAGCCTCCTATAGCCGTTCGTGTTGATCATCAACGAGCACAGGTACATGCCTTCATGAAGATGCCGCCCTTACCGTGCCGTTGAGCCACTTTCGCATCTTCTTGAAATCGCCTTTTACCGACAGCTTTACGGGTTAAGCCCGAGACCACGGCTGATGATCAGCTTCATTATTTCGCTTGTCCCTGCGAAGATAGACAAGGCACGAACATCTCGGTAGATCTTACAGACCCTATATTCCTCCATGTAGCCGTAGCCGCCGTGAAGTTGCAGCGCTTGATAGGCGACCCTATTCACCATCTCGCCGAGCCAATACTTGGCCATGGAGACTTTCTGAACGATATTCTTGCCTTCTATGTGGTCCTTTATGAGGTTATCTAATAGAACGCGACCTATTTGGACCTCTGTGGCCATGTCGGCCAGCCTGAACGCGTTGTACTGAAAGTTCCCGATAAGTTTACCGAAAGCCTCGCGCACGTTCACATAACTGAGCGCTTCCTTGAGCGCTTCTTCCGCCTGGAGCTGGCACTTGATGGAAACCTCCAGACGCTCCTGCTGAAGCTTCTCCATCATGTACTTGAAGCCTTTTCCTTCTTCTCCCAGCAGGGCGCCGACAGGCACACGGCAGTCCTCGAAGAACAGCTCAGCCGTTTCCGACAGGTGCGCCCCCATCTTTTCCAGTTTCCGGCCGCGATGAAAGCCGGGAGCGTCCTTGTCTACCAGGATAAGGCTAATGCCCCGATAGCCTGCGTTCGGATCAGTCTTGACGGCCAGAACAATCACGTCCGCAATGTAACCGTTGGTAATAAAGGTCTTTTGTCCATTGATCACATAGGAGTCTCCGTCCTTTACCGCTCTGGTGCGAATGGCTGCGAGGTCAGAACCCGCGTTGGGTTCTGTCAGCCCTATACACGTGATCACTTCCCCTGTTGTGCATCCGGGCAGCCAGCGTTTCTTCATCTCCGGGGACGCGTAGGAATAAATATATGGACTGGCGACATCGCTGTGCAATGGAACTTCAAAACCGTATGCGTTTCCCCTCAACAATTCTTCATTAATTATGACGGAGTATTCGAACCCCAACCCGAGGCCCCCGTATTCCTCCGGAAGCCAGGGGCACAAGTAACCTTGCTCCCCCATCTTGTGCCATATGCTCCGCGGCACGGAGCTCTGTTTTTCCCATTCGGCGATATTGGGAGTGATTTCTTTGGCCACAAATTTCTTGAAGGAGTCCCTAAAGATCTGGTGCTCCTCAGTGTTAAATACCGTGTCAGTCATTTATTTTGCCTCCGTATCCCCCATTTGGCTGTAGTGGTCTATCTCATCGGCACGGCCGGCAAATATGTAGCCGGTCGGGAAATATCAGGAGCGATCGGCTTCGCTGTAACTGTTTCTAAGAAGTCTATGGAGGATCTTTCCTGTGGCGGTTCTTGGCATCTCTTCGTCTTTTATGAAGTCAATGCTTTTCGGCCTCTTGTATCCAGCGATTTTGCCACGCGCAAAATCGACGATATTTTGCGCCAAAGTTTCTTCCGCATCATACCCTTTGTTGAGGACTACAATGGCCTTGATCGCTTCTCCCCATTTTTCATCAGGCACGCCGATTACCGCGACGTCCTTGACAGCCTCATGAAGCCGGAGCACGCTTTCCACTTCAGACGGATAGACGTTCTCGCCCCCAGTGATAATCATGTTCGCTTTCCTATCGACCAGCGTGTAATAGCCGTCCTCGTCGCGTTTTGCCATGTCCCCCGCGGAAAACCACTCTCCTTCGAATGCTTCTTTTGTCTTTTCCGGGTCCTTGAAATATTCCTTGAAAACACAGGGCGCTCGGTAGAAGAGTTCTCCTACTTCCCCATCCGGGACTTCATTTCGATTTTCATCCAAAAGCTTTATCCGATGTGTGCCGAAGATTTCTTTGCCAATGGAGCCACGTTTCTTGAATTGATCTTCCGGTCTCAGAAGTGTCGCCAATCCCCCTTCAGTGCTTCCATATGCTTCCCAAAGCTCCGCGTTCTTGAAATAATCCATGATGGCGAGTTTAAGCTCTTTGCCGGCCGGCGCGGAGGAGATCAGCAGTTGACGTATGGAAGAGACATCGGTCCCTTGTTTAATGTCGTTCGGCAAATCCAGAATCATGCGATAATGGGTAGGAACCAATGAAGTAAAGGTGATCCGATATTTCTCGATAGTCTTCAACAGATCTTCCGGATCAAAGCTCACCATGTTGTAAACGAACACGGGCGCGGTCACCAATGTGTAGGGAAATGAATACTGTAGGGAATTTACATGACACATGGGCATGACGAGCATGACTTTGTCGGTCGGACGCACGCCCTGGTTGATGTTGCTCAAAACATAATGGAAAAGATGACTCTCGTGGGTTCGCACCACGCCTTTGGGACGTCCGGTAGTGCCCGAAGTGTACATGATGTTCCAAACGTCATCACCATAGACTGCGAGGTCCGGTTCATTGGCTGAAGACCTTGCCAGAAGCTCTTCGTACCCGACATATCCGTCAGGAACCGGACCGTCCCCAAGATAGACATATGCGTCTTTAGGAACACCAAGCTTATCTTTGATGCTATCTATCAACTCCACAAAAGGGGCCTCAACGACAAAGCCCTTGCATTCCGAATGATTGACGATGTATTCGATTTCGGGTCCTGCCAAACGAAACATAACCGGCACACCAACTTGACCGCCTTTTGCGCATCCGGCGTAGATATCCATCCACTCGCCGCGGTTGTATGAGATCACGGCAAAAGCGTCGTTGAAACCGACTCCCAAGTCCTTGAGACCGTTCGCAAAGCGGCTGGCCCTATCATTCCATTGTTCGAAGGTGAATTCTTTAGTGGTATCCTGCCAGCCCAGTTTATTAGGGTAATTGATGGCATTCATCTGTAGGACGGCGCCGACATGGATCCATTTGCTCCTGCTCATCTCACAACCATCCCTTTCCCTTCATGCTACCGTTTCTTGCGGAGTGGTTCCGACGTGGCATTCAATAGATTCGTCGTGGCAAGGTGAAGCCTTGTCGCAGAAAGAAGCCTAATTTCCGGACCCGGGATTTTCATCATCCAAAGCCGACTGAACGACTCACGAGAAGCAACCTGGCGGCTGCAAAATTTCAACCAAACGAAAGAGGCGCCGTATCATTTATAGGGGCGGGTTTCAGGCCCGCCCCCACCCTGTTATTTAGGCAGGTCGTCCGGAGATTCCCAGTCCTTCATAAAGTGCATCCACGGGGCCCGCTCCACAAAGACATCGTGGGCCAGGGGAACCGGCGGATGGCACTTCCACTTGGGATCGAACTCATCTTTTACCTTGAGTAGAAACTCATGGTAGTTGGGACCGTATTTCGGTCCTGTGAGGTACAGAGGCTGATGAGGACCGAGAAGAGACGTGTAGAAACGATTCTTTATGTTCATCTTGGATGTGTCTACGTAGAACTGGTCAACCTTGTCCGTGTCGTCATCCTGATCCCAGTAAACAAGGAATTCCGAGTATCCCTGATGACCCAGCTCGAAGCTCTGGAACCAGCCCGGATCTCCGTAATCAGGCATCAGCGGAGGTGTATACTTCTTTTTCAGTTCCGCATAGGATGGGCCGTGGTCCGGCGACTGAGACAGAGTCTCAATAACATAGTCCACGGATACGTAACCGCCGCACATAAGCCACATGCCGGCGGAGTCGGCGTTTTTGATCCATGACTCGTCGGAAGGCTTGGTCCTCCGAGCTTGGCCGCCCAATTCGGTCATGATATCCATGAGCACGGCTTCATCGTAAGCCATTTGTTCTTCCGAAGTGAAACCGATCAGCAGGACCCTTACGATAAAGAAATTAGCGACGGTTTCTTCATTTTCCTTGCCCCAGAGGTCCCAAAATTCCTCTTTGCACTCCGCTTTGGCGATCGCGCGCCAGAACAGAGGCACCTTGGTAACGGCCCCTCCGATCTCGGCGTGGCCTATTTCCCTCATAGACTTCACTTGCGTCTCTTTGGACGGCATGATGAAGTTGATCCACTTGACCCGTTTCTCAGGGAGAGCAAGCGCCGTATTGGGAGAAATCCCTGTGGGAACAAGTCGTTCGGGCTGGAAGGGAAGCGTTTTGATGGCCATTCTGGTCACGATCCCGAGGCAGCCGCGCAGGCCGGTATATCCCCTCAGCAAACCTCTGAGGTCGGGTCCGGGGCATTCGCCCCAGAAGGGGTCGTCGCTCGTCGCCAAAGACCCCATCCTGAGCACTTCGCCGTCCGGCATAACCACCTCGGTCCCGAGGATGCGTCTGTGGGGAAGACCGATCCGGTGGCTCAAAGGAGACCAACCGTCACCAATCAAGTTGGCGATGGCCGAAGCTTGCGCCCCGCCGCCTCCGATTACCACGTAGGCCCCGTGCTGCATACACTCCTCTTGGATAGGCGAGTAGACCATTCCGGGGCCAACTTCCACGTAAAAGTGCTTCTCATCGAGCACGAAGTCGTTCATGCGTTTAAGGTCTATCAGCAGCGCATCCTCCACATGGGGATGAGAGCGCGGCCCATAAAACCCTGTGCTGTAAGGCACATAAGGGATGTCATTGCGATAACAAACCTTAACTATTCTCTGAACTTCCTCCGTGGTCCTGGGCATGATCACGCATGCCGGGATGGTCGTCATGACCCGTTCATATCCCAAGCCGTTCTCGTATCCTCCGGGACCGCTCCTGTATCCCTCACAGATCACGGGGTCATCGGAGATGTACTGAGCGCCGACTATAGCCTCCAAGGCATTGTAGATTTCTTTGGATATCGCCATGATTGATCTCCTTGCGCCTAGCCTTCAATTGATCTGCAGATCACTTCCGAAATATCCAGGACCTGCACGTCGCCGCCGGCTTTAACAGCCTGGGCGAAGTTATTCTTGCACCAGGGACAGGAGGACACCAGCGTTTCGGCGCCGATCTCCCTGACCTCTTCGAGTCGCTGCGCTGCCGCCCACTTTGCGAAATCCGGATAGGCCTCTTGTGTTCCCCGACCCGCGCCGCAGCAGAATGAGTTTTCTCTCGTCCTCGGCATTTCCACGAGGTTCACTCCGGGTATCGCCTTGAGAATGTCTCTGGGCTGTGCGTATAGGCCCTGCGTGCCGCGCCTTCTCTGGAGTCTCGGTTCCACGCACCCCATCCACCCTCGTTTTCCTTCATAGGGAGTCCAGGGGTCGCTCAAGCGGCTGATGCTGCAAGCATCATGGTATGTGAGGCGTGATTCAAAAGGATTCTTCATCTTGAGCGCGCCGCTTTTGACCTTTTCGTCCGCATATTCCACCAGGTGAACGACTTTGAAGCCCAGATCGTCAGTGGAGATGTTCAGCAGTTTGGGATAGTCAACCTTCCACATGCGGTAGCCCTCAGCGCAACTGAGGAGGATCGTCTTGGCCCCGGTCTTCCGAACTTCTTCGACGTTCCGCTGGGCCAGGGCTTTGGCTTGATCGATCAAGCCGACAGAAAAAGGCGTGTTGCCGCAGCACCATTCGTCCGGCATCAGCATGAATTGCGTTCCGGCCGCGGTGAGAATTTTTGCCGTGGACTGGGCGATTTCTTTGTTCACATAAGAAGCCGTGCAGCCCACGAAGTAGAGGACATCGGCCTTTTTCGCTAGAGAGACGCCTTCCGGAATCCAGGCCGTTCGCTTGTCGTGGGGAGCGCCGTACATATTGTGAGTACTCGCTATATTTTCAGCGAGCTTCTTGTGAGCGGGCATCGGACCGACGCCGTCCTTGACGGCCTTGACCCTGAGTGATTCCAGAGTAAGCTCGATTTCCAGGTCCAGGTTTCGCTTGCACCCCACATCGCAGGCGCCGCACAAGGTGCAGGCATACATGATTTCCAGGGCTTTTTCGTTCCAGTCGAGCAACCCTTCAGCCATCGCGTGTCCGATTCGCATCTTTCCGTAAGCCCCGTAAGAGTCGAACTCGAACTTGGCGGCGCTCGGGCAACGGGTCATATACTTCGTACCCGGCATGTAAGTGTGCTCGACCCAGGTGCAGCCTTTGCACTTGATGCAACGGCTCATGTCGTAGACGAAATTCTGTATGTCTGTAATGTCGAACTTGAAGTCCGCCTTGGGCTTGTAATATCTGATAGGCAGTTGATCCGCCATTGCGTTCTCCCTCCTTAGAAGCACAGATTTGAAGGATTCATAATGTTGTTGGGGTCAAACACCTTCTTCAGCCGCTTGAGATGAATGGCATAGGAAGCTGCTTTCTCATAGACGATGGGCGCCAGGTCGCCATAAGGCCTTGTAAACACCGCCCCTTCCTTGAGAAGCTCAGCGGCGGCCACTTTGTAAAGTTCACGAATGATCGCCTTCTCGGCTTCATCAGCGGGATCGTAAAAGAAGGTGAATTCCGGTCTGCACGCCCGGTTGTGCTCAATCGGCTGGATGTACATCCCGATATCGTCACCGGGATAGCCGAACTCCGCGGCGATCTCTCTGACCATGTTCGCGAAGTATTGCGCATTGGCGGGCCGCGCATGGAAGAATAGGCTCTGGCTCGCCCCCTCCACGCGGTTCTTCCAGTGTGGCGTGTTGGCCGGCCACGGGTTGCGCAGTATCTGCAGGACCTTCTTGCTTATACCCGGGAAGCCCGGTAGAGTCTCGCCCAACTTCAGAGTCGAGAACTCAGCCTTTAATACCTGAGCAAGAAAGTTTTCTTCGTAAGCGATCTTTTCTTCAGGACGTCTCAGAAGCCCGCTGATTACCAAAATCAGCGTCCAAGGCGGCAGACTGGCTTTCAGCTTGTCAAAGTCGCTCGGCCAATCCTGGGCCAGGATTGCGGCCAGGTCCACATTATTGAGGAGCAGGACCTCCTGACCGATCCTTCGCGGCAGGATGCGGTGCAGAAAATCATTAGCGTAATCTAGTTCGTCAATCGGAGCGAAGAGCACTTTATCGATCTTTGGGATAGATTCTATCTTCAGATTCGTCCAGGTGACCACTCCCATTGTCCCCTGCGCGCACTGGAAAAACCGGTAAAAATCAAGCCCCGGACCCGAGGGGTTCCCTCCCTTTGAGGCTGAATCGGGGTATCCGTTAACACTGGCCGAGCCCATTCTGAAAATCTCACCGGTAGGCCACACCACTTCCATAGCCTCCAGCGGCTCGCCGTAATCGTATACCTGATTGGTGGGCTCTTCCCGTTCCATGAAATCGGTGAGCACGGAACGTTCGGCAGGGGGAGTCAAAGGCATAATTACCCGAAAGCCCTTCTTTTTCAATTCAGTGGTGAGCTTCTCCCAGGTAACGCCGGCCTCGAGCCTCACCCGTCGGTTGTCAGCATCGATTTCCAGGACCTTATCCATTCTTGATAAATCAAGAACCAGGCCGCCCTCCTTGGGGATTGTGGCGCCGTAGAAATGGACCTTGGAACTGCACGGCACGACGGGCGTTTTGTTTTGGTTGCAGACCTTGATGACTTCGCTAACCTCCTCGGAACTTGACGGTTTCGCCACGTAACTCGGAGCCCCAGCGGGGTAGTAGCTGAAATCGGTCGCGTAGGCCTGCAGTTTAGCAGGGTCGTCGGAGAAGTTCGCAGCTCCGACAATTTTGGACAAGTTCGATTTAATCTCCATAGTTTGCCTCCGTTGAGTTAAGGCTATCGCAACGTTTCTTCCCTGGCTGTGTCGGAGAGGGCCAGGGACGGGATAATAGTGAGGAATTTGCTTATGTGTTAACATTTAACACGTTAACTAACTCTAAGAAATAAAGTGTCCCCGCGATCATGTCAAGTTCTTTTTCTGCTCTGTGATAAGCATGCAATTATGCGGGGGAAGTCCCCTCACTGCCCCAAGGGGGCGACCCAATAGTAGCCGTGGGCGGAAGAGATTGTCTCAAAAGTGTCGTCTGACCGATTTCCGGTGTAGGGGCGCTTCGAGAAGCGCCCTGATTTCGGGCGGTTCACGAACCGCCCCTACAAGCATTCAGGAATCTTTCATTTAATTGGGTCTTGCAACAGATGTAAGAGCTGTTTGTCTCCCTAATGGCTAATATCGTTGCCCAGGACATCCTGCATGTCTCTAACTATGGTGCTTTGCGGTCCGCTCTTTGTCTGAGGCAGCATTTCTCGCAGGGTTTCCAGGAGGGCCAACTTTTCTTCGTCGGAACATTTCTTCATAAATCTCTTTAAGTTACGTTCTTTATGGTCCGCGATATCCTTCAACACCTTTGTCCCTTCCGGGGTAATTTGCAGCATTTTGCAGCGGTCGTCATTCGGGTCGTTGCTCCTGATAATGAACCCGGTTTTTTCCAGTCTCTTGGCGATTCCCGTCATGTTCGCGCTCGAAACCAGCATGATTCTGTTGACATCTTTCATGGTGTTCTGGCCGTCTTTGGAAGAGTCCAAAACTCTCAGCAGGTTGTATTGGGAGAACGTCAGGCCCCATTTCTTGAACGTGGCTGAAGAAGTCTTCTTGAATCGTTCGGCGACCCGCACGATTGCCATCATGACCCGCTCGTCGATGCTCATGTCGCTTTTATAAACAATATCGGACACGTTTTTTGCTTCTCCGGATCTAGACATTTGGTGGAAAGAATTAGCTGATGAAAAGTTGGATTGTCAATCCATATTACAGGAGCGCCCCAAAAATCTGTCACAAAAGAGGGCGAGTTATGAGCCCATGCTGGGAGTGACCGCTCAAGATAACGCCGCGAAAATCAAATGTTTTTTTGTTGCTCCAGCCCCTGAAAATATGCTACAAACCCGCTAACAAGCGTATCCTTTTTAATGACAATACGACGATTCCCGAAAAGTTAACAACGCCCTGGCGCGGGGGATTTCCTGCCGAATACGGCACTACAAGAATCACAGCGTTTCGCGCCATGAGACTTTGCTCGTCTATGAACTGGGGAAACCACGTCGTTGGAGATAAGTCATGTTTCTCAAAAGAATAACTGTTGAAAACCTCGGACCCATTAAGCGATTTGATATTGAACCGGAATTTCATGAAAATGGCCAGCCCAAGCCGATCATTTTGGTCGGAGAAAATGGTACGGGCAAAAGCATCCTGCTATCACTAGTGGTCAATCCTCTGATCGTGGCGAAACGATTGTTCTTTGACGACGCTGAAGTCGAGCAAAACCGAGTTTACAAGCTCAGAAGCCCTTTGTACATAAGCAGCAATGAGCATCATTACTACACCAGATTGCTTTTTGAAAATGATTATGAATGTATAGAATGGCAATTGCCCATAAGGAAGAAGGAATTTCAGGGCACATTTGGCTATATTCCTACTGGAACAAAGTGGGTGAACATAGAAGAAACTGAGACGTCGCTGTTTTGGACGAATTTTCAGGATAAAAAAACTGAGTTGAGGGATCTGATCAGCAAACGTTGTCTTCTGTATTTTCCTGCCAACAGATTTGAAGAACCAGCGTGGCTTAACCTGTCAAGTCTCAGAGACCAGGTTGAATATACCGATCTAGAGCGCCGCACTAACATTTCTAACCGTAGAATCATACAATATGCCCCACTGAAAGCTAATCAAAACTGGCTGATGGACATCTTGTTTGACAGAAATGTTCTTGAGGCAAGAGTGAACTCAATACAGTTCAAGACAGATGAAGGCCAAGCCATCAACGTTCCAGTATGGTCAGGATATAGCGGTAGTTGCGCAGCGATCTATGATTCAATTTTGGAGGTGTTGAAGGTAATTCTCCGAAGCAATGACAACCTTCGTTTCGGTTTTGGCGATCGACAACATCGACAAATCAGCATAATGCGCAATGAGCAGACGTGGATTCCGAATCTGTTTCAGTTATCGACTGGTGAAGCCTTGGTATTCGACTTGTTCTTGACAATTATTCGTGACTACGACCTTACTCGAACCGCGTGCACATCTATAAGTGAGATAAAAGGATTAGTGTTAATTGATGAAATTGAGTTGCATCTTCACTCGAGTTTTCAGTATGAAGTGCTTCCCAATTTAATCAAGTTATTTCCCCAAATTCAGTTCATTATTACCTCGCATTCGCCTCTGTTTCTTTTGGGAATGCAGCGCGCGATGGGAGATGACGGTTTTACGATCTTAGAAATGCCTTCCGGAAAGCAAATCTCAACCGAAGAGTTCGCAGAATTTGGGACCGCATATAGCTGTTTCAAGGAAACCCGCTCCCATGAGGAAGCCATTCGGCTGGCGGTGGCGGAATCACAAAAGCCACTTCTCTTTGTGGAAGGTGATTACGACATCCGATACCTTGAAAAAGCGGCTCAATTGCTTGGCAAAACCGATTTATTGGAAAGATTTACCTTAGTAGATGGCGGAGGCTTTGGAAATCTGAACAATGTCTGGAAACATTTTAATTCACGAGTAGCAGAAACGCTGTCCCAGGCAGTTATCCTCTTGTATGATTGTGACACTGGCAAGCAGGATGGGTCTAAGGACCGGGCAGTAAAAAAAGTGATACAGACAAGAACGGATACTCCGATCGGGAAGGGAATAGAAAACCTTTTTCCCGAGGCGACGATAGGTCGAGCCGCAGCTTATAAAGCAGCTTTTATCGACGTGACACAGGAGATAACGAAGTTAGTTCGCGGGCAAGAGGTCCGTGTTCCAGCAACGAAAGAGGTAAATCCAGACGAGAAAGGAAATCTGTGTAATTGGCTGTGCGAGACAGGAACTGCCGAAGATTTCGCCAATTTCGAGCGAATGTTCAGCGTGTTAGAGGAGTTGCTGAGTCCAGCAGAGACCGAAAATGCGTCAGAGAATTCTGCGGAAACACCAAATTCTGGAGACGCCTTACTCAGTTAGACACCGTGGAGCAAAGCGGTAGCCTAGTGGGTTCTTGATTCTCCCGGGTTTTGGCAACGGGCTTCCAACAAACCTTGTTGAAATTATTGATTATTCAGTTCACATTCCTGCTTGGGATTCAGGTGGTCGTTGGTTCAAATTCAGTCGCGGCTGACCGGAAAAGAGGAACCGAACGGTTGCGTGGCGAAGCCGGCTTCATGGTTTTTCTTTTTTGCAAGCTTATTTTTAGCATCTTGGGCCGGTCAGGTGCAGCGCTCGCTAAAGTCAAAGAGTGGGAGGCAAGATAACTTGCCCTAGCATTCCACATTGGAGAATTCCGGGAAGTTCAGGATGGAGTCGGGACCGGCCCAGGGCCCTCCGGCTTTTCTGAGGGCGTCGGGACCGGCCCAGGGCCCTCTGGCTTTACTTTAGGGAGACTTTTCGGCAGGGATGGAGTTATATCCGGTGATACCGGCGATGGAGACAATGGGCCAAACGATTTGAGTGGTGGGGGACTTGGTTGAATAGGACGCATCTGGGCCACTCGCAGTTTAGTATCGTCGCGGAGCGTCCGGCCGTAAGTAACAGAAGCCCAATCATGGACAAGGACCTCCGCTTGGTGGATCGCACGACCAGCTTCTCCCCCAGTGCAGTCCTTGCACCAACCCCCGACCTTATCAATAGTCCACCCCAGCCAGCACAGCGTCACTGCCATAAACACAAATGCAAAGAATTTGCACCAGACTTTCATCTCGTGCCTCCCCGAAAGCGTTCGAAAACCCATCTGATGTGTTGATTGGTCTCGAGTGGGAAATCCTTCAAGAAGCTCTCGTGATTCGCTTCCAAGTCTTTTATGCAATCGTTAAGGGCCCGGACAGCGCTATCCGAGTCCTCGACGCTTTCAGCACCCCTAACACGTATGGCTAAGCAAATGGCTTTATCGAATTTCATCTTCGGCACGACCTTTTTCACTCGTGCATACGCGACGGCTGCCGCGCCCTCTGAATTCCCGGTTGCCGCGGTCGTTTCGGCTTGACGGATCTCATGAAACGATTTTTCTATGTTAGTGAGCGCTTGCTCAATCCACTGAAAGATCTGATTTTTCCCCGCGTGAAAGAATTCAAGTCTTCCTTCTGGATGCACGGTAGCTGCTGAGACCAAGTAATCGGCAGCATTCGCGTACTTTGCGATGCGGTATGCGTATCGTAAGTTATCATCCTTAATGTCGAGCAAATGCTTCGCGTGCTGTGGTGCCATTTCGCGAGCTTCTCGGCAGTCTGTGGGATATTGGTGGCAACCTTCCACCATTCCCCGAACAGAGCCGACATGTGAGCTGAGTTCATTGACGCGTCGTTCGGTTGGACTTCGGGGGTCCATTCTTGAGATAACCACGTTAACCAAGGCATAAATGCAGACCAAGCTCATTCCGAACATGGTCATGATGAAGAGTGCACGCCGTTGTTCGGGTATCGTATTGATAACATTGAACGACAAACCGAGCCCAAGTATTACAACACCTATGGCACCTGCACAGATCTGAGCAACCACGTCGGGCGAAACCCATCGGGTTGCCACGAACGCGGCCACGGCGACGATGAGCCCTGCCAATTGCACCTTAGTTCTCAATTTGGGCAGTATATCCACAACCTTCTCAAAGAACATGACGCTCCCTCACGCGTAGGCACAAATTAGCATCAATCGTCTCATCGGGGCAGACCGATGGCCTTTCTGTTCTATCTTGATTTACCTTGTAATTTATGAATTGTACGGACTCTCAAATCACATTGCGTGAATCCGCATCGCACATACCAGAGAAACCTTTGGGTTAAGGTGATCGACAAACAACCATACCCTAATCTTCGTTCCATTCACTTACTAACTGAATTCGGTCTTTATTCACGACACTTTTTCTTACATAACCATAGACATTGCCAGTCGTTGGATCCACAATTATACCGTTCGCAACGTTCTTCACATTCTTGATGAACGTGCACTGGTATTTCGGCCGATCGCGTTGACTGAGGCGGGGGAATGACAATCACATTACTAGGAGTGTGCACTACGTTTGACGGCAAGGACGGGGTGATACGATCGGGTATCGGGCGGATATTGACAGGCAGCACTGGGCCTTGCCCGACGCGTGGAGAAAAGCGCACTTGTCCCCACGATCCGGTTGCGGAGGCCAAGAGCAGGAAGACCGACAGCATTACTACCGCGCAGGTCATTATGCGACACATAGCACCCCCCTTTTGCTACCCATAAACTGTTCGGTTACAATCTCCCTTGTTTATACCAATACCCTTTCATCCGTCCGCTGTCAATCATAATCTTTCCGAATCTTAATCGGGCAGATCTTGCCCAATTAGTACGTCTTAGGCCGAGCTCAGTCTGGAGCCCCCGGACAGGGAAGATAGTTAGGAAGTCCGCCGATCCCTATTTGCGGGGCTTTTTGCGGGAATGAGTCATCGACGGTCATGGATTGTCGTGGGTTTTTGCAACCGGCTCCCGGCAACCTTAGCGAAATTATTGATAATTCAATTCCCATTCTGCATAGGGCTCAGGTGGTCGCCGGTTTCAAATCATTCGCTCTGCCAACCAATTCCAGGAGAATCAGCGGCGAATCCCGGCCAGCCCCAGCCTCATTTTTCATTCTGCTTCATCGGTGTCTAAAATACCCACTCCAGTGACAACTCAAGCTTGTCCAAATCCCATCCTTGCTTGACTCTTGGGAAAATGTTATCCAGGTACATATTTTAGTAATGAGCGGCAGATCTTTAACGACGGGAGGCCCGCAATGTTGAAGAGTTATGAGGCAATTTACGAAGAGGGAAAACTCCGGTGGATTCGAGAACAGCCTCCCGCAAAGCGAATGAAAGTCATCGTGACGGTACTGGAAGAAGACACGGACGCTCAGCCTACGGCAACCAGAAAGGAGCTTATGGAACGCGCTAAAGGATGTGTTAGGCCCGCAAAATCCCTTGAAGAAATCGATGCCGATGTCCGGCGGATGCGTGATGAGTGGCAAAGGCCAATCGGTTAAAATGTAGCTGATTTCCTCGGAAAGGCGCATTAAACATATCATGAGAGGTTTTACGGCGGTTATCGAACGATGTCCGGACACCGGTTTGTACGTGGGTTACGTGCCCGGTTCACCGGGGGCCCATTCACAAGCTGAAACCCTTGACGAACTTCATAAGAATCTACGAGAGGTAATCGAGATGCTCCTGGAAGACGGGAAACCCCGTCTTGAGGCGGCGCCAACCACATAAATCCCAAAGCGACCGCCAAGTCCTCTTGACCACCGATAGGACCGGAAACACCACTCCTTCAGACGACACGGCCCACTGAGATACAGTCCACCAGCTCCTGAGGCTAGACTCCCAGTATTCATCGCCGATACACCTCCACAAGGAATCCAAGAATGGGTTGACCGTGGTAATTTCTCTTTTGATCTTGAGCAAAGGGAAGCTATGCTAAGATTCAAAATCTCACGCAAGGCTCAACAGATATAAAGATGAATTCAGACCTAAACCTGGAAGTATTTCTCAACCCCAAGTCGGTAGCGGTTATCGGGGCTAGCGAGCGCCCTGTGGCCTGGGGTTCATTTATCATGAAGGGGCTTCTTTCTACAGGCTTTTCGGGCAGGATCTATCCTGTGAACAACCATTCGGGAGAGGTCTTCGGTATTCCCACCCTAAAAGATGTTTCAGAAATCAAAGAGCCGGTTGACCTTGCCATTCTCATTGTCCCGGACGAATTTGTTGAAGAGACGGTCGCGGCCTGTGGTCGACATGGGGTCAGGGGAGTCACTATCGTGTCGGCAGGCTTTGGAGAAATCTCCGAACTCGGTAAGGAGAGAGAAGAATCGCTGGCGCAACTTGCCAGGGCCTCCGGAATGCGAATTCTGGGACCGAACGTGAGCGGGTCGTTCAACTTCCATTCAGCGTTCAACGCATCCCCGCACCATCCCGAAAACTCAACCCCAACTACCCTGGCCGCGGTTTGCCAAGGCGGCTATGCCATGTACGATCTTCTCTCGGCCGCTTCCCATCGAGGCATGGGGGTAGGTCAATTCATTCACACCGGGAATGAGTGTGACTTAACGGTGACGGATTTTTTGGAGTATTTCGGCTCTGATTCGCACACTGAAGGTATTCTGGCGTACGTTGAGGGAATCCGCGACGGATCGCGGTTCATCAAAATTGCGCGCGAAGTGACCGGGAGAAAGCCTGTAGTCCTCTACAAGGCAGGACAATCAACGGGCAGCGCGCGGGCGGCTCAGAGCCATACAGGGGCGATGAGTGGTCAAAAGGAGATTTACGAGGGGATTTTTCGTCAAGTGGGCATTATTGTCTCGCCAACGATGGAGCTTTTGCTTCCGGTTGGACACGCGTTGATCGAACGACCTCGCTTGCGAGGACCCAGGATAGGAATTATCACGATGGGGGGATCATGGGGAGTAGCGCTTACAGATTCTCTTGAAAAGGCGGGACTAACTGTCCCTGAATTCAGCCCGACGCTCCGAAAAGCGCTCGTGTCAATGGGTCTGCCTGTCAGGGCATCAACAAGAAATCCTGTCGATTGGGGCGCGTCAGGGCTTTTCGGGTCCGTGGATATCCTCATCAGGCTTGCCCGAGACATTCTTGAATCGGGCGAAGTGGACGCTCTTGTTATGCATGGGTTCGGTCGACCCGGACTCCATGATAAAGATACCCCGTTCGAAATGAAGGCGTTTCTCGAAATTGAGAAGCAGATGATGAAGGGAGTTCAATCCCTGGAAAAGGAAATGGGTATTCCTGTCCTTATCGGCAGCCACCATAGTATATGGGAAAGCCAGGCGATATTCGACTTAAACAAACAAGGGATTCGAATCTACAACCGTCTCGATGAGATCGCACAGGTGCTGTCCTCAATGCTTGAGTATGGAACAAGAAACTCAGATTGCTCCTGAGCGACCTGCACCCTATGAGACGTCGAGGTTTCAGTGAGGTCAGTTTTTCTTGTGTCAATCGGTAGTGAGTCATCCCGATTTGTGATGCAAGCACAATTGATTGTTCAGCTTTTCGGAATGTCAACTCAGGATTAGGAGAGCGTCAGGTGATAGTTGAAGTCTCCACCGTGCTCGGCGTCTCCGCTGAAAGAGCTTGGAACGAGGTTCAGAAAAGCAAGCTGCTCAAATATGTGGCCTATCCATTGCTCACGTTCCAACCCGTCAACCCCTCTGAACTTCCTGATGTCTGGCAGCCCGGCAGATATCTCGTCAGACTAAAGGCGTTGGGTTGTATACCTCTTGGTAAACAGTGGATCGTGATGTCTCAACCTGGCGAAGAGGCATACATTCCACCGGAAGTCTACCGGATTCGAGACAACGGATTCGGAGACCTGGTGTCAAAGTGGGATCATCTGATCACTATCAGAAACACTCCCAATGGACTGACGCAGTATACCGACAGAGTTGAAGTTCGGGCCGGTCTATCAACTCCAATCGTCTGGCTCTACAGCCAGATCTTCTATCGATATAGGCAGCGCAGGTTGAGAAAACTGGCCAAGAATGATTTTCACTATGGTTGGTAAGCGGTTTAGCAATATGATCAATTCGGAAGGAGAAAGTGTTGAAGGAAAAAGCGTCTGACAAAGATCTTAGATTTTGGGAGCGAATGGCGCCCAGCTACGACAGACATGTGAGGAGGTTGGGGAAGAGCCAAGAACAAGTGATTCATCGTTTGCGCGAACAGCTCCGGGACGCTCAGCGAATCCTCGACGTCGGGACTGGGACAGGGAATATAGCTCTTGCTTTAGCCGAGGTGGTCCCGGTTGTGGACGCGGTAGATCCTAGTCCTCTAATGCTCGAGGTTGCCCGATCTAAAGCCGAGGCGATGAATATTCAAAATGTCCGGTTTTCGTTGCAGGGGGCATACGATCTGGATTTTCCGGACAAGACTTTCGACGCTGTCGTTCTCTCACATGTGCTGCACATTATTGAGAGGCCGGATGTGGCGCTCACGGAAGCAAGACGGGTTCTCAAGGAGAGCCGCCTGATGATCGCTCCCACCTATTGCCACGGCCAGAATCTCTTGGCTCGTTCCTTGTCATTTCTGGCCAGAAAATTGCTGAAACAACCAGTGTACCATATGTTCACCTCACAAGATCTGACCGAACTTGTACGGTCAAATGGCTACGAGCCTTTGAGTTGCGAGCTTATCCCGGACAAAATACCGGTGGCTTTAGTGGTTGCTCGGTCGTCGTGATATTGAAACTGATTGCGAACATAACGCTAACCGCATTTGCGCCGGCTGATGTTTGTCGCGGACAGTGGCTGGGGCTATTACGGCGTGGTTCAAAGGTTGTTTGATTCGAATTACCGGGTGGTGACTTGGGCCAGGATTGTTATAATGAATTCGGAGTCAGGTAGTCATCCGGGACCGGGTTGGACTGTCGCGGAAAATTACTAACGAACAAATACATTTCAAAAAAAGGGGGATTGATCAGATGAAACGATGCTTAATAAGTCTGCTCACAGGCGCCATCAGTTTGCTCATCATAGTCAGTAACGACATTGGTCTTGCCGCGCCTGGTGAAGACGTGTCGACCTCGTGCGTCGCGCCTGCACGAGGCCCCATTCTCGCGATGGCCCAGGAATCGGCTGTCAGTCAGGTTCAAACTCCAGCCGCCGCAGCGCAGCCTATAGCGAAAGTCGGCAAACCTGCGCCCGACTTCGAAGCCAATGCTTTTGTCAACGGTCAGTTCAAGAATATCAAACTATCAGATTTTAAGGGCAAATGGGTTCTGGTCTGCTTCTATCCCGGTGACTTTACGTTTGTTTGACCGACGGAACTTGCGGCAGTTGCCGCGAAGTATGACGAACTCAAGAAATTGGGAGTCGAAGTGCTGGCTCTAAGCACTGATAGTCGTTTCTCTCACAAAATATGGCAGGAAACCGAGCTGTCCAAGATGCTCCCTGGCGGCGTTCCGTTTGCAATGCTTGCGGACGCAGGGGGCCTGATCGGGAAAATTTACGGAGTTTATGACCAGGAATCAGGTGTTAACATTCGGGGAAGATTCATAATTGACCCGGATGGAACAATCCAGGCTATGGAAATATTGACTCCATCGGTTGGTCGGAATGTTTCTGAGCTTATCCGACAGGTGAAGGCGTTTCAACACGTGCGAAAGACAGGTGAGGCTACGCCGTCCGGTTGGCAACCCGGGAAGCCGACGCTCAAACCCGGCCCGGAATTGGTAGGGAATGTGTGGAAGATCTGGAAGCCTGACAAAGCGTTCGAACAATGAGAGGAAGTCTTTACTTACGCAAATTGTGTTGATCCACTCCAAATGTGAAATGCAGATCGGCTGCCCCATGTTCGCAAGAATGTCATTTAGCTTCATGGAGCAGCCGACGCCGCCTTTCTTGTCAGTCTTTTCTCGGCGACCGTGGACAAACTTTCGGCCATTATCCGGCCGTAATCAAGGCTTATAGATTGACTGCTATTCCTTTGTCTCTAAGGTACTCTTTCACCTGGCGGACACTGAGGAGACGATAGTGGAACACCGACGCGGCCAAGAGGATTGAAGCTCCTCCCTGGCTGATCGCGTCGAAGAAGTCCTCGAGCTTCCCCGCGCCGCCGGACGCCACCACCGGCGCCTTCACAGCGTCCGCAATAGCCCTGGTGAACTCCAAATCATACCCGGTTTGCGTTCCATCGCCATCCATGCTGGTGGGCAGAATGACTCCCGCGCCCAAGTCCCCGCACTGCCTTGCCCGTTGGACGGCATCTTTGCCCACCGGTTGTGTCCCGCCCGCTACCACCAACTCAAAACCCGAAGGCATGGCGCTGCTCCGACGGGCATCGATAGCCACGGTGATGTGATCGGAGCCGAATCTGATAGCAGCTTCCCGGACCAATTCGGGTCGTTTCACCGCGGCGCTGTTCATGGAAACATTATCCGCGCCTGCGTCCAAAAGAAGATCAATGTCCTCAACGGTGGAAGCGCCTCCCCCGACAGTGAGCGGAATGGTGATCACTGAAGAGACCTTTTTTACCCATTCGAGGCGTGTTTTGCGGTTTTCCAAGGTGGCCGCTATGTCAAGCATGGCAAGCGTGTCTGCTCCCTCTTTCTCGTACAAGGCTGCGCTTTCTACCGGATCGCCCGCGTCTTTGAGATCCACAAAATGGATTCCCTTGACCACACGCCCCTCTTTCATATCCAGACAAGGCATAATCTTTACTGCTTTCATTTTGGCTCCTTTCACCTTCTTGGCGGCCTTTTCGGAAAATAAGAGCGGCTCTCGATGCGCCTGGTACCGCGCCCTGAGTTACAATTCCTTGATATCAGTATGGTAACTCTGTAAAGACCTCACGGCGCGAGAACTGTTGCGATGGGCCCGAATACCTCTCGCAGCGGCCACAGCGGCAGCCACCGTCGTAATGTAGGGGATTTTGTACTTTATTGCCGCCTGGCGGATGTAAGCATCGTCGTGCTTGCCCGTTTGGCTGTGAGGAACATTGACCACAAGATGAATTTCTCCGTTCTTGATGACGTCGACCACATTGGGGCGTCCCTCACTCATCTTCATTATTCGTTGAGATTGGATACCGTGGGCGCCCAGATGATTATGGGTCCCCTCCGTAGCCACAATGTTAAAGCCGAGGTCCACGAACTTGGCCGCTGCTTCGACTACTCCGGACTTGTCAGCATCCCCGACGGTTATGAGCACCGTTCCTGAGGAAGGTAGCGAGAGTTGGGTAGCCTCTTGAGCCTTGTAGAAGGAAAGTCCGAAGGAATTTGCCAGCCCCAGCACCTCACCGGTTGATCTCATCTCGGGGCCGAGCACCGGATCGACCTCCGGGAACATGTTAAACGGGAAAACAGCCTCCTTCACCCCAAAATGGGGGATTGCCCTGGGCCTGAGGCCAAGATCCTTGAGTGTTTTGCCGAGCATAAGTTGGGTCGCTATCCGCGCCATGGAAATGTTGCAGACCTTGGAAACCAGGGGAACGGTCCGGGAAGCTCGGGGATTTGCCTCCAGGATGTAAACGGTATCTTTGGCGATGGCGTACTGGATATTCATCAAGCCGACCACATTCAGCTCAATGGCTATCTTTCTCGTGTAGTCGTAAATGGTTTCCAAATGGCGATGGGGAATGCTCACCGGAGGGATTACGCAAGCCGAGTCGCCTGAATGGACCCCCGCCAATTCTATGTGTTCCATCACGGCTGGAACATACGCATCCGTGCCGTCTGCGATCGCGTCTGCTTCTGCCTCGATAGCGTTTTCGAGGAATTTGTCTATGAGGAGCGGCCTGTCGGGGCTGACTTCAACAGCAGCGGCGACATAACGTCGCAGCATGGGCTCGTTGTAAATCACCTCCATTGCTCGGCCCCCAAGAACATATGAAGGGCGTACCATCAATGGATATCCGATTTCCTTGGCAATCCGGAGCGCCTCATCCGGATTGGCCGCCATGCCGGATTCCGGCTGAGGGATGCCAACCTTGCGCATCATCTGTCGAAAACGATCTCTGTCCTCGGCCAAGTCTATGGTATCGGGCGAGGTGCCAATGATATTGACTCCGGCGAGCGCAATCTCATTGGCGATGTTTAGAGGCGTCTGACCACCGAATTGTACGATGACGCCCTCGGGTTTTTCCTTTCTGTAAATGCTGAGCACATCTTCCACGGTGAGCGCCTCGAAATAGAGCTTGTCCGAGGTGTCAAAATCGGTGGATACCGTCTCGGGATTGCAGTTGACCATTATCGATTCGTAGCCTTCATCACGGAGGGCAAATGCGCAGTGCACGCAGCAATAATCAAACTCAATCCCCTGACCGATACGGTTGGGACCACCGCCGAGCACCATAATTTTACGCCTCGCGCTCGATTGCGTTTTGTCAGGTCGATTGTACGTTGAATAGTAGTAGGCGGCGTTTTCTACTCCACTCACAGGGACCGCGTCCCATGCTTGAACCACTCCTATGGATTCACGTCGATCCCGTATCTCGGCTTCGCTTTTTTGAAGCAATTGCGCCAGGTATCGATCTGAAAACCCATCTTTCTTCGCGCGAGTGAGTAGTTCGTCCGGAATGGATTGGCCACGATGCTTCAGTATCTCCTCCTCCAAGTCTACAAGTTCCTTCATCTGCCGGATGAACCACGGCTTGAGGTAAGTCTTTTCATGCAGGGCCTGAACATCGGCCCCCTTTCGCAATGCCTCGTACATGACGAACTGGCGCTCACTGGACGGCTCGGAGAGGAGCGTCATGAGTTCCTCAAGGGACTTTTCTCTGAAATCCCTGGCAAAGCCAAGTCCGTAACGGCCGTTCTCCAGCGACCGAATAGCCTTCTGCAGCGCCTCCTTATAGTTCTTGCCGATGCTCATGACTTCGCCGACTGCCCGCATTTGCGTGCCCAGTTTGTCCTGTACGCCATCGAATTTCTCAAAGGCCCAGCGGGCGAACTTGACAACGACGTAATCTCCCCAGGGAGTGTACTTGTCCAGCGTCCCTTCACGCCAGTACGGGATCTCGTCGAGGGTCAGGCCGCCGGCCAGCATTGCCGAGATTAGGGCTATGGGGAACCCTGTCGCCTTAGACGCGAGGGCTGAAGATCTTGAGGTCCTGGGGTTGATCTCGATAACCACCACGCGACCGGTGCTGGGGTCGTGCGCAAACTGAATATTGGTGCCGCCGATGACCTGTATTGCCTCGACAATGTCGTAGGAGTGCTTCTGAAGCCTTGCCTGTAGAGCCGGATCGATGGTTAACATGGGCGCTGTGCAGAAAGAATCACCAGTGTGCACGCCCATAGCATCTACATTTTCGATAAAGCACACTGTTATCATCTGATTCTTGGCATCGCGCACCACTTCCAGTTCCAGTTCTTCCCAGCCCAGCACCGACTCCTCCACCAGGATTTGTCCTACGAGGCTTGCCGAGATTCCACGCGCTGCAATCACTCGTAATTCCTCTACGTTATAAACAAATCCTCCACCAGTGCCGCCCATAGTGTACGCCGGACGTATGACTACGGGGTAACCTAATTCCTCCGCGATCTTCTCCGCTTCCTCGACACTGTGCGTAGCTCGGCTTTTGGGCATTTCAATCCCCAGCTTGTCCATGGTGTTCTTGAAGGCTGTGCGATCTTCCCCTCGTTCAATCGCATCTGCCTGTACTCCGATGATTTTGACCCCATACTCGTCGAGTGCGCCTGATCTATGAAGCTCCGAAGAGAGATTTAACCCGGACTGCCCGCCAAGGTTGGGGAGCAATGCGTCAGGCCGCTCTGCTTTAATGATCTCGATCATTGTGTGAAGGTTTAAAGGCTCGATATAAGTGTAATCGGCCATTCCCGGGTCAGTCATAATGGTCGCAGGGTTTGAATTCACTAGAATGATTTCGTAACCCAACTTCCTTAGGGCCTTGCACGCTTGAGTGCCGGAATAATCAAACTCGCAGGCTTGACCGATAATGATAGGACCGGAGCCAATGATCATAACCTTTTTGACATCATCGCGACGCGGCATGGAGAACCTCTCGTAAGTTAAAATAAGTCGTAGTAGATTCTGTTAAGTATTACTGAAGGCGCGAAGGTAATATTCGGGAACCCGCAGCGTGAGTCAAGCAAAAATAAACTCTACCTACAAACGTATAAATTATTTGATTATTCAGTTCCCAGGTCTGTACGGGGTCCAGGTGGTCGCTGGTTCCAATCCGGTCGCGGCTCGAAAATACATCTAACATCAGCTGCCTCACGGCCGTCACATGATGGCTCTTTTTTTCTTGTTACCTTTTTCTGCTTTCCCCGAATTGCAAAGATAAGGCGGCTAAAAACCTTGTGGCAAACAAGGGCCGAGGGGAGCGCAGCCCCCCACATAAATCCGAGATCAGAAAACGAGGAAAGGGGAAAGGCAATGAAAAGGACAGGAAAAAGATTGGCAGTACTGACGGTTGCGGTGTGCCTGTTCATGAGCATCGGCGTAGCGAACAAGAGTTTTGCTCAAATACTATGGGTGGCCAGTGTCGATTCGCAAATGGGCGTTTTGCCGGTTTACGCTGAACCCACTGCGAATTCCGCGATGGTTGGATCGCTCCAGCGTTGCGATAGAGTGATCTTGACAGGCCTCGAAAAGGATTCTTTCGTAGAGATTTCTCAGCCGATCGCAGGATGGGCGCCACGGGATCTGCTCGGTGCGTATTCGTGTTCACAAGGATCCGTGGCAGCCGTGGAACCTACCGTGGTGGAGCCTACGGTGGTGGAACCCACCGGGGTGGCATATGGGCCGTACTTTCACCAGCGCCACCACAGGCATCACTGGAGACATCACCATAGGCATCACCCCAGGCATCACTTCGGGCATCACAATAGGCATCACCCCAGGCATCACTTCGGGCATCATCGTGGACATCATCCTCGACATCTTGCTGGCGGACATCGTGCTGGCGGGCATCTTGCTGCCAGGCATGTTGCTGGCGGACATCGTGGGCGTCGTTAGTATGCGATCTTTGACCATACGCACGATTCGGCAAGGGTGGCTTCGGCCGCCTTTTGCTTTTGTCAGAGCAGGTCCCCTCATTTTGATTATCATAATCTTGGGTAAAACTGGAGTGAAACCCTCCATGGCGTTAGTCAGGGATTTTCGACGATTTCGGTCAGATTGCCGAGCTATTATAGGGATTCTCAAAAGTAATCGTGAAAAGGAAGAGGATTTGGTGGCGACGGGCATCTTGCCCGTCATTCTTCATAAACAGGCTGGAAGCCTGTCCTACCGTTCTGCTTCAGCCTCCGATCCTATCCGTTATAATTACGGGTACAAGACTTTTGAGAATTGCTCTAATCCAATCGATGCTGACCGAAAATAATCAACAGGCATTCTGGCTGGAGAGATCTACGAGACGGTTCCTCTTTTTGGGCCCCTTTGGTCGATAGTCGGCAAAGAAGGTCTGATCCGGCCTTGCTCACTATAGCCAAGGCTGACGGATTAGTATGGCGCCTCAGAATTCCCGGCACAAAGCTTATTTCTTAGGGTAGCGTGGGTTATCCACCCCTTCGGTGGGCCGGCCGAAAGATGCGGTGTCCACTCCCTTCAGAGGGTGCTGCCGGGCGTACATGAGCTTCAGCTTGGTCGCGGCCACGCGGGGGTAATAGGTTTTGATGGCTTCCCTGCTCCTATCCAGCTCCACATTTACCAGCTCGTACTCCGCACAGCCCAGGCCGTTCTCTACCCCGCCGTAAACCTGGGGCTCGATATCCTTGCCTTTGATCATGTTCAGCTTGGCGCTGCCCGCTGCCAAGCAGCCGCAATCCTCTGCTTCGGAGTTCGTGAGGCCCGGGGCCTGATTCATCAGGTCTATGCAGGCTTTGTCCACGGCCACCGGGTCGTAGGAGGCGAATACGCCCAGCCCGTTGACAATGGGGGTGTCTGTCCAGCCGTAGCAATCGCAGACGGGCGTGACGTCCACAGCGTAGTTCATGAAGTAGGCCCTACCGTCCGGCTTGGTCTTCATCACCGCCAGGGCGGAGTCGGCAATGCGCCTCCCCAGGGCCGGCAAATGGTCGAAACGCTGCACAGCGCCCACCCCAGCCATGTTAACGCACAGGTTGGCGCAGGCAAAGCAGTACACGCAGGCCGCCTGGTCCACCTTCAGCCCCTCCGGCCCTATTTCGATAGCGTTCTCAGGACAGCAGTCCTGGCAGGTCAGGCGCCACTCGCACTTGAGCCCCAGGCACTTGGTGGCGTCAATCAGGGGTTTATCGCCAGCCAGGGCCCCATGCAGGTTCATCTTGCCCCGCTTGGAGGCGCACCCCACCCCGATGTTCTTGATGGCCCCGCCGTACCCGCCTGCCGGGTGCCCCTTGAAATGGGCCACGGACAGAAGAGCGTCGGCATCGGCTACGGCCCGGGCCACGAACTGCTTGTTCAGGTAGCAGCCGGTCCCTTCCAGGTCCACCACTACGTCATCGGTACCCAGCCAACCATCCGCCATTACGATTGGGGCTCCTACCGTGGACGCGGAAAAACCGTTCTGGGCGGCAGTCTCGAGGTGGTCTATAGCCAGGGTGCGGCTTATCCAAGGGTGGTACGGCATCGTGGTGGTGTCGGTCACGAATGGGCGAAGGCCGCACTCCTTCAGGGCCTCCACCAGAGTGCGAATTATCACCGGTCGCAAATAGCCCACGTTGTACGCTTCGCCCATGTGGGTCTTCACGGCCACTATGTCGCCCGGCTTCAGCCGGTCCAACCAGCCGGAATGCTCCAATATCTGCCGCCCCTTTATAGCCGTGGACTCCATGAACCGCTTTGCCCGCGCGTCCATATACCAGACCTTTTCCGCCATAATCCGCCTCCTGGTCGATTGTCCCGCAGGTTAATTAACCGGGCCTATTTCCGAATACGGAGGTAGCCGATTCAATCTCGACTTGGCAAGGAAACCGTCTACCTGCCACCCGAAAACATGCTCAGCCAAAGCCGCCATTTTGCCGTCGCGCCACGGGGCCTCTAATACTGACTTTTATCGGCGCCATCATGGTTTGTCAATGCCCGAGTAAATACCCGCGTCCGGGAACATGTGGCTTCAGTTCCGGCAATTCGGCAATTGTGAGGACACATAAATTCAATAAGGGGGCTACCAAATCGTGGTGAATTTTCATAATATAGGTAATACCCATATATATGTCTTTTTCCTTGACGTCCGTTCGTGTCTTGATTAAGATCTGCTCCACACTTCCTCCGATTCCCGAAAAGAAGGCTAAACCTAATTTGTTTAGTCGTGTTGAACAGAATAAAGTTGCCCTGGAAATCGTTCGCCAAGTTCGTGAAGCGATCCTTGAGGGAAAGCTTCATGCGGGGGACCGTCTTCCCCCGGAAAAGCAGCTTCTAGCCAAATTCGGCGTAGGCAAACATACTCTTCGAGAAGCGGTCCGCGCCCTCGAGGCTATGGGTTTCATTTCGATTCGCAAAGGGTACGGTGGCGGGGCTGTCGTGCTTGAAGTCGATATGAGCACTACTCGGGATTCCATTGCCAATTTTCTTCATTTTCAAAACGTCTCGGTTAGGAATCTTTCCGAAGTAAGAAAACTCATTGAGCCCTATTTGGCTCGTTTGGCTGCTGAATGCTTGAATCAGGACTCGCTGGACGCTCTAGAGGTTTGTAATCAAGAGTGCAGAGAGGCGTTGCGGCTGGACCAAAACACGAGCAGCCATGAAATCAATTTCCATCGGATTCTCGCCGACTCCAGCGGCAACCCGGTGCTCATCTTAATTTTGGATTTTGTCAATAATGTGCTGACCGACAGCAAACGTCATCTTCAGCCGGGAACGACTTTTTCTCGACAGGTCTTGGAGGCCCATGAACGTATTCTAACGGCGGTGCGTGCGAGAGATCCGGAAGGAGCTGAAGCTGAAACGCGTGATCATGTATGTGAAGTGGAAGAGGCATTAGAGGCGCTACGGATCGAACGGGAAGAGGGGACGAAAGGCCGGCGCAAAGCTTTGGGGAAATCTTCGAGATCGTCAGTCGTGAAGAAGAGCGCTGCGGTTCTTCGCCCTGCTAGCAAACCAGTCGTCAAACACTCAGGTGGAATGTGAATCACGGCAAAGAAGCGCAGCTCGAAAAAGAAAGGGATTACCGGAAGGGAGTCTCTGGCGACGAGCGGACTGTAACAGAATGGGGCGGATAAGGAGAAAAGAAATGCAACTTCCGATAATGAAAAATTTTGTCAATGGGGAATGGCAAACTTCCGAGTCGAAGAATTTGGGAGACGTCTGGTGCCCGGCTACTGGTGAAAAGATAGCTCTGGTTCCTTTCTCCACGGCAGCGGAGATAGACAAGGCTGTAAAAGCGGCACAGGCAGCTTTTGTCGAGTGGCGCAATACTCCGCCTCTAACCCGTGCGAGGTATCTGTTCAGGCTGAAGGAATTATTCGAGCAATCCTTCGAAGATATAGCCAAAACTCTCGTGACGGAGGAGGGCAAAACCATTGATGAATCGCGTGGAGAAGTCAGGCGCATGATCGAAAATGTGGAGCACGCAACCGGCGTGACCACGATGATGACGGGCTACTGCCTCGAAGATATTGCTCAAGACATCGATTGCACAGCCGAACGCCAGCCGATTGGGGTTTTTGGATGTATTGCTCCATTCAACTTCCCAGCGATGGTCCCGTGGTGGTTCATGCCGTACGCGGTCGTGTCGGGAAATACATATATAGTTAAACCTTCCGAGCAAGTCCCGATGACTCAAACCCGAATTTTCGAAGTAATTGACGAAGTGGGTTTCCCTCCCGGTGTGATGAACATGGTCCACGGGTCGCGAGACGTGGTTAATGCCATGCTACACCACCCCGATATTGCGGGAATTTCTTTCGTGGGTCAGACGGCGACTGCCAAATATATTTATCAAGAATGCGGTAAAACAGGCAAACGGGTCCAAGCCCTCGGCGGCGCAAAGAACGCCGTTGTGGTTATGCCCGATGCCAATATTGCCAAAGGCTTGCCTTCCCTGACCACCTCATTCTACGGCTGCGCAGGCGAGCGATGTCTTTCAGGCTCAATGTTGGTATCGGTAGGAAAAGTCCATGACGAGTTGAGAGACAAATTCGTCGGCGCCGCAGGGGCAATGAAAGTCGGAAACGGACTGGATCCGAGTACCGCTATGGGACCGGTCATCAGCCGACCACATATGGAACGAGTCCTCAATTATATTGAAAAAGGACTCGCTGAAGGGGCCAAACTAGTGCTGGACGGCCGTACCACAAAAGTGGAAGGCCATCCGAACGGTTTTTATATTGGACCGACTGTTTTTGAAAATGTCACGTCTGATATGACGATTGCCAAAGAAGAAATTTTCGGTCCGGTGGTGGCCATGATAAATGTTAAAGATTTGGATGAGGCCATAAAGATCATCAACACCCGTGGGTTCGCAAACGCGGCCTGCATTTACACGGATAGTGGAAAGGCCGTCCGCGATTTCAAATATCGCGTCAAACCCAGCATGATCGGAGTAAATATCGGCATCGCAGCGCCCATGTCCTTTTTCCCGTTCGGCGGCGCAGGCGAGTCTCTGTTCGGTGACTTGAAAGGTCACGGTCGAGAAGTCTTCCAGTTCTTCACTGACACTAAGGTAGTCATATCCAGATGGTTGTGAAAACTGTTTGACAGATAAAATTGGGGCTCCGAATTTGCGTGATTCGGAGCCTCATTCAAGAACGGAGGACGGCATGCCATTAAAGAATTTTGGAAGCATTCTAAACTTTGCGGCTGAACTGGAAACCGCTGATTATGATTTCTATAAAACTGCGGCAGAAAATCCGGCCGGCGCTAAGCACAAAGCAATCCTGGAAAGCTTAGCCGAAGAAAAGAAAAAGAATGAAGAGCTGATGCTTCGCACATGTCGAGAAAGCGTCTGCGAGATGATTTTAGAACCCATAGTGGATTTTACTAGGGCAGCCTTTATCAGTGATCGGGCCGGCGCGGGCAAGATGAACTGGGATCTGCTGCTATCAAAGGCGCTACAACTTGAGACCACGGCCCATAAATTCTATGTTGAAGCGGCTGAGAAAATCCAGGCATTGCCGGAGGTGTCCCGTGCGCTGAGTCGTACGGCGAAGCGTCGAGCTGCTGATAAAGAGAAATTGCAGGAACTCTCTAAGTAATAATTCAGTCCGGATGGCTGGCCATCGAATGACCATCACAGGTAAAACTCTTACGTCGAAGGATTGTCCCCCGGTACAGTTCGTCCGGCGATGGGAGACTCTGGCCCGAGGACCGTCCGCGCATCTATACGAGCGCCATCCGGGCACAAGAGCGCTCACCAGGGCCAACCTGAGAAGCCTTTACGCTCTGTGGAAAGAGAGGTCAGGATTCACCAAAAGCGACCGCAAGGAATTGTCTCTTCTGGCCGAAGCGCTTCCCGATCTAAACGCGTTCAGGGCGATTGGACGACCTAAAGAAGATGATGTCTTAGAATTCTATGATCAACTCACTCGAAGAGTTGGAAAAAGATTCTCTTTGAAACTTTTTGCTCTGCATGTCGCCTTGCCAAGAGTATTTCCGCCGTTTTCCCCTTCCCGATTGGAAGCTTTCCGATTTTTAACAGGCACCAAAGCTCCTCAGCGCAAAGGTTTCAGTGAAGCCCTGCTGGGAACGTACTTCACTTATCAGAAATTCTTTTTTGAGCTTTCAGCTATCGCGGCAGCTGACATCTCCCGCGTTGATCGCGCACTGCTGGCCCTGGGACAGTTTCTGGATGGCTATGGAGCCGTCGTTGAGGAGTAGCAATTCTTGAGTTATACTCGAACCTAAACGATTCACCAAACCTAACACCCGATGACTCTGCATTAGCCTGACTTGGCGTCAATTCAACCGGAGATTTTTGGAACTGTATGAAAAGCGAGAAGCTAAAGGAATTAGCCACTCTTTTGGGGGCTGACATTGTGCGGGTGGCCGACCTCGCGCTACTGAAAGGCATCGAAACTCATCCAGCCAGCCTTCTGTCGGGCCACCAAACGGCAATCAGCCTGGCGGGCAGATTGGCACAGCGCAATAGTTGATTCCGTTGTTGATTGTCCAACCCCTCTATACCACCAGCATCAGCTTAAGGTGAATGCCGTCTTGGATGATATCGCAGTCCGCGTTGCTATTACATACAAAACGCTGGCGGGAAAGCCGTGCCTATTCCTGCTTCACATATCCTCGACCGGACTCACTGGCGCTCATTCATCTCTCACAAGGGGGTCGCTATTACTGCCAGCGTGGGTTGGCAGGGCAAGAGTTTAGTGGTGGTGAATCGTGAATGGGGTCCCCGTACACGACTTGCGACCATTCTGACCGATTTTCCATTAGAGCTGGACCAACCTGTCGCGAATCTGTGCGGAGCATGTTCCTCATGTGCCGAGGCTTGTCCCGGGCGGGCCATCAAGAACGTTAACACTCCGCGACATTACTCTGATCGCGATGAAGCTCTTTTTCTTGACCGCTGTGCCGCTAAGGTTGCGGGAGAATTCCTGGGAATTCCCGGAATCGAAGGCCCAACTTGCGGTGTCTGTATCCGGGTTTGTCCCTGGGGCCGTCGCAGTCCCACACATGGGTGACGTCCACTACGTAGTTCACGAAGTAGGCCCTGCCGGTCCGGCTTGGTCTTCGTCACCGCCAGGGCGGAATCGGCAACGCGCCGGCCCGGGGCGAGCGTAGCGCCTGATGGGCGGCGAATCTAGAAAGCCCAATTAATTCATGGGCTAAAGCGCAAATTGCAGCGGATGTCCACCGAATTCGACATTCCGCACCGGCTTGTTCGTGTAGAGGGAATGGTGAATCAAAGACCGAAGGACGGACTTCTGCTGGATCGTCCCAGTTTTCACGGACTTTTGCGGGAGCTTCGCCATATCATGGAGGCAGTTGTCCGAGTCACTTATGGTCCGGCTCGGTCAAGCTGTCCGTCGAACCGCGATACCGCCGTTACCGTACTTAGCCAAGACTACCAAGAGCGCCTGAAAAATGTGACCGCGGGTTCATCCGAGGTGGCGAAGCCGCATTGGATCCAGGTGGTCGCTATCACCTGCCCGTTTTCATTTCAACCTTTCCTCTTGTGCCGACAATAGAATTCAGCCCTCCACTGCTCAACCAGGCTTTTGACGCGGAATTTTCGTTGAGGTATGCGTCCCAAAATTTCGTAGTGCTCACCTTAACAATTTCGTTGTAGGAGCGGTCGAGTCCATGCGGAATGGAGGAAGGTCTATCCGATAGGTGGGCCCCGTCGCTGGCGCCCAAGGTAATCAAGTACTGATCGGGTCCGTTAATGTGGTCATAAGGCGCCCGGCGTTCGCCCAGCATGCTTGCCCTATTATCTTGCGCACGGACGATGTGGAGAGTGGGTATTGTTATCTTTATGAAAGGCAATTTCTCATAAGCTTTTAGACGCTGCGGCGCATAGGGGTCTAGAAGCACGGCAGCTTTGATCCGCGCGTCCGTAAACATCTTCTCTTCGCCTTGAAACATCTGAAACACCTGTGTCCCGATCGCCAAAGCAGTTACGGCCCCTAATCCGATTCCCGCCATGCCGATGCGATCCAGATCTATTCTTCCTTTGAAGCGCTCGTCGTCATTGCTAAGTCTTTGTAATTGGTCAATGGCAAAACTTACGTCACGAGTGCGATTCCAAAACTTTCGCCACTCTTGCAGCAATGCGCGTGCAGGTAAGCCCGGAGGGGCCGAATCATCATCCGTTCTCGTATGCTGAAGGTGTACGGAGACGTATCCATTGGCCGCCCAGCTTTGACCGAGATGCGAACCGCTCTCCCGGTTTCCCCTCACCCCGTGTGAAAAGACGATGGCCGGGAAAGATCCGTTGTCGGTTTTCGGGTAATATATTTTTACGGGCACATCTCTATTTCTGCCCTGATCCAACCAATTCTCTTCAAGCACGGCGACTTCGTATACAGCCGCTTCGGTGTGTCGAGCCCTTTTGTATGAGAAAAAGAGCGCGATCATAGCAGCGATCAATGCAATACAAATGCCGGCCACAATCAGCGTCTTGCCCGATGACCTCTTTGATGGACCTGTTTCGGTCGCTGCAGCCGATACACCGGATTCAGCTTTTGAGGTGACTGCGGAAATGGAACTGGCTGTATTTTTCGAAGCGGTTTCGGACCCTTTCTGCTCCGCCGCAGTCGCCGGCGAGGGGCTAACATGGACAACACCCGAATTCCCGGAGGGCTGGGTAAGACCTGCCACTCCTGATGCGTTCCCGGCGCTGTAGGACGCAAGAACCGATCGAGCCGCCTCTACTCGTGTCGGACTAAATGCAGTCTCCCGGACGAACGCTATTCGAAAAGCTTTGATCGATTCGAAACGATCCTCGGGGGTGCGCTTCAACGCTTGAAATACACATGGAGGAACGCCAGCCCGGCAGATCTCTCCCTCGGGAACTCGTCCTGTGAGGGCATAATAAACCGTTGCGCCAAGAGCGTAGATATCCGATCTCTCGGACACCGCATCCCTGCCCTCGTACTGTTCCGGGGGCATGAAGCCGACCGATCCGAATACCAACCGCTGTGTGCCGGTGGTTGTGTCACCGATAGTTGCCCTGGCGATACCGAAATCGCAGACTTTGACGGTTCCTGAGGGCCTTATGAGAATGTTGGGGGGCTTGATGTCCAGATGGATCACGCCCCTCGAATGAGCGTACTGCAGGGCGTCGCATACTTGGAGGAATACTGCGCCGACTAAATCTAATCCCCACTCATAGTCTCTCTTGAGAAGAGTATGAAAACTCTCGCCCGGCACATATTCCATAACCACAAAGTGCCTACCCTCGATGATTTCGAGGTTGTAAATTTTAATAATATTATCGTGGGTTAGCTCCCTTGAAATAATTACTTCCTTCTTCATCAATCTAATGACGTCCGGATTGTTGTTAAGGTCGCGATGCAACATCTTCAGAGCTACGGGCATGTTGCGGAGACTTATTTGCCGAGCTTCATAAACGCACCCCACGCCCCCTCTGCCTATGACCTTGACGATCTTGTAGTCCCCAGCCACAACCGTTCCGGGCGATAGCGCCGGTTCAAATTCCGGAGACTGGCGGACTTCATCACCATGTTCGACGAGGATCTTCCGACAGACCGGACATGATGTATCTTCATTTCCTATTCGTGCTCCGCACGCGGGGCATAATCCTCCCATCGAGTGCTCCGTGAAAGAATGATTGGCAAAAATGTCCCTAACGCCTTGCAACAATATATCATCTGGGATTATGAGGCGGTCTCGCCATCTCAAGCCCATCGGCGCCACTGATTTCTTATCAGATAGTACCTTTGACGTCCAAAAGTCCAGGGAATCTGTTCCCTTTGTTGTCTTAATTCATCCGGTAGTTGTCTGGGCAACTCCATTCATACGCATTCCCCAAAAAGTCTATAGAACTGCTTCGACCCGGTAGGGACACCTGGCCCCATCATTAGCTGGTAGCGACGGCCCCGGCGCCGGTCGAATTAGGTTCATAAAAGCGAATTCGTCACTTGTGGCTGCTCTCACAGTAACTAAGAAAAACCGATCGCCCGTCACAGTCTATTTTGAAAAGCTGAATCTCAACTGTTAATGACTCGAACACGAGCCATAAAATACAGGCATACGTCCGATGGGGAGATGACAGAAGTCGCGGCATCCTTTTCTCTGCGCTCTTCGTGGCCTCTGCTGAAAAAACATTCTCCATGAAAAAAGAACTTGACACCTCTAGAGGACTAGATCACTGTATGTCGTGTGTCAATCCGCAGAGTGTTCAGGCTCCAAGTTAGACCTTATCTTTCAACCTATGTGACGTGAAATCCCATTTGGGCCGCGTTCGGGCCGTCAGTGCCCGGTTTCAAATACACACTGAAAAGGAGCGCCGCCATGAAGACTAGAAGAGATCTTGCAGCAATGTTTTTGGGTTGTTTTATTAGTGTTGTTTTTCTCATCGGAGCTGTGCCGCTACAGGCCCCAGCGCAAGACGTTATAAAGCTCAAGTATTCGAACATCTTCCCCCCTGCGCACAAGAATGGGATTCTTGCCCAGCAGTGGTGCAAGGAAGTGGAAAAGCGGACAAACGGTAGAGTTAAAGTAGCCTTTTTCCCCGGCGGCACCCTGACTCCGCCCCCCCAGACCTATGACAGTGTGGTCAAGGGAATCGCCGACGTCGGCCAGACGTTGGCAGCGTATTCCGCCGGCAGGTTTCTTCTGACAGAGGTCCTCGGCGAGCCCATCGGGTTCACCAGCGGGTACCAGGCGACAATGACCGCTAATGAGTACTACAAGAAATTCAAACCCAAAGAATTCGACGACACGAAGATGATGTATATTTCCGCCCACGGGCCGGGGACGTTTCAGACGGTGAAGCCTTTGTCATCAATTGACGAAATCAAAGGCCTCAGGATCAAAGCCAATACTGAAAACAAGGAGATTGCGGAGGCATTGGGCGCTGCGCCGGTGGCCCTTCCCATAACCGAAACCTATGATGCATGTCAAAAGGGGTTGCTGGATGGGCTTTTGTTGCCCATAGAGCCCCTCAAGGGATGGAAGTTTGGCGACGTCATTAAGACAGTCTTCGTATGTCCGGCCATGGCATACACTGCCCCAATTCCCGTGTTCATGAACAAGGACAAATGGAATTCCCTGCCCAAGGATATTCAAGCTACCATAGAGAAAATCAACGAAGAATGGATAGTTAAACAGGCCAAGCTGTGGAATGAACTGGACCAAGAGGCCACCGAATTGGCTAAGAAGAAGGGCATTAAGATAATTAACGTATCGAAAGAACAAAATGACAAAGTGGCGGAAAAAATGAAGACCGTAAAGGCGGAATGGGTGAAGAAAACGAGCGCCAAAGGACTACCCGCCCAGGACGCGCTGGACTTCTGTATTGAGTATGTGAAGACACATCCGCAGCCGTAGTAACTGTATTTCCTAAATCCCAGAGAATGTTCCTTTTGACGCATAGCTCTGGTACCGAGTAGGACCGGCCTCCATGCGGAATCATGAATAGGAAGCAGATGGAGACGCCGGCCCTACCAATTCAGGCCGAGATCGCAGACGCAGGAAGGAGGTATTGAACGTGCAAAAATTCATGAGAGCAGTGGTGGCCGCGGATTACGCGCTCTTCTGGGTCGGCGGTCTCGGTTTGGCTTTCATGATGTTGGTGACTCTTACCGACGTCGTGATGAGATACATGGGCAGGCCTATCTTCGGCAGCATGGAAATAGTCTGTTTTACCAGCGCAGTG
>Ga0172371_10001022_pt1 | contig 44176 bp, 49 predicted proteins | sample Lak12m_FD_114543 | JGI IMG/M metagenome (GOLD analysis project Ga0172371, IMG submission 114543) | Freshwater microbial communities from Kabuno Bay, South-Kivu, Congo - kab_022012_12m | ecosystem: Environmental > Aquatic > Freshwater > Lake | place: Democratic Republic of the Congo: South-Kivu... | reverse complement strand
GTGAGATACATTGCCAGGCGTAGGACTGTTTTAATTGCCAAGGTAATACCTCCGCCCAATCCTACATCTGGCAGTTTTTTTACATTTCCGGCATCACCTGTGGAAACCGGACGTTGGGTGAGGATTTCAATTAGTTGTCGGCAGTATTTTTGTTGATTGCCATTGGCATCTATTTCTCCTTCAGGGTGACAAATTAGGCCGGATTTGCAATTGTCGTCTTTCATACATTGATTACCATCCTCAAGATTTCCTGCAAACGCAAAACTGCCTAAAAAAACTATATGAATAATGAGTATACTAATTGTTAACAGTAATTTTTTCATACTAGCTTACTTGTGATGATGTTGGGTCATTTAGTTGTTGAGGTGCTGGAGGGCTATTTTGTGCCGGCTGGTTACTGAATTCGTTATATTGGAAATTTGAAACGATAGTAACTATGGTGTAGGACATCAGTGCGACTATTAGTCCAAGTATGGCATAGATTGCCTGTTTTTTAGCTTTTTGTACCACTTCATCATTTCCGTAAGCCGTAGCAAATCGGACACCGGCGATGATTAAAAAAAGTAATGAAAAGGAAGCAACCGATCCTATCATAAGTACCGCAAGTCTCGGTAAGACGGTATTAACCAAAGTTTTTCTAATACTGTCATTCGAGGATGAAGAAGATGAATCGGTGGTAGGTCCGGGTATTGTACCTGGTTTTGGGATGGTACTTTGTACGAATTGTTGAGCTGTTCCTTGAGTTTCGGCGAATACCACAGAAGTTCCCAGATTCAGGGTGATAATGACAAGGGCCAAAATTTTAATGATGTTTTTTTTCATCTTTATTTCGTGAAGAAAGTTGGGTTCAAGGTGTAGAGAATCAAGCTCGCTAAAAATAATACAACTATTCCAACGATTGATTGAATAATACGTTTTTTTGCTGAACCAATTGCCTCTGAATCTCCGCCCGAAGCGGAAATTTGAATGCCACTCACGATAATTATCGTCACGGCAATTAGACCGACAAGACTGGCACCCCAACGATAAATCATATTGATATAGCCGTAAAATCCGCTGGTCCCGCCTTTTGTGAGAATGGCCTGTACTTCTTTACAGGAGTATTTGACGGAAAATCCTGAACCTGATCTATTAGCCGCTTCCGCATCTGCTGCTTGTTCACTTTCCATAAGTGTTTGTGCATTTTGAGAGCATCTTGTCGATAACATTGGCACGGTATGTGGAATGTGAAGTTCTTTTCCATCTTTATCTGTTTGTGTTTCAGTGTATTGAAATGTATTGCGGAAACAACGACGAACAACGTATGCATCTCCATTTGCCACACTACCGCTTTCGTCTACATTGAGAGGTTCTTCCATGATGGAGATGACATAGCCGCTATCCGGTCCTTCGACAGTTTTTCCTTCGGCATTCTGTTTTAATTCTTGGATGCAGGGCTGGTTTTTGATGTCACTGAATGGATTGGCGAGATTGATTAAAACGTTGGCTGAAGCATCAGCTAAAGCGACAGGTGTCATCATTAAACCTATCATTATTCCCAGGGCTAATTTTGCGAATGTTTTTTTAACCATTTGAGAAAATAGATTGAACGAAAATTGTGATTACATAGGATAAAAGAGCTACGATGAGACCAATGGCGGCGTATTTTATTACGTCTTTTGCTTCATCGAGTTTTTGAGAATTTCCCTGTGAAGTCATGAACAAAAATCCCGCGATGATAAAGAGAATAACCGCAATAGATCCCATAATTGTAATGGCGAAATCTATTACCGTGATGACGAATGAAACGATGGGACTGTTTTGATTACCTGTATTGAAATAACTTTTTGGTTGTTCATTCGGAGAAAGGCTGAGATTTTTTTGAACGTCAAAAGTGCCCTCGGTAAGGTCTTTGTTGTTCGCGGCATCAGTGGCATATACCGGAATAGCCAGAAAGGAACTGAAAGTCAGGGCAATCATCAATCCGGTTAATAGAGTTGTAATTTTTGATTTAAAATTTTTCATTTTTGCTTGTTATTCAAATTCTTTTGGCATGTTCAGCAAGGCGTTTTCTTCCGTGATGAGGCCTGCCTGTAGAAGATCGGTGAGTGATTTCTTCATCGTCTGCATGCCTTCTTTTGTCGATGTTTCAATAACAGAATTGATTTGATGAGTGGTTCCTTTACGAATCATGTTGGCAATGGCGTTGTTGCAGAACATCATTTCCATGGCTGCCACACGACCTTTCTCGTCTTTTGTCTTAATCAAGGTTTGCCAGAAAACCGCGCGTAAACTTTCGGCCAATTGCGAACGTACTTGATTTTGTTGACTTGATGGAAAAGAGTCGATAATGCGATTTATGGAATCGGCACAGCCCATTGTATGAAGAGTGGCGAATACCAAATGTCCTGTTTCGGCTGCGGTAATGGCCATTTGAATTGTTTCAAGATCACGCATTTCTCCGAGCATGATGACATCGGGATTTTCACGTACCGAAGCGCGAATGGCTTTTTGGAAAGTATGAGTATGAGTGCCCACTTCACGTTGTTCGATAATGGATTGATTGTCCTGGTGAACGAATTCGATAGGGTCTTCGATAGTGATGATATGCTTTTTTTGATTACGATTTATTTCGTTAATCATTGAAGCCAAAGTACTTGTTTTACCTGAACCGGTAGGACCGGTGACGATCACAAGACCGTTTTTGAATGTGGTCGCGCGTTTCATTTGAATCGGTAATCCGAGTTCATCCATGGTTAATACTTTTTCCGGAATAAGACGGAAAGCGGCAGAAATACCTTTTCTTTGAACGAAAATATTCACTCTAAAGCGGGCGATTGTCTCTATATCAAGCGAAAAATCCATGTCTAAACTTTGTTCGAATTTTTTCTTTTGTTCGGGTGTGAGAATTTCCAATAAATATTCTTCAGCCATTTTTTTTGTCAGAGCGGGATGTTCTTCGATGCGGATAATATCGCCGTTAATACGAAGAGACGGTTTTACACCGGTAGAGATAAAAATATCTGAAGCGTGATATTGAACAGCTGTACGGAATATTTTTTCTAGTTTAAACATGTTTTTGATTTTTTTGCTTTTTTGTTTTCTCGTAATTATATCATATTTTGGGTTTCTGAACAAGTGTTTGGGAGAATAGTGCTTTATCATTTTTACAGATCAAAAACTGCGCCCGGGCGCGAATCAGAATTATTCTTCCGAATATGTCAATTTGGCGTGCCGAGAATTGAGAACTTAACTTTTGTCATACGGCAGCTAAATTCCAGCTTATATGAACTCTGTAAAATTGTTTTTATCTCTTTACGCCACCACCGGTGCTCGTATCCGTAGTTGTTGAGGATGGAGTGGATGTATCTGTAGGTGCAGGCGCAGAATTATCCGGTGTGATTGAAATTCCCGGAGGATTGGAAGTGTCAGTTTTATATTGATCTTTTAACTCATTAACCACGTTATTAAGTTTTGTCTTATCTGTCGTGGTGGTGTCGGGGCTGGTTGAGTTGTTTGATGGAGCACCGAGTTTATTGTTTAGATCTTTAGTGGTATTTTGAACTTCCTGAACAGCGCTGCCTATACCGGTGAAATACGCATATGCCATATAAATCGAAACCAAGAGCGCGATGACTCCGATGCCGATAATTATATATTTTTTCATGGCCATGATTTTTTCGAGAGGATTTTCGGGTGTGGATTGTGTCGTGGGAGTCGGCGTGTTTGAAAAAGGCGCAGGTGCAGGAGTAGGCATGGGCATTGGTGCAGGCGCGGGAGGATTTACAGGAGTCGTTGAAGGAGCACCATTGCCTGTATTCAAGGGATTTGTTGGAATGTTTTCCATATATTTATGTTTTATTTAAACGTTATTCATCAAGTCCCAATTCTTCGCTGTCTTTTGGTAAGACGTTTTCAATAGAACCCCATTCGCTATCTTCCACTGCCGGGATTACCAAAGTTATTTTGTCACCAACTTCAGCTTTGAAATACGTAATTGAAGCCAAAAGGACTTTATAAGCTCTTCCACTTGCGATGACTTTGTATTGTCCGTCTTCATAAGTCAAAGTACCGATAATGCGTTTGCGTTCCACCGGTCCGATTTGTTTGTAGAGAAAGGAGCCATCTTCTTTAATTGTAAGTTTAAGAGTATCGCCTGGCACAAGTTTTGATTTACTGGCGTAATTTGCAGGTACCGGATATTCTTTTTTATCTTTGGCCAACATGGTTTCTCCGTTGAAAACGCCCTCAACGACTTTTGTTTCACCGTCGTCATCGATATGAGTGGGAGAGAGTTCTTGAGCGAGTTTTGTGTAAACGCTCTTGCTGGTCGTGCCAACCATTTCATTTAAAATTTGTTTTGCTGAACGCAAATTAGATTCAGCGGATTCAATCATTTCTTTGATTAAGGCGAGTTTGGAAGCTTGGGACATTTGTTTTTGTTTTATTTATATTACTGCATCATTATAACAAAAAAATCGATTTTCAGCAAAGAGGCAGTATTGACAATTTTATTTTTTTCTTTTCTTGAATATTTCCAATAATGAACGGCGGCAGATGGCAAGATTTGAGAATATTCTGAAGATAAAGACGACAGTTACGGCGAGGTAGAGGTCCAGTCCGAGTTTTTCACCGAGCAGTGTGATTCCCAAGGCGAGGATAATGTTGAAGATTAAGCCGGTAATGAAGATTACAGGATCATATTCTTCTTTGGTTAATTCGCCTTTGATACCGCCAAATAGTGAATCGAGGATTCCAATAATTATTACGGCTGTGTATTTGATAAACTCCACCGGAATAGTGAAATGCGAAATCAGACCAATGATTATTCCTACTAATATTCCGATTAGTGCCCAGAGCATGGGTAAATGGTTAACGTCTTTTATATATTATCTTATCTCCGCTGCTTCCGGCAATTCGAAGATCGATATATTCGAGATTTTCCTTGTAGATATCCAATTTAACTATGGCTTTTTTCAATTTTTTGAACTGATCCTCAAAAGGCTTTTGAATATCCAGCCAGAGATAAAATCCTTTGTCGGTGTATAAATGTACTTCACGGGCGATGGGCTTATACTGTATGCCTAAAATTTTCATGCCAAATTTATCTTCAAAATAATTTTTTGCGTTGAGAATATAGTTTAGTTTGCTTTTCTCAATTACGGCTTCTTTGGGATTGATAGGTTCGTCTGTTTTGATTTTGATATAGGGAAGTTTCGGATCTTCCAGATTTTCTTTAATGGCAAAGCCTACGGAATTAATGATGTAGCTTTTTTTGACTACGTTGCTTTCATTGACGATGTTTGCCACTAGAGGAAATTCTGAAAATTCCAGACTAAGTCTGTTTGGAAAACTTTTGGAAATTTTAATTTGTTCGAGTTGAGGAAAAATATTTAATACCTTTGTTTCGAGGTCGACAGTGTTTACCATGAAAATATTTCTTCCGATGTTCAGCTTAAGATTTTCCTGTATTTGATCGGAAATGTCCTGGTTTTCAAAATTTTTGTTACTTATTACGATTTCTCTGATGTTGAAAAAACTGGAAAAAAATAGGAGATAAACAAAAAAGCCAATGACGGCAATTGCGGATACGAGGGACAATATTTTTTTAAATTTGCTGAAAATTGGAGTACTATGCCTTTTAGTCATCGCAAAATTGCGGCTTCTGGTAGCCGGTTTTGGTTGGAGATTATATGTAGGTATGCGTCTTTTCTTTCCGAACATTTTTGCTATATATGTGTCTGGTATGTTATATCAGAAGCTATGAATTTTGAAAAAGCCAAAGAGTTTTTGCAGTCTTTTGTTTCTTATGAAGGAATGGCGAAAATTCCATATAGTGAGAAGGTTTTTGATTTGCGGAAAATTAAGAATTTTTTGCGTGATTATGGAGTGGATTATGAAAAATTAAAATACGTGCATGTCGCCGGATCTAAAGGAAAGGGGAGTACTTGCAGTTTTATTGCGAATTATTTGTGGCGCAGAGGGTATAAAGTGGGTCTTTATACTTCGCCGCATATTTTTGAAATTACAGAACGGATTTGGTTGAATGGAAAGGAAATTGATAAGAAAAAGTTTTCCGTAATGGTTGAGAATTTGAAAAAATTTATTGCTAAAAATAAATGTGAAAAATTAACTTATTTCGAAATTTTGACGGTTTTGGCTTTGAAGTATTTTGTGGATGAAGGAGTGGATTATGCGGTTTTGGAAGTGGGGCTTGGTGGCCGTCTGGATGCTACTAATATCGTGAAACCAGTATTGAGTATTTTGACTAAAGTGGAGTTGGAACACACTGATGTTTTGGGTGATACCTTTGAAAAAATTTTGAATGAAAAACTGGGAATCGTGAAAGAAAATGTGCCGCTACTTATCGGTAGTCAAAATATTGAGGTTGAGAAAATTATTCGTAAAAAATTGGCCGATAAAAAGGGAGTTTTTTATCTCGAATCTAAAAATGGTTTTGCCAGAGCGGAAAATGAAAATCTGGCTTTTCATGCTTTGAAATTATTTTTGCCTAAAGTTGATAAAGAGAAGTTTTTTAGAATTGTGGAAAAAGTGAAATTGCCTGGAAGATTTGACGTGAGAAAAGTGGGTAAGTGTAAAGTCATTTTTGATATGGCGCATACAAAAAATAGTATTGATGATTTGTTGAAGAATTTAGAAAGAAAATTTGGGAAAAAGAAGTTTGTATTTTTGTTTGCTTTGATGAAAGGAAAGGACGTGGTTTCTATTTTAAAAAGTATTGGTAATTGTGCGGAAAAAATTGTGTTTACCAATGCACACGAAGTTCGTGGAATGCCGGCTTTGGAATTGAAAAATCTTGCCATTAAGTTGGGCGTGAAACGTCAAATGGAAGTGGTGGAAGATTGTTTGAAAGCTTTTAAGAATATGCAAAAAAAGAACCGATTATTAGTGGTAACCGGTTCACATTTTTTAATTGGGAAAATTCTGTCTACGCTTCTCTCTTAGCCATTCTTTCTTTTCTTTGAGTTTCTTTTCTAATACGAGCTTTTGCTTTATTGCGGCGTTTTCTCATTTTGCTATGTGGAAATGGTCTTCCAATTAAACAATGTTGTTTACTCGCGTGTGCGTTGGTCATGGTGGTGTATTATTTCTAAATCGGCCGGTATTCTAGGGTTTTTATCGCTTTTCGTCAATGAAAACTGAAAGAACGGTTAATTGCACTTGTAAAACTTCTTGCAGATTGTTTTTACATTGCCGCGGACATTCATGTCTATGAGGATGCGTGCTTTAAGGGGTTTTACAGTTTCAAGGAAGTCGGCAAAAACCACTTCTGTGACGGTTTCGTGAAAGATTTTGACGTTGCGGAAAGCGTTGATATAAATTTTGAAAGATTTAAGTTCCAGACAAGCTTTGTTTGGGACGTATTCGATCGTCACAGAGCCGAAATCCGGCCAATCTGAAAACGGACAAATGGCTGTAAATTCAGGACTGCTGATGCTGATCCAATGTTCACCTTCACCTTGTCTTTGGAAGGCGAAAGTTTCGAGAGGAGCCACTTTTTTGATCTCGGCGCGAATTTTTTTCGCGTCTTTTTCTTTGTAATCCTGATTTTCTTTGTAAAGTTTATTGGACATATTTGATTGGATCTTTAATGCCTGCTTCTTTGAATCCTTTGAGTCGCAGTTTGCAGGCCGGGCATTTGCCGCAAGCTGGACGCAGCCCTTTATAGCAAGTGTGAGTATACTTTAAAAGGTCGATTTTGCCTAGTTGCTGCATTAATTTCACTGTTTCAGCTTTGGTCAACCACATGAGTGGCGTATGGATTTGGAATTTTGTTTCCATGGCGAGGCTGAGGGTTTTTTCCAGTGATTTGATGAATTCGTCACGACAATCCGGATAACCGCTGTAATCTGTTTGGCAGACACCGGTGATAATGTCGGAAATTCCGAGTTGTTTGGCGTAAATGGCGGCAATGGAGAGAAAAATATGATTGCGTCCTGGTACGAAGGTGCTGGGCAATTTGTTTTTGGGAACTTTGATGGCTATTTCTTTGTTTAATAAAGCGTTTTTTGTGAATTTTTTAAAAATATCGGTTTCGTAAATTTTGAGAGGAATTTTATTTATCTTGGTGATTTTTTTTGCCGAATCCAATTCGATTTTATGTAATTGTCCATAATGGATAGTGAGAGCAAAAACTTTTGAGAATTTTTGCATGGCCCAGGCCAGACAAGTAGTGGAATCCTGGCCTCCTGAAAGGAGAATTACGGCTGATGTGCTATTTTTTTTCATGGTTTTTACTGTAGTTTTTTCTTGTTTGATATTAGGCGACAAGTCGCCTGTTATACGCCACGTTTATTGCCCCAAAGTTCAATATGTAGACGAGTAGAGTAACGCCAATTTTCTTTTTTGCAAATTTCGGCTAGCCATTGAGATTTTTTGGTGAGTTCAGTACGAGAAATTCCCTGTGGCATAAGTATGATTCTATCTTGTCTGAGAGCGCATTTTTTGATCATCGCTTTTACTTCTGTTAAGTCCTTTTTGTTGTCTATTACAAATTTGAACCAGGTTTTTTCAGCGGGAAATTTTTGCAAAGTGTTTTGGTAGGGAATTGGTCTATTTTTTGAATTACTCAATTTTGGAGAACAATTGTATTGGTTTACCAATTCATTTATTTGGGGAACAAGACTGCCGCTGGTTTCTATTTCCACGTGATATTCGGGCAATTTTTTTAATAAATCTTTAATTCCGGATTGTTGAATTAATGGCTCGCCTCCTGTGATAACCAAGTTTTTACAGGGATATTTTTTGATTTTTTTAATGATTTCGATTGTGCTCATTTCTTTGCCTGATTTCATGTCCCAGGTGAATTTGCTGTCGCACCAGACGCAACGTAAATGGCATCCGGCCAAGCGAATGAAAATTGAAGGGGTGCCGAGATTCGACCCTTCGCCTTGAATGCTGTAAAAAATTTCTGAGATACGCATGCGATTAATTTACAATATTTTTTAAAAATAGCAAGATATTGTAACGTGTTGATTTGTTGGATTGATTTGGTTAAAGTTTTGCCATGAAAAAGTTTTTAGTTCTTCCGGTTTTGGTTTTATTTATTTTCGGATGTGGACCGGAATTAAAACCGGCTGCGTCGGTTGTGGATAAGGTTAAAACTGACCAGACAGTTAAAGCGGTTGATGCTCCAAAAGAAAGGCCGGATTTTGTTTATGAAAGTTCCAAATATAATTTTGGTCTAAGAGCTTTTCCACAAGGGTATAAAGTGAAATATTTAAGTGATGATGTGGGAGTGGTTTTTGAAAAATATACGGTTCCGCCGAAAAATCCGAACAAAAAGGATCCTTATGAAAATTATACGGTGCAGATTTATGTCACTGCTTCAGATAATGTTGATAATTATAAAAACTTAAATGATTTTATTTCGAAGAAATATAATGGCTATACTTTTCAATTTGCCGATTACGGAAGTATAAATGGATTTTATGTGGATGATACTGTCTATATACAGGCTACGGTGCACTTCTTTGCCATGAATAAGGATAAGAGTTTGATTTACGACGTGTACATGAAGTTGCCGAGCAAATATTACCTTTTTGAAAAGGATGCTTTTGAGAATATGATAAAAAATATGGTGCTGCTCTAAGCTATTAATTTATTGAATTCTTTTTCACTCATGAGTTTGCGGGAGAGCACTTCTTCGCGAATGGTTGTTTCTTTTTTCAGCGCGGTTTTTACGATTTCCGCGGTTAAGGCGTAACCAAGTTTTGGGCTTAATGAAGTCGCGGTGCAGAGACTTTCTTCAAATAATTTTTTTATTTGTTTCTCGTTAATTTGCAGATTTTTTAAAGCAAAATCGTTGAGCATATTGAGTCCGTTGGTGAGAATTTCCATTGATTGTAAAAGATTCCACATGATGATTGGGCAGAAGACGTTGAGTTCGAAATTGCTTTTTTGGCAGGCGATTTCAATGGTGCCGTCATTTCCCAAAACCTGCATGCAAATCATTTCCATGCATTCGCAAATTGAAGGGTTTACTTTGCCCGGCATGATGGAAGATCCGGCTTGTACTTCGGGTAAAGTGATTTCGGCGATTCCGGCTTTAGGGCCCATGTTCATGAGTTTGAGATCGTTGCAGACATTGAGAATGTTTGTCGCCAAAGAACGAAGTGCGGCGGAAAAATTCAGAAAAGAGTTCATATTGTTAGCCATTTCGGTCAGATTTTTTCCGGATTCAAAATGCAGTCCTATCACTTCTGTCAGTGTTTTGACCATTGTTTCGCGATATTTTGGATGAGTGTTTATGCCTGTTCCTACCGCTGTTCCTCCTATTCCCAAAATTTGCAAATCAGTACTTTGATTGGCGATGAATTCACCGGCTTTATGCAGGGATTCTTTATAGGAATCAAATTCTTGTCCCAAAGTGATTGGCACGGCGTCTTCGAGATGAGTGCGGCCAACTTTGATTAATTTACTGTATTTTTTGGCAATTTTTTCCAAAGATTCTTCACAGTTGTTTAAAGCTTGTAAAAGGGCGGGTAGAGAGAGGAGAGCGGCTATTCTGGTGGTCGTGGGGATCACGTCATTGGTTGATTGGGCCATGTTTACGTGATTATTCGGATGTACGAACTTGTATTCACCCTTTTTACCGCCTAAAAGCTCATTAGCGCGATTAGCTATGACTTCATTGGCATTCATGTTGTAACTGGTGCCGGCACCGGCCTGAAAAACGTCTAAAGTAAAATCCGGGTCAAATTTGCCTTCGATAAATTCTTCACATGCTTGGATAATTGCTTTTGCCACTTTTGCTTCGAGAAGTCCCAATTTGGCGTTGGTTTTTGCCGCGGCCAGTTTTACAAGTCCCAAACTTTGTCTAAAAACTGCTGGTGAGATGTGTCCACTGATCTGAAAATTGTTTTTGGCGCGGGCTGTCTGACAGCCAAAATAAGCGTCAACAGGTACTTCGATTTTACCCATTGAATCTGTTTCTATACGTATATTTTTCATGTTTTGAACTTATTTTTATAGCTACAAATTTAACATATTTTCTCAAAAAGCCAAAATTCAGTTGCTATTTGCTATAAAGTTGTTAAAATGCCACTGCTTTTTTAAGAAAAATATGTCAAGAATCTGCCAAATTTCAGGAAGAAAAACAGGTACGGGTAATACTCGCAGTCATGCGATGAATCACTCAAACCGCAAGTATTTGCCAAATTTGATGAAGAGAACTCTCATCGATCCAAGAACAGGCAAGAAAATGCAGTTGAGAATTTCAGCTCGTGGTCTTAAGACTATGTGTAAAGCAAAATAAGGAATTTTCAAAGCTTAGGCGTTGAAAATTCTCGTTAAAAATGCTATAATTCTTAGATATTTATCTAAGAATTTTTTTGTGAATTTTATTGTTTTGCAGCAATTGGGAATAGCTACTTTACTCGGTGCTTTAATCGGGCTTGAAAGAGAACGCAGACATCAGCTTGAACATAAAAATGAAAGGAATGGAGATACTTTTGGTGGTATTAGAACTTTTGCTTTGATTGGCTTAATGGGAGCTTTGTCATATCTTTTATCGAGCTATTCCATTGTGATTTTTGGCATTATTGCTTCTGCGTTGTTGATTTTGATTATTTCCAGTTATGTGATGATAGGTAGAAAATATAATAATTTTGGTATTACTACCGAAGTTGCTTCAATTTTAGTTTTTATGACCGGAATTTTATCCGGCATGGGGCTTTATGTGGAAGCGACAATGGTGGCCCTGGTAGTTTTAGGTTTCTTGCTTTTGAAAACTCCTTTGCATGAGTGGGCTGGACGTATCAAATGGCAGGAAATGATTTCCACTTTGGAATTCATGATTATTGCTTTTGTCATTTTACCTTTATTGCCAAATAAGGAATTTGGGCCTTATGGATTTTTTAATCCTTATTTAATTTGGCTTTTGGTAGTGTTTATTTCCGGAATTTCTTTTGCGAGTTATTTGGCTATTAAATTAATGGGGCCGAAAAAAGGTCTTGTTTTGACGGGATTTCTCGCGGGTTTTATTTCTACGACAGCTTTGTCCGTGAGTATTTCAAATCAAAGTAAAAAGAATAATAAATATATTGGTCCTTATCTTTCGGCCATTACTATTGCGGTTGCGGCGATGTTTTTGAGAATGATGTTAGAAGTATTTATTTTGAATCAGGATTTGCTTGTTCATGTCATGATTCCTTTGTTGTCCATGACGATTGTCAGTTTTTTAATTGCAATATTTGTGATGGAAAAAAATGCCAATGGAGGTAATATTTTGAATAAACATATAATGGAATTGAAAAGTCCGTTTAGCTTGCTTCCGGCTTTGAAATTTGGCGGTTTATTTGCACTGCTTATTTTGGTTTTGAAATTTGCGATGGCCAATATTGGCGCGAACAGTGTTTATCTTGTAAGTACTATTTTCGGTTTCTTCGATGTAGACGCGGTGACAATTTCCATGTCCAGTTTGGTGAAGAGTGAAGTTACAGTTCATGCGGCGGTGATTGCGATTGCCTTGGGAGGCATAATGAACACTTTGCTTAAAATTGGTATATTTTTCGTATTTGCCGATAGAAAATTAGCTAAAAATGTTGCTTGGATGACGATTTTGGTATCAATCGTGGGTGCTTTGTCGTTATTTTTCCTTTAGTTTAGGATTTCACAATGTTTGACGTGATCATGCAATTCTATTATTGTTGTAGCTTTTTCCGACAAGGCCGGGTGTTGAGATGAATTTAATTAAGAGCGTTTCAGTCTTTTTTGATGTTTTTAAAGTTTTCGACAGGAATTTTTTGTTATTTTTATTCATCTTGCCAAGTTTCCGGGCTCTTTGTATTAGAATTACATAATATTTAATTTTTTAACCAAAATATTATGTCAGACAAAGTTCTAGGAGCTTCCGCGGTAGAAGTGGGTGAGAGAGCGGCTATCAAAGGCAGGGACCGCGATTACGGATCTGTACTTTGGAAGCAGCCACATTTATTGGATCTTTCATACGCAGAATTGGAAGAAAAAAATTTGGAGGTAAAAGCATTGCGTTTGAAAGGCGCGAAAAGTGATGAAGTGAAGGCAAAATTTTTGGATTATTTGAAGAATGATGCCGGTGTGAAAGCGGTAGTGGTATGTTTTTCCGATTTGGAAGGTCGTCTGCATACTTTGGATTATGACAAGAAATTTATTCTTGGGGCGGAAGATAATCTGACTTTTGATGGTTCTTCAATTCGCGGTTTTACAGCTCAATCACAATCCGATCTTCGTTTGAAAGTGGATTGGACTACTTTTAGATGGCTTCCTGCTGATCTTTTTGGTGCCGGAAAGGTTTTGGTTTTCGGAAATGTTTGTGACAAAGATGGTTCTCTTTATAAATCAGATTTTCGTTCAAATTTGTCTTCTCTTTGCGATGAACTTCGCGCGGAAGGAATTACTGTGAATGTGGCGCCGGAAGTCGAGGGATTTCTTTTCAAGGGCGAAAAAGTAGAACAGGCTTTTGATGAAAAAACCGGTTTTGAATTGGCGACGATGAGTGGATATTTCAGTTCATTACCACAAGATACTCTGCGTCTTTTTATTGATAAGTTTGCGGAAGTGAAGAGAGCACTTGCCTTCCAAAATGAAAAAGATCATCCGGAAGTCGCGCCTGCACAATTCGAATTGAATTTCCGTTACTCTGTGGCTTTGGATACGGCTGATCAAATTCAAATTTATAAGCTTTTGGCTCGTCAGGTGGCTAAGTCTATGGGCTTCACCGCTTGTTTCTTGCCAAAACCAATTCAGGGACTTAATGGCAGCGGTATGCATACCAATATGTCTTTCTCAAAGGATGGTGTGAATATGTTTTATGATGCGAGCAAAGAATGGTCACTATCTGAAACCGCCAAGAAAGTTGTGACAGGTATTCTTTATTATGCCAATGATTGTTGCCTGCTTATCAATTCAAGCGTGAACGCTTATCGACGTCTTGATCCTAAATTTGAAGCACCAAATGAAATTAAGTGTTCAGCTGTTGATCGTGGTTCAATGGTGCGTATTCCGATTGGAAATGAAAAGAGCGCGCGTATTGAAGTGCGTACCGTAGCCCCGGATGCAAATCCTTATTTGGCACTTTATGGCTTAATTAAGGCTGGTTTAGCGGGGATGAAGGCTAGTGCCGAGGAACTTTCCAAAATGGAAAAGAAAGTTTATGGAGGTAAGGTAAAAAAACTTCCTGGAAATATTTATGAAGCTTTGGAACATTTTGAGGGAAGTGATTTTATCAAAGATGTTTTGGGAGAAGAAAATCAGCAGAAATATGCGGCTTTGAAATATATGGCAGCCGAAAGATCTCCAAAAGATTTGGGTACAAAAGTGAAAACCGGAGAAGTGATTTATCATCACGATATAACAAATCAGTGGATTTGGAATCAGTTCTAAGGTGAGTGATTGATTGACTTTAAGGGGCGAAAATGTTACGTTTTCGCCCTTTAAAATATTTAATTTTTTATGTCTTATTTAGGTAAAGGTGTTGCAATTGCGGATAGTTATCCAAAAGAATTGGATGCTGAACCTCAAAATGATTTGCAAACCGCTTGGGATGAGCAAGAAAGGCATTACGAAGAGAAAAGTGGCCGAATTGAGATAAATGGGAAGCCATATGATTTTAAAGTTTCTTTTATAGATATGCGTCTATGGCGTGAAGGAAGCGATTTTCCGACGAATAGGAGAGCTATTACTGAAGTTGCTCCAGATTTATCTAAACGCAGTGACATTGTTGTTCCGGTTTTGCCTGGTTGGGGAGAGACGTCGGCTCAATTTGAGGGTGATTTTTTAGAGTTGGTTTTGGAAGTTTTGGAAACTGCCGGTTATAAAAATCCAAAGATAATTGGGATAAATGTTTCTGGTCGTGGGACTCCGGATTATTTGCGCGATAAAAATAAACAAAAAATTTCCGGCATAGGTTTAATGAATGAAATTGTTGATGCTGGAAATATAGCGGAAGTGCTAATAGGAAGGAATTATTTTGGTGATAGAAATCATGTGCCGGAAGTAGCTTTATTGGGGCATTCGATGGGTTCTTTAAATGCGATTTCTTTTTTGAAAACTGTGAACGCGGAAGATTCAAGAGCGCGCAAATTATTGGCGATGATGCCTGCGGTTGATGGGCCTTTAGCAATGTTTAGAGCAAAATTTTTATGGGCTGTGAGGAAGCAGGTTCCTCAAGCATTAAGAGAAACTATTAGTAGGAGTGGAGCTTTGGAGCTTGGTGAAGAAGATTATTTCCGTATAATGTTTGGCAATCCACATTTTAGAGATAGGGAGCAGTTTATGCGTAGTTTGCCGGATTCTTCCAGAAGATTCTTGGAATTGACTTTAAATATGAGAAGGAGACTCAATGATGTTTTTGTGCCAAATGGGCCGGGTAAGGATGTGGATGTTACCGTCTGGAAAGGTGGACATGATGAATTGATTCCGGATAGTGCTACTCATGATTTTTCTGGGGATTCTGTCAGAATTGATGAGCTACCCGATTTATCACATTCAATTCCATTCAGACTGAGAGGAAATCAGAGAGAACAGATAAGAGAAGCGTTACAGAGGTTTTTCGTTGGTGTTAAATTGTGATAGAAATTGATTGGCGGTGATTATTTTAATCGATTTGAGTTTTTTGATAATGAGTAGATCTTTGTCTCCACTATTTTGCTTGGTGGACCTTTCCAAAAAATTCCTGAAATAAAAACATTTGTATCAAGTACTACTCTTTTTGCGGACATTTTTAATAAGTTTTTTTACGTCCGCTTGCGTGATATTCGTTTTGGAAATGAAGTTTCTACTTGCTTTGATGATAGATTTGAAATCATCAAATTCGGGATCTGTAATTGGTTTTAATAGTAGATTCTCTCCATCAGTAAAAATGAATAATTTTGCTCCTTCGGAAATTCCCATTGTTTCGCGGATATTGTTAGGTATTACAACCTGACCTTTCGATGAAACACTTGTTACTTGAATATTATTCATTCTTGTAAGATTATCTTACTTTAGTGTAGCAGATGTTTCATTCCTTGGTCAAGCATGATCTGACTGTAACATCTCAACTTAAAATTTTCTTAAATTTTTTCTAAAATCTATATTGACACTAATTATTCGCTCATTTAAGCTGGTGTCAGTATGAAAAACAGCAACATTACAGACAACGGACAGAATTTGGGACTCCTTCTACTTAGGGGACTAATTTCGCGTTAGTGTTGTAATGAACTGTTTGATTCAAGCACTAGCGCCTCGAGAGCTGGTGTTATTTTTATTTTATGCAAAAAAATATTGTTGAAAAAATTTGGGATAAGCATGTGGTGGTCAGTAGGGAGAGTTTTCCTGATGTGTTTGCGATTGATTTGCATTTGATACATGAGGTGACTTCACCGCAGGCTTTTGATTTGTTGCGAGAAAAAGGTTTGAAATTTTATGAGCCTAAGCGTGCGATTGCGACTGTGGATCATAATGTTTCCACTGCTAAAGACAGGCGAATTGCCACCGATCCCGGTTCACAAAAACAGTTAACAGCTTTGAGAAAAAATTGCGCTGAATTTGGAGTGAAATTGTTGGATATGGAAAGTGGAAAACAAGGCATTGTGCATGTTATCGGCCCGGAAAATGGCTTAACTCAGCCGGGTATGACGATTGTCTGTGGAGATAGTCATACTTCTACTCATGGTGCTTTTGGAGCAATTGGTTTTGGAATTGGAACAACGGAGGTCGGACATGTGATGGCGACGGGATGTTTGTTACAAAAAAAACCGAAGACAATGAGAGTGAATTTTGTCGGAAGAATCGGAAAAGGTGTGGGTGCGAAGGATTTGATTTTGAAATTGATTGCACAAATTGGCGTGGATGGAGCGCAGGGTTATGTGGTGGAATATTGCGGTGAGGCGATTAAAAATTTAAACATGGAAGAGCGCATGACAGTTTGTAATATGAGTATTGAGTGTGGAGCGAGAGCAGGTTTGATTGCGCCGGATGAGGTGACTTTTGAATATTTGAAAGAACGTGAATGCGCGCCAAAAGGTGCTGAGTGGGAGCGCGCCGTGAAAGAATGGAGAGCTTTGTGTAGCGATGATGGGGCGGCGTTTGATAAAGAAGTGGAAGTGATGATTGATGGAATGGCACCTATGGTAACATGGGGATTTAATCCGGGTCAGGGAGTGGAAGTTAGTGAAAATGTGCCTGCTGAGAGTGAAGCAAGACAAGCTTTAGATTATGTGAAATTAAAACCGGGGCAGAAGATTGAAGGAGTGCCGGTGGATTATGTGTTTATTGGTTCTTGTACCAATGCGCGAATTTCTGATTTGCGCGCTGCCGCTGAAATTTTTCGTGGAAGAAAAGTGGCGGATGGTGTGGTTGTTTATGTGGTGCCGGGATCTGAGGCGGTGCGGGCTGTAGCTGTGAAAGAAGGTTTGGATAAAATTTTTATTTCTGCGGGTGCGGATTTTAGGAATCCGGGTTGCAGTATGTGTTTGGCGATGAATGAAGATAAAGTGCCGGAGGGAAAAAGATGTGCGTCTACCAGTAATAGAAATTTTGTGGGTCGCCAGGGGAAAGGAGCAATTACTCATCTGATGAGTCCGATTATGGCAGCTGCGGCGGCCGTGACTGGAAAAATTACCGATGTAAGGAAATTAATTTAATATGGAAAAAATAATTCATTCAAAAATAGTGCCGTTGCCGAGATCCGATGTGGATACGGATTTGATAATTCCGGCGGAATTTTTGACAACCACGACGAAGAAAGGTTTAGGTGAGCATCTCTTCGCGCGTTTGAGAATGATGGAAGAGAATTTTCCTTTTAATTTAGCCAAATATCGTGATGCGAAAGTTTTGGTGGTGAGAAAGAATTTCGGTTGTGGCAGTTCGCGTGAACATGCCGCTTGGGCTTTAAAAGATTGGGGAATCGAAGTGGTGATTGCGCCGTCCTTCGCGGATATTTTTTATAATAATGCTTTAAAAAATGGCATTTTGCCGATTATGGTGGATGAAAAAGTGGTGGAGAAAATTTTTGCGATTGGTGATTGTGAGGTTGAGGTGAGGGTGGAGGAGCAGAAGACTGTTTTACCTGATGGTGAAAGTGTGGAATTTCAAATCGATCCTTATAGAAAAGAATGTTTGCTGAAGAATATGGATGATTTGGATTATTTACTGAAAAATATGAGTGAAATAGAAAAGTTTGATAAAGAGCATTTGAAAAATATATTTTTTGACACAAAAATTTTATGAAAATTGCGATTTTAGCCGGTGATGGAATTGGCCCTGAAATTATGCACGAAGCGGTGAAGGTAATAAGGAAAATCGAAGAAGTTTTCGGCCATAAATTTGAGCTTGTGGAAGGGCTTATTGGCGGTGCTGCTTATGAAAAATTTGGTGAACATTTTCCAAAGGAAACAGTGGAGATAGCGGAATCTGTCGAGGCGATTTTGTTTGGTTCCGTCGGTGGGCCGGTGGATAAACAAATGGAGCCTAAATGGAGAAACTGCGAAACGAATTCTATTTTGGCGATTCGCAAACATTTTAATTTTAATGTTAATTTGAGGCCGGTAAAATTGTATGAAGCTTTAAAAAATGCTTGTGTTTTGAGATCTGAAATTGTGGAAAAAGGGATTGATATGCTTTGTGTGCGCGAACTTTCTCAGGATGTTTATTTTGGCAAACATGAGATTAGCGGGGAGGTGGGTCAGCGTCGGGCTTTCGATGAAATGATGTATGATGAAAATGTGATTGAAGCTATTGCTCATGAGGCTTTTCGTGCGGCGATGTTAAGGAGAAAGAAGGTTACTTCGGTGGATAAAGCTAATGTGCTTTCATGCAGTAAATTATGGCGTGAAGTGGTTATTAATGTTTCCAAGGAATATCCCGAATGTGTTTTGGAACATGTGTTGGTTGATAATATGAGCATGCAGATTATTCGTCGTCCTTATGATTTTGATGTGATTGTGATGCCGAATATGTTTGGGGATATTATTTCGGATGAAGCGAGTGTGTTTGCGGGATCTTTGGGAATGTTGCCTTCGGCATCTTTGAATGTAAGCGGATTCGGCTTTTACGAACCATCTTCGGGTAGTGCGCCGGATATTGCCGGGAAAGGAATTGCTAACCCAATTGGTCAGATTTTGTCTGTGGCGATGATGTTTAAATATTCTTTTGGGATGACTGCTGAACATGATGCAATAATCGAAGCGGTGGAAAAAACTTTGAAGGATGGTGTGTTTACCGGTGACATTGCCGGTGGAGGAGAAAGTGTAAGTACGAAAGAAATGGGTGACAGTATTGTTAAAAATATTTCTAAAATTTAAAATCTAAAATCTAAATTTAAAATTATGATTAAAATATTCGATACAACTTTACGTGATGGTGAACAATCTCCCGGTTTTTCCATGAATTTGCGTGAAAAATTAATGATGGCTCAGCAGCTGGAAAATCTGGGTGTGGATGTAATTGAGGCAGGTTTTGCCGCGGCCTCTCCCGAGGATTTTGAGTCCGTGAAGCAAATCGGTGAAATTTGTGGAAAAACTGAAATTTGCGGTCTGGCGCGCTGTAATGAAATGGATATTGAAGCGACGATAAAAGCTTTACGTGGAGCGAAAAAACCACGTATTCATGTTTTTATCGCGACTAGCGATATTCATTTGGAACATAAGTTGAAAATCAGTCGCGATGAAGCGGTGAAGAAGGCGATTATGGGAGTGAAGATGGCAAAGTCTTTTACGGACATGGTGGATTTTTCTCCTGAAGACGCGACGAGATCGGATTGGAATTTTTTGGTGGAAATTTTGACTGAGGCAGTGAAGGCCGGTGCTGATACTTTGAATATTCCGGATACTGTGGGTTATAGCACGCCGGAAGAGTATGGTGCGTTAATTAAATTTTTGAAAGAAAAAATTCCGGGTGCAGATAAGATTATTTTTTCAACGCATTGTCATGATGATTTGGGTCTTGCCGTAGCCAATAGTTTGGCTGGAGTTTTGAATGGGGCTCGCCAAATTGAATGTACGATCAATGGTATCGGTGAGCGCGCTGGAAATGCTGCGCTTGAAGAAGTGGTGATGGCGATGAAAACTCGTCCGGATATTTTTAAAGAAAAAAATAATATTGATACGAAGCAGCTTTATGCCACAAGTAAATTATTGTCTCAAATTACCGGTCAAAAAGTACAAGCTAATAAGGCAATTGTGGGGAAGAATGCTTTTGCACATGAGGCAGGTATTCACCAGCATGGAATTTTATCAAATCGTCTTACTTACGAAATTATGAAAGCTGAAGATGTGGGGAGGTCGACAAATCAGTTGATTTTGGGTAAACATTCCGGTCGCAATGCTTTGGCGACACGTTTAACTCAATTAGGTATTCAGGTTTCCAAGGAAAGAATGGAGATAATTTTTGCTAAATTTAAGGCTTTGGCTGATAAGAAAAAGAATATTTACGATGAAGATTTGATTATGGTGGCGATGGATTATGACATTGAGAAAAAATACGAACTGGTGGAGGCTAAGATTTGTTCTGAAAAAGATAAATCGGCTATAGCTGAGGCGGCGATACGTATTGCAGATAAAAAAGTGGATGTAAAATCGGAAGGTGATGGTCCGGTTTCTGCGCTTTACGCAGCTATTATTAAAGCGACCGGTTTGAAAGGAGAATTGAAATCATTTCAAATTAATGCTTTAACTCCGGATAAAGAAGCTGTCGGTTTTGTGAAGATTGAGTGGCAAGATAAGCATGATAAAATCTGGTATGGACATGGTTCAGACACTGATATTACAATTGCTTCCGGGAAAGCTCTAATTGATGTCTTGAATCGTATAGAAATTCGTCGAATTCATGATGAAAAAATAGGACGTTTGTAAAATATAAAAATAATTTATGGTCTTACTGGAATCTTTAAAAATACAGATGGGCGAACCGGCAAAAGAATTTTCTTTGAAAGGCGTGGATGAGAAGAATTATACTTTGGATACTTTTAAAACCGCGCAAGTTTTGGTGCTTATTTTCATGTGTAATCATTGTCCTTATGTAAAGGCGGTGTGGCAGAGATTAATTGATTTGCAGGAAAAATTTAAGGATTTGAAAGTGCAATTTGTCGGAATTAACGCTAATGCCGCGAATACTGAATATCCTGATGATAGTTTTGAAAATATGCAGCGGGAATTTGCAGAAAGAAAAATGAATTTCCCTTATTTGATAGATTCGAATCAAAAAGTTTCCAAAGATTATAATGCTCAATGTACGCCGGATATTTATGTTTATGATGAAGAACGTAAATTGGCTTATCATGGCCGTATTGATGATAACTGGAAGGATGAAAGCAAAGTTACAAAGCATGAATTGGCAGAGGCGATTTCCATGCTTTTGAAAGGTGAAAAAGTGACGGAGCAATATCCTTCAATGGGATGTTCTATTAAATGGGTTGAGTAATTTTATTCTCCCGGTACTTGTGGGCAGGATGTGGATTTTCTGTTTATTTGATCGCAAGTTTCTATTGAATTGAAGATGCGCATTTCATAATTTTCGTCGAGTGTGAAAATTTTCCAAATTCTGTCGGTGTTTGGATATGCTAAAATTGTTTTTGCCAAGCCGTTTTTATCGTATATTTCAATTTTCGCTTTGGCATCGTTGAAAGTTGTTTGTCCATTGATTGATTCCGCGAAGAAGAGGTAATCTTTGATTTGAGCTTTTTCTTTTACATCCGCTTTAAGATTAAGAATGGTGAATGTTTGAGAATTGGCGGTGGTTTCCATGATAGTATCAACTTTGCTATCTATTTTATGAGTGTAGGAGATTTCTTCATCGGTTGGTTCAATGAGATAGGAATTGAATTCTGTTTTTTTCTGTTCCGGTGGAATTGGAGGCATTTCCCAGCCGAAAACTATTTTTATTTCTCCAGGTGCTAATTGAAAAATTTGAGGAGATGGAAGATTTCTGGAAATTACTTTGCTGGTTTCATCTTGTTGTTCGTTGGCTGAATTTGAATCTTCATTATAGATTTTTATGGCGATCTTATTGTCCAAATCATCTGTAAAAGTATCGGTTTTATATTCTTCAGTCGCTAAAAATTTGTATAAAATATCAGATATTTCACCGCGGCTCATGTCTTCTCCCGGTAAAAAATTGTCATAATTTTTGATGAAGCCTTTTTTTTCGCCAAAGTTAATATATTTGCTGTACCAGGCATCTGTCTTATTTTCTATGGTTTTCCATTTGTAAAATTCACCAAGAATTTTTAAGGCTTCAGCTTTATTTACGGTTTGATCAGGCTTAAATGTACCATCATCGTAGCCACGAATAATATTGGAATTTTTAGCAGTGCAAATATATTTGCTGTACCATTCCTGATAACCTACATCTGAAAAGCAATTTGTGGTTGGATTTGTGGTGGGTGTCTTATTACCTTCAAAAATTATTTTTAATAATTCGGCGCGGGTGATATTTTGATCTGGTTTGAAAGTTCCATCATCATATCCGTTGATGATTCCTTTTGCTGAAAGATAGCGAGAAGCTGTATAGAGAGTATTATCTTCTTTTATGTCGGTAAATTGTTTTGCTGAAGATAAATTGGAGCACAGCAAAAAAGTATTTATTATGCCAAGAAATAAAATTATTTTTTTCATGGAATGAAGATGAAGGTGATTTTATATTAGCGGAATTTGCATAAAAAAACACCCCCTGTTTTAAGGAGGTGTTTTGTTCTTTAGAATTGAAGACTATTTCTTCTTTGTAGCGCTTTTTACCAATGGAAGACCTGTTCTCTTGTTTTCAACTACCAACTTTCCTTCTGGAAGTGCTTCAAGAGCGCCTGGTTTTACTTGGCGAGCGAAATAGTAAATAACTTGTTTACGACCACCACGAAGAGTAACGTTCTTGGAATGGAGGTAGTAAGTCTGACCTTTGCTGTTTTTGTGTGAGAAAGCCATATTTTTTTGGTTAATAGGTTAATTTAAATCTAGGACTTTCATCAGATTAAGTCAAGATGTAAAAATGATTACAAAAAAACACTCAGAATTGTGAGTGTTTTTTTAAAACTAAGAGGGAAAAGAAATTATTTCTTTTTCTTTTTCTTTCCGCCCTTTGCCTTAGCTTTAGTTTTTGTAGATTTTGCTTTCTTCTTCATTAGGAGTGAGGTTAATGAGTGATTTCATTATGAATTTTTTTGAATAAAATGCAAGTGTTTTTGTCTATTTGAAGCAGGATTTTTGTGTTTGCGTTTTTGTAATGAAAAAATGCTTAATCGTTTTTTTGTTTTGCCAAAGCCGTTATTTCGGTTTTTGTTTTTATTTTATTTTTTTTGTATTAGAATTAAAAAAAGTTTTTTTATTTTAAAAAAATATGTTGACGATGATTTTAGTTGTTTTGGGCCTTTGTGTTTTTGAAATTATTTCCAGCATTGATAATGCCGTGATAAACGCAGAAGTGATTTCCACCATGCAGCCGAAAGCTCGGAGGTGGTTTTTAGTTTGGGGGCTTATTTCAGCTGTTTTTGTGGTGCGTGGACTTTTGCCATGGGCAATTATTTGGGCGGTAAATCCTTCTCTCGGTCCTGTTCAAGCTTTGACGGCGACATTTAGCAGTGATCCGCATGTAAAGGAATCCGTGGAATTAGCAGCGCCAATATTATTGTCGGGAGGTGGAATATTTTTGTTGTTTTTATTTTTGCATTGGTTGTTTTTGGAAGAAAAGCATTTCGGTTTGCCAAGATTTGAGAAATTTTTTGTTAAAAATGGTGTTTGGTTTTTCGCAACTGTATCTATTATTTTAGCTGTAATAGTTTGGTTTGCGCTAAAGCAAAATCCGATGATGGCTTTTGGTGCTGTGTGTGGTTCATCGGCGTTTTTTATCACACATGGATTCAAACAAAATGCAGAAGAGGGAGAAAAAAATCTGACAAAAAAACATTTGTCGGATATAAGTAAAATTTTGTATTTGGAAATTATTGATGCGACTTTTTCCATTGATGGCGTGCTTGGAGCTTTTGCTTTTACTTTATCGGTTCCTTTGATTTTTTTGGGAAATGGGTTAGGTGCTTTAGTGGTGAGACGATTGACGGTAGGAAATGTTGAAAATGTAAAAAAATATGTTTATTTAAAAAATGGAGCGATGTATTCCATCTTATTTTTAGGAGTGATTATGCTTCTTGATGCTTTTGGTTTTTACGTTCCCGAATGGGCATCTCCGGTGGCGACGTTTTTGGTAATTGGGTATTTCTTTTTGAAATCCAAAAAACTTTTGAATTTACAAAAGTAAATCTGAGAGTTTTACAAAAGTGTAACCTTGTTTTTTTAATTCTTTGATAATTGAGGGAAGTGCTTTTGCGGTACCGGGCGCATTTGGCGCGCCATTTAAGTGCATGACAATAATTGATCCGTTGGTTACGCGATTTACTACATTATTGTAGATTATCGTGCTGTTTTTTTGAAAAGCATCACCGGAAATTAGATCCCATTGTATTGGAATAAGTCCGTTGCTTGCGACTATTTCCAGATCTTTTTTTCCGTAACATCCACCCGGGAAGCGAAAATATTTTGGGGTGATTCCGGTAAGTTCTTTTAATATTTCCTGAGTTTCGGTGAGTTCTTTATTTTTGTCATTAACTTGTCCAAGTCCATAGCAGTTTTTTGTAAAACTGCCGTGAGTCAATGAGTGATTGGCAATTTCAAATAATGGGTTTTGACTGATGGATTTTGTCTCTGCCGGATAATTTTTCGCCCATAATCCGGTAATAAAAATTGTGGCAGGAGTGGAGGTTTCTTCCAAGGTGTCGATAATGCGTTTGTCATATAAGGTAGGTACTTGTTTTGTTTGAAGTTTTTTTTGCATTGACGGTGTCATGTCCGCGTCGAAAGTAAGCGCGATTGATTTTTTGTCTCGTGGTCCGTGCTCAATTATCTCGGCCGAAATAATTTTTGTCTCGAGATTTTTTTGAGTATTGGTGGACTTTATTGTTTCCGTGTTTTTGGGGACATTTTTTCCACATCCTGAAATTAATGCGGTGCCTAACAAAATACCGCAAAGTATGAATATTTTAAGTCTTAATTTTTTGTTTGGCTTCATCATTGATGTAAGAAAAAATAATTAAACTTAAAATAGCGGCGAAAAAACACCAAACAGAGGTGAAAGTAATGAAGTAGAAGTATAATGCTGTCGCTAGTGATATGGTTAAAAAGATTCCGAAGATACTTAATTTTCTATGGCTGGAGAGAACCGCCGAAGTGCAGGTCGCGATGAAATATATTAAGGTGAAAAATTCCACCAAAGGTGCATCCAAAATATATTGAATGCTGTTGCTTGTGACTGCGGAGGAAATTTTTTCGGTGAATAACACGCCCAGAAAATAAATTGAAACTATCGTGCCTAAAGCAAAAAGTCCAAGAAGTATTTTTTTTCTTTTAATATTATTTTCTGCCAAGAAAAATGCCAAAGGCGCATAAAATGGCCAAAAAACCAGTGCGAAAGTCAGAAATCCATACATTGAAATTTGATGACATTGAGAAGTTGCAGCGCTGCTCCAGACAAAACCTTCGAAGATTTGTTGTATTCCAAAAAGCAAAGGGATGCTGGCTAGTGGTATTAATTTTTTTTCTTTGTTTCTAATAAGTGCTGTTGTCCCAATTCCGCCTAGCGCAATTCCTGAAGTGAAACTTGCTGCTGCTGAAAAACACATGATTTAAAATTTGTTAGTAATTAGTCGGTATTGTGAAAATATTTCCGTAATATTGCAAGAGCTTTACGCTAAATTATCTTTATTGATGTGGAAAACAGAGTATAAAAAATATGTGAAAAAACCAAGTAAAAAAAATGTCTTTAAAAAATTCTGGCGTTTGGGCTTAGAGGAGTTCAATACCCAGAATTTTGATATTGGAGTGGATGATGAATTGATAGTCCGTGAGGGAAATTATCAATATAATATTTACGATATTATAAAGAAGTATGGAACGCCTACCGAGATTGTATTTCCGACAGTAATGGAGAATCGCGTAAGAGATTTGATTGATACTTTTAATGCGTATATAAAAATTTCCGGTTATAAAGGCCGGTTTTTTTATCATTATGCGATGAAAGCAAATCAGACGAAGGAGTTTGTGCTGCCTGCGGTGGCTGAAGGGGCGAATTTGGATGTGGCGAGCGCGAATGAATTATTTTTGGTGAAAAGAATGATAGAGCAGGATAAATTTAACGCGAAAATTCGTGTAATTTGTAATGGTCCAAAAACTGAGAAATATATCAGTTTGATTGAAGAGCTTAAAGGAAAAGGTCTGATTGTAATTCCTATTATTGAGGATTATCTGGAATTGGAAAGATTGAAAAAATTTAAAGGTGAGGTGGGGATAAGAGTGGATTTGGATGTTAAAGTCCAGGCGCATTGGGATAAAAGATATAACCGTTTTGGTTTTTCTGAGGCGGAATTGTTAAAAATCGGTAAAATCAGAAATCTTTCCACTTTGCATTATCATATTTCCAAACAAATTGAGACTATTGATGGGTTTGTGAAGCCTTTGCAAAAAGCTTTGGCCTTGTTTGCTCAAATGAAAGAGAGAAATCCGGGTTTGGATACTTTGGATATCGGTGGTGGCGCGGGCATTCCTTTTGAAAAGAAAAAACATTTTTATACCGGTAAGAGTTTGATTCGACAGATTGTGAATACCGCTAAAAATGAATGTGATAAATTGCAATTAAAACATCCCAATTTAATTGTCGAATGGGGAAGTTATGTGGCTGCTCCGGCGCAGATTACGATTTATAAAATTTTGGCTCAGAAAGACGTGAGCGATAAGAATAAAAAGAAGTGGTATGTGATTGATGGAAGTTTTATGAATGATTTGCTGGATACATGGGCGATTCATCAAAAATGGCATGTGACACCGGTAAATCACATGAGAGATAAGAAATTACAGCAAGTGTGGTTGGCCGGTTCTTCTTGTGATAGTGATGATAGATACACGGCCGGTGGTGGATATATTTCACTGCCTTGTTTTGAAGATTGCGATGAATTATATATCGCGGTTTACGATACCGGTGCTTATCAAGATGCTTTGGCGTCACACCACTGTTTGCTTTCTTCTCCGGCAAAATTAATTGCCCAAAACGGTGAAATCAAGATTGCGCGAAAGCGTGAAAATCCTGAGGATGTAGGTAAAGTTTTTGGCTGGTAATTTCACCTTTTCTATTTAGATAACGATGAAGTTCGCTATTTTTTCGATATCGCTGGTTGTAATTACCTTCATGTCTTTATTATCGGCTTTATAACTGGCATCGATAATATCGAGAACATTTTCTGGTACGATTACGCAGCCCATGCTGGCGTAGATTTTGCCGGCTTCGATGAGTTTTTGAGCGTATTTGTAGCCATGAATTCCGTATGGAGTGCCATCGTCGCCTTCGTAAAGACGGAAGAATCTTCCTGTTTTACCAAAAGTTACGTGGTCTTTTTTGGTGTCCATACTTTTGATTTCCCATTCTTGTTCCGGTGTAGTGGCAAAATAATAACGTCCAATGTAATAAACGTTTTTAGGTTGGCCTGAAAGAATAGGGAATTGAGCGTAGATTTTAGTTGTGTCATTGGCTAAATAAGCTGTTCCGGTCGGGATATAAACTGTCAAATAATCACCTTCTGATGGCTGAAATTCTTCAATATCCACTCTTACCCATGGAGAGTAATTTGCCATATTAATGGCAGGAGGGTTTGTATTAGTGAATGATTCTGAATGTGTTATCGGTGCGCTATAGATGGCGATAGTCAGTATACTTGCCATAATCCAATATTTATTGTGCATTTTAATTGGTTTAAAAATACAAGAGGGCTAGCCTATAACACGATTTAAAATCTGTCAAGAGGGGTGTTTAGCCCTTTTTGAAAAGAAGATTTGAATATTTAGATTTGCCAAAATGAATTTTTCAGATAGAATCGTCGGGACATTATTTAAATTACAAAATGGAAATCAGAAATATTGCAATTATTGCTCACGTAGATCACGGAAAAACAACTTTAGTAGACGCTTTGCTGAAACAAGGTGGTGTGTATGAAGCTCATGAACGTTTGGAAGAACGTGCCATGGATAGTAATGATCAGGAAAAGGAACGTGGAATTACCATCTATGCGAAAAACTGTGCCATTTTCTATAAGGATACAAAAATTAATATCGTGGATACTCCGGGACATGCGGATTTCGGTTCTGAAGTGGAACGTATTTTACGAACGGTAGATGCTACTTTGCTGCTTGTAGACGCTTTCGAAGGACCTATGCCTCAGACTAAATTTGTACTAAGAAAAGCTTTGGAATTGGGCTTAAAAGTGCTTGTGGTTATCAATAAGATTGATAAGCCTATGGCTAGACCGGATGAAGTTTTAGATCTTACTTTTGACCTTTTTGGTAAACTTGGCGCTACTGCTGAGCAGCTCGATTTCCCATATATCTACACGATTGCTCGTGAGGGTGTGGCGATAAAAGGTTTGAAGGATGAAAAAAAGGATCTTACTCCTTTGTTTGATTTTATTTTGGAACATGTAAAACCGGCTCAAGCTGATACTGAAAAGCCTTTTAGAATGCAACCGGCATCTTTGAATTATGATAATTTTATCGGTCGTTTGGCGGTGGGTAGAGTATATGAAGGAAAACTTGCTACCAATAAGATGGTGACGGTGATTAACAGGAAAGGTGAAAAAAGAAGTGAAAGAGTAACGAAGCTGTTTACCTATAAGGGAATGGAGAGAAAAGAAGTGGAAGAAGTACAAGCTGGAGATATTATTTCTTTGGCTGGTATCCCTGATATTTATGTAGGAGAGACAATTACGACTGATGCGAATGCCGAGCCGTTGCCGGCGATAAGAATTGATCCACCGGCTTTGGCGATTGAATTTATGGTTAATGATTCACCTTTTGCCGGTAAAGAAGGAAAATATGTGACAAGTAGACATATTCGTGAGCGTCTTGAAAAAGAATTGGAAACTAACGTTGGGCTTAAAATTGAAGATGTACCGGGATCTGATGCCATTAAAGTATCCGGTCGTGGAGAAATGCACATCGCTGTTTTGATCGAGACAATGAGACGTGAAGGATTTGAATTGCAGATTTCTCAGCCGGAAGTTTTGATGAGAACTGTGGATGGAGTAAAGGAAGAACCGATGGAGTTTGCGGTGATTAATGTGCCGGAAGAAATGGCTGGAAAAGTTATTGAAGTTTTGGCTTCTAGAAAAGGTGAAATGAAGAATATGAGATCTGAAAACGGTACCACTTTGTTGGAATTTGAAGTGCCGACTCGTGGACTACTTGGTTTCCGCTCAATGTTTATGATTATGACTAAGGGTGAGGGAATTTTGTATCACTCATTTGAGAGATTTGCTCCGTATAAAGGGCCAATTATGAAGAGAAGTGTGGGTTCGATGATTTCCGGAGAAACCGGTTCTACAATGGCTTATTCTCTCTGGAAATTACAAGAGCGTGGACCTTTGTTTGTACTTCCGGCGACAGAAGTTTATACTGGTATGATTATTGGTGAACATAATCAGGGTACGGATCTTGTAGTGAATGCTTTGAAGAATAAAAAACTTACAAATATGCGTTCTTCAGGAGCTGATGAGGCTTTGACACTGACTCCGATTGTGGAAATGACTTTGGAGAAGGCTATTGAATACATCAAGGAAGGTGAGTATGTGGAGATTACTCCAAAGAGTATTCGTCTTCGCAAGAAGTATCTCGATGAAAATACGAGAAAGAGAATGGAAAGGGAATAAGTTGACTTTTGTCACGTTTTATAGTATTGTCTTTTTCTTGCTTAACTTAAGCTTAAATGACAAAAGAGAGTGGACGTGATTCAAATGATGGTATTGTTCGAGATGTTGGTGGCGTTCTTCTTGGTAATGGCGTGGCCGTTTACAGACTAGATGATGCTATGGATGAGGATAATGAGGGTAAGGACAGTGCTGACGCTCAGGATTCTTCTTTGACTGCGCTAGAAATGGGCGATAGTCCCAAAGTAGCGGATCTAGTAAAACTAGCTGTGGGAGCTCATTTTATAGAGATTGGTCGTGTTCGTAGTATTCTGGAATCTTTGGAAAGGGCTGGTCGTGCCGATTATCAAATTTTTGCGCATCTTCCGACCATAACCAATTTTTCGATTTTGGATTTGATAAAAAGAATTGGTGGTAAAAATTTTGGTGATTTAATGTTGGAAGTTTTTTATGGAGAAAATAGGGATGAAATGACTGCGATAGAGGGACAATCTGGATTTGCGGGAATTTCTACCAATAGAGCTTATTATGTGGATACTTCTGTCTCATTAAAAATGGAGGAACTTTCTTTTGATTTAGTTGATGACATTAAGGATATTATAGAGAAAAATTTTAGTGGTTCCGATATTCAATATTTTAATCCGGAGCATGCTTTATTTGTTCGATATATTCTTGAGAGAGTATTTAATTTCCCTCAAATTTTAGAGTTGGTTGATAAAGTTTATGCTGAATTGATGAAGTGGGATCCTAATTTTAATGAAGGTAAATATAGACTTAGGGGAAGTATGGTGTATGAGGATTGGTTGGATACTAAAGTTGCCGGTGTATCTCCATCTGGAAGATATGTTGCCAAGGATGCTCAAGGATATATTGATGCTCTTTGTAAAATATATGGGGATGTGCCGATTTTGAAAGAAAAATTGGCTAATGGAGATCCAAATTTATGGAAATTTCGCTTAATTTTTTTATTGCCATATGTGGAATTTCTTTTTCATAAACAACTGTCTGGGTTGGCTGGAGATAGAGATAGTTTGGAAGGTGAGGAAAAGAGAGTTGCCGGTTATGCCAGATATCATTTGGAAGATGATGAACAATTAGGAATACAAGTTGCGCCTGAAATAGATGTTAAGAAGCATGTAGTTGCTGTAATAGATGAAGATAATGTTGTGAGTATGGATTTAAATTTGAATTCATTAGAAAGTCAGGATTTATTGATTCGTGTGACGGTGGATGATATGGATCGTGTAAGTATACATTATGGCTTTAATACTGAAAAATATGAGCATCCTGAGCTTGGTCATGATGATGAACAGGATCCTTTGGTGAAGCCTGCTTATTTATCGAAGAAGCAGATTTTGGCAATTGCCAAAATAATGCGTTTGAAAAAAAGTTTTTATGGATTTGATGTGGATGGAGAATTTTGTTTGGATAAAGAAAATCGTCTTATTGATGTGCAAACCAGAATTGCGCCGGGTTTTGTTGATATGGATTCTGATGGAAATGTAGATTTGCGTGGATATGCGAAGGTTGCTGAATCTGTTTTTGGTTTGGGTCAAAAGTTTGCAGTTCGGGGAAAGTTATTATTTTTGAAGGAGGGTCTTACCGGTATGGATCCTGTGGAATTGGAAGCTTTGGTGAGGGAATATGGTGATTTGAGTAAGTATATTTTGATTTTGGATAAGCCTTTGGCTGGCAGTTTATTTGGTTTGCAGCGTTTATCTTTTGAAAGACAAAATAATTTTGCCGGGGTGATAGATATGTCACGTGGTGTGGCTTTGACTCATACTCCCGTGCAATCTGGAGCCAGTAACTTTTTGAGAGAAAATTTGCCGTTAATGGGAATGGGTGAGAATGTCTCTGCACTGAAGGATTTAATAGTAAATCCAGAAAAAATGTTTTCTACGTCAGACAATTTTACCGATGATCTTATTATGATTTGTGACGACGGAAAAACCGTTCGTATTTATGCGAAAAAAGATGTTGCCAGAGTATTGATGCCTTCTTTCCGTGTACGACGAAGTGATTTGTTTGAGAGATCTGGTGATAATGGTTGAGGCTCTATTTTGTCACTGTAATTGTTCCTTTCATTGAAGGATGTATGGCGCAGTGATAGGTGTAAGTGCCTTCTTTGTCGAAAGTGAATTCAAAACTGTCTCCTTTGGATAAATTTTTGCTTGTGAATAAGCCATTGTCGCTGGTTGCCGTGTGAGGGACGGAATCGTTATTGGTCCATTTTACTTTTGTACCAATTTTGACGGTGAGATTATTTTCAGTGAAAGCCATATTTTGCATGGCAATTTCTTTAGTGCTTTGAGTGTTGCTTTCAGAAGTAGATGGGGGTGTGGTTGAAGATGTCGAGGGAGTTTGTGATTGTTGGCAACCGATGAGGAGAATGGAGCTTGCGATGGAAATTCCTATTAAAAATTTAAAATTTTTCATGAGGGGTATGATTATGAATTATTATCTGCTGGATCTAAATCACGTTTTGCCGGACCTTTGATTACTTTACCGTTTCCCTGGAATCGCGAACCATGGCAGGGACAGTCCCAGGTTTTTTCTGAGCTATTCCATTCTACATCGCAGCCGGCGTGCGTGCAGGCGGCCCAAAAGGTTTTAATTGTTCCTTTATCGTTGAAGGCGGCGATTTTTTTGCCATCTTTTTCGAAAATTTTGCCTTCGTTTTCAGAGATGTCAGTTGCTTTTATCATGAGGGAGAAAAATTAATGACATTGTTATATTGGCCAAAAGTAAACCTGAAATCAAGGGATCTATGGTGATTGATAAATACTTTGTGATGAAGAATGTGCTGATCGTGGAGAAAATGGCGGTGAGGATTCCGTAGCTGATGCGTTGTGCTCTGCTGGCGAATTGAGAAGTCATCGGTTCGATCAACATGATAGATGAGAAAAATAATGTGGAGCCTTGCAATATTGAAGATATGTCAGAGTTAAAGATGGCAGTGAAAAGTGTGTAGAAAATCGCGAAACTGAAAAATTCATCCCAGCGTGATTGGCGCCAAAGAATTACCAGGCCAGCCAAAGAAATTATAATGAGCGGAATTTCTCCCCATGACGCCGCCCACCAGGATGACGCGGGGACAAAAAAACCGGTGACAAAAAGGGCGAAAGCTGCCGGATTGAAAATGTGGCGAATTTTTCCGAAATGTAGAAAATGTTTTGAAAGTACGGCTAAAAGTGGCAATAAAATCAGAAAAAACCATGGAAGATCCGGCCAAAATACCAAGGCCAAAACCGATCCTGAAATCCAGGAAGAAATTGGCCAATACCAGGTTTTATCTTTGATTTGGGTGATTATTAAATCGAAAAAACTGTAAGCGGCTACTATGGAAAATCCTTTGAGAATAAAAATCGGTTGTTTGAGCATTAACGCGGACAAGATCAGTAATAGTCCCAAGTAAACCGTCATGAAATATTTTATATTCATAACGGCATCATAATTCTATGGTCAATTAATAACAAGAATTATATTATGTGCGTATGAAAAGTTCTAAATCAAAAGATCCTCTACTTGATTTGAGAGAGTTGAATTATCAAACTTCAGCGGCTTCGTTGAATGTTTTGGGTATTTCGACAACCAATATGAATTCGAAATTGACGCGTCCATCCACTTCTGAAAATTCTTTGGAAATGGCTTTGGATTTTGCAAAAAAGGAGTTTGGAGCGCAGACCAAAATGATTAAATTAAGGGAACTTGATTTTAGGCATTGTGAAGGTAATTACAGCAGAAATTCCAAGGCTTGTACTTGGCCTTGTACTATCAGCGAAGATGACGCGAATGATGGTATGAATGAAGTTTATTGCGAGATGATTTTGTGGGCGGATATAGTTTTGCTGGCGACGCCGATTCGTTGGGGGAATCCATCATCACTTTATTTCAAAATGGTGGAACGTTTGAATTGTGTGCAAAATCAAATTACTTTGCATGATAAGGTTTTAATTAAAAATAAAGTGGCCGGTTTTATAATTACCGGTGGGCAGGATAATGTGCAGCATGTCGCTGGGGATTTGCAGATGTTTTTTTCGCAACTTGGATTTACTTTGCCACCTTTCGGGTTTGTGGGATGGAGTAGGGGTTGGACGGCGGAGGATACGGAACATAATTTTGAAGAATTACAAAAATCTTCTTACATGAAAGATTCAATTCGGAAGTTGGTGAAAGGCAGCGTGGATCTTCTGAAGGTTATAAAGCGGTCCAGTCTATAGGTTTTTCGCCGTGTTTTTTGAGATAGGAGTTTGTTTTGCTGAAATGTTTGCAGCCGAAAAATCCGCCATGAGCGGAGAAGGGCGAAGGATGTGCGGCGGTGAGGACGTGATGCTTGTCGGTATCAATGATGGCTCCTTTGTCCTGCGCGTAGCGTCCCCAAAGTAAAAATACGACGTTTTTCTTTTTGTCGGAGATGGTTTTGATTACGGCGTCGGTGAATTCTTCCCAGCCTTGATGTTGGTGGGAACCGGGAGTGTTAGCACGGACGGTTAGAGTGGCATTTAAGAGGAGAATTCCTTGACGCGCCCAATTGTCGAGATTGCCTGTCGATGGCATTTTGGTGCCTAAATCACTTTCTATTTCTTTGTAAATATTTTGCAAAGATGGTGGCAATGAAACGTCATCATTCACAGAAAAACATAGGCCATTGGCTTGGCGGGGACCGTGATATGGATCTTGGCCCAAAATTACGACTTTGACGTTTTCGAAGGGGCATAGTTCAAAAGCGCGAAAAATGTTTTTCCCTTCAGGATAAATCTTTTTGCCACCGGCGTATTCTTCTTTTACAAACTTGATGAGATCTTCGAAATATTTTTTACCGAATTCTTCTTTGAGGATAGAGAGCCAGGATGGATGAATTTTTACTTGAGCCATATGGTGATTATAGTATGATTTTGTTGTATACTCGTCCAGTATTTCTTAATTATTGAATATGACACATTTTATTTGTAAAGGAGGATGTAAAGGAGTTTCCGAGGTTGAAGGTTTTTGTGAAGCTGATGGATGTCCAAATCAATGGCAGCCGCTTGAAGCTTGTGAATGCACCGATGGGAAGCATTTTGTGGAGGAAGTTGAAAAAGAAGAAGTGGTTGTAACCAAAGATAGTAATGGTAATGAATTGCATGATGGCGATGACGTGGCTTTGATTAAAGATTTACCATTACGCGGATCTTCAACTGTTTTTAAACGCGGAACAAAAGTGACCGGTATTCGTTTAACTGGAAATCCTGAAGAAGTGGATTGCAAACTGGGAGGTATGTCAATCGTGCTTAGGACTGAATTTTTGAAAAAAGTGTAGTTTTAGTGTGATTTGTAGAGGTTTTTGCCCACGATAAAATCTTTGAAGTTGTCCATGTTGTTATCTACGTAAATGCGGGATACTTTGTAGGGATTTTCGTCGTAAGTATGATCCGGTGTGTAAAAAGTGGTGACGGCGGAGAGATATCCTGTGTCTTCCACGGCTTTTACGACGGATTTTGATTTGGCTCCTCCCGGATAAGCGAAAAATTTGATAGAAATGCCAAGATTTTTTTCCAAGATTTTTTTACTACCAATGAGTTCTTCGTCGTAAAGTTGTTTCAAAGGAATTACTCGGAGATCAGGATGAGTGGAAGAATGACAACCTATTTCCATACCGTCGCTGAGAAGTGTTTTGAGCATATCCCAGGTCATTACGCCGCCGCGGACATTGACATAAGCGGTGGGCACAAAGAAAATGGCTTTGTAATTGTATTTTTGCAGAATAGGCAGGGCATTTTCGTATTGATCTTTATCGTTGTCGTCGAAAGTGAGGACTACAGGTTTTTCGGGAAGTGGGCTCTGAGTGGTTAAAGCCTCGTAGAATTGTGAATAGGAAATCACGGTATAGTTATTGTCTTTCAGCCAAGCCATTTGTTTTTCAAAGGTGGCGGGACGGACGACGTAAGGCCCGGCTGGCATGGTATCGCTGATGTGGTGATACATTAAAATCGGAGCGTAGAATTTATCGGAACGTTGATGTTTAGGTCCGAGAATTGGAGGAACTGGATCCGGCGGAGCAGTGGTGCCGTCATCTTGAATGACGGAAGCGGTCAAAAAATTTAGATTGGTGAGGTGTTTTACGCTAAGTGTTATTGCTATTGATCCGAAAATCAACAGAAAGAAAATTATAACGACGATGTTGCTGGTGGGATCAATTTTTTTCATATATTTATCTTAGTGCTCAGAATATAGAGTGAGTTGGTCTATTTTTCAATTTGATTTTGGAATAGGGGATTTGAGCTTGCTTAAGCCATCTTTTTGACATTGCAATTAAAATATCTTAAAATGATAAAGTTAAATAAAAACAAAAATTTATGAAAAATCTTAATGAACTTTTGAATCTTGCCGGCAAGTCAGCAATTGTTACCGGTGGGGCTTTGGGTATTGGTTATGGTATTGTTTACAGATTGGCTGAAGCCGGAGCAAAAGTCATGGTGGCCGACTTAAATGAAGTGGAAATGAATAAAGTGGTGGCGGATTTGGCTGCCAAAGGATGGTCGGTGAAAGGTTTGAAAGTGGATGTATCCAATGAGGAGGATGTGAAAAATATGGTAGCGAAGACGGTGGAAGCTTTCGGTTCGGTGGATGTTATTGTGAATAATGCGGGAATTTATCCTTCAATTCCTATTATGAAAATGGACAAAAAAGATTTTGAAAAAGTGATTGCGGTGAATCTTGAAGGTGTATTTTTGTGTACGAAATATGTCGCGGAGCAGATGATTAAACAAGGAAATGGTGGCAGTATTATCAATGTTTCTTCAATAGACGCTTTGCATCCATCGTCTGTCGGTTTGGCTCATTATGATGCGTCAAAACATGGAGTTTGGGGATTTACCAAAAATTCCGCTTTGGAATTGGCTCCGCATAAAATTTGGGTGAACGCCATTGTTCCCGGAGGTATCGCCACGACCGGAGTGAAATCCATGCAGGGCAAGCCTGAAATGGAAAAGTTTATGGAAACGTTTTTGGCAAAAATTCCAATGCATAGAATGGGCGATATTGATGATATAGGAAAAGTGGCTTTATTCTTGGCATCGGATATGTCTTCTTATATGACTGGAAGTCAGATTGTGGTGGATGGTGGTGTGCTTTTGTCTTAAGTATTATGTTTTTTAAGACTTTAAAAAATCGTGAGGAAGTAGGGAAGTTGCTGGGAGAAAAATTAAAAGCGATGAATTTGGATGCGGCGGTTGTTTATGGTGTACCACGTGGAGGACTGGTTTGTGCGAAGGAGATTTCTGGGATTCTGGGGGCACCGCTTTCGGCCATCATAGTGCGAAAAATTCCTCATCCCAGCGATGAAGAATATGCCATCGGCGCGGTGGCTGAGGATGGTGATTTTGAGTTAGCTCCGGATGCAGAAATGGTGGATCAGGAATATTTGAAGAAAATTATCGCAGAAAAAAAATTGGAGGCAAAAAATCGACGCGAATATATTTTGTTTGGAAAAAATCCTTTATCGGCTGAGGGGAAAACGGCGATTTTGGTGGATGGTGGACTGGCTACGGGATTGACAATGATGGCTGTGAAATAGTTGCACTGGAAGTACCGATCTTTTTCAGAGGATCGGTTGGTAATTATTATGAAGAATTTGAGCAAGTAAGTGACGAAGAAGCCAGAAAAATAATTGAAAGCGAATGGCGGGTGGCTTAATAATCAGGTATATTAATTTATTGTATGAATAATTTTTCTGAGGCGGTGCGTGACGTGGTGCGGGCGATTCCGCGTGGGCAGGTGATGACTTATGGCGAAGTGGCCAAAAAAGCCGGTTTTCCGGGAGCGGCCAGAGCTGTGGGTAGTTTGATGGCTAAAAATTATGATCAAAGTGTCCCTTGCCACAGAGTAGTGAGGGCTGATGGAGTGGGCGAATACAATAGAGGAAAACAGCGAAAAATAGAGCTTTTGAAAGAGGAGGGGGTCTATTAAAACTGGCTCCCGAGGACGGATTCGAACCGTCGACCAACTCGTTAACAGCGAGCTGCGCTACCGCTGCGCTACTCGGGAGGGTGCAGGGGTAATATACGTAAGGAGTGTTGATATTTCAATACAATTTTGGTATTTAGATAGAAACTTAAAAATTGTTATGAAGGAGGATTGGACTAAGAGACCTATAGATTGGGATGCAAAACCTGATCCGGAGGCGTTGGAAATCTTGGAAAGAGGTTTGTATGATACGGGTGGGGATCTAGGAAACGATTCTTTAATTGATTGGGATTTGGTTGAACAGAATATTGCGCTTACACGAAATTGGATTATGAAAAGGGGTATTCCGGGTCTTTTACTTTATAATGGGGCTAAGGCTTTGGCTGTTGGTGCTGGAACTTATCTGGTTTATCCGGGAGATACAGAAACTAAGGTTGTTGCGGCCGGTGTAGCGAGTGCCGGTTTATTGTCGGTTTCTCCTACTTTTTGGACAGCGGGGGCTTTGATTGCGGCGAAAATAGGAAAAAAAGTTTTTAATTCATTTTCTCCAAAACCTTGATTTCTCTCACGACTATTTGATCGGGTCTGTCGTAGATATAGCTGCTTACCACTTTGTAGCCTGTTTCTTCCACCAATTCATTGAATCTCGGCAGAAGTTCGTATTCAGGATGGTATTTATCATTGTTTTTGCGGAAACCGGCTAAGCACATCACTATTTTGCAGGTTTTTGGGGTGATGCGATTTACAGCCGTGAGCCAATTAAAATGGAGATTGGCCAATTCACGGAAAACTTTTTGACGAATTTCCGGCGCTGGTAGGCGACTCACCGGTTCGCTCAAGTATCCTTCGGTGATAACGGCGTCAATTCTTTCCGGCAAATCTTCTTTGATCAAAAAGCGCGCGTCTTTGGTGAAAATTCTATGAATGTTTTTTGTTTGGAATTCTTGCACGGTCCATTGTAGATTTTTCTCTGAGTAATCTGTCATTCGTGGATCGATGTCGGAACCGACGACGTCCTTATTCATTAAAGATCCTTCGATCAACACGCTGCCGGTACCGCAAAAAGGATCATAGATGGTTTTAGTGTTTGTGCCGGCCAAATTGATCATGATCTGAGCCAATTTTGGTGGCAACATACCTACTTTTGCGTCGCGCCATGGTTTGTCATAATCGCGCTTGCTGTAGGCATCAATTTCCTGAATGGCCACGGTCTCGCCGATGAAAAGTTTGTCATTACCTTTAATGATATTTATATCAATACCTTTTTCGAGAACGCGAGCTTTATAAATCGTGGAAGGTTTGGTATTTTCAAAATTTTTATTAACAAAACGACTGTTTAAACCCAGAGATTTTAGAATTAATTTAGAAAAATTTAAGATTTGTTTGATATTAATTTCTTTAGGATTCTTGAAACTCAGGGTGGAAACGGCAAAATTTATTTTACCTTTGTGGTCGGCGAAAATTTCTTCCAGATGCGGCTTAATGTGCTTTTCAAGCTTGTTGGGTCGAGAGTCTTCCAGAGGCAAATCTGACCAGATTTTAATAATTTTCACGATCCCTCCGAGGCGATCCTGAAGTCCCTGATAATTGGGAATTTTCAGATCAAAAATGGCGGTATCGAGATTGCGTTCCACTAGCTGTTCTTTTCCGAGAACTGCGATCAATTCCGCAAAGCAAAGATCTTTTTTTCTTCCTAATTCAAAGGCGTATAAACTCATATTTTTAATAGCTATTTCTTAACAAATTACGCATATGATAGCCGAAATTCGCAAAATAACAACAGAACAATGGTTTTTAATAGTGGCGCTGAGTTTGAGTCTGCTGCTGGCTTTTTTATTTGGCTATGTGGTTTTTAGATATTCTCAGTTGGAAATTTGTAAGGGACCGGTGCAGATTGGAAATTTTGGCGAAATAAAAGTGAAAACCAATCCGGGTCAAGTCGGGCCTGTGGTTAGTGGTCGCACGGTAGAGAAGTGAATTCACCAAAGATGTGACTTGTGCGCAAGAGATTTGTCGGAAATAGAATTGAGTTTGTTGGCTGTCGGCGGTATTTTTCGGACACAGAAAAATTAACCCCGAATTTTATGGCAATGTCATTAAATAGAGTTCAATTGATTGGAAATTTAACTCGTGATCCTGAAATGAAACAGATTCCTGGTGGGCAGGTGGTAACTACACTCGGTATAGCGACAAATTTTACTTGGAAAGATCAAAGTGGCGCTCAGCAAAGTAAAACAGAGTTTCATAATGTAGTAGCCTGGAGAAAGTTGGCGGAGATTTGTGGGCAATTTTTAAGAAAAGGAAGCAAAGTTTTCATCGAAGGTCGCTTGCAAACTCGCGATTGGGAAGGGGAGGATGGAGTGAAGAGATATAGGACGGAAATTGTAGCGGACAATATGATTATGCTTGGAGGAAAAGGTGATACAGGTGGTAGTTATGGTAGAGAAGCTACCGGTTTAAAGAGAGGTTCTGAAGAATCCGCAGCCGAAGAAGCTCCGGTAAGTGCCGGAGGAGATGAGGTGAAGATTGATGATTTGCCGTTTTAATAAAAAATAAGGGACACCCAATCGAATTTCACATGACAAACATTGTAAAAATGTTGAAAGTCAGAGGTGGACGGAGTGTCCCAACGTATCGCTCTATGAGCTAGGATTTCTATCTGCGCATTTTTTAATGGCGGAGAAATACTCTAGTAGAGCGGTGGTGCAAGAGAAACCAACAATTGATCTCCTGCGGTGTTGCCTATCCGATGTGGATAAGACGCCTCCCTACCGTTCTTTGGTGTCTTGTTTGAGAACGTTGATCACCTGCCGTTCTTTTTTATTTTTGTTTTTTTGGGTTGCCTTTCGTTTTGAGGCGAAAGAGCGGGTTTGTTTTTGTTCAGTTTGTTTTTGTTTTTTGCATCCTTCTGATTTTTAGTAGAAGGATATTCGCTGCGCGAATGTTAGCACTCGGCCTTATATTGGCCTCGCGCAAAAATTTGCGAGCAAATTTTTCAGTGGCAGTGTTGGCTGCCATCGAAAAGTAAGGAGTAATGGGGTAGCATGCTTGATTTTAAGTTTTTCGGAATTGGCGACTTTGTCGCCTGCGGCCCCGATACTCCTCACTTTTGCGAATAGGAGTAGGCGTTTGGTTTTTATTTTAAGGAACGAAGATGCTATGTCAGTTCGAAGTAATTGAGAAAGTATAGCAGATTTTTGATTTTTTTTCAATTCTCAATTGGTGGATGTTCTTGTATAATTTCACCGATTGAAGAACATGTATATATTAACATATTTTTGCCATTTTGGCAACATATCAAAGTAGAGTTTATGTCTGAAAAATTATCTGGAAAATTGTTTCTGATTGTAGGTCCGTCCGGCTCTGGAAAGGGAACAGTTATCAAAGCTTTGCAGCAAAAATATAAAGGATTTTTCTATCCTATTTCTTATACGACTCGTGAGCCACGTGAAAGGGAAAAGGATGGTGAAAGTTATCATTTTATTACGAAAGAAAAATTTAAAAAAATGATAGAGGAAGGAGATTTTTTGGAATATGCCGTGGTGCATTCGGATAATTATTATGGTACGGCAAAAAAAGAAATTATGGATGCTTTAGGAGGTGGAGCAGTGGTGATTCGTGAAGTAGATATTCAGGGTTTTCATTCGATTCGCAAACTCGTACCAAAAGAAAATCTGATTTCGATTTTCATGAAAGTGCCGAATTTAAATGATCTTAAAGGAAGAATCGAAATGCGTGGAGCGATAGAGCCGGAAGAATTGCAAAGACGTCTTGATAGTGCGGCAAAAGAGCTGTCTCAGGCCGGAGATTGTGATTATCAGGTGCATAATGAATGGGGTAAAATAAAATCTTGCGTAAGCGATGTCGAGGGAATCATTCTTGAAGAAATAAAGGGTTTGTACTAGAGTCGATCTCAGTTCCATATTTTTTATTTCCTAATTTTAAACGTATGGTTATCGCTACGATCAAGGAGATCAAGAACAATGAAAATCGCGTTGCTCTCACGCCTTATGGAGTGAAGGAGCTGGTGGCTGCGGGTTTTGAAGTGATTGTGCAGGAAACTGCTGGTATCGGTAGTGGATTTTCCGATAGTGAATATAAGCAATGTGGGGCAAAGATGATGAGGAATCCCGAGGATATCGTGAAAGTAGCGGATATTTTGGTGAAGGTGAAGGAACCTTTGCCTGAGGAGTATAATTTATTGGAACAGTTTAAAGGTAAAATCCTTTTTACTTACTTGCATCTTTCAGGCGTGGACAAGAGACTTAGCAAGGTTTTGGCGACAAACAATATTACGGCTATCGCTTATGAAACAGTGGAGGATGTCAGCGGTAAATTGCCTTTGCTTGCACCTATGAGTGAAGTGGCTGGTGTGCTTGCCGTGCAATATGGTGGAGAATATTTACAAAGAAAATATGGTGGACGTGGAATTACTTTAGGTAAAATCAGTGGAATTCCGAGCGCGCGCGTAGTGGTGGTGGGTGGTGGTTATGTGGGTGCTACAGCGGCAAAAACTGCTGCTGGTATGGGTTCCAGAGTAAAACTTTTTGATATCAGCGAGAAAAAATGTGCTGAACTAAATAAAGAGATTAAAGAATATCTTGGTCCGGTGCTTGGAGAAAATTTTGAAGCTATTGTTCCTCAAGGGGAAAATTTTAACGACGCTTTGAAAGATGCCAATTTACTTATCGGCGCGGTACTTGTGGCTGGTACGAAAGCTCCTTGTGTGGTGAGTGAAGAACAAATTAAATCTATGAAAGACGGATCGGTGATTGTGGATGTTTCCATCGATCAAGGTGGTTGTATTTGGGGATCCAGGGCTACAAGCCATTCTCAGCCTGTTTTCGAAATTTACAACAAAGTCTACTGCTGCATTCCGAATATGCCGGGACAAGTGAGTCGTCAATCTACGATTGCTCTTACTACGGCGACTTTGCCTTATTTGAAGAGGATAGCCGCTGAAGGAGTGGAAAAAATGCTTCGCGATTCAGTGGACGGCGATGGTAGATTCGCGAGAGGTCTAAATGCTTATAAAGGATTTATTACTTACGAGAGCGTGGCGAAAGATTTGGGCATGATGGATAATTATAAGAGCGTGAAGGAGTTGATATAGGGTTATTATTGAAAAGGTTCGCAGGTGAATTCTGTGGACCTTTTTATTTGGGACTTTTTATCTTGCGAATTTCTCAGCTTCCCATTATCCTTTTTCCGCTTTTACTCTGGGGATTCGCCAAGCGGTAAGGCATCGCCCTCTGGAGGCGACATTCGGGGGTTCGAATCCCTCATCCCCAGCCAATGAAATATTAATAGACTTTAACGCCTTTTTGAATTAGTTTGTCATGTTGATCAATGGGCATGGAATTTCCATTGATTGCCGTCAATGAAGATCCCTTTCCAAAATTTGGATTTTCAACCAATGGTGAGAAATTTGGTATTTTATTATATCCAAGATATACGTCTTTCATACCTGGTAACCATTGTAATGCAGAAATATTCGGGATATTATTCTTAGTTAAGTTTATAAAAGCAAGTTTTTGGAGGCACACTATACCAGCAATGTCTGCAACGTCCTTATTGACTGCAGACAAACTCACTATTGTTTGAGCGTCAATTAATGTTATAGGATCATTAGGACCCTTATTTAAACTAGCCCTAATTCCATCCAAAAGCTTAGGATCGAACATGTCAGTGATAATTCCATCCCCATCTGGATCACAATCACATGGCCATCCGTCTATTACTCCATTACAAGCTTCATTAATTCCATTTGCACAGATTTCTAGTTTCGGGGTCACTTCTTCTTGTGTGGTTTGAGTTGTACCATTTATACAGTCTGTTTTCTTTGCATGACATGCGCCAACCCCTTTTGTTCCGAGTGGTCCTGAATATGATATTTCTTGTTCTAGGCCTTCATCTGTTTGTCCATTGCAGTTGTTGTCTTTGCCGTCGCAGGATTCTCCAGATGATGGATCGATTGCAGGGATTGTATACCAATCACCGGTTACAGTGCAGAATTTACTACCATTTTTACAAACTCCAGTTTCTCCTATTGGTCCTGTCGTAGGGATGACTTGGACAGTTCCTACTGGAAATCCATTACATGTTATTGGAGGTGGTGTGTCGGCTATATCTGCTACATCATTTGTTTCACTGCTGCCATCTGGCGCGCCGTCACCATTTAAATCTGCTGCATCTGAACCTCCTCCGTCCACCACATCGTTTGGAGCGATCTCAACTATGTCAGCATCGTCTATGAATACTACATCGTTTGGAGCGATCTCAACTATGTCAGCATCGTCTATGAATACTACATCATTTGGAGCAACCTCAATATTTGCGTCGTTTGCGTCATCTACATCAGCCACTGCATCGCCATCGTCAGTTTTTGCGTCGTTTGCATCATCTGCATCGGCTACTGCATCGCCATCGTCAGTTTTTGCGTCGTTTGCATCATCTGCATCAGCCACTGCATCGCCATCGTCAGTTTTTGCGTCGTTTGCATCATCTGCATCAGCCACTGCATCGCCATCGTCAGTTTTTGCG